>Ga0184619_10000076_pt1 | contig 29283 bp, 29 predicted proteins | sample PLM0_60_b1_FD_133146 | JGI IMG/M metagenome (GOLD analysis project Ga0184619, IMG submission 133146) | Groundwater sediment microbial communities from an aquifer in East River, Colorado, USA - PLM0_60_b1 | ecosystem: Environmental > Terrestrial > Soil > Riparian zone | place: USA: East River...
ACCGCATGGGGTTTTTCCTGCCTCGCGAATTACTCCGCGAGCGGTGAGCTCTTACCTCGCCTTTTCAACCTTGCCTGTGCCTTGTATTGCAAAGAACCGGCGGTGTCTTTTCTGTGACACTCTCCGTCACCGCAATTTTGCAATCGCGGCGCCCGCGTTTTTTACGCGGCATGCTGCCGTATGGTGTTCGGACTTTCCTCTGGCGAATCTTGCGATTCACCAGCGATCATCTGCCATCGGCGTCCAATTTAGCATAATCTCGAATCCAGGAAACCAGGAATTGATCCACAGCGTCCGCAGATTGTCGCAGATTTCTGAAATCCCTCATTTTGAGATGCCGAAATGATCTCCGTTCATGATTCAATAAGATCGAGAAGGAGGCTACCGATCAAGCCGCGGAGTGCTTACGGCTTTTGGCTCTCCTGCGTTTGGGCGCGCGATTGTTCGGTGACGTCACGGGCGCGGTCGAGCGAGCGCTTCATCCAATTGTATTCTGACGCCTGACCTCGCGGCGCCGGCGTTAACGGCGCGGGCGTGGGCTTCGCTCCAACTGACTGCGTTGCGACGGGTTTGGCTGTGGCCGGCGGCATTTCGTTCTGTCTCTGGCGCAGAAAAACAAATCCCAGGCCGACGACGATGACGAAGATGAGGAAGGCACGCATTCTTTGTTTTGGAGCAGTTGCCAAGCCACTGCTTCAAACTGGCGCTTTCCTCCAGGCAATTACTCACTGCGTCACCGGTTTTCGCGGCCAATTGAAAGCGGCGTAGATGAGATGATAAAGACCGAATGTGACGCCCATCAGAACGGTGGGAACACCGCCTACCAAGTTGTCGATGATATCGCTGAACACCGGCGCACCCAGGCTAGTGAGAAGAAACGCCCAGCCGAGAAGCGCGAGCGAGCGCGGAGCGAACAACGCGGTCGAGAGAAGCATTAGTCCGTAAAAGGCGATCCACACGACGACGAGATCTAGTTCCGCGGCGCCGAGGTAGCCGGTTGTAAGAAACCAACCGGTGAATGCCGCTGGGATGAGCAGATACGGCGCGATCGTTCGCAGTGCGAGCTTCATCCGCCTTGAATCGATCACGCGGCGACCGTCGCGTGCCGCGTGCCGCAGAAACAGCACACTCACGATTACAGTAAGGAATAGCACGCCCAGCCAGGCGAACGCGAGCTCGCGCGGTCGCACGGGGCGATCCAAAATGCGGGTGACCTCGTCATTGAGATAAATTGCGCCTGCGGTCAAGATTGACAATACGCCGCCGATCAATGCCGCGCGGGCAGAGACTGCGCGATAGATTTCGCCGCGCTCAATCAACCCGCGGATGACGCCGAGATTCTGTTCGGCTGTGGAGTGGTTGTTCATTGGGGATGCCGTTGTTAGAATGGCGAAGGCGCACTCACGAAGAAAATCGCGATCATGACAAGGGCAATGAGCAGCTTGCCCACCATTCCGCCAAGATTTCCAAGCAAACTTCCCCAGCCTGCGCGGCCGGCGTCGATCATTCGCTTACCGGCGATGAACTCGCCAGCGACAGCGCCGATCACTGGCCCGACAAACAATCCGACGATTCCGAAGAAGATTCCGACGAGCGCGCCAATGATTGCGCCCAACATCCCCCATCTCGTGGCGCCAAAATATTTTGCACCGAAATAGCTGCCGAGAAAATCAAACGCGTAAGATACAAGCGTGAGCAAAACGAGGAGGGCGATTGGTTTCCAGCCGATGCTTTTCTCCGCGCCGAGCATGATCCGATGAATCACCGCGGCCGCAAGAATGATAGTGGTTCCGGGAAAGATCGGCAGGACAGTGCCGATCAGACCAACGGCAAACAACACAATCGCGAATAACCACCAGAAAAGTTCCATTCGCTTTGTTGTAGCCGGGGAAGACAGGTGGATCGAGCAGTCCCTTGCTCGATGATAAGATTGGCGGCGCGTCCGCAAATTGTGCCATCGCGCGACGGAGCGCGCGATCCACCATCTCTGGAAGAAAGCAAAAGTTTTGACCGAGCACATGGCGTTCCTATAGTCAATTTTCCCCATGTAACTTAAACCGGAGGACGACCATGCCACTTACAGTTGGAACCAAAGCGCCAGATTTCACATTGCCAACCAAGACCGCGGAGGGACCGAAGCAGATAAAATTGAGTGATAATTTCGGGAAGAAAAACACCCTCCTTCTTTTTTTCCCGATGGCGTTTACCGGCACCTGCACAACGGAGATGTGCGGGGTGAGCATGGATCTGTCAGCCTACGGTAGTCTAAACGCGACCGTTTACGGAATCAGCGGCGACAATCCGTTCGCGCAGGAAGCCTGGGCGCAAAAAGAGAAAATCACGGTGCCGCTCCTGAGTGACTACGAGCACAAGGTCGCAAAAATCTACGACGTCGTTTACGACTCGTTTCTGCCACAGATGAATCTCGGGATGGGTGGCGTGTCGAAGCGCGCTGTGTTCATTATCGATCGCAACGGCATCATCCAGTATGCCGAAAGCAATGACGACGCGCGCGCACTGCCGAACTTTGAAAAGATCAAGACGAAGCTGGCAGAACTAAAATAACTCGCACAAAGGACACAAAGGCAACAACGGCTGGATGCAAAAGACAAAATCTGAGTTCTCTGTCCGTTGTGTCCGTTGTGCGATAGATCATGAACGACGAATTTAAGACGCTCAAAAAATTCGACGCCGGCAGCAGCCGCGAAGGATTTCTACATTCACTTCCGGCGCTGGAAGAACAAGGCATCGGTAAAATTCCGCGGTTGCCAGTCAGCATTCGGATCGTGCTCGAATCGGTCTTGCGAAATTGCGATGGAAAAAAAGTCCGCCGCAAAGATGTCGAGACGCTGGCGAACTGGAACGCGAAGAAACCAGCGAACGAAGAAATTCCATTCGTGGTCGCGCGGATCGTTCTCCAGGATTTCACCGGCGTGCCGCTGGTTGTCGACCTCGCGGCGATGCGCAGCGCAGTCAAACGGCTCGGCGGCGATGCGAAGATCATCGAGCCGCTCGTGCCGGTCGATTTGGTGGTCGATCATTCGGTACAGGTCGACTTCTTCGGCTCGGCCAAGGCATTGCAGTTGAACTTGGAAATGGAATTCAAGCGCAACCGCGAGCGCTATCAGTTTTTGAAATGGGGACAGCAGGCATTCAGAACGTTTCAGTTAATTCCACCCGGCATCGGAATCGTTCACCAGGTTAATCTCGAATATCTCGCCAAAGGCGTGCTGAAAAGTAGCGCAAGCGTCCCGCTTGCGACCGGCGAGAGCGCAACCGAGACGGTTACGCCACTTTATTATCCCGATACGCTCGTTGGGACCGATTCGCACACGACTATGATCAACGGTCTGGGCGTGGTCGGCTGGGGCGTGGGCGGAATCGAAGCGGAAGCGGGAATGCTCGGTCAGCCGGTTTATTTTTTGACGCCGGAAGTCGTGGGTGTGCACCTGACCGGACAACTGCGCGAAGGCGTGACCGCGACCGATCTCGTCTTACACGTCACGCAGATGTTGCGCGCGCAAAAAGTCGTCGGCAAATTTGTGGAGTTTTATGGCGAAGGCGCGGCGTCATTGCCCGTGCCAGATCGCGCGACAATCGGCAACATGTCGCCCGAGTACGGCGCGACCATGGGATTTTTTCCGGTTGATGCCGAGTCGGTAAATTACTTGCGGGCGACTGGGCGCACCGACGAACAATGCGCCGCGTTCGAAAATTATTTTCGCGCCCAAAAAATGTTCGGGATGCCGCGCAAGGGCGAGATCGATTACAGCGTCGATCTCAATCTTGACCTGGCGGATGTGCAACCGAGCGTGGCAGGGCCGAAGCGGCCACAGGATCGCATCAATTTGCCCGAACTCCGAAAAACGTTTCGTGAGTTGCTTCAGAAACCGATTACCGATGGCGGCTATGGGAAGAAAGATGCCGATCTTTCTGCCAAGCATCTCGTGCAGTTAAACGGCAGCGCGCCGCGCGACGGCGACATGCCGAAAGTCGAACCGGGCGAAGAGCGAAACAAAGCCGAGATGGTTGCGAATCGACCCACGCCCGATACAGCGAAGGAGTTACGGGAAGCACCAGCCGATCCGTTTCATCACGGCCAAAGCCGCATCGGACATGGCACAGTGCTCATCGCGGCGATCACCAGTTGCACAAACACGAGCAACCCGAGCGTGATGCTCGCGGCGGGGTTGCTGGCGAAGAAAGCAGTCGAGCGTGGATTGCGCGTCGATCCCGCCGTAAAAACTTCGCTCGCTCCTGGCTCGCGCGTGGTTTCGGATTATCTCGACAAGACCGGGCTGCAAAAATATCTCGATCAACTCGGCTTCAATCTCGTCGGTTATGGTTGCACGACTTGCATCGGCAACTCGGGACCGCTGCATCCGAATATCGAGAAGGCGATCAGCGATTACGATTTGGTCGCAGCGTCGGTGCTTTCGGGTAATCGTAATTTCGAGGCGCGCGTCCATCAAAACATCAAGGCGAATTTTCTGATGTCGCCGCCGCTGGTCGTGGCGTTCGCGCTGGCCGGACGCGTAGATATCGATCTTTCGCGCGAGCCGGTCGGGAAAGACAAAAACGGTAAGGAAACTTTTCTGCGCGATCTCTGGCCGAGCCTTACCGAAGTCCGAGACGCGATGCAGTCCGCGCTCAAGCCGGAGATTTTCCGCAAACTTTACCGCGATTTCGCCGATCAAAATCCGAAGTGGAACGAGATTCCATCGAGCACAGGCGAAGTTTATCAATGGGATGAGAAGAGCGATTACATTCATGAGCCGCCGTTTTTCGAAAACTTCTCGATGGAACCGGGCAAGATCGACAATATGCTTGGCTCGCGCGCTCTTGGAATCTTCGGCGATTCGGTCACAACCGATCACATTTCGCCCGCGGGTGCGATCAAGGCGACATCACCGGCCGGGCAGTATTTAATGTCGCGCGGAATCAAGCCGGAGGATTTCAATAGTTACGGCAGCCGGCGCGGGAACGATCTGGTTATGACGCGCGGAACATTCGCGAATGTGCGGATCAAGAACCTGATGGCGCCGGGAACGGAAGGCGGAGTGACGATTCACTATCCCGACGGAGAGAAGATGTCGATCTTTGACGCAGCGATGCGTTACCAAAAAGAGAATGTGCCGCTCGTGATTCTCGCTGGTCACGAATATGGAACTGGTTCATCGCGAGACTGGGCGGCGAAAGGAACGAAACTGTTGGGCGTGCGTGCGGTCGTCGCCGCGAGCTTCGAACGCATCCATAGGTCGAATCTTGTTGGGATGGGGGTGTTGCCGTTGCAATTTCTCGACGGAGTGACGGCGCAATCGCTCGGGCTCGACGGCTCGCAGGTTTTTTCGATCGGCGGTTTGTCCGATGCGATTCAACCCGGTCAGCAGTTCACGCTCGAGATTCAGAGCAAAGATCGACAAGTGCGTTACGTCCCGGTGAAGTTGCGCATCGATACGCCGATCGAAGTCGACTATTACAAACACGGCGGGATTTTGCCGTTCGTGCTGCGGCAGTTGCTCGCGCGGAAGTGAATCAGCGAAGCGACCTCGCTAATACTCGAGAGGCATGAAGAAGCTGCGCGTGGCAGTATTGTACGGCGGTCGCTCGGGAGAACATGAAGTTTCACTTCAATCGGCTGCGTCAGTCATTAATCATCTGGATCGTGATCGCTTTGAGATCGTGCCTGTGGCGATTGACAAGCAGGGTCGCTGGCATCTCAACGACGTTTCTCTGATCGAAGGAAAAAAATCTCTCCCCGTTTTCAAAGACGCGCCGAGAGTCGTGCTTCCCCCGAACTCCGCCGACACAAGCGCCCTAGTCGGCTTGGGCGGGAGTGGAGAGGCAAAAGCAATCGATGTGGTTTTCCCTGTCGTGCACGGGCCTCTTTGTGAAGACGGAACCATCCAAGGATTACTTGAGCTTGCGGATGTTCCTTACGTCGGGTGCGGAGTGCTGGCGTCGGCAGTGGCGATGGACAAGGAGGTCGCAAAACGCTTGGCGCGCGATGCTGGACTTCCGATTGTGCCTTATGTCTCGTTGAAGCATGAGCGCTGGAAGAAACAAAAGCAGCGGTCGGCAGAACAGATTCAGAAAGAGCTGGGCTATCCCGTCTTCGTCAAACCGGCGAATCTCGGCTCGAGCGTTGGCGTGCATAAGGTCAAGGAAGCCGGTGGCCTGAACACGGCGCTCGAAAACGCGTTCGAGTACGACACGAAAGTCCTGGTCGAAGTCGCCGTGGACGCGCGCGAGATCGAAGTGTCGGTTTTGGAAAATCCGGATTCAGGAGCCGATCCGCTGGTTAGCGTCCCGGGTGAGATCGACCCGACGCATGAATTCTATTCTTACGAGGCTAAGTATCTGGATGAGAAAGGCGCCACACTGATTATCCCAGCGAAGCTCGAGGCCGAGCAGACGAAACGCGTGCTGGACATCGCGAAAAAAGCCTTCTTAACGATCGAGTGTGAAGGGATGGCTCGAGTCGATTTGTTGCTCGACCGAACGAGTGGGAAACTCTTCTTCAATGAGTTGAATACGATCCCAGGCTTCACTTCAATCAGCATGTATCCCAAGATGTGGGAAGCCTCGGGAATTCCCTATACTGAGCTTTTGTCGCGCCTCGTCGATCTTGCGATCTCGCGGCACAAGAGAAAGAAAGCACTCGTAAGGGAGTTTCGTACTGAGAAAGAAGTGCGACGGTCATAGACCGCCGCTACAGAAGACTTTCTTTTCGCTTCACGCTGATGGCTGAACCATCGGCGATGAAGGTGGAGCGTGGCGGAGCGGCCAAAGTTTCAGCGAATTGCTCGCCGTAAAGTGTCGCGACGTCGCCGGAAAATTCGAAGCTGTCGGCGTTCCAAATTTTCCAACGTGGATGTTCAACTCGATATTCGCTGCAACCGGCGCGGATGCAGGTGTAACCCCAGTAATGTTCGGTGATGAATTCGGCATGCGAACCGGCGGCGATCGTCTGCGGCTCGCCGTGCGCGCTCATCTTGAGCGATTCCCATTTGCGACCGCGCCGCCACGAATATTCAACTTTCACATTAAGATCGACGTCTTCGATCTCGTGTTTCATCGGCAGGGCTAGATAGGGCTCGCCGTAGAATGCGCGCGCGACTAAAGCCACGGCGCGGCGCGGAACCATCTCGCGAACAAAAACAACTCCCCGCCGCCAAGTATCGGCAGATTTTTTTCGCACATAGAAACGTAGATTCACCTCCTCGAAGTCGCGATGCAACGGGATGGGTAAACCGAGCAAGCGCGTGTCGAGAAAAAGAAATCCGACGATGCTGATAAAGGTTTCGCCATTTTCGAGGTCGATCTCGGTGCCGGGCGGGACGAGCGGCGCTATGATTCGAGGATCGACAACGTAATTGAGCATGGCGAGATAGCGCCAGTTCGCAGTGAGAAATGGTTTAAGCATGAAGGTGAATCGAGCGCTCCCTTGCCCGATGCTAAAACTTGGGGCGGCCGTTGCCGCCATTGTTTAACATTGCGCGACCGAGCGCGCGATCCACCTAGTGCAGGAGTTTTTCGAGCGATGGCTCGGGCGCGGTGCCGAGCGAGGTGGCTCTTGCGTAATGCTGTTTGGCCAAGTCTTTCGCAGGCGGTTGAGCGGTGGCATAAATGACCGCGAGATTAAAATGGGCATCGGCGTAATCGGGATTAGCGGCGATCGCTTCGAGTATTTCTTTTTCCGCCGCTTCCTGCCAGCCCTTTTGGCTCGCGGTGATGCCGAGATAATTGTGCGCCGTGGCGCTCGTGGGATTGATGGCAAGCGACTTGGTCAACTCGATGAGCGCGGCATCGAATTTCGCCTGCCGATAATAGACGATGCCAAGCGTGGTGTGGGCAAACTCGTCCCTGGGCGAGACCGCGACGGCCTTTTTCAAGGTTAATTCGGCAGCTTTGAATCGGCCGCTGCGAAAATAAACGACGCCAAGATTGGAAAGCGAATAGAGGTTGTTCGGACTCTTGGTTAGAATTTCCTGATATTGTTTTTCGGCGCTCCGATATTTGCTGTGCTCGAAGTTATCCTTTGCCGTGCGCGCCAAAGTCCGCAGATCATCGGGCACGTCCGGTTGGAAGGCGCTCTGCGCATCCGCGCTGCTGGAATCATCCGTCGCCGCCCCGTTCTCCTCGCCGGCCGGCTTGTCCGTTCCATGCTGGCCGTTAATTTTAGCAGAGGTCATGGACGATTTTTTGGCGAATGTAAAACTTGCTTTCAACGCGGCCGGATTGCGGTCCGAGAGTGAGACCACCGGCAGCCGCAACAAGGCGAGCTCTTCGTCGCTTAACTTCGTGACCGGCTGCGCGAGCAGTTCGATTTGCTCGTTCAAGGTGTCGGATTTGATCATCAGTTTGTCGAACTCCGCGAGCATGAGCTTCTTTGCCTGATCCCGCCGCGCTTCCTCCTGCCGTTCGCGGACGACGATGTTGCGCAGGATTTCGTTTTCTTTGGTGAGCCGCGCAGTCTCTTCGGCATTTGCGCCAGTGAGCTTGGCTTTTTCGAGCTGAGCGGCGGCCCCATCCAGTTGGGAACGAAGATCAGCGACTCTCGCCTCGAAATCCCGATTTTGCTTCTGACTCGCGGCCAGTTGCTGTTGAAGCTGCGCGATCTGACCTTTTACGTCGGCGAGTTCCTGTTCTTTTTTCGGCTTGTCCGCGCTCAGCTCGCGCACGCTTTTCTCCGCATCGGCCAGTTTCTGTTTCAAGTCGGTGTTTTCGGCGACGAGCACTTGCACGCGCTGCTGCGCTTCGTTCATGCCTTTCAATTGAGCGAGCGCGTCGTCGCGTTCTTTAGAAGTGCTCGCGATCTCCTTATTGGCTTCGGCGGCTTTCGCGGTCGCTTCATCCTTTTCCTTTTCCGCGGTCGCGCGACCCTCTTCAGCGGCAACGAGGGCCTTCTTTAATTGCGCGATCTCTTCAACCAAGGCTTCCTGCTCCTTCGTGCTGTTGTCGGCGGAGGACTCGCTTTTCTTTAAAGATTCCTGAGCTTGCGCAAGTTGGTCGCGGACCTGGCCCTCTGCACCTTTGGACTTGTCCAATTCACTTTGTGCTTTCTCGAGTTTGGAATTCGTCTCCTCCAGGCGGCCATGGAGCGATTCCTTTTCCTTTTCCACCGCGGTGATTTGATCGCGCGATTTTTGAAGTTCGGTCTGCAACTGGTCGACCTTTTCGCGCAATTTCTGGGTGGCCTCTCGAATCGCAGCATCGTTCGGCACTTGCACCGCCACCTCGTCTCGTGGCGTGACAATTTCGACGCTTGGTTGCGCGGGGCCGGAGTCTTGTGGAAGCAGCGGAGCATTACCCGGCAGTGGTGTGGCCCCGGCCGCCAGGTCATTTTGCGTGGACACTTTGCTTTGCACCCGCAAGATGCTCTCGCTGATTTTTCGGCCCCGAAATTCCACGATGGCAGGCTGCCAATCGGCGTGTGTTTTGCGCAACTCCTCGATAAGGCTGCCGGCGAATCGGTATTTTGCCAGGGCCGCCTTAAACTGGTTGTTGTGCTCCAGTTTTTCGCCATCCTGCGAAGTCATGTAGGCCTTCAGAAAAATTTCGCTCGGATCGTCGGACTGCGCCCGGAACTGGCCGGAGGCGATGAGGAAAAAGAAACCGGCCAGCAAAATCGAACCGATTCTCTTCATGCGATGACGAGGCGGAATGGTAATCCGTCCACGCCCAGTTGCAATCCAAGCTTCCACTTGATTCCCAGGATAAGCGGAGAGCGTGCCAAAGTGCCAGGCGCTTTGCCTTTGCAATCTGCGGTCTAAAAACTAGAATCTAAGGTTTCAGCCGGTGGTCGTAGCTCAATGGTAGAGCTCCAGATTGTGGTTCTGGTTGTTGCGGGTTCGAGTCCCGTCGGCCACCCCATCTCACAAATCCCAAACCCAAAATTCCAACGCGGAGCAAGCCGTCTTGCTCATGCTCTTTCGCTTGCTCTTGCTTGCAATCGATTGTCGATCTTAGGATCGATGGATTGGCACGGTCGGTGCTAAGGCATACTGCCCATGGACCCGACCGTAGATTTATTTGGCCAATCGCAGTTTCGCCCCGCCGTCCCCAGCTTCCGGAAGCGCCTTCTCAACCATGAACAAGTACGCGGTCGCGACAATCTGGAAAACTGCTCGCGGGCTGCGAGATCATCGCCGCGCTGGACGGTAGGGATTTTCTCGCATCCTAACGAGCAAATGGATTTGAGATTTTCGATTTCAGATTTTTGATTTCGAAAGCCGATCCCGCCCCGTACTTGTCGATCTTGGGTTGAGCTCCGCCGATTGCTTCTTTCATTCGCAAATCCGCAATCGCAAATCTAAAATGGTTTGAGTGTCTGTAGCTCAACCGGATAGAGCATCTGACTTCGGATCAGAAGGTTGTGGGTTCGAATCCCTCCAGGCACGAAATTTTCACCAATTGTCAGTTGTGTTTTCTCCGAAAGGCGACGAGATTACTGCCTATTGGATTAAGTTCTGTTCTGTTCGTTGCGTGGTAGATCGTCAGTTGAGGTTTCCTCAGTGGTGATTTGAAACCCGATTCCCGGGAACGGCTCTGTAGCTGGCAGTTATTTTCCAAAATCAAATCACAATGAAACTGTATGTAGGAAATCTCTCCTTTGAGACTACCGAGAACGATCTTCAGGATCTTTTCGAACAACACGGCAAAGTCACGGAAGTGGCGCTGATGATGGATCGCATGACCGGCAAGTCGCGCGGTTTCGCATTCGTCACGATGGCCGACACGGCCGAAGCCAACGCTGCTATGACTGCGCTCAACGGCAAAGAAGTCGGCGGGCGAACGTTGAACGTGAACGAGGCTCGCGCACGCGAAGAGCGTCCGCGTCCATTCGCCGGGCAGCGGCGGTAAATAATCTGATCGAGCTGAGCCGGCCCCGGAAGCTTTCGGGGCCGACTCGCCCGATTGAGCATCATGGATCCCAAAAAAGCGATCGAGCTGGAAGGAAAAATCATTTCCGTTCTCGCGGGCACAATGTTTCGCGTCGAGCTCGCGAACGAACATCTTGTTCTCGCGCACATTTCCGGAAAGATGCGCAAGCGCTTTATTCGTCTGACCATTGGCGACCGGGTGAAGCTGGAAATGTCCCCCTACGATATCGACAAAGCGCGCATCGTTTATCGGCTCGGCTAATTAGATTTTATCTATGAAATTTTTTGTGACAACGACAGTGCCAAAAGAACAAAAGGGACCAATCATTAAGCGCATCCTGGTCAGATGCCCTTCGACCGCGAAACTGACGCCGACCGGCCAAACGATCGAGGAAAGCCTGTGGGCCGCCGCCAAGGTCAGGAACCACAAATTGACCTGCCCGCATTGTCTGCAAGTCCATATCTGGACGAAAAAAGACGTCGTTCTCGCCCGCTAAGATCGACGAGCGGTCCGAGCGGAAGAGTTCGCGCTAGCTACGTTTCGGCGTAAGTCTCGACGCGCGACCGGACGCGCATTTTTCGTTGCCGTCCACCGCGGCTTGACATTCCGGTCAAGGAGCGATTACGAGTCGCATCCGTGAACGCGCCGAGCGACAGCCGCCGCGAACTCGACGCCATGGTGGTCGAGATTGAGCTGACGCTGACCAGCATTGTCCAGGGCGTTGCGCTTTATTTCTTGATCGACAATGCGCGGACCGTCTTGTCGATCCAGCAAAGCGCTTTCTGGCTCTATATCGTGGCTGGATTACTTATTATCCTGATCTTCTGGTCTCGATCGGTCGTCCACACACTCACACTGATCCGCTGGCCTCTGGAGTTTGGGCACAATTTCTTTTACATCGCATGCGCGCTGGGGGAGTCGCTTCTCTTCACGCGTCTGAGCAATCCGCGAGGGTGGTTCGGGATCGGCACGCTTTACGCAGCGATCGTCTGGTTGCTTTTCATCTACGACCTGCGTCTCATTCGTGCCCGCGAACGCGACAGCGCGGGAGAAGCGAGCAACCGGTTATACGCATTGGTCACGCGGGACCAGCGGCTTAACATCGGCGCGCTGGTGCCGGCGCTCTTCTTCTTGAACCTGGTCTGCGTGATCTCCATCCGCATTTGGCCTGAGTTCTTTACCGCCCGCAACGGCCACATCTGGCTGGCCGCGGCCCAGCTTCTGGCGCTCGGTATTTATCTACTCTACATCCTCCACTTTTTCAGAACTCTTGCGCCGCTCATCTCGCGCGCGCGGCAGGAATGGCACAGTGGATCAAATCCCTGATGCCGCATTGCATGAAAACGCCGTTACTCAACGGGGGCCTGTCTCTTCCTCGGCCTCACGCAGAACGGAGCGGATCACGGTCTTATTGTTGTGCACGATGGCGGCCGCCCGGGTCTTTGTTTTTCCGCGGCATTTCCTTTTTTTAACAACGTCGATGAGCGTCGCCAGCAGTGTCGCCGGTTAGTGACCTGCTTTGTTGACGTGCTCGGAAGCGCTTGTTTATTTCTGCCTGCCGATGCAATTGAAGCTTTACAGCCGCGAATGGTGCTCGTGGTGCATTGATGCGAAGGATTTTCTCGCGCAGCGGGGCTACAAATTCATCGAGATCGATGTTGGCAAAGATCGACAGGCGTATGCGGAAATGGCCGAGCTATCGGACCAAACCTACGTGCCGACATTCGTGGCTGGCGATAAGGTGCTGGCAAATTTTGATACCGATCAGCTTGAAAAATTTCTGAACGAGCACCAGATCAACCCGTAATGCTCTTCGGCCTTTTTCTTACGCTCGGCGTGGCAGTGCTCAGTGTCGCCTTGCGTAGCTTTCAAACCTCCTTTTCGCAAAAGGCCGGAGCGCTCGGGATTCTTGTCTCCTCGTTTCTCGCCGTTTATTTCATCACCGGCAGCTGGCTGCTCGGCGCCATCGCCGCGGTCAGCTGGCTCTTCTTGCCGTGGCTGGAAATTCTCACTCGCATCCGCGCGCTCCGCTTGCCGAAGGAAAAACAGCTCCGGCCGAAGAGCCCGCCCTCCTCGGATATTTTTCCTACGCTCAGCGAGATCACGCGCGAGATCGAGAATGAAGGCTTCGTGCACGTGAACGACGCCGGCTGGGACTGGGAAGATTACCGGCAATTCTTTCGTCTGTTTTACAGGGACGAGGACCATGCCCAGGCCACCATCTGCCTGAATGAGCAGCACGATCTCTCATTTTATTATCTGCGAATTTCGTCGCGCGCAAAGGGCGGCACAATTTGGACGACTTGGAATTATCCGCTCTCCTACGGTTTGAAACTCACTCCGCAATTCCGCATCAATCGGGAGCGTCCCGACCAATCATTCTGGCAGCTTTACCAAAGCCACCGCGAGTTTCTTCGCCGAAACAGGGTGGATGCCGGCGCGATCGATGCGCTGGATGAAGAGCGCATCGAGAAAGAGATGGAAAATGACCTGCGCGATCAAATCGCCCACAACATCGACAAGGGCGTGCTCAAGCCGACTGGGGCGGGGGATGTAAAATATTCCTGGCGCGGGATGATTTATCTTTGGTGCCAGTTCCTCCTTGACCTGGTGCGCCTGTAGATGCCGCTCTCTGAGCGCCGCGGCGCATGTGAGATTGGCGCCCGCGCGCCGCGTTTTGCAGAGCGAAACGTTTACAGTTCACATCACACTTTCATGATCTCGGCTTCTTTGTGGGCGAGATGTTCGTCGATCGATTTCACAAAACGGTCGGTTAATTTCTGAACCTCTTGTTCGAGATCGTGCCAGCCGTCTTCGCTTACTCCGCCCGAGGCTTTTAATTTCCTGGCCTCATCGTGCGCGGTGCGCCGGTTGCCCCGTACGCGCACGCGCGCTTCCTCGGCCATTTTGCCTAACGAGCGAACAAGATCTTTGCGGCGCTCTTCGGAAAGTTCTGGAACGGGCAGCCGAATAATTTTTCCATCCACATTTGGCGTGATGCCGATTTTCGATTCCTTAAGCGCTCTCTCGATCTCTTGCACCGTGCCGGCATCGAACGGCTGCACCACGAGCAAGCGCGGCTCGGGTGTCGTGATGAGCGCGAGCTGTTTCAACTTCATGGTCGATCCATAGGCTTGAACATCGACATTCTCCACTAGCCCAGGCGACGCCTTGCCCGTGCGCACGGCGGCAAATTCGTGCACCATGTAGTCGAGGTTTTTCTCCATCGACATCTCAGCTTCGAGAAGAATGTCGTCTCTGCTCATGCAACTAAAATTTCGCTTTGGCCCCGTCTAATCGCAAACCAACGTCCCGACTTTTCGGCCGAGCACGGCATCGCGAATGTTGCTCGGTTTATTCATATCGAACACCACGATCGGGATTTTGTTGTCCATGCAAAGGCTGAATGCGGTCGAGTCCATGATCTGGAGACGTTTCGTGAGCGCTTCGGCAAAGGTGATGCGCTCATAGCGTTGCGCGCTTGCATCGGCGTTTGGATCGCGATCGTAAATGCCATCCACTTTCGTCGCTTTCAGGATGACATCGGCGCCAATCTCGCTCGCGCGCAGGGCCGCGGTCGTGTCGGTCGAAAAATATGGATTTCCGGTGCCGGCGGCAAAAATGACCACGCGGCCAAGTTCGAGATGCCGGATGGCACGGCCAAGAATGAACGGCTCGGCCACGTTTTTCATTTCAATCGCCGTCTGCACGCGTGTCTCGACGCCCATCTGGTCGAGCGTGCTTCGCAAAGCCAAAGCGTTGATCACAGTGGCGAGCATGCCCATGTAATCCGCCGTCGTGCGGTCCATCCCGCGGTCCGCAGCCGGAAGGCCGCGCCAGATATTGCCGCCGCCGATCACCACCGAAATCTGCACGCCCAGATCGTGCACTTCCTTGATGCGCTCGGCGATCGTGCGCACAACTGCCGGGGAAATATTATCGCGCCCGCCGCGTTCTTGCAGTGCTTCGCCGCTCAATTTCAGGACGACCCGTTTGTAGGCTGGCGCTTCCGTCTTCATTGCCGAGTAAGATCAAACAAGACTCACGGATTTTTGGAAAGCAAAAATGGTGAATCGAGCAGTCGTTGCCGCGGCGACCTTGATGCTAAAGCTAGGCAGCAAAGCCCATTAACCGCCGCGCCGTTCGCGCAATGGTTGCTAGATTCCGCTCGATACTACGAGACCAAACAGCGCTGGCATATCACGCTCTTTCTGCTGATGCCGGATCATCTCCAAAGTCGTAAGCACGGCATCATTTGGCAGGAAGGATGTTTCGACCATCGACTGATGAACGCGGCGAGTAGCTATCAGCAAAGATGAATTACATCCGGCAAAATCCGATTGTCGCCGGTTGATTTACAAAAGCTGAAGAGTGTCCATGGATTATCGAACGCTCCGCGTGAGGTGGATCGAGCAGTCCCTTGCTCGATATTAAAAATTTACGTGCTTCCGGCGCCAAAATTATCATCGCCCCGGCAGCTGCCGGGCCGATCCGCCAATGCCAAATCGCGAATCGAAGGCGGATCGAGCAGTCGTCGCCGCGGCGACCTCGATGCTAAATTAGGCGGCAAAGCCGCATTGATTAACATCGCCCGCGGAGCGGCCGATCCACCTTTGCGCCCCGCAAGAACTCGGCGGCGCTCATTCGTCTTTTGCCTTCGAGTTGAACTTCGTCCAGAGACAACGCGCCTGTGCCGGCCGCGATGATTAATTCCTTCTCGCCGCCTAAAATTTCTCCCGGCGCACCACTAAGATCAACAATCACTGCGGAAAATATTTTCAATGTACGCAGCTCATTCGCCTTCGTTGCGATTCTCATGAATGCGCCCGGCCATGGATTGAACGCGCGGATTTTGCGCTCGATTGTTTCGGCGGGCTCTGACCAATCGATTCGGCCGGCTTCGCGATTCAATTTCGGTGCGTAGGTGGCGAGTGCGTTCTCTTGCGGGATGCGGGGCGCGCTTCCGCTTGCGAGCATTCGCAAAGATTCAAGCAACGCTTCCGGCGCGATTTGCGCCAGGCGATCGTGCAGCGATCTACCGGTGTCGTTAGGCAAGATGTCGATCTTGCGCTGCAACAAAATATCGCCGGTGTCGAGACCTTCGTCCATGTGCATGACCGTGATCCCGGTCCCTTGATCGCCGGCGGCGATCGCGGCTTGAATCGGGGCCGCGCCGCGATGCCGGGGGAGCAGCGATGCGTGCAAATTCAAACAAGCCGTGGGCGGAATTTGCAAAGCATTTCTCGGTAAGATTTGTCCGTAGGCCACGACCACAATCACATCCGGTGTGAGCGCCCGAATCTGTTCAATCGATTCTCGATCTTTGATCCGCGCCGGTTGAAAGATCGACATCTTCGTTCCGGCGAGCGCCTTTTTGATGGGCGGTGCCTCGATACTCTGATCGCGCCCGGCCGGTTTATCCGGCTGGGTGACGACTCCTACAACCTCGTGTTCCGATTCGAGCAGCGCGCTCAGCGTCGGCACGCCGATTTCGCCCGTGCCGATAAAGACAATGCGCATGCCGAGTTACGGCATCAATTGATGCGCAGGCGCAGCGCGCCGCCGTCTCTGCGCGGCCAGGGCCATCAATTTGTCACCAGCCGTGACTTCACGCTGTCCGACCGACGAAGCGCAGCCCGTGCAAAGGTAATCGAAAATTTCTTTGTCGGGCAGAACTAAGAGCAACCGCTCGCGCACCGGCATCGTGGCTTTACACCTGTCACAATAAAGGGTGGACGCGGTGAAATTTTCAAACTGCTGCTGGCTCATACACGCCGTCGTTCACGCTCTCTAAGATATCGAGCAAAACTTTGGCGGGCGGCTGGGTCGCGTCAACCACCGTAATTAATTCTTGCGAATAATACGTGAGCACGGGCTTCGATTCCGTTTCGTAGGTTTCGAGACGGCGTTGAATGACCGCTTCGTTGGCGTCGTCGAGCCGGTTATCTTTGAGGGCGCGCTTCTTCAATCGGGAAGACAGCGTGTCGCGATTCGGGCAGGAGAGGTGAAAAACTTTTTTCACGTCGATCATTTTCTCCATGATTTTCGCCTGGCCTACGTTCCGCGGAATGCCGTCGAGCACGAGGATGTCGATGTCCGGTTTGAATTTGTGCGCGTCCACCGCCGCCTCGATCGCTTCTTTCCAGAGTTCGACCGTAATCTCATCCGGCACGAGCTGGCCTTTACCGGAGTATTCCAGAAATGCTTTGCCCACTTTCGTGCGCGTGTCGATGGAGCGAAAAACGTCGCCGCATGGGCAATGATAAAAGCGCGGGATGCTGCCGAGCGTTTTGCCCTGCGTGCCTTTGCCGCTGCCAGGCGCGCCGAAGAGGATGAACGTGTTGTATCTCATGAGCGAAATTCGTTTATACCGCAAATCGACCGCGCTGTGCAAGACTGGCCTGTACAGCCAACAAATTCACAACCGCGGATTACGCCGATCAACACGGATCAAAAACTTTCGTATCTGCGAAATCCGCGTAGTCCGTGGTTGAAATTCCAACCTGCTTATCTCAAGGTGGCAACCGGATCGACATTCACGCGCCGGCCTGCGCGATCGAACCGAACATTCCCATCGACGAGCGCAAAAATGGTGTAATCGCGGCCGAGACCGACGTTCTTGCCCGGCAAAAATTTCGTCCCGCGCTGGCGCACGATGATGTTCCCGGCCACGACCAGTTCGCTGCCAAATCTTTTTACGCCCAGGCGTTTGCTGACGCTGTCGCGGCCGTTCTTGACGCTGCCTTGTCCTTTTTTATGAGCCATTTGTCAGGTTCGATGTTTGAAGTTCGATGTTCGATGTTGGGCGTTTGGACCCTAAAGATATTATTCCGTCTTGGTTTTCTTCTCGGTTTTCTTCGCGCTGACGCTAATGCTCTTGATTTTCACGCGCGTCAGTTTGCGGCGATGCCCGACGGTGCGGTGATAACCTTTGCGCCGTTTAAACTTGAACGCGATCACTTTTTTATCTTTGCGCTGCTCGAGAACCTCAGCAGTAACCTTTGCGCCTGAAATGAGCGGATCGCCATACGTGAGCTTATCGCCGTCGGCGTACATCAATACATCGTCGAAGGTGGCCTGTTTCCCTGCATCGATATCGAGGAGATCGACATCGACCGTGTCGCCTTCCGCCACACGATACTGTCTGCCACCGGTCTTAATAATTGCGTAAGCCATAAGCGCGCTTCGGGGAGAAAAGCCGCGCAAAATTCCACAGATGGACGGTGTGCGCAAGCCGAAAGGTGGATCGCGATCTCCGAGGGCGATGTTAAGATTAGGCGGCGAAGCCGCGATTATTTTAACATCGCCCGCGGAGCGGTCGATCCACCTTCGATCAGCAGCACGATCTCGCCCTTTGGCGGGCGCGCTTCGTAGTGCGCGAGAAGTTCGTGCGCTGACCCCCGGCGGAATTCTTCGAATTTCTTGGTCAGCTCGCGCGCGACGCAGAGTTCCCGATCCGGCAAAATGTCGATGCAGGCGGCGAGCGTCTTCGTTAGGCGATACGGCGATTCAAAATAAATGGATGTTTCTTCGCGCACGGCCGCGGCGCGCAGCTCGCGCTCGCGTTGGCCGCTTTTCACCGGCAGGAAACCGCCAAAGAAGAATTGTTCAGCCGAATATCCTGAACCGACCAGCGCGGTCAGGATCGATGAAGGACCGGGAATGATCGTGAACGGCAATTCGCGTTTGATGCATTCACGAATGAGTCGCGCGCCGGGATCGGAAAGTCCCGGGCTTCCGGCATCAGTGATCAGGGCGACGTTGTCGCCCGCGACGAGGCGCTGCGTGAGCTGCGCCGTGCGCATCGCTTCGTTGTGCTCATAATAACTGACCAACGGCTTCTTGATTCCGAAATGCTTGAGCAAAATTCCGGAGTGCCGCGTGTCCTCCGCCGCAATCACGTCGGCGGATTTCAACGCTTCGAGCGCGCGCAACGTGATGTCGCCAAGATTCCCGATCGGAGTTGCGACGACGTAAAGCACTCTTGATCATCCGATCAGAATCCATTTTCCGCTATTCGATTGCGCGTGGCTCTCTTGAGAAATGAAAATTCCTCGCACAAAGCCGATTGGCTCGTGCAAAACGAATCCATAAAGAGGAGGCGTATCATATGAAAATAAGCATTTACATATTGGCACTGGCGCCGTTTGCCTTGATCGGCTGCGCTGAGGAGCCAACGACGGTAACAACGACGACAACCACGCGAGAGGTAACGACGACGGGATCGGCCACTGGGCCTGTCACGCAAGAGGTCCTTGTGACTCGGACTCCGCCAGTAGTGCGGGTCGAGACGGAAACAGTCTCGCCAGGACCGCGGTATATCTGGACACGCGGTTACTGGCGCTGGAGCGGCGCGGACTACGTGTGGGTGCCGGGCGCCTGGGTTGAGCGCCCAAGGCCAGCGGCTGTGTGGGTCGAAGGCCACTGGTTGCGCCGGCCCGGCGGCTGGGTATGGATCGCGGGTCACTGGCGCTAGACCCGGGACGCCGGAACGTTTTTACTACTTTAGAAATAGTACGGCGCCGTTCTTGGTGAAAGTGGCGTCCGAAATTTGTTGCGGCGTGCCCCAGTGTCATGTCGCCACGATTTCCAATCGGCTTGGCTTCGGAACGACGTAAAACACGGCGTATCACCCGACAGGATGACCATGCAATGAAGGGCGATTTTCAAATCGCCCATGGCGGTTGGGAAACCGCCGCTCCTTTTTGTCCAGTTTTCAAATTAATACACGCAAGAATTCCCATTCATCGAATTTTTCCCAATCAACAGCGCCGATCACGTCAGTGTGCTCACGGGCGCGCGTGAGAAGATTATCGATTGGATGAATCGCTCGGAGAATTAGAGGAGCGCGACGGGCCACCCGAACAAATGCATGACGGTCGCACTTTAAAGCGGAGACTGATGTGACACGTTGCTGGAACGATCTAAGCTGTGGATACGAGACGATGAAGCCGACATGTCAGTTCGATCCCCGAAAGCATTCGGGGCTGGCTCGCGCGGAATTTCGTGCGCCAAAGCGGCAGTTTCCCCGGACGGCGTACTTTTTTCAGGCAGGCATCGGTCAATGGCACGGTTATTGGTCGCCTTACGATGGCGAAAATGGACCGCAGTTCCGCAGCTTACGGAGCTTGAGTCGCGAATACCTGATCGAGTCTTCGCGCGAACGCGCTAAGGAGATGACAGTTTTTGCGCTGGTCGCTCTGACCTCGGCATGGCCGGTGATCTACATGGTAATCACCGTCGTGAAATTGCTGAGCAAAGGACAGCCTTTGTAGGGTAGCGCACGCGTCTCGCGTGCTGGCGATGGCGTTCTCGCCATCGCGAACTTTCTAAACGTGCGAAATCCAGCGCGGGGAATTACTCTTTGAAAGGTTTTTCTACCGCCGGCAGAGAAACTCGTCGCGATATTGTGGCGTTTCTTCCGGGGCGAAGCCGTGGCGCATGATGTTTTCGGTGACGACGCGCGGGAGCAAGAAGTGCAGGAGATAATCTTCGCCGCCGGCTTTCGTTCCGCCACCGCTCATTTTGAATCCGCCGAAGGGATGGCGACCGACAATTGCGCCTGTGCATGAGCGATTGATATAAACATTGCCGGCCTCCAATTGCGCTTTTACCCGTTCGATGTTGCCCGGGCTGCGCGAGAAAAAGCCGCCGGTCAACGCGTAATCGGTTCCGTTGGCTACTTCGATCGCTTCATCGAGATCGCGCACTTTCAACACACTCAGCACCGGGCCGAAGATTTCTTCGCGCGCAATGCGCATATCGGGCTTTACGCCGGTGAAAATTGTCGGCGGAATGAAGTATCCCTGCGGCGGCAGATCTTTCGCTTGATAGGCCAGCGTCGCTTCGCTCTTGCCGATGTTGATGTACTCCAGAATCCGTCTGTAGGCGGCTTCGTCGATGACCGGGCCGACCATGATGCCAGGCGCCTCCGGATTGCCGACGCGCAAGCTGGCCGCGGCATTAAGCAGACGCTCCATGACGCGATCGTAATTTTCTTCGAGAACAATGAGCCGCGAGAGCGCGGAACATTTCTGGCCTTGATAGCCGAAGGCGGAATAAATCGAATCGACGATCGCTTCGTCGAGGTCGGCGTCCGAATCGACGATCATAGCGTTTTTGCCGCCCATCTCGCAAATCACGTGCTTGAGTTCGCGCTGACCCTCCCTCGTTTTGCCGGCGCTTTCCCAAATCCGCAGCCCGACTTCGCGCGAGCCGGTGAAGGCGATCAGATCGACATCTTTATGATCGACAAGGTGCGCGCCAATGACCGAGCCGCGCCCGCTGAGAAAATTCAACACGCCAGGCGGCACGCCCGCTTCCTCGAAAATCTCCATGAGCATGGCGCCGATATTGAGCGATTGCTCGGATGGTTTCATGATCACGGTGTTGCCCGTGACCAGCGCGGCGGAAACCATCCCGCACAAGATCGCCATCGGGAAATTCCACGGTGCGATGACAAGTGCGACGCCGCGGGGCCAGTAATGCTGATAACTTTCTTCGCCAGGAACTTGTTGGGTCAAACGTGGCCGGCCGATCAAACGCATCCGATGCGCATAAAAGTGGCAGAAATCGATCGCTTCGCGGATGTCGCCGTCCGCCTCGGCCCATGGTTTGCCGACTTCAAAGACTTCAAGGGCGGAAAGTTCGTAACGGCGGCGGTCGAGAATGGCGGCGGCGCGTTCGAGCAACTGCGCGCGCTCTTCAAATGAGGTGCGGCTCCATTTTCCAAACGCAGCACGAGCGGCTTTGACCGCGCGCTCGGCTTCGGGAATTCCGGCTTCGGCGGCGTAACCGACAATTTCATTGGGCGCACTGGGATTAACGGAAGGCGTCAGTTTATTGGTCCAGATTTTTTCGCCGTTGATCACGAGCGGAAATTTTCGGCCAAACCGGTTGCGCACATCGCGCAACGCGGCTTGCATCTTTTCCTGGCTCTCTTTGTAAACGAAATTCACAAGTGGCGAATTTTCGTAAATATCGTCGGGGGGCATGGCAAGGGAAGCGCCATTTCCTTGATGTCGATTCTTAATTTCGGCGGACGTCACGGCGGGCGTTCCTCCATCGCAGGTAACGAGTTCACTCGGATCGCGCAATAATTGCGCGGCCGAAACGTGCTCGGAAAATTTCGCGCGCAGAAATCCCTCATTGGAAGTGTTCTCGAGCAAACGCTGCACGAGATACGACATCCCCGGCAGCAACTCGCCCACCGGGCAGTACTCACGAACGCGATAACCCATTTCAACAAGCGCGCGCTTGATCGGGCCAGCCATGCCGTAGAGGAATTGGAACTCGAAACGGCTGCGATCGATGCCGAGCTCTTCCGCGAGCGCCTGCGCATGCGCGATACTGCGGACATTGTGCGAACCGAACGCGGCGGTAACGATCGATTCGTTTTCGAGCAAAACTCGTGTGAGCGCCTCGTAGTTTACGTCGCTCTCCGGCTTCTGCAGATAGACCGGACAATCCCACCCGTTCTGCCTGGATTTAATTTTTTCGTAATCCCAATACGCGCCTTTGACGAGCCGGACGGTGAACCGCGTCCCGCGCGTGCGACCCCACTCGATCAAATCGCGTAAATCTTTTTCCGCGTCGCGTAAGTAGGCTTGAATGACGATGCCAGCATGCGGCCAATCGTTGAATTCGGCTTCGGTGCAGAGCGTTTTGAAAAGCTCGAGCGTGGTGTTTTTGTGGGTATAACTTTCCATGTCGAAGTTGATAAACGCGCCAAGCTCGCGCGCACGGCGTAGAATCGGCCGGAGCTTCGGCGCGAGATGCGCGATTGCGTCGGCCGGATCGGCCGGATTCATTTGCGAATAGAGCGCGGAAATTTTTACGGAAAGATTTACAACTGGAAAAAGCTCGGAGTTTTTTCCGAGCGAATCGGTCCAGCCGCGTGTTTCACGCGCGAGATGTTCGAGCAATTCCAAACAGCGCGCGGCGTATGCGCCGGCCTCCTTTTCGCTGACCACGGCTTCGCCCAAAAGATCGACCGTGAACCCGATGTTTTGTTGCCGCCGCTTGCGCAGCGTTTTCATGACGTCGTCCGGATTTTTTCCGGCGATGAACTGGCGGGCCATGCCGGAGACATTGCGCCGCAGAACAATACTGCTAAGCCACGGAACGACGCGCGCGAGACGCACGCCAGTGTGAATCGCGGGCGCAAAGCCGTTGCGCATATCGGCGAAATATTCTTCGAGATGCTGGACGATGTCGCCCGAGCGCCGGAGCGAGGCGAGCACATCGACAAAGCGGAACATTTGCACTTTGAAATGCTCATCGCGCATCGAGAGCGCCATCATGCGTTGATAAACACCGGCCTTGCTGAAAATGGATTCGGGATGCCGGTCAACGAGATCGAAAATGCGCTCGCCATGCTCCTCGATTTGAGCCTGCAAAGAACTCATGCGCGATGATAACGTGGGCCCGTCGATTCGGCAAAGAGGATGAAATCGCTTCGGGGCTCAGCTCCAGCCCCTGTAGCCGCCGCCCTCTGAGCGGCGCGACGGGTGTGTGCTTTGGAAAGCGCCCCCCCGCGCCCGCCGCGGCGACCGGCTACAGGCGGCTGCAAACAAACAAAACGGGCGAAGTCAGATCTCGTTGCGGATGCGTCCGGGTTTCGTTCTGGCGCACCGTTATCTCGCGCGCATTTACGGCCGGATCGGTCGCTCCGATCTCGCGAGCCGTCACCGGGACGAGGTCGCCCGTCTTTTGGAAATGCGCGCCCCCCAGCCGATGGCAGACTAGCAAGATGGATGACAATGACGAAAGCACGAATGACGAAAGAAGCCCGAATGATCGAAACACAAAGGAGCAAACTTAGCCTCCCGTTCGTCATTCGGATTTTGTCATTCCTTCGTCATTAGACATCTCTCATTTGTCATTCCTTCATACGCGCAGCTACCGTTTCGCGTTCGAAATAATAAGTGACGAACGAAAGGACGCGTCAGTTCAACTAGAGGTAATTTGCCTGGCGGACTCTAGAGGCCCAGGGCTCAGGTTCGTCAGGCATTCTCTTTATCGGGCGCCGCGCGTTCGCGTTTGCTTGCGAGGCTGAGGTCGATTAGCAAGATCGACATGGAGCAACGTGCGGACCGCTATGAGTTTGCCAGCGACAACACGGCATCGATTTGTCCCGAAGCGTGGGACGCGCTGCAAGAAGCGAACACGGATGAGACTCCTTCCTACGGCGAGGATCGATGGACCGCGCGTGTTTGCGATCTTGTGCGCGAAATGTTCGAAACGAATTGCGAGGTGTTTTTTGTTTTCAATGGCACCGGGGCCAACGCACTCGCGCTGGCACAGCTTTGCCAGCCTTTCCACAGCATCATTTGTCACGAACATGCGCACATCGAAACCGACGAGTGTGGCGCGCCGGAATTTTTTTCCGGATCGAAACTGCTCGTGACGCGCGGCGCGAACGGCAAGATCGACATCGGAGAAGCAGAGGCAATCGTCGCGCGCCAACCAGAGCTCCATTCGCATAGACCGCGCGTGATCAGCCTCACGCAATCGACCGAGCTCGGCACCGTTTACATGCCGGAGGAGATTCGTGCGCTCAGCGAATTCGCGCGCCAGCGATCGCTTTTCATTCATATGGACGGCGCGCGTTTCGCTAACGCCGTCGCTTCGCTTGGTTGCGCGCCGAAAGAGATCACGTGGGAAGCAGGCGTGGATGTTCTTTGTTTCGGCGGAACGAAAAATGGTACGGCAGCCGGCGAGCTGGTGATATTTTTCAAAAAAGAATTTTCTCGCGAATTCGATTATCGCGCCAAACAGGCCGGCCAGCTCGCGTCGAAAATGCGTTTCCTGGCTGCGCCCTGGATCGGGCTGTTGAATGACAACGTTTGGGTGCGCAATGCGCAACATGCTAATCGGGCCGCACGACGGCTTGGGGATCAGCTGCGATCGGAAGCAAAGATCGACATCGTTTTTCCCGTGGAAGTGAACGCGGTTTTTCTACGGATGAACGAGCATCTGGTGCGCGAGCTGCATGGGCGCGGCTGGCATTTTTACAAGTTCATTGAGCCCGACATTTACCGCGTGATGTGCTCATGGTCAGTGACCGATCGAGACATTGCCGATTTTGTTGCAGACGTTGTTGCCTTGAAGAGTTGAAGCGATATCGCTGCTACGGCAGTTGCACTTTGGAAAAGACATCTGTATAGAAGCAGTAAGATGAAAGCGAGGGCGACAGCTTTGATCTTTACTGCGGTTTTGCTGGGAGGATGTCGAGCGACTCGCGATGTTGCGGTCACTTCGTATCATGTGACCCGCGGTGTCGCGGTCGGTTCGTATCGTGTCGCTACGGCGCCGGTGCATTTGATCCCGCATCATCATGACGACCCCCCACCGCAAAGTACTACGACAACAACATCAGACGTTACCGCTCCGGGATACCCCGTTCCAGCGACCTCTGAAGGTCCATCGTCGCCGCAGGTCGCCCCTTCTTACAGGTCCGCGACAGCAACTCCAACCAGAAGTGCCCCGACGAAGCCCAAAGCATCGCCGTCGCCGCGCAGCGCGGCCGCACAACCGCAGTTCCCGACCGCTAAGCCAGTTCCTGGTCGAGCTGGTCTCGTTTATAATCCGTACGATCCGAACGGCGGATATATCGATGTGAGCGGCTACGCGCCCGGCACGAAAGTTAAGGACCCGGATTCTCAGAAAATCTTTATTGTTCCATAGCCGATCCGGAAGCGTGGAAGGGTCGAAGCGTGGAAGGGTCGAAGCGGATCATCCTCAAAGCTTGAGAGAATTTCAGTCATAGACCATCGCGCATGCTTCGTGCTTTATGGTTATTATGATGTCTTTGACTCCGCTTGACCCCTTCCTTCGAAGCCGACCCGTCGCTTTCCTCGTGCCCGTGCGACGCCAAGCGCTAATCGCTTGGTTGGCCGGCACCGTCATCTTCGCATTTCTAAATTCGGCGCCCCGCACGGCGTGCGCCTACGCTTTGGAAGGCGCCAGTTGGCCCGCCGGCACCACCGTGGTTATTCAACTCGGGCTCGGCAATCCCGGACGCACGTTGATCGATGGCAATACCTCTTGGAACACCACTGCCGCACCGGCGCTGAACATGTGGGATCAAGACATCCAGCGGGCTCAGCTTAACTCTGTAATCTCAACTGCGTCAGCTTCATCCGGCGACGGGGTGAACTCAGTCGTTTTTTCCAGCAGTATTTTTGGACAGTCTTTTAGCAGTGGAACCCTCGCGGTGACTTACTACAGAACGCAAGGTTCGCGCATGGTCGAAGCAGACATCCTTTTTAACAGAGGACAAAACTTCGACTCCTATAGGGGCGCGTTGCGGTTTGGATCGAACGGATCTGTCATCGCAGATATCCGGCGGGTTATGGTGCACGAACTCGGGCACCTCCTTGGTCTGGCCCACCCGGATGACCATGGGCAACATGTCGATGCGATCATGAATTCGATCACGAGCAACCGCGAAACTCTTTCCAGCGATGACATTGCCGGGGGGCAAAGCTTGTACGGCGCGCCGGCTTCTCCAACGCCTACTCCAACTCCCGGAACGAGTCATCTGGCAAACATTTCGACCCGCCTGAATGTGGGCGTGAATGACGATGTTCTCATCGGCGGATTTATCGTGCGTGGACCTGAATCGAAGAGAATGATTTTGCGAGCCATCGGGCCCTCATTGGCTGAGGCCGGAGTGAGCGGAGCGATGGCAAATCCGACGCTGGAGTTGCATAACTCCACTGGCGCCACCATCGCCACGAACGACAATTGGCAGACAAGCGCGCAAGCGAGTGAAATTATCGCAAGCGGCCTGGCACCGGAAAATCCGCTTGAATCGGCAATCGTGGCGACGCTTCAGCCTGGAAACTACACGGCCATTGTGCGCGGTGCGAATAACACCACCGGAATCGCCTTAGTCGAAGGCTATGAGCTCGATTCGACGGCGACCCGATTAGTGAATGTTTCGACGCGCGGTCGGGTGGGAGTGGGGGATGAAGTGCTCATCGGAGGATTCATCGTGGCGGGAAGCGACTCGAAAACAGTGATCATGCGCGCACTTGGGCCTTCCTTGGGAACAGGGGCCAATCCGTTGGCTGGCGCGTTGGCCAATCCGGTTTTGGAACTCCACAATGGGTTGGGTAATCTGCTCTCTACCAACGATGATTGGGTGAACAGCCCTCAGCATTCCGCCATTGATGCCAGTGGACTGGCGCCATCGAATTCGCTTGAATCCGCGATCCTGACCACACTCAGTCCTGGGAATTACACGGCGATCGTCCGCGGAGTAAACAACACAACGGGCATTGGACTGGTGGAAGTTTACGATCTCGACCCTTGAAGAATGAACCGATCGTGCGATCTTTTGTCCGAGTTTTGCGTGCTAATCGAACCCCCCTTATGAAAAAGTTTCCATGCCCGTTCCTACTCCTCACCGCCTTGATGGGCGCGAGCGCTCTCCACGGTACAACTGTCATTCCACCCACGTTCGATGAGCTGGTTAGCCAGGCCCAAGTCATTTTCCAGGGCGTCGTCACCGATGTGCGCTCGCAATGGGTCGGTGAAGGCGCGCAGCGCTCCATCGTCAGCTATGTGACCTTTAAGGTCGAAGACGCTATGAAGGGGAACCCCGGCAGCACCTATACCATGCGAATGCTGGGCGGCACAGTCGGTGATCAAACCATGGACGTGACCGACACTCCGAAATTCAAAGTCGGCAATCGCGACATACTTTTTGTCGAGAACAATGGCAGCCAATTCGTTCCGCTGGTCGGCATCATGCATGGACGTTTCCGGGTCGAGCGTGAGCAGGCAAGCGGCCGCGAAGTCGTCATCACCAATGGAGGCGAACCGCTCAGTAACGTATCCCAACTCGGCAAGAACAAGCAGGCGGCCAGTGCTGGCACGGCCCTTTCGATCGAGGAATTTAAGTTAGCCATCCATACGAAGCTCACGCACGTCCCGCAATAACGTGAATTCGCGCGCAATGCGGACGCTGTCGGCGTCGTTCCTAGCCCTCATTCTTTTTGGCGCGGCCCAGCATCTGTTGGGTTACGCCTTGGAAAACGAGACATGGCCCGGTCCCACGATCCCGATTGTCGTCGAGATCGGTTCGTCATCGCTCACGCTCGAAGATGGCAGCCTCACCTACAACGCTGTCGTTGAAAACGCGATGGCCCTCTGGAATGAACAACTGGCCGACATTCAGTTTACCTGGACAGAAGCACCTCCTGCTCCGGCGAATAACGGGGACGGGAAGTCAACAGTTACCCTCGAAGACACCGACCACGGCCACAGCTTCGGCAGAAACGCGTTGGCTGTAACTACCCTCTGGAGCGGCGGAAACACCACGACACAGGCAGACATAGTCTTCAACAAGAGATACTTCACCTTCGATTCCTACCGGGGAGATCTCCAGATCACGCAGGACATGCATCGCATCGCTTTACACGAGCTCGGACACGTGCTCGGCCTCGATCACCCCGACGAAGCCCATCCCCCACAATACGTCACGGCGATCATGCATTCGACCACCAATGATTTAGATCACCTCGCAGCCGACGATATCAATGGCGGCCAATTCCTTTATGGCCGGCCGATCCATGCGCCATCGGCCACCGGTAACGGTCGCGCCGCCAACATCTCAACGCGCGCCCGCGTTGGCACTGGTGATAACGTCATGATTGGTGGATTCATCATTCAGAATGCCTCCAAGCAAGTTCTTATCCGCGCGTTGGGGCCGTCTCTCACTAGCCACGGCGTTAGCGGTGTTCTCGCCGATCCCACATTGGAGCTGCACAATTCAGCCGGTGACCTGATAACGACCAACGACAACTGGCGTGACAGGCAGGAACAGGCCATCGCGGCGACCTCCCTTCCGCCCTCGAATGATCTCGAGTCAGCCATTCTCGCTACACTCGCGCCCGGCAGCTACACGGCGATCGTCCGTGGCAACAATGGCGGCAGCGGCGTTGCGCTTGTCGAGGTTTACGATCTCGCCACCAGTTCCGGCCGGATCGCAAACATTTCAACGCGCGGGCAGGTGGCCACTGGTGATAACGTCATGATCGGCGGCTTCATTATCAAAGGTCCCCAGTCGGTCAACGTCATCGTGCGCGGCATCGGACCGTCCCTCGCCTCGAGGCTTCCGCGCGCGTTGCCAGATACTTCCTTGGAGTTGCACAATGCCAATGGCGCTTTGATGCAATCGAACACCGGCTGGATGAACAGCCCCGATTCTCCTCAGATCAGCTCGAGCGGTTTGGCGCCAACCAACGCGGCCGAGTCAGCAATTATTGCCGGATTAGCTCCTGGCAATTATACGGCCATCCTTCGAAGTCCGAGCAACTCCACCGGCATTGGACTTATCGAAGTTTACGATCGCGATTGAGCTGCCTGCCTGCTTGGATCGACAAC
>Ga0184619_10000077_pt1 | contig 29271 bp, 32 predicted proteins | sample PLM0_60_b1_FD_133146 | JGI IMG/M metagenome (GOLD analysis project Ga0184619, IMG submission 133146) | Groundwater sediment microbial communities from an aquifer in East River, Colorado, USA - PLM0_60_b1 | ecosystem: Environmental > Terrestrial > Soil > Riparian zone | place: USA: East River...
ACCGCCTGGGACATGGTCAGCACGCCGGCAGCGAGCAGCGAGGACACCAACAATTTGAGGTTCATGGAACATCTCCCCCTAGGATCGGGCCCCGAAGGAGACCCTAATGTTCTGCCAAAACTAGAACATCATTTCAAAGGAGAGGGTCTGCCTTGTCAATGCCACGCCTGCTTACCAAAGCAAACGATGGTGCTTACTTTGGGAAGGCATCGTCGACAAGCCGCCGAGGTCACGAGCGAGATCTACCGGGTCGGGCACCGAACGCAAAAAGGGTATCCGTTCAGGCGGCTCAGCCGGAAGATTTCAGGCGAACTTCAAGAATGCCGGCGGTGATGAGCGATGTTGTGCAGTTGCATTGCGGTCACGGGAATCCGCTCATACGCGCGGAAGGCATGGAACAAGGCGGTTTCTAATTCCGACGCGTCGGGCGGTGCGGACTGAAGCGTGCGCCATCTTACCCATTGCCTTGCGGCGAAGGTGCGGACCTCCACGGCCAGCATCTCGGATCGACACCAGGGCGAGGGATCGCCACCTGTCATTTTCCAGGCGCTGCGCAGCCAGTAGTCACGGCATTCGCGGCGCAAGGCGCCGTCCCTCCCGGGCAGGCGCAAGCAGCGCTCGAGCGGGAGCGCGCCGCCGTTCGCCAGGAAGGCGCTGAAACCTTTGCTGAGCCAGTCGAGATCCTGAGCGCCGATCTGCCCGCCGGCTACTCGCTGAGCGCGCTCGAGCTCCTCCTGCAACAACGGGGCTTCGGTTGCACCATTCGCACTTTCCGCGGGGATCGCAAGGATGGCAACGCGATCAGCAGCCACTGTGCCCACCTCCCTCTTTGTAACGCTTTTCGCAAAGGCGGCCCCGATACGCGAACGAAGGGGCTCGAGTTGTCTATTGCGCAAGTTACGCTCCCCCATGGCGCGGCGTCACCTAACAAAAGGCAGGCAGGATGCTCGCTACACGAGGCTCAGTTCCCGGGCTCGAACGATAGCCTCCGTCCTGTTGCGTACCTGCAACTTGCCGAAAATGTTATTCAAGTGCCACCGGATCGTCCCGACCCCGATCTCGAGTTCTTTGGCGATTTCCTGGTTGGTCAAACCGCGGTTCAGCAGGCCGAGCACTCGAAGCTGCGCCCTGCTCAGAGGCTCCTGCATGGTTCGCGAACCCCGCGCCCCCTTCTTGCCGTCGGCGGCCTTCGGCAGTCGCCGCGTGGCGGACTGGGAGACGAATCTGCCGATCGACGGCGGCTGGGAGTCGCACCGGGCGCTCGTCGAAGGGAGATCCTTGTTGGTCAATGAGAACGACAACCGGTAAATGCCTGCAATTCGCTCATGGCACGCTCCGTGTCTCGCAAGCGTTTGCTCCTGGAGTTCGTCGTCCAAGAGAGCCGCCACGGCTTTCGAATCGTAGCCGCCGGCTAGCAATATCCAATCGGCCACTGCGTCTTCGCCGCGGATCTTCTGCTCGGCGGTCGCTGCTTGGCCTGTCGGCGTTTGAGTTTGCAACAAGTGAGCCCCCGTCAGACCGGCCCGCGCCGCAAGCGCCGGCAAGACATCTCGTGAAAGCCGCTCTCTCAAGCGGTTCGCCTGCCCTGGGACCGGTGAAAACCGAAGCGTCAGCAAGGTGTGCGCTACGCCACCGCCGTGGCTGCATAGGACCCGGCACTGGCTTCTGGTCATATTGCGGTGCTGCGGCATCATCTTGGTGGACCACGGCGTCGGGTTGTTCAGCCGGTCAAGGTAGTGTTTCGAAGTGAGGGTCTGGTACTCTGCCAGCTCGTAGATCACAAAATAGTCCCCTTCGCCGGACGGTGACGTCCAGCGCGTCCCGCGCAAGAAACCCGGGATCCGAAGTCTTTCCGGCATGTGCTCGTGAGAGTGCCAGTCCTCGAACTCCGACTGAGCTTCGGGTGCGACATTCCACCACATCGCCACTGCCGCGTTGCCAAGAAGCCCCATCACCGCTCCTCCGGATTCTCGCCGTACCTGCCCTGTCTATGCGTGGACCATCACGCGTTGATCAGCCCGGAATCCGCGTATCGGCGCTGCCGACGCGCGAAACCATTCTCAGGAAATGAGCCTCCATGCGCGCTGCATCGGGCTTGATGCCCGTGAAATGCTCGAAGGCCCCCACGGCCTGCCAGACCGCCATCCCGCCGCCATCGAGGGTTCGGCAGCCGCGCTTTCGGGCGGCGCGCAGAAGTTCGGTCTCCAGCGGGAAGTAGACGATCTCCGCGACCCACATTTCCGGCCGCAGCAAGGACGGATCCAAGGGCAGACCGGGATAAGCTGCCATTCCCATCGGAGTGGCGTGGATCAGGCCGTCCGCCCGTTTCGCCGCCGGTGCAATGTCATCGGCAGATGCGACCACCCGGTCGGGGTGGTTTCCCGCGACTCTGCGCGCCAGCACTTCGGCGCGCTCATGGTCCCGGTCGACGATGAATAGTTGCTCCACGCCCAAGCCCATCATGGCGTGTGCGATGGCCGCCCCGGCCCCTCCCGCGCCGAGGAGCACCACGCGCCGCCTCGGCGCAACGCCCAGCTTCTGCCGGAAAGACACGGCGAAGCCCGAGCAATCGGTGTTGAAACCTTTGCTCCCGCCTTCACGGAAGATCACCGTGTTGACGGCGCCGATGGCGCGTGCCTCTTCGGAGAGTTCGGCCAGCAGGGGCAGCGCAGCCTGCTTGCACGGATGCGTGATGTTGAGGCCGTCGAAGCCCGCCGCTTCGGCCGAGTCGATCAGCCGCGGCAGATCGGCAACGCCGCGCCCTTCTTGGGCGAGATCGATCAGCTGATAATGCAGACTGAGTCCCTGGCACCGGGCTTCCTCCTCGTGCAGAGCGGGAGAGAGGGATTCCTGAATCCCCTCGCCGATGAGGCCGACCAGGAACTTGCTCTTCTCCATCTCAGCCCTGGTAACCCATAAGCCGGGGCAGAAAAAGGGCGAGCCCCGGTATGAAGGTGATCAGCGCAAGCGCGCCGATCATGACGGCGAGAAACGGCATCACCTCGCGCACGATGTCCTGGAGGGGCACCTCCGCGATCTTGACCATCATGAAAAGCAGCAGGCCGTAAGGCGGGGTGCACAGGCCGATCATGATGTTGACGACCGCGATCACACCGAAATGCACGGGGTCGACGCCCAGCGCCTGCGCGGTCGGGAGGAGAACCGGGACGATGATCAGCAGAATCGTGGTTCCTTCCAGGAAGCAGCCGAGAACCAGGAGGATGAGGTTCGCGAGCAGGAAGAAGGTAAACGGCGTGAGCTCGTACCCCTTCAGCATGATGGCGAGCGTCTTGGGAATGTTCTCGACCGTGATGACGTAGTTGAAGGCCATCGCGGCGGCGATCAGCATGCCGATCGATATCGTGACGCGCGCGCTGGTCACCAGCGATTTGTAGACGCCGCCCCAGGTGACGCCGCGATAGAGGAAAGCGGAAACCAGCAGAGCGTAGAAGGCGGCGAGAGCGGCGGCTTCCGTGGGCGTGGTGATCCCGGAGTAGAGGCAGCCGAGAAGGACCACCGGCATCATCAGCGCGGGCATGGCTTCCCAACTGATGCGCGGAATGTCGCGCAGCGGGACCGGTTTCTCGACCGGGAAATTTCTCCGCCGGGCCGTGAACGCGATCAGGAGCATCTGCGCGATGCCGAGGAGCAGACCCGGGATGACGCCGGCGAGGAACAGGTAGCCGACTGACGTATCGGAGACCAGGGCGTAGATCACCAGCGGGATCGAGGGCGGGATGATGGGCGCGATGACCGAGGACACCGCCGTAAGGGCGGCGGCATACGCCGCCGGGTATTTGCCGTCCTGCGTCATCATTTTCTGCATCAGCTTGCCCGAGCTCGCGGCGTCCGCGAGGGCGGAGCCCGACATGCTAGAGAAGACGATGCTTTGCACGACGTTGACCTGGGCGAGGCCGCCGCGGTAGCGCCCGACGAACGCGTTGCAGAAGCTCAGCAGCCGTTCCGTGATGCTGCCGATGGTCATGAACTCGGCGGCGAGAATGAACAGCGGTATCGCCAGCAGCACGAAGCTCGAATACATGCCGTTGAGCAGCTGCTCGGCGGCGGTCCCCATATCGAGGCCGGCCAGGAAAAGGTAAAGAACCGATCCGCCGATCATCGCGTGCCCGATCGGCAGCCCGAGCAGGCTGAGAGCGACGATCGCCATGACGCAGAGGGAGAACGGGCTGGTGGGATTCATAGGCCGGAGCTGACCTTGGTCGAATCGGTGGCTTCGGGATCCTTGCCGCGCAGCAGATGCGACAAGATCCAGAGGTAGCGGACAATCACGGCAACGGCGAAGATCACGTAGATCGCGAACAGCCAGTCGAAGCGGATTTTGAGATAGGACGTTTTTTCGACCTTCATGAAACTGACGTATTTGACCGTTGCCGGGAGCGAAAGGACATACAGGATCACGATCGAGAGCCCGGTGATGATTCCCATGACGCGACGCGTGCGGCGGCCCGCCGCCGAATACAAGAGGTCGAAGCGGATTTCCTCGCTTTCCTTCACGACGAAGGCGGCGCCCCAGAGCACCAGCCACAGCCAGGTGATGACGCTCAGCTCGGAGGTCCAGCCGACCGGGAAGTTGAACAGATACCGGAAAACGATCTGCACCATGAAAGCGACGAACATGGCGGCGAGCAGGCCGGCCGCGAAGTTCTCCGCGCGGCGCAGCAGCCAGGCTCCGGCTTTGCCGAAGAACGGATTCATTGTTTTGCTTCCCCCAAGACCTGCAGGCCGCCGGCCGCGGGCGCGACCGGCGGGCATACGGGAGTTACTTCAGGGCGTTGATCTTCTCGAGCATCCCTTTCGGCCAGTCCTTCGCCTCGTCCGAGCCGAGGTATGTCTTCTGCGCATAGGCGCGGAAGGCGTTGACGTTCGGGGCGTAGACTTCGAGACCCTGCTTCCTGAAGCCATCGGCCAGCTCCGCTTCGCGCTTCAGGTGCTCGGCCGCGCTCCAGGCGATCGCCTTGTCGGCCGCGGCCTGGAAGGCTTTCTGCTTGGCGGGCGACATGCTCTGCCAGGTTTTCAGGTTGACGCTGAGCAGGTCGTATCCGACGAGGTGCGAGGTCAGCACGATCTGCGACATCACCTCGTAGAACTTCATGTTCTGCACGTTGGGCAGCGGGTTGTCCTGGCCGTCGATCGCTCCGGTCTGCAGCCCCGTATAGACCTCGGCGTAAGCCATGGGCGTGGGATTCGCGCCCAGTGAACGGCCGAGGAGCTGCCAGGCATCTCCGGGCGGCATCCTGAGCTTGACGCCGGCCATGTCGGCAGGGGTGTTGATTTTCTTCTTGGGTTTCAGGCCGACCTGCCGGGTGCCGAAGAACGTCGGCCCGAGGATCTTCACCTTGACCTGGTCCTCGACCATCTTCTTCATCTGCGCGCCGAGGTCGCTGGCAAAAAAGGAATTCAGATGGTTGGCGTCGCGGAACAGGTACGCCGAAGTCAGGATCGACCACGCCGGGATCTGCTTGGAAATATCCTGCGGCGCGATATTGCCCATCTCCAGGTTATCGCGCTGCAGGGCGACCAGCTCCGTGCCCTGCTTGAACAAGGTCCCGTTGTAGAAAGGCTCCACCTTGAAATCACCCTCGACCTCCTTCGCGAACATCTGGATCATTCCCGCGCGGATGTCCTTGTCGGAAAACACCGCCGCGAAGCGGATGGTGGGGTTGGCTTGCGCCCAGGCAGGCACCATTTGCGCAGCAGCGAGGGCGGCAGCTGCTTTCAGCGCCGAACGACGATCGATCTTGAAGTCCATGTCAACCTCCCACTATGAAGGATATATGCGACTAACTCGCCCCTGTTTCAGTTTCGCGCCGATTCGATGACTTCCTCGGGCGCATCGAGGTATTTCTGCGCCGCCATGAGCGCCAAGCGGACGTATTCCTCCGCGCCAATGAGCCGCGAAAGCGAAACCCGGGGGATCTCCAGCGCGTAGGGAATGCCCGGAGGGAGGCAGGCAAGGATTTCGCGGACGCCTAGGCCGCCTTCCCCGGGGAACAGTCGCTCGAACCGCGCGGCGTGGATCACCTCGTCCCGGGTCTTCGGCGTTTGCGCCGGTGCGTCGCAGACCTGGGCGTAGCGAAACCACTCGCAGGGCAGCTTCCTGAGTTCCTCCAGGCTTGAGCCGGAGCGGGCGAAATGCAGCGTATCGACCAAGATGCCGGCATTGGGCCGGCGCACCTCGCGCAGCACGCCTGTGGCTCCCGCCAGATCCGGAGTCTGCGTCCACGACACGAACTCGAGATCGATTCCGAGCCCTAGCGGCCGGGCGAGATCGCACAGCGCGGCGAAGCGATCGGCGGCGCGGTTGAATTCCGGATCGGGCAACTGGGTTAGGACGTGAGCCGCTCCAAGCTCGGCGCCCGCCTCCAGAAGAGGCACGTAGCTCCTGGGGTCGTTTTCCGGACCCATACGTGCGAGCTCGATGTCCAGGACGGCGACGCCGGTGTCGGCCAGCCGCGCTTTCGTTTCCGCCATCAGCGCGCGATCGTCCGCGAGCGCATAGAGCGGCTCGCTGGGCGTGACGCGGTTCAGGCGCAATCCCACGTACCGGTAGCCGGCGCGGGCGGCGACCTCGACCAGCCGCGGCGGAGACAGGGACAGCGCGTTCAGGTGGGCGAGGGAGAACTCGTGTTTCACTTGGCCGTCACCGTCGTGCTCGCGTGGTGCACTTTTCTGCCGGGGGAGTAGATGTCCATGATGTTCCAGTGCCCCGCGGTGGGAACCGGCTCGTTCTGCATCACGACGTCGATCACCACCGGCCGTTTGGACTTGAGCGCGCGCTCGAGCGCGGGCTTGAACTCGGCGGCCGAGCCGATCTTCACGCCCTCGATGCCGTAGGCCTTCGCGATCGCGGCGTAGTCAGGCGACCAGGGCTTGCCGTCCTTCTCGAAGACGGTTCCGAAAGTCGTGCCGAAGTGCGCCTTCTCCAGTCCAGCGATGGTGCCGTAGGCGTAGTTGTTCATGATCACCCAGACCACCGCGATGTTCTGCTCGAACGCGGTGGCGAGCAGCGCCGGGTTCTGGCCGAAGCCGCCGTCGCCGACCAGCGCTACGACGGTGCGCTCGGGGTGCGCGAGCTTTGCGCCCATCGCTGCCGGCGCGCCGAAACCCATCGTGGCGTAGCCGCCGGGCGTGAAGATGGTACCCGGCTCGTAGATCGAGAACTGCTGCCCGACGCCGTTTTTGTTCCAGCCGACGTCGGTGGTGATGAATGCGTCCCGCGGCAGCACCTCGCGCACGTCGGCGAGAATTCGCTCGGGCCGCATCGGATAGGCGTCGCTTTGCGCGTGCGCGCGGTTGCCCGCGAGGAAGAGGGCGCGGGCAGCGGCGATTTCTCCTTGGCGTTCCGAGCGCTGGATGCCCTCCGGCAGCAGCTTGCGCGCGGCCCGGTTGAGCGCCGTCAGCGCATGCTTCAAGTCGGCGACGGCGCCGATCTCCACCGGATAGTTGCGGCCGATCTCCGCGGGATCGATGTCTATGTGGATGAGACGAGTCGGCGGGAAGTTGAACGTGTACTCGGGCTCCCAGGAGCTGCAGTCGGCTTCGGCGAAGCGCGTGCCGAGGCCGAGAATCCAGTCGGCCGCGCGGCACTGCTCGTTGATGAAGCGGGTTCCCCAGAATCCGGTCATGCCGAGCACGAAGGGGTGGTCGTCCGGGAGCGCACCCTTGCCCATCAGGGTGTGCGCGACCGGGATCTGAAGATGGTCGACGAATTCGCGCAGCTCCGCGGTCGCGTCGGCCAGCATCACGCCGCCGCCGACGTAGAGCACGGGCCGGTTCGCGGCGACGAGCTTGCGCACGATCTCGGCGGCCGTGTCCTCGTCGAGCGCCGGTTTGCGCAGCGTCTTCGTGTTCAGGCGCAGGCGCTCGAACAGCGCGACGTCCACTTCCTTGGAGAAAATATCCATGGGCACGTCGATCAGCACCGGCCCCTGCCGGCCGCTCTCCGCCAGCGCAAACGCCTTTTCCAGGATCTCGGGGAAAAGATCGGGCTGGTCCACGCGCCAGGCGCGCTTCACGAACGGCCGGTAGATCTCGAACTGCGACGCGTCAGCGTGCAGGTTGACTTCCTGGTGCGGGTGCTTGCCGTGGTAATGCGTAGGCACGTCTCCGGCGATCACTACCATCGGGATCGAGTCGAGCGCGGCGTTCGCCACGCCCGTCGCGGCGTTGGTGAGGCCGGGTCCGAGGTGCGAGAGCACGACCGCGGTCTGTTTCTTCGCCCGCGCATAGCCGTCGGCCATGTGGGCGGCGATCTGCTCGTGGCGCACGCTGACGAACTTGACCCGGCTCTTCTCCATCTCCGAGAGCACCGCGATGTTGGTGTGGCCGCACAGGCCGAACACGTGCTCGACGCCGCGGGCCTCCAGGTACTTCACCAGCTGACGGGATATGAGTTCTTTCATGTGCTTCTCCTTCGATTCGGATATCCCCGCATCGCGATCTTGCCCGGGTGGATGTCGATGATGCCGGTGGTCCACCAATCGGAAACCTCGGTCAGCCGCTCTTCGGGGGTCTTCGCCGTCATCGCTTTTCAGTGAGAGGCCATCGCCGGCTCGTCGGCTTCGAGCGCCGGGTCGTAGAACTCGCCGAACAGTTCCTCGTCGGAGGGGCGGTCCTCCTTGATCGGCACCGACACCCAGGTCGTGTTGAGGTAGTGCTTGAGATGCACGTTCTCTGAAACGATGTTGCCTCCCCAGGTGCCGCAGCCCAGGCTGGAGGTCATCGGCATGCCGTTGTTGAACGCGCCGGCATTGGCCTTCGACTGCGGCTGGCGGACCATGATGCGGCTCACCGGCGCCGCCAGCGCGAGCCGGTGGATATGCTCCTCGTCGAACGAATAGATGCCGCAGGAGTGGCCTTTGCCGCCGACTTCGTAGATGGCGCGCATCGTCTCCAGCGCCTGATCGAAACCCCGGTACTTGTAGACCGCGAGGAGCGTGGTGAGCTTTTCTCCGGAGAACGGATGTTCCTTCCCGATGCCGTCGCCGTGGACGATGATGAACTTGCGATCGGCGGGAATGCTGAAGCCCGCTGCTGCGGCGAGCTTTTGCGGCGCGATCGCGACGGTGTCGGGGAGACGGTGGTTTTCGCCGTCCCACATGACTCGGCGCAACGCCGTCTTCTCGCCGCTGGAAGCGAGGTAGCCCCCTTCGCTCTGCAGCTGCGCGAGCATGTGATCGAAGATGCCGGTTTCGATGATCAGGTTGCCGTCGGCCGAGCAGCCCGAGCCGAAATCCGAGGTCTTGCTAAGCCGCGTGTTGCGCGCGGCCTCTTCGATGTTGGCCGTCTCGTCGATGATCATCGTCGAGTTGCCGGCGCCCACGCCATACGCTGGCGTGCCCGAGCTGTACGCGGCGCGCACCATCGGCTGCCCTCCGGTCGCGATGATCAGGTCCGCGCGCGCCATGAGCGCCTGCGACATCGGTATGTTGACCTTAGTCAGACATTGCAGGATGTCAGCCGGCGCGCCTTCGCGCGCTAGCGCCTCGCGCATCAGACGCACGGTCTCGAACGAGGTTTTCTTCGAGCGCGGATGCGGCGAGAAAATGACGACATCGCGCGCCTTGATCGCATAGATGGCGTTGCCCGCGGGAGTGAGGTCGGGGTTCGTGGTTGGAACGATGCAGGCGACGATCCCGGCAGGCTTGCCGTACTTGACGACTCCCTTTTCGGGAACCTCTTCGATGATGCCGACGCTCTTCTGGCGCAACGCATCGCGCAGCACGCCGCGGATCTTCATGCGCTTGCCCATGCGGCTCTCGGCGTCGCCGAGGCCGCTTTCGGCGATTCCCATCTCGACCAGGCTCGAGAATGTGCGCTTGTTCGCAACCGCCCAGGCCACCGCCCGGCAGAGCCGGTCGACGCGTGCCTGGTCATAGGTTTCGATGACGGCCAGCGCTTTGCCGGCGCGCTGGAGAGCAGCATCGAGTTCCTGCTGCTGTTCCTCGGTAACCGCTTTTTTAATCTCGCTTGCAGCCATACGCTCAAAGCCCTCCTTGCGTGAACACCGGCATCCCCGAGAGGCCGACCCCGAACCGATGCCGGGGCGGCAGGCTGCGCGACTGGTGTTTCATCGGGGGCATCGGAAGGCGCCCCCTTCGGCATTCCTCAGAATTTGTAAACAAAACCGACGTGCGCACCGCGGATCCTTTGGCCGTTGACGTCGGCGGCGTCGGTAAAGGTCTTGGTCAGACCCGCCGAACCGGACGGACGGAAGCCGGCATTGGGATCGTTGCTCAACGAGTCCGCGAGAGCGTACAAGGTGGTGTCCCTGAAGATGTCCCAGAAGCTGCCGATGGCCCAGCCGTTCGCATTCTTGCCCGTTCCGGAGCTGTCTCTGATACGCCCATACAGGCCGCCGATCCGGACTTTGGGATTCACATAGTAGTCGGCGGATATCTGGGAGATATTGTAGTAGGCATTTGCGCCCGCGTCGGTGCCGGTCACCAGCGAATTACCCACATTGTTCAGAGGCGATCCGCCGTTGTTGAGGGTCCCGGGCGCGCCGGCAGTAGTGCTGTTGTTGTTCGTTCGTATCTGGACGAGATAGATTTTGCCCCCGCCGTAGCCGTAGTTCGCATACCAACTGTTATAGCTGACGGTCCTGTCGACCGTGGCGCCGATCGGGGCTTTTCCGGCTATGCCGGCGTAGCCGGCGCGATAGGGGCCTTTTTCGTAATCCAGGGCGAGCTGATAGACGCCCTGATTCGTGGTGTGATTCACGGCGGACCCTTGCAACGAATAGTGCGTCTCGAACAGGAAGCCGGCCATTCGGGGCGAGAGGTAGGCGAGATCGGCGTCGTAGCGCGAAGGCACCCCGAAAGCGTTGACCACGGAACCCAGGGTCCGCGCAGTGAAGTCGATGTAACCGCCGCGGTAGAAGATGGCGGTATTCTGCCGCCCGACCCGGAATTCGCCGGCCGGGGTCGCGAGCCCTGCCCAAAGCTGGCGATCGAACACGCGCGTCGCATCGGCTGCGGCACCTGAGGTGTCGTTCAGACCTTGCTCCAGAACGAACTTGCCGGTGTAGCCGTCTCCGAGGTCCTTGTCGCCTCTCAAGCCCAGCCGGGTGCGCAGGTACGCGCCGTCCTGCAGCGATATCGACCTGCTGCCCGAGCTGCTCCTCATGTAGTTCAGGTAATAGTCGACGTCGCCGTACAAGGTGACATTCGAGCCGTTGTTGCTGTAGGTGAGCGAGGTCTGCGCCGTGGCGACGCCGGCCGCTAATGACGCCAGGGCACCCAGCGCCAGCCATATCTTGCTTGTTCTCATATCCCCTCCTCTTTTGGATTCCGATGAAACCGACGGGCAATCCTAGAGAGATGAGAGGGGAGATAGCATTGTACTCAGGGTGAAGGTGCGCGATAATCGCCCGCATTCGCGCGATTAGCGCACAGTTTCGTGCCTGGTGGCGCGGCCTGCAGCCGGATACGCGCGCGCTGATCCGCCGGCTCACCATTCCTTTGAACGAGGCACAAGCATGAAGATTCTCGTGCTCCACGGTGTCAACCTCGACATGTTCGGCAAGCGCGATCCCACTCACTACGGGACGATCACGCTGGCCGAGATCGACGCTCAATTGCAGGCGCTCGGCAAGGAGTTCGGGGTGACAGTCGAGTGCTTCCAGACCAACAGCGAGGCCGCGATGTGCGAGCGCGTCCACGAAGGCTTCGCCGACAAGGTCGACGCCGTGCTGATCAACGCCGGCGCTTGGACGCACTACAGCTACGGCATCCGGGACGCGCTTTCGATTCTCACGGTGCCGATCGTCGAGGTGCACATGTCGAACATCCACGCCCGCGAGGAGTTTCGCCATCACTCGGTCGTGGCAGGAATCGCGAAGGGTCAGATCTGCGGCTTCGGCGTCGACAGCTACCTGCTTGGCCTGCGAGCGGCGGTGTCGGCTGTGAGCGGAGGCGCGAAACGCTGACGGCAACGGTATTGCGGCAAAGGCCTCGATTCGCCCGAATTTCACAGACATACCCAATGACGCACAGTGCTTCCTTGCCGGGTGAACTATGCCCCCCTTGCGCTCGCTGAGCCGGCGCGATCGGATCGCGGGCCTCGACCGGGGTCTGCGTCTGATCGAGGCTTTTGACGAAAACCATCCGCGGCTTTCGCCGTCCACGGCGGCCCGGCGCACCGGGGTGACCCGGGCGGCGGCGCGCCGTTACCTGCTGACCTTGCAGCATCTCGGGTACGTGGAAAGCGACGGCAAGCTGTTCTGGCTGACGCCGCGCGTTTTGCGGCTGGGATGGTCCTACGTCGATTCCGCCAAGGTCGCCCGGATCGCTCAGCCCTTCCTGCAGCGCCTCACCGCGGTCCTGGGCGGCGCCGCCTACTTCGCGGTTCGGGACGGGGACGACGTCGTGTTCGTCGCCCTCAGCGGCACTCGCCAGGTGCAGAACGTGGGGTTCATGTTGGGCGCTCGGGTGCAGGCGAATATTGCGGTGGCCGGGATCGCCATGCTTTCATGCTGGCCGCAAGAAGAGGTCGAGCGCTGGCTGTCCGGCCGGGTCTTCATTGCTTATACGCCCTATACCGTGACTACGGTGGAAGGCGTGCGAGAGCTGATCGCCACTGCGAGAAGCCGCGGCTACGCGATTACCGAACAGCAACTCGACCCCGGCATGCGTGGCATCGCGGTGCCGATCCGCAGCCGCACATCCGAAGTCGTCGGCGCGATCAGCGTCAGCCAGTCGATGGGAAACGAGTCGACGAGTGCCGCGACCTCGCGCGTGCTACCGGTATTGAGGGAGGTCGAACACTCCTTGCTTGCCTTGCTGTAGCTGGGCGCTCGCTAGGGAGAATGCGGTTGGCGTAAAATCGCCGTTTCCCACCGCAGTTCAAATCAATACCAACGGAGGTCAGATGAGCTTTTCGAGAATTTCGGCAGCAGGCATTTTCGTCTCGGCGGTTCTGGGTTTGGCACCTGCGGTGCACGCCCAGCAGGCGGACATGACGTTCTTCGTGACCAGCGTGGGCAAGGGCAACGGCGCCGATTTCGGCGGCCTGGAGGGCGCCGATGCGCACTGCAACGCGCTCGCCAAGGCGGCCGGCTCGAAGCACGCGAACTGGCGCGCGTACCTGAGCACGACATTGCCGGGAGGCGACGCGGGCGCGGACGCGCGCGGCCGCATCGGGAAAGGCCCGTGGCGGAACGCCAAAGGCGTGGTGGTGGCGAAGAGCGTGAGCGACCTGCACTCCGGGCACAACAACATCAACAAGCAAACCGCCCTGACCGAGAAGGGCGAGATGGTCAAGGGCCGCGGCGATACGCCGAACGAACACGATATCCTTACGGGCTCGGATCCGGACGGGCGTTTCTCGACCGCGGGCGGCGACACTACCTGCGGCAACTGGACCAAGAGCGGCGAGGGCTCGGCGATCGTCGGCCACCATGACCTGCAGGGATTGAAGGACACGCGGCACATGAAGTCCTGGAACTCCTCGCATGGCTCGCGCGGCTGCAGCCAGGACCAGCTGAAAGCCTCCGGCGGCGCGGGGCTGGTCTACTGCTTCGTCGCGAACTGACCGCGGATTCCACGCGGCCGAAGCTTCGAAAACCTGGGCGCAGCCTCCCGCGCTGCGTCCGGGGTTTGCGTTTGGATTTCCGCCGCCGGCCGGTTGCGGACTTTCGCGGAAGCTCACGATGCCCGTAAGAAAGATCCTCATAGCCGACGATTCGTCTACCGCCCGCCACGTTCTCTTCCAGATGCTGACCAGGCACGGCTACCGGTGCATACTGGCTGAGACCGCCAAGGAAGCCATGGAAAAGGCGAAAACCGAAAAGCCGGACCTCATCCTGTTGGACGTCGTGATGCCCGATATGAGTGGCTTCGAGCTGACGCGTATCATCAGGCGCGACGAGGCAACCAAGCACATTCCGGTGATTCTTTGCACGAGCAAGAGCCACGAGACCGACCGGCTGTGGGGCTTGCGCCAGGGCGCGACGAACTACGTGGTGAAGCCGGTCGACGAGAGCGATCTCCTCGCCAAGATCACGGCACTGGGCTGAACCTGCCGGCGGCGATGCGCCAAGGGCGCGCGGCCCTGCAAAAATTTCCGGCGATCTAGCGCATGCGCCCTTCGCCGTGCGCTTTCCCCGCGCCCGCGTGGTTTCCCGCCTGTCCGCGACCGGCAAAGCCCCGCGCCTGCGGATTGTGAACAGGCGCGGCCTGCGGCGTCGGGACTTGCCAGCGAGAAGCGTTTCCCGGGACCGCGTTCCCCTGCGGGACCGCGGCGACGGGGCGGTTCACGGAGCCGCGGATTTCGGGACGCGCCGCGGGACGGCCCTCTCTGCGCGGATTCGGGCGAAGATGGTCGCCGTGCACTTCCGGCCGGTTCAGCGAGCTGTTGCGGGTTGCGGGGACGACCGGATCCTGCCATCGGAAATCACGCCGCTGGCCGGTCTGCGTGCCGCCGAACCGCTGCTGCACCGACACGATGTGATACGGCACGCCGCGGCGGTGCCCGGGATCGTGCTGCCATACGACCGGCTGCCTGGTTCTCACGGGCGCCGCCCGGTTGACGACACCCGAGCGATTCACGAAGACGTTGGTGACGTTGACGACGGTGACGTGGCGCCGGTGCCAGTCGCATGAGCTGAAGAAAAATCGCGCGCCCACGATGATGCCGGGACCCCAGGCGAATCCCGCCGTGTACCCCGGATATGCGTAGTAGCCGGGCCAGGGCGCCCAGTAGACGGGCGGATACGCCGGCCACCACCACGATCCGTACGCCACGCGCGGATCGTAGTACGGCACGTAGACGACTTGCGGGGCGGCAGGCTCGATGGCGATGGCGTCGCCCTGCTGGACCACGTAGGCCTGCTCGGTCGATCGCAGGTTGCCTGCGGCATACGCCTTCTGCCGCAGGCTCTGAACCGTTTCCATCACCTGAGGCTCCTGCGCGATGAAAACGTCGCCGAGCCGCGCGGTCCACTCGAGCTGCTGGTCCATCATCGCAAGCACCTGCGGGAATGCGGCGAGTGACTTGACGCTCGCGTCCCAATCCTTCTGCTCGACCGCGTTCGCCGCCTCCTCTCCATTCAGGCCGGGATTCGCCCTGGACCAGCGCGCCGCCTCCACGACCTCGAGCGGATAGGTGGAGGCCATGAGGATCTGCGACAGCAGCGAATCGGGGTAGAGCGCGATCGGCGCGAGCATCTGATCGAGCTCCTGCTGCGTGGCCGGGGCCTTGCGCGGGGCGGGCGGGGCTTGCGCAAAGGCGACCGACGCCGAAACGATGAGCAGGAGCAGTTGCCTCAATGCATGTCTGATGAACGTTTTCATGGACACCTCCTGTCACAATAGAAGGGTGGCATCTCCTCACGTCTCATGGGTACAGGAACGTACAGGTTGCGCCAGCGGTTGAATCCGATCAAGCAGCCTCGATGATTCTTATTGTAAGAATTTGTGTCCGAATTCCGGCCTCCTCGACCGTCACGGCTCGGGCCGGAAGCTGATATCGCCGTATTGCGCGCGCGCCTTCTCCCGCGTGTTGCTGGCGTCGGTCATCACCCCCACCGCGACGATGTCCCAGGGTTCCTCGCCGAAGGCGCGCCGGTAGTCCTCGAGGACATTGCGCCGCAGCTCGCGCCACTCGCCGACGCCGCCGCTTTCGACGACGATCGTCTGGATCTTGCCGGTGGGGATACTCGGGGTGATGGTGCCGACAGGGGTGTCGCTCGCCCAGCTGTACATGATGATCGCGTACGGCATCCTCTCGCCCGTGAGCGCCTTGTAGAGCGCGAGCGTGAAGCGCTCGCCGATGTCCAGGCGGGTCGCGTCGCCGTGGAACGCGACGATCACGCGCGCCGGCGAGTCGTCGCGCGCGGGGACCCGAGGGTCGAGGTCGGCCGGCGTCTGCAGGACGCGCCAGCGCCATTCGATCACCGGATGGCGCGCCGGATCGATGCGGATGCGCCGGTAGAACCCCGAGGCCGAGCCGTCCGCGCGCCCTTCGAGCACCACGCCCGGGCCGCCGTCGACGAGGCGATAGTCGCTCTTCGTCGCGAAGGGCGAAACGATGAAGCGGCCCCAGCCGGGTTGCGACTCGCCGGCGCGGCCCGCCGAGAACCGCGCCGCCTCGACCCGCTTGCCGCTCTCGAGCGACAGCTCCGCGACGATCGCGGTCGAGGCGAGCAGCTCCTCGACCGGGACGCCGACGCAGCCGGCGAGCGCCGCGCCGAGAGCAAGCGCCGCAAGGGACAGTTTCATGAAGCCGGCCTCACTGCGCCTGCCTGAAGGTGATATCGCCGTACTGCGCGCGGGTCTTCGCGCGCGTGTCGTCGGCGTCCGTCATTACCCCGACCGCGACGATGTCCGAGGGCTCCTCGCCGAAGGCATTCCGGTAGTCCTCGAGCACGTTGCGCCGGAACTCGCGCCAGTTTCCGGTGGGGTCCCCGCCACTTTCGACGACGATCATCTGGATCTTCTCGGTGTAGACGCTGGAGGCGATGCTGCCGACCGGCGCGTCGCTCGCCCAGACGTACATGAGCATCGCGTACGGCAGCATTTCGCCGGTGAGCGCCTTGTAGAGCCTCAGCGTGTTGCGCTCGCCGATGTCGAGCCGCTTCGCGTCGCCGTGGAAGCAGATGACCAGGCGCGCCGGCGAGTCGTCGCGCGAAGGAACCCGGGGGTCGGCGCCGGCGAGCGGCTCGAGAACCCGCCAGCGCCACTCGACCATCGGATGGCGCCTCGGATCGATGTGGATGCGCCGGTAGAACCCCGAGGCCGAGCCGTCTGCGCGCGCCTCGAGCACCGCCCGCGGGTCGCCGTTGACGAGCCGATACTCGGTGCGCGAAGCGAAGGGCGAAACGACGAAGGGACTCCAGCCGCCGGGCGGCGCCTCGCCAGGGCGGCCCGCGGAGAACCGCGCCGCCTCGACCTGGGCGCCGCTCTCGCGCGGGAGCTCGGCGACGATCGCGGTCGAGGCGAGCAGGTCGTCGACCGGGGCGCTCGCGCAAGCGCAGAGCGCCGCGCCGCAAGCGAGCGCCGCCGCATTGCGGAGAAGTTTTTCTGGAAGGGTCATTTTTCGGGTTTGGAGAGGAAGTGTACTATCGGGATGAGGCAACTGGGAACCCGGAAGACTGACAGGAGACAGGAGAGTTTCATGAGCGCCAACAGCGGCCCCGGCTGGAAAAAGTATCCGAAGCATCGCATCACGACGAAGCCGGCGGGCGTGCGCGTGCAAATCAAATTCAGGGGCGAGGTCATCGCCGACACGAAGGATGCGATACAGTTCGAGGAAACCCATGTCGGCCATGTGGTGGCGCCCGTCATCTACTACTTCCCGCGCAAGGACGTGAAGATGGAGCGCCTCGTCCGCACGAGCCACGAGACCTATTGTCCGTTCAAGGGCCAGGCGTCGTACTACTCGTTCGTGAACGGTCCGGAGAACGCCGTCTGGACCTACGAGCAGCCGTACGACGAGATGCTCGCGATCAAGGGACTGCTCGCCTTCTACCCGGACAAGGTCGATACGATCACGGTTGCCTGAAAGACCCGACCCGGGGCCCCTACGCGCTGCTCATCATCACCGGCGCATGGTCGCTCGTTCCGACGTCGGCGAGAACGACGCAGCCCGCGGCGCGCTCCGCGATCGTCGGTGAGGCGAGGATGTAATCCAGGCGCCAGCCGATGTTGCGTTGGCGCAGGTTGCGCCAGGGCGCCCACCAGGTGAAGAGGTTCGGATTGTCCGGGTCGAGCGCTCGGCCGACGTCGACCAGGCGATCGCCGAGGAGCCGCTCGAGGAGCTCGCGCTCTTCCTCCCGCTGTCCGATGATGCCCGGCTTGCGCTCGTCCGGATGCACGTCCCTGTCGGTGCGGGTGATGTTCATGTCGCCGCAGAGAACGAGCTCGCGCCCGTCCCGGTGCAGCTCTTTCGCCCACGCCGCGAGCTTGATCATGAAGCCGAGCTTCGCCTCGTAGTCCTTGCCGCCGTTGGGCACGTAGACCGAAGCGAGGACGAGGCGCCCGACTTCGGCCTGCACGATGCGCGATTCCATGTCGAATTCGGGGTGGCTGAACGCGGGCTCGGCGCCGAACAGACCTTTCCGGATGTGAAGCGACACGCCGGAGTAGGCGCGAAACCCGTGCCAGTACGCGTGGTAGTCCTCGAGCTTGACCTGCTCGGGGATCTGCGCGGCTTCCGCCTTGAGCTCCTGCAGGCACACGACGTCCGGACGGTCGCGCTCCATCCATTCGCGAAGCTGCGCTTGGCGCGCGCGGATTCCGTTGACGTTCCAGGTGGCGATTTTCACCGGATGAAGCTCAGCACGATCTCGATGACGATGAGCAGCACGATGGTGGCCTCGAGCAGCACCAGCCGGTAGTCGCGGGCCATGTCGAGCACCAGCTCCAGCGCCTCCTGGACGCTGCGCAGCTTAAGCTCGAGAGCCTGGTAGCGGTCGGACAGATCGAACTCGGCCCGCAGCTCTTGATAGATGCGGTCGGCAGTCGCGTCCTCCCAGACCGCGTCCGGCTTGTCGAGCATGTGCAGGATGGAGAGGACTTCGTTGCGCGTCCCGATGGCGGTCCCGATGAAGCGGTGCAGGGGCTTGGTCGCGAACGGGGCCCTGCCCGCTTTCTCCAGCCGCTCCACTAGGCGGTCGGTCCGCGAGAACATCTCGTCTACGATGCGATCGTAATAGTCCATGGCCGCGCTTTGCGCGACGGTCATCGCTACGACGCTCGCGCCTTCGAAGGTGAGCTTGTCGACAACAAGCACGCCGTTTTGAACATCGGGGCGCGCGTCCCGCTCTTCGCGCACGGTGAAGGATTCTTCGGAGCCCAGCGCGTTCGTCAGCCCGGGCCGGGCGGCGTGCAAGCGCCCCGCCTGCGCCTCGCGTTCCGCGGGCGGGACGTTGTGGAAAACGAGCGCTCCGAAAGGATAGACAAAGACGGTTCCCTCCGCGGGCGTCGTGTACCAGAGCTCGTGCGGAGTGCGCTTCGCCTCCGGAAAGGAAGGCGCGAGCTCCCTGAGAGCCAGGTTCTCGACGAACGCGACGGCGTGGAAGGTATGCGCGAGTGAGGTCATCTCCCGGGATGAGAGCTCGGGGCCGAACGAAACCTTATCTTACTTCACGACGCGGAATTTATGCGACGCGGCCGCGCGACCGAGGAGGAGCTTCTTCTCGCGCGCGTTGCGCGTGAGCGAGGCCGCGCGCTCGAACTCCGCGCGCGCCTCGTCGAGGCGGCCGAGCTTCGCGAGGAGATCGCCTCGCACGCTCGGCACGAGGTGGTAGTGCTTGAGAGCCGGCTCGGAGGCGAGCGCATCGACGAGTGCCAGCCCCTCCGCCGGGCCGAACGCCATGGCGACCGCGACCGCGCGGTTCAGCTCCACGACGGGAGACGGCGCGATCTGGGTGAGCGCGTCGTAGAGCGCCACGATGCGCTTCCAGTCGGTCTCGGCGGGCGTGCGCGCCCGCGCGTGGCAGGCGGCGATCGCGGCCTGGAGCGCGTAGGGCCCGAGCCTGCCGCCGAGTTGCTCGGCGCGCTCGAGCGCGGCCAGACCGCGACGCACGAGCAGGTGATCCCAGCGCGAGCGGTCCTGATCGAGGAGCAGGATCGGCTCTCCCGACGGGCCGACCCGCGCGGGCGCACGCGAGGCCTGGATCTCCATCAGCGCGACGATGCCGTGGACCTCGGGCTCGCTCGGCGCGAGCTCGGCGAGGATGCGGCCGAGACGCAGGGCCTCCTCGCAGAGCGCGGGCCGCATCCATTCGTCGCCGGCGGTCGCCGAGTAGCCTTCGTTGAAGACGAGGTAGACGACCTCGAGCACGGAGGCGAGACGCGCAGCGAGCTCGTCCTTGCGCGGCACCTCGAAGGGGACGCGCGTCTCGGCGAGCGTGCGCTTCGCGCGGACTATGCGCTGGGCGATGGTCGGCTCCGGGACGAGGAAGGCGCGCGCGATCTCGTCGGTCGTCAGGCCGCAGAGCAAGCGCAGCGTGAGCGCGGCGCGCGCCTCGGTGGAGAGCACCGGGTGGCAGGCGACGAACACGAGGCGCAGCAGATCGTCGCCGATGTCGTCGTCCATGCGCTCGATCAGGGCCGCTTCGAGATCGGCCGCCGCGATCTCCTGCTCGAGCTCCATCTCGCCGGCGAGCTCCTCGTGCTTGCGCTCGAGGAGCTTGTCGCGGCGGAAGTGATCGAGCGCGCGGTTCTTCGCCGTCGCCATGAGCCAGGCGCCCGGGTTGTCCGGAACGCCCGTCTCCGGCCAGGTCTCGAGCGCTGCGACCAGAGCGTCCTGCGCGAGCTCCTCCGCGAGCCCGACGTCGCGCACCATCCGCGCGAGGCCGGCGATCACCTTGGCCGACTCGATCCCCCAGACTGCCTCGATCGCGCTATGAGTGGCGGATTCGGTCACGGCGAGCGATCGTTCGCGCCGCGGCTAGCGCTTCTTCGATTTCCTCTCCGGCTCGTCGCGCAGGCCCTGCTCGCGCGCGCCGAGCTTCGGAGGAAGATGAATCGCATCGTGTTCTCCTTTCGATTTCGGGTCGGGAGCCGGGATCGTCCGGGCCCTACCTGAACGACGAACAGGGTGGCGCGAAATCGACAGCTCGAACGATCCCTTTTTAGAGGCGTTGGCTGACCGCCAGAGTATTTCCTTCGGTGTCCTTGAACCAGGCGGTTTTCGCGCCGCCGCCCGTCGCGATGCTGTTCTTCATCCTGATTCCGGGCATGTCGTATTCCTCGAACACCACGCCCCGAGCCTTGAGCTCGGCCACTTCGGCTTCGACGTCGCGCACTTGCCAGAACGCCTGGCTGGCTTTCGACGTCCCCGCGTTTTTCGTCGGGTACATGAAGACTTCGGCGCCGCCGCATTCGTAGATCACGCCGCCGGCGTATTCCTCCTTAGGCGTAAGTCCAAGGGTCTTCTCGTAGAAATTCCTCGCCCGCGAGAGATCGGAAACCGGGATGTAAGCGCGAATCGGCGCAGTTCTCAGCATGATCAGCCCCTTGACTTGCTCGTGCTTGGCTCAGACCTCGACCATTACCTTGAATCCGCCCCAGAACATGCGCTTGCCGTCAAAAGGCATGTTCTTCGGGTCCATCATCTTCGCCAGTCGCTTGTCCTTCATGACCTTGGCCATGACGCGGTCGCGATGCGCGCGCGACTTGTACACGATGTACGCGAACACCACCGTCTCGCCGGATTTGAGCTTGACGCTCTGCGGAAACGACGTGCGCTTGCCCGGCTTGACGTCGTCGGCCGCGCACTCGTAATACTCGAGGGCGCCGTGCTCGCGCCAGATTTTTCCGGAAAGCCGCGCCAGATTGCGATACGCCGCCAGCTTTCTCTTGGGGACCGGTACAACGACTGCGTCAACATAAGCCATGATTCCTCCGTTCGCTAGGGTTGTTGAGCGGCCGCTTCGAGGGCCGCGATGTCGATCTTCTTCATCCTGAGTCAGGCTGCGGCCGGAGAAGCTGCTCTGGCCGCTTTGGGAAAAGGCGGGAACGCAAGCGCCATCGCCACGGCGCCGAGGCCGATCGCGGCAGAGCCGACGTACATCCAGGTGTACCGGCCGAAGGTGTCGAAGATCCAGCCGCCGATGGCCGGCCCGAGCGCCATCCCGAGGCTCGACACCATGGCGGCGGCGCCGAACACCGCGCCGAGGATGCGCTGCCCGAAGTACTCGCGAGCGAGGACCGCGTAGAGCGGCATCACGCCGCCGTAGGCGAAGCCGAACGTCGCGGCGACGGCGTAGAACTCGCCGAGCCGCGAGGCGAAGACGAACATGAATGCGGCGATCGCCTGGATCAGCAGCCCGGCGATGAGCACGCGCTTCACGCCGAGGCGATCCGCGAGCACGCCCAGCGCCAGGCGGCCGCCGAGCCCTGCGAGGCCCTCGACGCTGTAGATCGTGACGGCGGCGAGGGGCGCGAGGCCGCAGCTCATCGCGTAGGTGACGGTGTGGAAGATCGGGCCGGCGTGCGCCGCGCAGCAGGCGAAGAAGGTCAGCGCGAGGACGACGAACGGCGCCGAGAAGAACGCGTCGCGCAGGCCCGGCTGCGGTCCTTCGGCTGCGCCCGGCCCGGCCGCCGCCGCGGCCGGCGGCCGGCGCACGAAGAGCGCCGCCGGAACGAGAGTCACCCACACGAGCACCGCGATGACGAGTTGCGCGGCCCGCCAGTCCATCTGCGTGATGAGCCATGCCGCGAACGGCGACATGGTCATCGGCGCGACGCCGACGCCGACCGAGACCAGCGACACGGCGAGGCCGCGATGCTCGCTGATCCAGCCCATGACGGCGGCGATCATCGGCGAAAAGAAGCTGCCGACGGCGATGCCTACCAGCAGGCCGAAGGTGAGCTGGAACTGGAGCGCGGTCTGCGCATGGCTCGCGAGGAAGAGGCCTGAGCCCAGGAGCACCGCGCCCGCGAGGACCACAGGTCGCGGGCCGATGCGGTCGCTGAGCGCGCCCCAGCCGAAGCCGGCCGCGCCCATCGCGAGGAAGTTGAGCGTCATGGCGGTCGACACGGCCGTCGTCGACCAGCCGGTCGACTCGGTGATCGGCCGCAGGAACACCGCGAGCGAGAACATCGCGCCGATGGCGATGCAGGTCATGAAGGCGCCGAGCGCCACCATCACCCATCCGTAACGTGGCTCTTTCATGATGCCGCTCCTCGGGGATACGATCACAGATCTAACGGGGCTGATTCTCGGTAACGGCCTTCAGATTGACAAGACCGGTCTCGAAGTCCTTGCCGACCATGCTGTCCATGTTGACGAAGACGGTGATGAGCTTCGAAATGTAGGGCATGGGACCCTGCATGACCCAGGTGACGTGGGTGGAGTCGCCCTGGGGTTCGAGCGTGAATTCGACGACGTTGTGCGTTTCGAACGGCTTGACGAAATCCAGCTTGATCGCGACCTTGGAAGGCGCAACCGACTCCGCGATCTCCATGCGCCCCTGGCCGACGTCCCTGTTGCCTTCCCACGCGTACACGGCGCCCTTGCCGCTGGTTACGGCGCTGAAGGTCCTTTTCATCGCGGGGTCTTTTTTCTCCCAGGGAGACCAGGCCTCCCAGCGCAGGAAATCGTTGAGCACGGCAAAGATCCTCTCCTGCGGCGCCTTGATGCTCGTCGCGCGCTGGATCCGGAACGTGTCGGGCTGGATCGCGGCATAGATGAGAAGAGCGGCGAGCAGAGTGACGACTGCCATGGCTATAGTCTTGATCATTTATTTCTCCGTTGAGGTCAGACGCATGCGGCCCGCAGCCACGTAGGCGATCGACACTGCCCCCGCCAGGACCGAACCCGCGATGATATCCAGTGCAAGATGTTGTCGAGTGGCCATCGCGGAGTAGACGATGCCGAGACACCACAGCGCATTGCACACGAGCAAGGCGCGCGGAGCGCGGATCGCGGTCAATTGTCCGTGAAGCACGACCGCCGTGAATACGGCGAAGGCGGCATGCAGCGACGGGCAGGCATTCCCTGAAACGTCGATCGCCTTGAGAAATTCGAGCGAAGGGTACCGGGACCAGTCGATCGCGAAATCGGGGACCTTCGTGGGCAGAGCCATGAATATTCCCAGGCCGACGACGGTCATAGCGAAGCATGCCGCTCCCCAAGCAGCCAGCTCCAGTCCGTCCCTGGCGAGCGCGGATCCCAAGGAGACATAAACCCACAGGGATGCGTACAGGAAGAAGGACTGAGGGGAAAAAGGGACCAGGTCGTCGATCCACGTCATGGGCATGGCCGTCGCTGCGGAAAGCGGATGGCGCATGACCCAGAAGTACGCGTAGAAGAAGACCGCGACCCCGATCACCGTCGCGAGCATCTTGAGCGCCCACAGAGTGCGGACCCGCCTCCTCAGCTCGTGCGTCCAGGTCTCCCGTTGAAGCGTCATCGTGCCCTTGTCTTCAGGACCTCGCGGTCAGCCGATGGGTTTACCGGCGGATCCCGCCGCGGCTTGCATTCCTTTAGCGGAGTCGGGAGCCGCTTCATCGCGTTCGTGCGCGCTCGCCTGCCCTCCGGTGCGAAGCAGCACCGCGCTCGCGAAGGCCGCCGCGGCCGCAAAGATGGCGCCGATGGCGAAGGCGATATGGTACCCGCCGTTGAGCGCGGAGAGCGAATCCGCCCCGAGCGCGAGCAGCCTGTCCGTGCGTGCGGCGGCGAGGCTGGCGAGGACCGCGAGGCCGAGCGCCCCGCCCATCATGAACGCGGTGTTGACGACCCCCGAGGCGAGGCCGGACTCGCTTTGGGGCACGTCGCTCATGGCGGCGAGCAGCACGGGGTTCATGGCCATGCCGCAGCCGATGCCGAGCAGCGTCATGCCGGGGAGCACGTGGAGGGCGAAGCTGCCGTCGACCGGCGACAGCGCGAAGAGCGCGAGTCCCGCGGCCGTGAGCGCAAGGCCGGCCGCGAGCGGCACGCGGATGCCGAAGCGCATCACCATTTTGGCTGAGAGGCCCAATGAAAACGCCGCCATAATGAGGTTGGCCGGAAGAAAAGCGAGGCCGACCTGCATCGCGCTGTAGCCGAGCACGAGCTGCAGGTAGAGCGCCGAGACGAAGAACCACGCGAACATCGCCGCGGACCAGAGAATGCCGACGACGTTCGCCGTCGCGACGCTTCGCAGCCGGAACAGGCGCAGGGGCATCAGCGGGTCGCGGACCCATGTTTCGATCGCGAGGAAGAGCGCGAGCAGCACCGCTGCGGCGCCGAGAAGCGTCAGCGTCTGCGCGGAAGTCCAGCCGGCGTCGTTGCCGTTCACGACCGCGTAGACCGCGAGCATGAGCGACGCCGTCACCGTCACCGCGCCGCCGACGTCGAGGCGCGCGGCTCCGGCCGGCGCGCGGCTTTCCCGGAGCAGAATCACGGTAAGCGCATAGACGGCGACGCCGATCGGGATGTTGACGAGGAAGACCCAGTGCCAGCTGAGCGCGCCCGTCAACAAGCCGCCGAGCAGCGCGCCGACCGATCCGCCCCCTGCCATGACGAATCCGTAGATGCCCATCGCCTTCGCGCGTTCGACGGGCTCGGTGAAGAGATTCATGATGAGGGAGAGCGCGATCGCCGAGACGACGGCGCCTCCCAGCCCCTGGACCGCTCTCGCCACCACGAGCAGGCCCTGCGAGCCCGACAGCCCGCACGCCAGCGACGCCAGGGTGAAGAGCGTGGTGCCGAGCAGGAAAAGCCGGCGTTGCCCGTAGAGGTCGCCGAGGCGCCCGCCGAGCAGCAGAAACCCGCCATAGGTGAGCATGTACGCGTTCACCACCCAGACGAGCGAAGTCTCGGTGAAGGCGAGGTCTTCGCGGATCGACGGCAGGGCGACGTTCACGATCGTCATGTCGACGACGATCATCAGATCGCCGAGGCAGAGAACGATCAGCGCGAGCCAGCGCTTGCGGCTGCTGTCGAGCATGGTCAAAGTATTTCTCCTTTCCTTCGCAGTTTGCGATTACTTGTTCTTCCCGATTTCCATCTCGCGAAAGCGCTCGACCGCTTCGCCCGGAGCGAAGTCCTCCAGCTCGAACAGCTGCCGGACCTCGATCTCGGCCTCTCTTCCGTCGATGGAGGGATTGGGAAAGCGTCTCGCCCATTCCATCGCCTCTTCCCGCGACTTCACCTGGATGATGGTATAGCCGGCGATCAGCTCCTTCGCCTCGGCGAAGGGGCCGTCGATCACGGTGCGCTTCGCGCCCGAGTATTTGACTCGCCAGCCCTTCGAGCTCGGCTTTAAGCCCGAGGCATCAAGCAGCACTCCCGCTTTCTGCAGCTCCTCGTGGTACTTCTGCATGTCCGATATAAGCTTCTCGGAGGGCATCACACCGGCTTCCGAGTCCTTCGTGGCCTTGACTATCATCATGAATCGCATTTTGTTCTCCAATGTTTGGGAGCCGGGCCTCCGGACGGTTTCGGCCCCGGTCCGGCGCCACCCGCTACCTTTTCTTCTTCGCGGCGATCTGCGCGCGCAGGCGCTCCTCCTGCTCCCTCAGCTCGGGCGTGAACTCGGCGCCGAAGTCCTCCGCCTCGAACACCTGGCGGATCTCGATCTCGGAATCCTCCCGCATCGGATTGGGGCAGCGCTTGACCCATTCGATCGCCTCTTCCTTCGACTTCACCTGCCAGATCCAGAAGCCGGCGACCAGCTCCTTGGTCTCGGTGAAGGGCCCGTCGATGACGGTGCGCTTCGCTCCCGAGAACCTGACGCGCGCGCCCTTCGAGCTCGGGTGCAGCCCTTCGCCCGCGAGCATCACGCCGGCTTTCACCAGCTCCTCGTTGAACTTCCCCATCGCGGCGAGGAGCTTCTCGTCGGGCATCACCCCGGTTTCAGAGTCCTTGCTGGCTTTGACTATGATCATGAATCGCATCGTGTTCTCCGTTATGTTGGAAGCGGGGTCTCCGGACGGTTTTCGATCGGATGAACCTCGCTCTGACTGTACGACGAACGAGACTTCGCGAAATCGACAGGTTGAACGAGCTTTTACTAGTCGTCGATCGCCTGGTAGGCGGTGGTCCAGAAATCGCGATTGACCGCGGGGGCGACCGGCGAATCCCAGACGCGCTGGGTCATCAGGATTCCGGTCAAGCCCTCCCCGGGGTCGGCGTACCAGGACGTGCCGTAGCCGCCGTCCCAGCCGTAGGTTCCGGCCGAGCGCGCCACGTCGTCGCGCCGCGTGACGACGGCCATCCCGAAGCCCCAGCCGCGGTTGTCCCAGAAGCCGGGAAAGAAATCGGAAGCCGCTTTTTGTTCCGCGGTGATGTGATCGGCCGTCATCAGTTCGACCGAGGGCCGCGAGAGGACGCGCTCGCGGCCGTGCAGGCCCTTGGCGAGCATCAGCCTGCCGAAAGCGAGGAAGTCATCGACCGTCGAGGCGAGGCCGCCCGCGCCCGACTCGAAGACTGGAGGCCGCGCGAAGCGGCCGCCGCGGGCTTCGTCGAAGAGCACGGTTCTGCCCGTCGCGAAATCGGTCTGGTAGGCGGTCGCAAGGCGAGCGAGCTTCGCTTCGGGCACGCTGAACGCGGTGTCCTTCATGCCGAGCGGCGCGAAGATGCGTTCGCGCAGGAACGTCTCCAGGGTCTTGCCCGTCGCGCGCGAGATCAGGATGCCCAGGATGTCGGAGCCGCTGTTGTACATCCACTTCTCGCCCGGCTGGTGCGCGAGCGGCAGGCTGCCCCATCGCCTCATCAGTTCATCGGGAGCATAGGCAGGCAGGTTGGCCGAAGGCGACACGCCCGCCTCGGACATCGCCTTCTGGATCGGGTGCTTCTCCGGATAAACCATCACCGCGCCGATGCCCAGGCGAAAAGTGAGCAGGTCTCGCAGCGTGATCGCGCGCTTGGCCGGGACGGTGTCATCGAGCGCACTGTCGATGCGCTTCAGGACCTTGCGGTTCGCGAGCTCGGGCAGCAGCGGGTCCACCGGATCATCGAGGCGCAGCTTCGCTTCCTCGACGAGGATCATCGCGGCCGCAGCCGTGATCGGCTTGGTGATCGAGGCGATGCGGAAGATCGTGTCGCGCCGCATCGGGTCCTTGCCGCCGAAGGCCTTCATTCCGATAGCCTCGACGTGCGTCTCGCCGCGCCGGCTGACGAGCGTCACGAGTCCGGGCAGGCGGCCGCTCGCGACGTGGCTGGACATGACCTCGCGCATGCGGGCGAGGCGCGCCCTGGACAATCCGCCCTTGCCCGAGAGCGGCCTTGCGGGGGTCTGCGGCGACTGCGCGAAGGCAACGGCGGGCAAGGCCAAGACCGCCGATGCCGCCGCGGTTTTCAGGAACATCCGGCGGTCCGTGCTCACGTCGACACTTCCTTCGAAAGGTACTCTTCGAGGCGTGCCAGCGTCTGCTGCATGCCTTCGACGGCCCCGTAGTTCTTGACCACGTAGTCGCGCGCCTTGGCCGACGGGAACATCGAGCGCATGTCGAGGCGCGTCTTCCCGCCCTCCTTCGCGAAGGTGACCGTCACGTGGAAGCTCACCGGCTCGAGGTCGCGGTCTTCCTTCTCCCCGGTGCCGCCGTGCTTGTACGCCAGCCGTTCGGGTTTCACGACCTCGATGAAGGTGATCTTGTTCTGGTAGTCGCGCCCGTCGGGCCCGTGCATGACGAAGCGCCAGACGCCGCCCGGTTTCACTTCCATCTTGTAGGTCGTGGTGGTGAAGCCCTTCGGGCCCCACCACTCGCCGATGTGCTCGGCCTCGGTCCACACCTTCCACACGAGCTCGCGCGGCGCGTCGAAGACGCGCGTCCCGCGGATCTCGCGGTCGCCGACGAGCGCGGCGCTCTTATTTTCTGCGGCCATGCTTCGTCTCCTCGGCGATCAGGTCGGCGAGGCGCTCAAGGGTTTCGCTCCAGCCCTGGTTCTGGCCGAGGCCGGCCACGCCCGGCGGCGTGGTCTGCCGCACGGTGAGCTTCGTCTTGCCGCCCTCGTCGGCGAATGTCACGGTGGTAACGAGCTCGTGGCCGGGGAGGTTGTCCAGGATCGCGGTGAAGACGATGCGCTCGTTCCGGACGATGTCGCGGTACACGCCGTGGAACGGATTGTCCTGGCCGTCGGGCCCGCGCATCACGAAGCGATACGCGCCGCCCGGGCGGAAGTCCATCTCGCAGCCGGGCAGCGTGAACCCTTTCGGGCCCCACCATTTGCCGATGTGCTCCCGCTCCGTCCACAGCTTCCACATGAGCTCGCGGGGCGCATCGAAGACGCGCGTGAGGATCATCTCGCCCGCGTGCCTGCCTTCGACGAAATCCTTCAGCGAAGTGCCCACGATCTGCGTCCAGCCCTCCATGAAATTCTTTCTTGCGAATGCGGGCAGCTTCGGGAAGCTCTCGAGGCCCTCGTGCGTCAGCCTGACCCTCGTCTTCGCCCCTTGCGCGAACAGCTCGAAGGTCACCAGCGAATCGCCTGCGTAGCCTTCGTACCGCCAGGTGTAGGCGAGTCGCTTGTTTGGAATCGCTTCGGTGACCTTGCAGCGGTGGCAATATCTGAAGCCTTCGTGTTCGACGTCGAACTGAAACTCGAAGCCGACTGCCGGAGCGAATTCACGGAGGTCGAAGGACCATTGCTTGATGTCGTCCTTGTCGGTCAGGGCCTTCCAGACCAGGGCGACCGGGGCGTCGAAAGTGCGCTCCACGACGAGCGGTTTGTCTTTCGTCACGACGTTAGGTTTTGCGGTCATCTTTCTTCTCCTTGCGTTGATTTTCCTGCACCTTGTTCTTGCGTTGCAGTTGCTTGAGGTAGCGCTCCAGCTTGTCGAAGCTCTCCTCCCAGTGGCGCCGGTAGTGCTCGACC
>Ga0184619_10000078_pt1 | contig 29264 bp, 24 predicted proteins | sample PLM0_60_b1_FD_133146 | JGI IMG/M metagenome (GOLD analysis project Ga0184619, IMG submission 133146) | Groundwater sediment microbial communities from an aquifer in East River, Colorado, USA - PLM0_60_b1 | ecosystem: Environmental > Terrestrial > Soil > Riparian zone | place: USA: East River...
GGAGCCGAAGAAGGGGCCGCTCGCGCCGGTCTCGAGATGCAGTCGGGCGAGCACCGCGGGAAGATCGCGCTTCGATTTCATCCCGGATATCCCGTCGAGATGCGGCTTCAAGGGCCGCGCGCCCGATTTCTCGACCGCCGCCTCGTCCATGCAGGCAGCGAAATAATCGCCGATTTTCTGCTGCGCGGGGCTGCGGCCGGCGCTGCTCTTCGCGAGGGCGTCGAGAATCCCCCAGAGGAAACGCTGGTTCTCCCGGGCGAGCTTGCCGTACACGCTCCAGCGCGACTCGTCGGGCGGGATGGGGTTGTTCTTGATCCATCCACCGCAGGCGAAGCGGTAGAAGTCGACGCAAGGGTCTGCCGACTTGTCCATCGCGCTCACGTCGAGGCCGGGCGTGTAGGGAAGCGAGGCGAGCGGCGTTTCCGCGGGAAAGGCCGGACACGACACGCCCAGGAACGACACGAGAAGGAAGATCTTTCTCACCAGATCCTGGCGCGGTCCTCGGGCTTGCGCCACATCGGATCGCCTTCCCGGATGCCGAAGGCGTCGTAGAAGGCCTGGAGGTTCACCAGCGGACCGATGGCGCGGATCATCCCGGGCGAGTGGGGATCGACCGCGAGCCGCTCGCGCAGGGCGTTCTCGCGCATGTTGGTGCGCCACACCTGCGCCCACGACAAGAAGAAGCGCTGCTCGGGCGTGAACCCGTCGATGAGCTTCTTCTCCTTGCCGGCGAGCGAGCGCTGCAAGGCTTCGTAGGCGAGGCTCGCGCCGCCGAGGTCGGCGATGTTCTCGCCGAGGGTCAGCTCGCCGTTCACTTTCACCCCGGGAAGCGGCTCGTAGCCGTTGAACTGGTCCACGACTTTCTTCGCGCGCGCCTGGAACCGTTCGGCATCCTCGGGCGTCCACCAGTCCGCGAGGTTGCCGTCGGCGTCGTAGTGGCGGCCCTGGTCGTCGAAGCCGTGCGTGATCTCGTGGCCGATCACCGCCCCGATTCCGCCGTAGTTGACCGCGTCGTCGAGCGAAAAATCGAAGAACGGCGGCTGGAGAATGCCGGCGGGAAAGTTGATGTTGTTGGCGGTCGGATCGAAGTAGGCGTTCACGGTGGGCGGCGACATCCTCCATTCGGCTTTGTCGACCGGCTGGCCGAGCTGGGAGAGGCGGCGCTTCACCTCGAACTCGGTCGCCGCGCGCACGTTGGCGAGAAAGGCGCCGGGCCGGATCGCCACGCTCGAGTAGTCGCGCCACTTGGCCGGATAACCGATCTTGGCGACGAAGCGGTCGAACTTGGCGAGCGCCTTCTTGCGCGTGGGCTCGGTCATCCAGTCGAGCTTCTGCAGGCGATCGCGCATGACCGCGGTGATGTTGCGGATCATCTGGTCCATGCGCGCCTTCGCTTCCGGCGGGTAGTAGCGCTCGACGTAGAGCTGCCCCAGCGCTTCGCCCATCGTGCCGTCGATCACCCGGGCGGCGCGCTGCCAGCGGGGCTCCATCTGGGGCGTGCCCCGCAGGACGGTGCTGTAGAAGCGGAAGTGCTCCGCCTCGAAGGGCGCGGCGAGATAGGGGGCGGCGGCGCGCAGCACGTGGTAGCGCAGATAAACCTTCCAGTCGGCGAGCGGGCGCTCGCTCAATTGCCGCTGCAGGCCTTCGAAGAACCGCGGCTGGCCGACGACGATGGCGTCGGCGGCGGGACCGGCGATGCCGCGATCGGCCAGGTAGCGCGCAAGGGGAAAGACCGGCAGCCTGCCGGCGAGGTCGGCGGTGGGCATCTTGTTGTAATTGGCGAGCACGTCGCGCAGCTCGGCAGGGGTCTTGGCGTCGGCGGCCAGCGCCTTCTCAAGGTCCAACACGGTTCTCGCGCCGACCGCGGCGGTTTCGGGCGAGTCGCCCGCGAGCGCCAGCATCTTCGCCACATGCTCGACGAACGCGGCGCGGAATTTCTCGAATTGCCCGTCGAAATAGTAGGCCTTGCTCGGCAGGCTCATTCCGCCCTGATAGGCATAGAGCGCGTTGATCTCGCTCCTCTTCTGGTCGGCCCTGACGAGGACGCGGAAAAATCCGTCGACTCCCCGGTCGTGCAGGGCGGCGAGAGCGCGCGCGAGCTCAGGCGTGGAGGCGATCGCGGCAACCCGCGCGAGGTCGGCCTCGACCGGCTTCAAGCCGGCCGCATCGACGGCCGCGGTATCCATCGCCGATTTGAAGAAATCGCCGACCTTCTGCTCGACCGAGCCGGGCTTGCGAGGGCGCGCCACCGCGGCTTCGAGGATGCCCTTGAGCGCGAGCTGGTTGTACTGCTCGAGCTCGTTGAAGCTGCCCCAGCGCGCCTTGTCGGGCGGCACGGGATTCTTCTTCTGCCAGGCGCCGAAAGCGTAGCGCGCGAAGTCGGCGCGCGGATCGGCGCTCGCGTCCATGTAGCCCGCGCTGAAGCGCGGCGGAACGGGTCGGACCGGTTCGGCTGCGTGCAGCGGCAAGGCGAGCGCGGCCAGCGCCGCGGCGAAGACGGGAATGCGGGGGAGTCTCATGGTTCTTTCGGTTCTTTCGGGAACGGGGTGGTCGGACGGGCGCCCATTATATATAGGGCGGCGGTCGGAGCGTCGCCTTGCGGGCACTTTTGTCGCCGGGCCGTCCGTGCGATAGTACGCGCCATAACCCCAGAGGGAGAAAAAGAATGAACGGCGTCCCCGCTCTTTCGCATCGGCCCTTCGTTCCCGACAACGCCACCCTCGACGAGTTCACGCCGCGCGCCGTCGTCATGGGCGCGCTCCTCGGCATGCTGTTCGGCGCGTCCTCGCTCTATCTCGTTCTCAAGGTCGGCCTGACGGTGAGCGCCTCGATTCCCGTGGCGGTGATCGCCATCGCGCTGTTCCGCCTCGCGTCGAAGGCCGGCGTGCGCGATTCCACCATCCTCGAGAACAACATCGTGCAGACCGCCGGCTCGGCGGGCGAGTCGATCGCGTTCGGCCTCGGGGTCACCATGCCCGCGATCCTCATTCTCGGCTTCGACCTGGAAATCGCGCGCGTCATGCTGGTGGCCGTGCTCGGCGGGCTGCTCGGTATCCTGATGATGATCCCGTTGCGCCGCACGCTGATCGTCGCGCGCCACGGCGAGCTGAAATATCCGGAAGGCACGGCGTGCGCCGAGGTGCTGAAGGCGGCGGAGATGTCGAAATCGGCGCGTGCGGGCGGCTCGGGGGCAGCGGATTCGGGCCGCGCCGGCGTGATCTTCCTCGGATTCGGGATCGGCCTGCTCTATAAGACCGTCAACATCGCCCTCAAGGCCTGGAAGGACGTGCCTGAAAAAGTCTTCGGCGCGCCTTTGAAAGGCGGCTCGGTGGGCGTGGAGATTTCCCCCGAGCTGCTCGGCGTGGGCTACATCATCGGTCCGCGCATCGCCTCCATCATGTGCGCGGGCGGCGTGCTCGCCTACCTCCTGCTCATTCCGCTCATCAAGTTCTTCGGCGACGCGCTCTCGGTTCCGCTCGCGCCGGGCGCGAAGCTGATCCACGACATGAGCCCCAACCAGATCCGCGGCGCCTACGTGCTCTACATCGGCGCGGGAGCGGTGGCGGCGGGGGGCGTGGTGAGCCTCGTCAGAGCGCTGCCCACGATCTGGCGCAGCCTGCGCGGAAGCCTCAAGGGATACGGCAGCGCCGCGGGCGGCGCCGCGGCCGGGCGCACCGATCAGGACATCCCCATGAAGTGGGTCCTGGTCGGCTGCCTCGCCATCATCGTGGCCATCATGCTCTCCGCACCCTTGCACATGAACCTGCTCGGCGCGCTGCTGATCCTCGTGTTCGGGTTCCTCTTTTCCACCGTCTCCTCGCAGCTGACCGGGGAGATCGGCTCCTCGAGCAATCCCATTTCCGGGATGACGGTGGCGACCCTCCTCCTCACCTGCCTGATCTTCCTGCTGGTGGGGTGGACCGGCGGTCCGTACTACGTGACCGCCCTCTCGGTCGGCGCCATCGTCTGCATCGCCTCGAGCAACGCCGGCTCCACGTCGCAGGATCTGAAGACCGGTTTCCTGGTCGGAGCCACGCCGCGCCTGCAGCAGATCGCGATCCTCGCCGGCGCGCTCGCTTCGGCCGTGGTGCTGGGGCCGATCCTGCTCAAGCTGAACGACGCGGCGACCGTCTACGTGCCGATCGCCCAGGTCGCGCCGGGGCTGCGCACCGACGCCCAAGCGCTGGCCGAGACCGCCGCCCTGCAAGGACCGCAGTCTCTCCAGGACTCCCGCACTTACAGGGTGTGGCACAAGACGGAACTCGCGGGCGGCCCCGCCGGAAAATATCTCGTCGACGACTCCGGCCGCGCCGTCTATCTCGTCGACCCGGGGATCAACGGCAGCCACACGACGCGCCCCGACGGCACGGAAGTGCGCAAGTACGACGCGCCCAAGGCGGTGCTCATGTCCTACATCATCAAGGGCATCCTCGATCGAGAGCTTCCCTGGGCGCTGGTGATCTTCGGTGTGATCATCGCGCTGGTGCTGGAAATGGCGAAGGTGCCTTCGCTGCCTTTCGCGGTCGGCGTGTACCTGCCGCTCTCGTCCTCGGCGCCGATCTTCGTCGGCGGAATGGTCCGCTGGTACGTGGACCGCCGCCGCAACCGGCTCGCGGCGTACGCCCACGCGAGCGAGGAGGAGCGCACCGCCGCGGGAGATCGCAGCCCGGGCGTGCTGCTCGCCTCCGGTTACATCGCCGGCGGCGCGCTCGCCGGCATCCTCATCGCCTTCTCGGCCGGCGTGCTCGGTGACTTCGACAAGGCGGTCACCGCCTGGTCGGCCGCCCACAATCCGTTCTTCGAAGGCGCCGCCGCCGACCTCCTCTCCCTCCTGCCTTACGCCGCCCTCGTCGCGCTGCTGTACTGGATGGCAAGGGAAAAGCCGGCACGCTGATGCGCGTTCGCTTCCTTCCCGCCGCGCTTGCGATCCCGTGCGCGGTGATCGCGGCCGAGGGAATGTGGCCCCTGGACAATCTGCCGGCCTCCCGCCTGAAGGCGCAATACAACTTCACGCCGGGCAAGGACTGGGTCGATCACGTGATGCGCGCATCGGCGCGCATCGCCGGCGGCTGCTCGGCTTCGTTCGTCTCCAAGGACGGCCTGGTGATGACCAATCACCATTGCGCCGCGGCGTGCGTGAGCCAGCTCTCGAGCGCGAAGAAGAACTTCATCGCCGACGGTTTCCTCGCGCGCAACCGCGAAGAGGAAGTGCGCTGCCCGGAGATCGAGATCAACCGGCTGGAGAGAATCAGCGACGTCACCGGCCAGGTCAAGGGCGCAGTCGCCGGCCTCGAGGGCGAGGCGTTCAAGCTCGCGAAAAACGCGGTCGAGGCGAAATTGTCCTCGGCTTGCGTCGGCGCGGAAGGGGAAACCGCGCGCTGCGACGTGGTCGATCTCTACCACGGCGGCCGCTACCATCTCTACCGCTATCGCCGCTTCCAGGACGTGCGCCTCGTCTGGGTCCCGGAGCAGGCGATCGCGTTTTTCGGCGGCGACCCGGACAACTTCAACTTCCCGCGCTACGACCTCGACATCGCTCTGCTGCGCGTCTACGAAAACGGCAGACCGGCGCGGCTGAAGGACTTCTTCCCGTTCAGCAAGGCGGGCGCGGAGGCGGGCGAAATGGTCTTCGTCAGCGGCCATCCGGGCTCGACCCAGCGCCAGCTGACGATGTCGGAGCTGGAGACCTTCCGCGACGTGCGTCTGATCGGCGGCCTGCTGCGCCTCGCCGAGGAGCGCGGCGTCCTCGAGCAGTACAGCAAGCTCGGGCCCGAAGCGGCGCGAATCGCGGAAAACGATCTGTTCGGCATCGAAAACGGCTACAAGGCATTGCTCGGCGAGCTGAAAGCCCTGCTCGACCCCGCGTTGATGAAGCGCAAGCAGAAGGAAGAAAACGAGCTGCGCGCCTTCGTCGCTTCGCAGCCCGCGCTGCGGACCCGGGTGGGCGGAGCCTGGGATGCGATAGAAAAAGCGCAGCAGGTCACCCGCGACATCGAGGCGCAATACTCGGCGATCGAGCAGGCGCGCGCCTTTACAGGCCGCCACTTCGCGTACGCGCGAGCGCTCGCGCGCGGCGCCGAGGAGCGCGCGAAGCCGGACGCGGACCGCCTGCCCGAGTTCAACGACTCGCGCCTGCCTGAGCTCGAACAACGCCTGTTTTCCACCGCGCCGATCTACCCCGAGTACGAGACGATGAGGCTCTCCTGGTCGCTGACGAAAATGCGCGAGTGGCTCGGCGCGGACGACCCGTTCGTGCGCCTCGTGCTCGGCAGGAAATCGCCCGACCAGCTCGCGGCGGAATGGATCGCCGGCACCCAGCTCGGCGATCCTGCAGTGCGCAGGGCCCTGTGGACCGGAAGCAGGGAGGCGATCGCGAGATCGGACGATCCGTTCATCAAGCTCGCATCGGCCGTCGACCCCGCGGCGCGCGCCATCCGCAGGCGCTATGAACGCGAAGTGGAAGCCGTGGTGCAGAAAAACACCGAATTGATCGCGCAGGCGCGATTCGCGCGGCATGGAACCAGCGCCTACCCGGATGCGACATTCACGCTGCGGCTGTCGTACGGCGAAGTCGCCGGCTGGAGCGAAGGCGGCAGGAAGATCGCGCCCTTCACCGATTTCGCCGGCGCGTTCGCGCGGGAGACGGGCGTCGATCCCTTCGCGCTGCCCGCGTCATGGCATGCGGCGAAGGGCAGGCTCGATCTGGCGCAGCGCTTCAATTTCGTGACCACCAACGACATCATCGGGGGCAACTCCGGCAGCCCGATGATCAACCGCGCAGGCGAGATCGTCGGCCTCATCTTCGACGGCAACATCCACTCGCTGGGCGGCGCTTTCTGGTTCGACGAACGCACCAACCGCGCGGTCGCCGTCCACAGCGGGGCGATCCTGGAAAGCCTCAGCAAGGTCTACGGCGCGAGCGACCTCGTGCGCGAGATCATGGGGCAGTAGCCCCCCGAGCCGAGACAACCCGCCCTACCCAATCGCGCCAAAACCCGTCAAACTGTCGCGCCATTCAACGGGGCAACCGATCGGAGGCCAGTTTGACCCACGTGACTCACTCCAAGATGCTGGAGACCCGGCGCAGAAGGAAAAGGGCGAAGAAGGATTTCGCGGGGACGACGAAGCGAGCGAAGAACCTCGCGAAGCGCAACGCGAAGAAATCCGGCGCGAGCGCGCCGAAATCCGCCTAATCGAGCGATACGCCGAGCTCCCTCGCGATCGCGATCATCGCGGGGCCTTCCTCCCGATACACAGCGACGAATCCTTCCGGAGTGGTCGGCTATTCGAGGAGCCCGAAAGTCTCGTAGATCTGCTTGAACCGCGGCGACTCCGCGCCTTCGAGGATCGCCTTCGAGATCCGGGCGACGATGTCCACGGGCAGGCCCGCCGGGCCGAGCAGGCCCAGCCAGCCCTTCAGCATGAATACCTTCTCGGGGAATCCCTGTTCGAGATACGTCGCGACCCGAGGCAGCTTGGGAGAACGCTTCGCCGTGTTCACCGCGATCGGCCGCACGGCCTCGCCCTGCAGGTGCGGCAAAAGCGCCGAGATGCTGCCGACCGCCGCGTGGATCCGCCCGGCCGCCACCTCCAGCCACATCGCCGCCTCGCCCTTGAAGTGCACGACCTCGATCCGGCTTCCGAAGAGCTTGTTGATCTGCGCGGCCACCATGTGCGGAACCGAGCCCGGCCCGTAGCTTCCGAAATTCACCGGCGTCTTCTTCGCGAAATCGACGAACTCGCGGAAGCCGCGCGCCGGGACCTCGCGGTGCACGGCGAGCGGAAGGTGGCCGGAATCGAACGCGGCGATGAAAGTGAAGTCCCTGTCCGGGTCGTAAGGCAGCTTCTTGTACAAGGCCTGCGCCTGCACGATCGGCGTCGAGATGGTGAACAGGAACGTGTAGCCGTCGGCGGGCGATTTGGCGACCACGTCGCAGCCGATGACCCCGCCCGCGCCCGCCCGGTTCTCGACCAGCACCGGCTGGCCGATGCTGCGTGAAATCGTTTCGCCGTAGGCGCGGGCGTAGAGATCGGTCAATCCGCCGGGCGGAAAGCTGACGATGATCCGCACCGGCCGCGCGGGCCAGGCTTGGGCGCGCGCGCCGCGCGCCAGGGCCGCAGCCCCGAGAAGCGCGATTGCGCCCGAGCCCAGCAGAAAGGAGCGTCGATCGGACGGGCGAGCTTTTTCCATGCTCGAGGGGGGTGGGATTTCACGTATGGTAATGCAGATCGCTGCCCGATCAAGGCCTTGCCGGTGAACGCGGGAGATCGGGCGAAGCCGGTCGTTTTAGCGTAAAATGCGACTCCGCTTTTGGGGTGCCTTGGCATCCCTGGTATAGAAAACAAGGAGTATCCGCCTTGCAGGAAATCCTGAAATACCTGAAAGACCGCGGCGAGCGGCTGGACTCGGAGATTGCGACAGATACGGGAATCTCGCTCGAAAACGTGCGGCTCCACGTGTCCGCGCTCTCGGCCCGGGGCGAGGTCATGCTGTGCCAGTCGATACGGTTCAACAACGGCAAGCGGAGCGAGGGCCTGCTCTGCAGGATCGCGGGCTATATTCCGCCTGCCGCTCCCGGCAGGAAATCCAAGGCGCACCTGAAAGCGCAGACGCAGACGTAGCAAGAGCCCGGGACGCCCGTCCCGAGGCCGTCAGCGCCGGCCGTCGTACCAGGCGAAGCAGTCCTGCCGGCTTCGCAGCGCGCGCCCGCGCGACACGACGGTCTTCACCATGAACCAGAAAAACTCGCCAGCCGTAGAGCCTCAGCTTGCGGTCGCTGGTGCGGAGCGGATGGCGGTGAAGAATCACGATGCTTCGCCGGTCGCGGCGGGCGAGGCGCTTCAGGCGCCGGAACAGGTCGATCTCTTCGCTCGCGTACAGCTCCTCGCTGAAGCCGCCCGTCTCGCGGAACGCCGCAGCCTCGCAGAAGATGAACGACCCCGCCGCCCATTTGTTGATCCGGCTCACTGCGTTCCAGATCCCGGCCAGGAGCGCGACGGCAGGATGCGGGTCCTCGTAGCGCACGGTGCTTCCGCCGGCGAGACAGCCCGCGCGGATGGAATCGGCCGCGTCCAGAAAAAGCTCGGCGCTCGGATAGGAATCGGCGTCCACGAAAAAGATCCAGTCGCCGCGGGCGCGGGCGGCACCCGTATTGCGCGCCCGGCCGATCTGGTTGACCGGCTCGAAAACGACCTCGGCCCCCGCTCCCCTCGCGATCTCCGCCGTGCGGTCGGTCGAATTGTTGTCGCACACGATCAGCTCGGACTCCCAGCCGAGCCGGGCGAATCCTTCCATGGCCGCGCGGATGCTGGAGAGCGAGCCGGGCAGCAATCGCTCTTCGTTGAACGCGGGAATGACGACGGAGATCTTCATTTCCTTGGCGCTGATTTCAGCATACTACGGTCTCCGCGCCTTCGGAGAACGCGAGCTTGACCGAGGCCCCGATGCCCAACATAATCCGCCGGCAGGCTTTGATTTCTGTCCGCGTCATTCCCGTCAGCAGCACCCATAACAAGGAGGAGAAAATGTCCGTAAGCAGGTTCGTACTGGGTTTGGTATTCAGCTTGTTCGCCGCCGGCGCCATGGCGCAGGACCGCCCGCCCTACGGGCAGGAAATCGGCATCGACTTGGCCAAGAAAATCGCGGCAGGCGCGGCCGCGGAGTCGAAGAAGAACGGCTGGCGCATGGCGATCGCGGTCGTGGACAACCACGGCTTCCTCGTCTACTACGAGCGCATGGACGACACGCAGACCGGGAGCGTGCAGGTCGCGCTCGACAAGGCCAAGGCAGCGGCGATGTACCGCCGCCCGACCAAGGCGTTCGAGGACGGGATCGCCAAGGGACGCGTTGCATTGCTCGGCCTCTCCGGAGCGACGCCGATCGAGGGTGGAGTGCCGATCATGACCGGCGGCAAGGTCATCGGCGCAATCGGCGTCAGCGGCGCGACCTCGGACCAGGACGCTGCGGCCGCAATGGCCGGTCTCAAGGCGGCCGGTTTGTAAAAGCACCACCAAGCCAGACGAGAAACGGCGCCCCGCGGGCGCCGCTTTTCTTTCCGTCTGTCGTCGGACCGCGAAGCATTTGTCATTGGCTAACTACAACAACAAAGAGCTAGCTAGGTTTCCGAAAATACTCAGGGTTGCGCCGCGTTTTCCGCGCGTTTCCATTCGGAAAAATGTCACAGCGCCTCGCGGCTTCCATTTGATACGGGCCTTCGCCCCCGGCACACTGGGTGAGCCCGGTGCCGGCCGGGCATGCGTAGCTGGACGGCCGTTCCGAGTAAATAATCCGGTACAAAAATGCGGATGCGACGACAGCGAATTGCTCAGGAGTGTTCTATCTTAATTGCGTGGGAGTGTTCTACCTTATTCGCGAGGTAAACATGAAATCAGGAAATGCCCGCATGCACTTGACGCGTCTTCTGGGGATCTTGTGCGTCGCATTTTGCTCCGCCGCGCTTGCTCTGCCCGCGCTCGCGGAATCCGCCGGAAAAGTGCTGAGCGCGGATGGCGACGCGCTCGTGCTCCGCGGCAGCCAGATCCTGCGGCTCTCTCGCGGCGCGGCCGTCGAGTCGGGCGATCAAATCCATACCGGCAGCGACGGCAAGGTGCTCATCGTCTTCACGGATTCGGGCCTGGTCTGGATACGCGCCAATTCGGATTTCGTCGTCGACGAGTACGCTTACGCCCAAGGTCGCCGCGAGGCGGCCTTCTTCAGCCTGCTCAAGGGCGGCGCACGGTCCGTCACCGGTCTGATCGGCCGCCGCACGCGCAGCAATTTCAGGCTCCGTATTCCGGTCGCGACGATCGGGATCCGCGGCACGGATTTCAGCGTCGTCATGTGCCAGCGCGATTGCAGGGATTCCGACGGCAGCATCGCCGCCAAGGGACTCTACGGCGAGGTCATCCAAGGCAGGATCGCGGTGACTCCCCTCGAAGACCGCTTGCTCGAGCGCGAATTCGGCGCGGGCGAATTCTTCCACCTCGCGGACGAGCGCTCGAGCCCCACGCCCCTGTTCCTGCCGCCCCCGTTCCTGCGCAGCGCGCAGGACGAGCAAGCGCGTTTTGCGGAGCGGACGGGAATCGTGATCGCGCCTCTGCCGCCGATACTGGGCGGGCCCGGGACGGGCGGCGGCCTTCCCGGCCTTGGCGGCGTGACCGGGGTCTTGACCGGCGGTCTGCCCGGCATCGGCGACTTGACCGGGACCTTGACCAGCGGTCTGACCCGGAGCGTCCGCAACGTTCTCGGAGGAAGCCTGACCGGTGATCTGACCGGAAGGCTGACCGGTACACTCGATGGCGCGCTTCAATCCCTGCCGGTATCGTCGAACCTCGATTCGACTCTCGGCAATCTCACCGAAACCCTGTCCAGCCTGGCCGCGTCCCTGCCGCTCGTCGGAACTCCTTCTGTCACGACCCCCATCGCTCCGCCGATCGGGCTGCCTGGAGGAACCCCGATCACTCCGCCCATTGGGCTGCCCGGCGGAACGCCGCCCGCTCCGCCGATTGGGCTGCCCGGCGGAACCCCGATCACTCCGCCCATTGGGACACCCGGCGGAACGCCGACCACTCCGCCGATCGGGCTGCCTGGAGGAACCCCGACCACTCCTCCGATTGGGCTGCCCGGAGGAACCCCGATCGCTTCGCCGATCGCAGCCCCCACCCCGTCGATCACGCCGCCCGGTACCGGTTCGACGGGATCGCCGGGCCTGCCGATCCCGCCGGTGTTGAGGGGGCTCTAGGCACGGGAGTCCTTCGCGGGAGCGGCGTCTAGTCGAGCGCCTCGAGCTTCACGATCGAAGCGCCGTGGTTGCTGCCGACCCAGAAGGTCACCGGCGTGGTCGAGTTGTCCACGTACACGCGCCGGATGTTGGTCGGGCGCGGCAGCAGGTAATCGACGAACTGGCCGTTCTTCGTATCGAGCCGCGTCACCTGGTCGGTGATCATCGAGCCGGTCCATGCGTTCTCGTTCTTGTCGATCATGACGTCGTAGGGCGATGACCAGCGCGGGCCCACCGCCCAGTCGCGGAACTGCCCGGTCTTCGTGTCGAGCACGGCGATCTTGTCGCCGCGGTACTGCGCGAACCAGAGCCGGTCCTGCGCGTCCATCATGCCGCGGCGCGGCGCGACGACCTTGGCCGTGGCCGGTATCTCGAACATCTTCACCTCGCCCGTCTTCGCGTCGATGCGCCCGATGTGCCGCCAGCGGAAGTCGGTGAACCAGGCGTTGTTCTTCGAGTCGGGAATGACGTCGTAGATGTTGTGAGGCTCGCCTTTGGGCGCGCTCTTGAACGGCTCCCAGGTCTCGATCTTCCCCGTTGCGACGTCCAGCCGGTGCACGCCGGCGAAGCCGTTGTTCTGCGTCCACACCTTGCCGTCGACGTGCGAATGCTGCGGGCTTACCATGTTGACCTGCGCCGCGTCGATGTTCTGTTCGGGGGGCAGCTTCCACGTGGTGAATTTCGTCGTCTTGGGGTCGAACTTGAGGATCGTCGCCTGGTACATGTTGCCGAGCCACAGGTTCCCCGCGCGGTCGGCGCGCAGGCCGAGGAGCCCCGTCGGAAAGCCGGGCTTGTGCACGTCGATGGGGAATTCCCTGACCTGCCCGGTCTTCGGATCGAGCCTGCCGAGGTTCTGCTCGCCGAAGCTCGAGTACCAGGCGATGCCCTCTGAATCGACGATCACGTCGTGCGGCGAGATCGTCTCGCGCGGCAGGTCGTATTCGGTGTAGACCACGCGCGTCGCCCGGCCCGAGGGGCGCGCATGCGTTTTCAGCTCATAGCTCCACTTCTGCGCGGGGCCGCGGTTGATCGTGGCGAGATACTCGGCGGTGGAGCGGTACACCTGGACGCGCTGGTCGCCGCGCTCCTCCATCAGGCGCTCGGCCTTGCGCAGCTGCGGGTGCTGAGGGATGCTCTGGTTGACGTAGCCCTGCATGCGCGGCAGGACCGTCTTCGTGAAAGCGTCGGCGTCGTGCGCGGAGCGCATGACGCGCTCGAGCGAGTGGCACCCGACGCAGTTGAGGAGCAGCCCCTTCTGCTGGTCGGTTCCGGGGACGCTCGCCATCCATTCGCCGTTGGAGAGCTGCGCGGCGAGGTCGGAGGTCTTCTTGAGCTTGAGATCGAGCGTGGCGGTCTTCTGCGCCGCGACCTCGACCGCGCCGGGGCCCTCGAGATCGTAGCCGACCGCGCGGATGCGAATCGCGTAGCTGCCGGGTTCGAGCTTCCCGGACGCAAAGCCGTAGCGCCCTTGAGCGTCGCTCACCACGGTGATGGTGACGGTCGATCCCGCCTTCTTCGCGCTGACGAGCACGCCTTCCATCGCGCCTTCTTCGGCGGAAGTGACTTTGCCGGCGAGCGCGGTTTGCGCGGCGGCGTCGATGGAAATTGCGGCGAGCGCGGCGCTCAAAGCCGCTGCTGCGACGAGTGTATGTGTTCCGGAGCGCATGGGCGCCTCCCCGAGAAACGATTTTGAAAAACCCCAGGTGAAATCCTACTATAAGAGCCTCCGGCGCAGTGCGCCGATTCGCTCAACCCAGGAGGCAGGCATGGACCCGCTGAAATCCATAGGCTCGATCGACCCCGCGCGCAGGGCGCTGTCGCTGCTCGAGGAATTCAAGAACTTCGCCCTGAAGGGCAACGTCATCGACCTCGCGGTGGGCGTGATCATCGGCGCAGCGTTCGGCAAGATCGTCGATTCGCTGGTGAAGCATATCCTTATGCCTTTCGTCGGCTTGCTCCTCCCGGGCGAGCAGGGCTATCTCGGATGGAAGATCGCGGTCGGGGCGAAGGAGGTTCCCTACGGCCTGTTCCTGGGGGAGCTGGTGAACTTCATCATCGTCGCCCTCGCGCTCTATCTCTTCATCGTCAAGTTTCTCGGCTTCGTGATGAAGGCGAAGCAGGCACCCACGCCCGCCCCGTCCAGGCAGGAGGTGTTGCTCGCCGAGATCCGCGATCTGCTGAAGGCGCGCTGAAGCGCCCGAGCTACTCCGCTTTCACCCCGATCGCGCGCACGAGCTTGCCCCACTTCTCCACCTCCGCCGCGCGGTAGGCGCGCGCTTCGGCGGGCGAGGCGCTCGCCTGCGCGTCGATGCCGATGTTGGCGAGCTGCTCCTTCAGCTGCGGGTTCTGCGCGATTTTCACGAGCGCGGCGTGCAGGCGATTGACGACGTCCTCCGCTGTGCCCGCAGTGACGAGGACCGCGTACCAGGTCCACACGTCGAATCCGGGCAATCCGCTCTCGGCCAGCGTCGGCGTCCCGGGGGCGAACGCCGAATGCTTCGCGCCGGTGAGCGCGAGGAGCCTGAGCTTCCCGGCCTTGGCGAACGGCACCACGTTCGCGACCGGCGCGAAGCTCATGTGCACCTGTCCCGACACGAGGTCGGTCATCACCAGCGCCGCGCCCTTGTAGGGCACGTGCACGAGATCCACGCCCGCCATCTGCTTGAAGAGCTCGGCCGCGAGGTGCAGCGAGGAGCCGTTGCCCGACGAGGCGTACGTGAGCTTGCCGGGCTGTGACTTGGCGAGCGCGACGAGCTCCTTCACGTTCTGCGCGGGCACGCTCGGGTGCACGGCGAGCGCGCTGTTGCCCGTGGCGACCAGGCTCACCATGTCGAGGTCGCGCACCAGGTCGAAGGGAAGCTTCGCGTAGAGCGCGGGATTGACGGCGCTGGGCCCGGTCGAGCCGAGCGTGAGCGTGTAGCCGTCGGGCGCGGCGCGCGCCACCGCTTCCGCGGCGAGATTGCCTCCGGCGCCGGTGCGGTTCTCGACCACGAAGGGCTGGCCGAAGGCTTCGGCGAGCCGCGCGCCGTAGGCGCGCGCGATGATGTCGTTCGGCCCGCCGGGGGCGAATCCGACCATCACGCGCACCGCGCGCGAGGGGTAGGACTGCGCGAACGCGGGAGCGCTCTGGAGCGCCGCCGTCGCCGCAAGCAGGAGCAGCAGGCCGCATCGCTTCCAGCTCATGGCCGCCCCGGGTTCCCTAGTCCGGCACGATCGCGTTGCGGCGGATCACCGCGGCCCAGGCCGCCTTTTCCTTTTTCAGGTGTGCCGCGAACTGCTCCGGCGTGTCGAACACCGGAATCAGGGTATGGTGCTCGAGCCTTTCCGCGAGCTCCCGCGATTTCATCGCGCGCGCGATCTCCGCGCTCATGCGCTGCACGATCGCGGGGGGCGTGCCCGCCGGCGCGACCACGCTGAAGGAGCTGTAGATCTCCAGGCCCGGAAATCCGGCCTCGGCGAGTGTCGGCACGTCGGGAAGCTGATGGGTGCGCGCTATGATCGCGAGCGCTCTCAGCTTTCCCGCCTTGATGTGCGGGATCGCGATCGCGGCGTCGGGGAAGGCGAAATCCACCTGGCCGCCCAGCAAGGCCGGCATCACCGGACCCATGCCTTTGAAGGGCACGTGCAGGAACTTCGCGCCCGAGACCTCTTCGAGCATGCGGATTCCGAGAAAAGTCGGGCTCCCCGTTCCCGCGGAGCCGAACGAGAGTTTCCCCGGCTCGCGCTTGCCGAGCGCGACGAGCTCGGCGAGCGTCCTCGCGGGCACCGAGGGATGAACGCAAATCACCAAGGGCGCGACCACACCGCGCGCCACCGGCGCGAAGTCGCGCTCCGCGTCGTACGCGAGGTTCTTGTACAGGCTCGGGTTGACGGCGATCGCGGGATTCGCGGAGACGAGGAAGGTGTAGCCGTCGGGCGCCGCCTTCGCGGCCGCTTCGGCGCCGATGTTGCCGCTCGCGCCCGGCCGGTTGTCGACGATGAATTGCTGCCTGAGCGACTCGGAGAGCGCCTGGCCGAGCTCGCGCGCATACAGGTCGGTGCCCCCGCCCGGCGACGAGGGCACGATGAACTTCACCGGCCGGGCGGGCCAGCCTTCCTGGGCCTGGGCGGGCGCAGCGTGCAGCGCGAAAAGAACTGCGGCGACGGATCCGAATCCCCGGTTCATGGCGCTTCCTCCTGCGGCGAAGTCTACTCTCCCCCGCCGCCTTTCGCGAAGAGACGGCTGGAGCGAAATCGGCGCGGAGCGTGGCATACTGATTGCGCCAAGGAGCCAAGATGCGCAGCGGCACGACCCCGGTTGCAGTGTTCCTGTTTCTGTTCGGATGGCTTGCATCGACCGCGGCCGCGCAAACGCCGTACCCGAGCCGCATGGTGAGAGCGGTCGTGCCTTACACGCCCGGCAGCAGCGCCGACCTGATCGCGAGAAATCTGGGCCCGCGGCTCGCCGAGGGCTGGAAGGTGCCGTTCGTAGTCGACAACCGCGCCGGAGCAAGCGGCATCATCGGCGTGCAGGCAGTCGTGGCCGCGCCCGCAGATGGCTACACGGTGCTCATCATGGCCGACAACTTCGCCTCGGCGGCGAGCGTGCGACGGAATTCGTACGACCCGGTGAACGACCTCGATCCGCTGATCCTGCTCGCGCGCGGCGACTATGCGCTGATGGCCTCGGGGTCCTTCCCCGCGAAATCCGTCGCGGAGCTCGTGGTCGCGGCGCGCGCCAATCCCGGCAAGATCTACTATGCCTCCCCGGGCAGCGGCCTGCCCGCGCACCTCATGATGGAAGTATTCAAGTCCACCATGGGCATCGACCTGGTACACGTGCCCTACAAGAACAATGCCGCCGCGGTCACCGACCTCCTCGGCGGCCAGGTCAGTCTCATGTTCGCTTCGCTGGGCGTTGCGCTGCCGCTCGCCGAAGGCGGGCGCGTCCGCATCCTCGCAGCCGGCGCCGCAAAGCGCGCCGCGCGCACGCCCGAAGTCCCGAGCTTCATCGAGTCGGGTGTGAGGGACTTCAACGTCGGCACCTGGTTCGCGATGCTCGTTCCGAAAGGGACGCCGCGCGAGATCCGCGCGAAACTCTACGCCGACATCGCAGCGCTCCTGAAGGAGCCGGCGGTGGCCGAGCTCATGTTGAAGCAGGGAATGACGCCCGCGGGCGGAACGCCGGAGGAGCTGCACGATCTCATCCGGTCGGACTTCGAGCGCTGGAACAGGATCGTGCGCGAAGCCAACATCAAGGCGGATTGATCATGCAAAAGGCAATGAGCAAGCCGGCGGAAGCGCGCCGTCACGACGACCCCTTCGAGGATCATTGCTGGAAGGACATCATGCCGCCCGACGTGATCGAGCTCTACTCGAACTACAGGCGCGAAGTCGGCGTCGGCCCCTCGCCCGCGCTCATCGCGATCGACCTGTACGAACTCGTCTATCAGGGCGGCGCGAAGCCCGTGCCGCAGGTGATGAAGACCTACCCCAACTCCTGCGGCGAATACGCCTGGGCGGCGATCGCACCGACCAAGCGCCTCTTTGCCGCGGCGCGCGCTGCAGGGCTGCCCGTCTTCTACTCGACCGGCGACACTCGCCCGCAGAGCCAGCCGAAGAACGTGCGCGCGACGCGGCGGCAGGGCGTGCACGTCGATCGGGAGCTCTACGCGATCCGGCCCGAGTTCAAACCGCAGCCGCAGGACGTGGTGATCACGAAGGTCCGCGCGAGCGCGTTCTACGGCACGCCGCTCGCCGCGCACCTCACGCAGCTTGGCGTGAAGAGCGTGATCCTATGCGGCGAGAGCACGTCGGGCTGCGTGCGCGCGTCCGCGGTCGACGCGTACTCTCACGGGTTTCACGTGACGCTGGTCGAGGAATGCTGCTTCGACCGCAGCCCGATCTCGCACAAGGTGAACCTCTTCGACATGCATCACAAGTACGCCGACGTGCTGCACTTGGACGAAGTCATCGCCCACCTGGAAGAAATGAAGGCCGAGGCCGCGACGAAGCCGCGATGAAGCCGCGCGCGACATACGGGCCCTTCCCCTACTCGCCGATCACGCGCCGGCCGCATCTCGAATGGCCGGACGGCGCACGCGTCGCGCTCTGGGTGATCCCGAACATCGAGTTCTTCTCTCTTTCCGAGAGCATACCGGCGGGCGCGGGCGGCTCGGGCGCGAGGCCGCCCGACGTGCCGGCGTGGGCCGCGCGCGATTACGGCAACCGGGTCGGCGTGTTTCGCCTGATGCGAGTGCTCGACCGCTACGGCGTGCGCGGCACGGCGGCGCTGAACAGCGATGTGTGCGCGCAGCATCCCGAGATCATCGAGGAATGCAAGGTGCGCAAATGGGAGTTCATGGGGCACAACGAGAGCAACACGCGGCGCTTGAACGAGCTGCGGGCGGGGCGCGAGAGCAGGACCATCCGCAGCGCGCTCGACACGATCGCGAAAGCGACCGGCTCGCGGCCGGTCGGCTGGCTGGGCTCGGGGCTGCAGGAAACCTGGGATACGCTCGAATTCCTCGCCGCCGAAGGTTGCGAGTACGTCTGCGACTGGGTGAACGACGATCAGCCTTATATGATGCGGCTCGAGAGCGGACGGCAGCTCGTGTCCGTGCCCTACAGCACCGAGATCAACGACAAGCCGGCGTTCGAGAAGCGCAACCGCACGGCCGAGGAATTCCGCGACATGATCGTCCGGCAATTCGACGTTCTCTACGAAGAAGGCGCCGAGTCGGGCCGCGTCATGGCGATCGCGCTGCATCCCTATCTCACCGGCGTGCCCCACCGCATCGGCGCCCTCGACGCGGCGCTCGAGCACATTCTCCGCCGCGAGGGCGTGTGGCGCACGACCGGAAGCGAGATCGCGCGGCACTATATGGGCCGAAAGGCGAAGCATTGAGCGTGCCTCAAGGAGGAGGGAGCATGGCGGGTCGTTTGGCGGGCAGGGTGGCGATCGTCACGGGCGGCGGGCACGGAATCGGCAAGGCCTATGCGCTCGCATTGGCCGGAGAAGGCGCTAAGGTCGTGGTCGCCGAGATCGATGCGATCGCCGCCGAGACCGTCGCCGCGGACCTGAAGCGCCGGGGTTTCGAGGCGATCGCGGTGCGCACCAACGTCGCCGACCGGGCGAACGTCGAAGCGATGGCCGCACGCGCGGTCGAGGCGTTCGGGAGAATCGACATCCTGGTGAACAACGCGGCGATCTTCGCCACCGTCCCGATGTCGCGCTCCCCCTTCGACGAGATCGAGATCGAGGAGTGGGACCGGATGATGGCGGTCAACCTGCGCGGCACCTGGCTCGCCTCGCGCGCCGTCGTGCCGCACATGCGCAAGCGCGGCTACGGCAAGATCATCAACATCAGCTCGGGCACGGCGCTGAAGGGCTCGGCGAGCCGCATTCACTACGTCACCTCGAAGGCGGGCGTGCTCGGGTTCACGCGCACCCTCGCGCGCGAGCTCGGCAAGGACGGAATCTGCGTCAACTGCGTCGCGCCGGGCAGCACGCTGTCGGAGGAGAACCCGAGCGAAGGCATCGTGAGGATGCGCGCAGCCGCCGCCGAAGAGCGGGCGCTCAAGCGAACGCAGAAGCCCGAGGACCTCGTCGGCGCGATCGTTTTCTTCGCCTCCTCCGAGAGCGACTTCATCACCGGGCAGACCCTGGTCGTCGACGGCGGCGCGTGCATGCACTAGTCGGGCTTCGCACCGAGCTGCTTCACCACCGTGCCCCAGTAGGCGTATTCGCGCCGGATCATCTCCGCGAAAGCCGCGGGGCTCGCGACTTCCGGCACTGCGCCCTGCGAGACGTACACCTCGTTCAGATCGCGGCTGGAAACCGCCTTGCCGACTTCGGAGTTCAGCCGCGACACGATGTCCGCCGGCAGGCGCGCGGGCCCGACGACGCCCATCCATGCGGTCGTGTCGAAACCGGGAAAGCCGGATTCGGCGAGCGTCGGAACTTCGGGGAGGAGAGCGATGCGCTTCGCGCTCGTCACGGCCAGCACTTTCACCTTCCCGGCTCGAGCCTGCGGAAGAGTGGTGTTGACGACGTCGAACTTGTAGTCGATGTTGCCGGCGAGCAGCGCCGCCATGGCGGGCGCGCCGCCCTGGAACGGCACGTGCACGGCGTCGAAGCCGGCGACCTTCTTGAAAAGCTCGGCCGTGAGGTACACGTGCGTGCCTACGCCTGCGGCTCCGTAGTTGAGCGCGCCGGGTTTCGATCTTGCGAGCGCCACCAGGTCCGCGATCGAATTCACCGGCAGCGTGGGGCGCGCGATCACCGTGAGCGGGCTGCTCAGGATCGGCGCGATCGCCGCGAAATTTTTCTGGGGATCGATTTTCGGATTCGCGAACATGTGCGGCGCGACCGCGAGCGAGCTCACGCTGCCCAGAAGCAGCGTATAGCCGTCGGGCGCGGCCTTCGCCACCGCTTCGGAGCCGAGCAGGCCGCCGACCCCGGGCCGGTTCTCGATCACGACCGGCTGGCCGAGACCCTCGGAGAATTTCTGGACGACGACCCGCGCGACGCTATCGCTCGCTCCGCCCGGCGGGAACGGGACGACCAGCCGGATGGGGCGGCTCGGATACGGTCGTCCCGAGCCCACCGAAGGCGCCTGCGCCTGCAGCCCGAGCGCGCACGCCATCCCCGCGATGCATACGGTGAAGCGGATCAGCCCGGTGAGCATGGAATCATTCCTCACGTGTAATTCAGACAGATTGTGCACCGCGACAGTCAATTCCGATTCTGGAATGAACCTGAGCGGCGGGTGGCTTTGGCTTGACGCTGATCGGTGCTCGGCCTAGCATGATTTTCGCGTGGCCTTGGGAGCACGCTGCGGCGCAATGCTGGCGAAGCGCGGGAAAAACCAAAACGAACGATCCTGGGTTCCGTTCACGCCGCACTGTAACGAATGCAATGAGGAGACCATCATGAGAGGAAAACATTATATTTACGCTGGTGCCGTAGGGCTGGCCGTGGCCGCTGCCTTGAGCCTGTCCGTTTCGCAAGCCGATACAAGGAGAGCCCACGGGCTCCCGAGCTTCGTAGCCGACGGGTCGTGGCCGAAGATGCCGCTGCCAAGCGCCGGCGATTGGGGAACCCCGCTCCTGATCAGTACGTCGACAGGCAAGCCTAAGCCATGGTCGACCGGCGAAGTCGCGGGAACCTGCATCGATTCGCGGGACCATGTGTTCATTGTGACGCGCGGAAATCTGGTCAACTCGCCCGAAACTCTCGATTCCGTCCCCGCGGCACCCGTTATCGAATTCGACACCGCCGGCAACGTGGCGAACGCCTGGGGCAATCGGAATGTCCTGCCCAACGGCATTCACGGCTGCTTCGTCGACTTCCAGGACAACGTCTGGATCGCCGGCAACGGCGACGGCATCGTGCAGAAGTACTCGCATAACGGCACCCTGCTGCTGCAGATCGGGACGCGCGGGGTGTGCGACAACCCGCCGGGGAACGTGTGCGGCAACTCGGGAGGCAACCCTGCTGCCAATCAGAGCAAGACTCTGCTCAATCAGCCTGCCAACATGTACATCGATCCGAAAAGAGATCCGGTGACGGGAGAACGCGGCAGCATCTACATCGCGGACGGCTACGGCAACCACCGCGTCGTGGTGTTCAGCGCAACCGGCACCTGGCTGCGGCAATGGGGCGGCGTGGCGGGGACGATGAACCATGTGACCGACTCGCCCGGCTTGTTTGCCTCGGGCGACGGCGGCCATCCGCATTGCATCACCATAGGCAACGACGACCTGGTGTATGTGTGCGATCGCGCCGACGACCGCATCCAGGTCTTCACCAAGACCGGCGTGCTGCAACGGATCATTCCGGTCGTTCCGGGTACCGGCGTGACGCTGGGATTCGGCGGCGCACCGGGCCTCGGCACTGCGGGCTCGGCGTGGGACCTCGCGTTCTCCAACGACGATAGGCAGACGTTCATGTTCGAGGTCGACGGAGGGAACGAGATCCTGCACATCATGGACCGCGCGATGGGCACGATCCTCTCGGGGTTTGGCACGCCTGGACTCCAGCCGGGCCAGTTCACGTTCCTGCACAGTGTCGTGCTCGACTCGAAGGGCAACCTCTACACCGGCGAGACGATCAACGGCCGGCGCATTCAAAAGTTCACACGGGTCGATTGCAGCAGCGGCGAGGGTAGAGGCAACGACAATTGCGGCGACTGATGTGAGGCGCGGCTGGAAGCGAGAGCACCCGGCTGCTCCACTTGTAGTTCGCATACCCGCGTCACCCGGCATCGTCGCCGGCTGACGCGGGTTTGTTTTGGCAAGCCGCCGGCTCAATACCTGCAGCGAGGAGTGAGATGAAAGTTCGCGGTTTGCGACTTGCGGCATGGAGTGTCCTTGCCTGTGCGGTCGCATGCGCGCAGATCGTGCGCGCGCACGAATTCAAGCTTGACGCGGTCATCAACGCGTTCGTCAAGATCGAGCCGGGCCAGGCCCAGCTCGTCGTCCGCGCGCCGCTGTATCTGTTCAAGTCGGTCAAGTTTCCGGTCGCAGGCGCCGAAATCGACGTGGACAACTCGGCACCGGCGGTCGAGCGAGCGCTCGCTGCGATCCAGCAGGACATCACGCTCTTCGAAAATGATCGGCCGCTGGTCGCGTCGCACGCGACGGGGCGATTGTCCCTGCCGTCCGATCGTTCCTTCGAAACCTACGAGCAAGCCGCGAGCCACGTGGCCGATCCGCTGGAACGCGGCACGAGCATTTACATCGACCAGGGTTACGTGGACGCCCGCATCGCCTATCCGATCGGCTCGCCGGGATCGGAGTTCGCTGTCCGCACGACCGCCGGTCCGGAGCTCGGGGATGCTCTCAAGCTCGCGCTGCGCTATATGCCGCTCGGCGAAGACAGCCGAGCGATGGTTGTTACCGGCCGCTCGGGGACGGTCGCGCTCAACCCGACGTGGGTGCGCGCCGCGGCGGGCTTCACCGGGCTCGGCATCGCGCACATCTTCACGGGCTACGATCATCTGCTTTTCCTGCTTTGCCTGGTGATTCCGCTGCGCGGCTGGCGGCAGATCCTGTCGGTGATCACGGTTTTCACGGTCGCCCATTCGTTCACGCTGCTGGGCACGGCCTTCGATCTCGCGCCATCGGGCAAATGGTTCCCGCCCTTCGTCGAGACGGCAATCGCCGCATCGATCGTCTACATGGCGCTCGAGAACATCATGGGCGTCAACCTCGAGCGGCGCGTCCTGATCACGGGCCTGTTCGGACTGGTCCACGGCTTCGGCTTCTCGTATGGCCTCCAGGAGAATTTCCAGTTCGCCGGGACCCATCTGCTTGTTTCACTTTTCGCGTTCAACATAGGCATAGAACTGGGCCAGATCATGGTCCTTGCAGTCATGCTGCCGGCGCTTGCCGTGGTGCGGAGGTACGTGTTGCCTGGCAGGGTCGGGATGATCATCCTCTCGGCGATCATGGCGGACACCGGCTGGCACTGGATGATCGACCGCGCGGACGTGCTGTGGAAGACGCCATGGCCGCGACCGAGCGCGGCGGGCCTTGCAATTCTGGCCCTCTGGGTGGCCGGCATACTGCTTGCAGCGGGCGGGCTCAGCGTCATCGTCAAGCGGCTGCGGTTCACACCGGGCGACGGGCTGCCGTCGCCGCAAAGGGGCGTGGCGGACTAGATTTTCATATTCCGCAACTGAACCACAAATACTCTGCCACGCCCGTCGCGCCGATTCAATCGGCCTGCGCGCCGGAATGCTTCACCGCCACCGCCCAGCGCCGGATTTCCGCGTCTAGAAACTCGCCGAACTCGCGCGCGCCGGCGAAGCTCGCGGTCATTCCGGGCTTCTCGAATGCGGCGATCAGCTCGCGATCGGAGAGGATCCTGCGCAGCTCGGCTTCCAGCCGCGCGACGACGCCTTGAGGCGTGCCGCCGGTGGTCATGACGCCGGTCCAGCCGCTCACCTCGAACTCGGGAAAGCCCGACTCGATCAGGGTCGGCGCGTCGGGAAACATCGGGCTGCGCTCGCGCGAGGTCACCGCGAGCAGACGGATCTTGCCCGCCTTGATCTGCGGCGCGGAGATGGAGAGCGCATCGAACATGAAATCCACGTCGCCGGCGAGAAGCGCGGTCGTGGCGGCGGGCGCGCCGCGGAAGGGAACGTGCACCGCGTCGAACTTTCCGTAGTACTTGAGCAGCTCGCCCGAGAGGTGGATGCTCGTGCCGTTGCCGTTCGAGGCGAAGTTGAGCTTGCCCGGATTGCGGTGCGCGTGCTCGAGGAGCTCGCGCACGCCGCTGACGGGAGTCTTCGCGGAGACCACGAGCACGTTCGCGCCGCTGCCCACGAGGGCGACCGGCGCGAGGTCCTTCTTCGTGTCGAAAGGCAGCGTCCTGTACAGCGACACGTTGATCGCGTTGGGCGGCGCCGCGATGAGCAGCGTGTGGCCGTCGGGCGCGCTCTTCGCGACGAAGTCGGTACCGATGTTGCCGCCGGAGCCGGTGCGGTTCTCGACGATGACCGGCTGCCCGAGCGCTTCGCCGAGGCGCGGGCCGAGCGCACGCGCGGTGAAATCGGTGATCCCGCCCGGCGGAAAAGTGACGACGAGCCGGATCGGCTTCGAGGGGTATTGCGCGAGTGCAGAGAGCGAAAGAAGGAGCGTGACCACCCCGGCCCAAGAACGGGGGTGGGGCCCCGTTCCCCCACCCGGCGCCACCCCTCCTTTGAAAGGAAGGGAAACAATCATGCCGCCTGCTTGGATGCGGCGCGCGGCTTCTGCAGCCGCGGCAGGACTTCCTTCGCGACGAGGGTAATCTGGTCGACCGCTTCCTCGTGCGTCATGTGGCCCGCGTGTCCCATCATGAGGAAGTGGCCGAGTCCGCCGACGTTGTCGACGAATTCCGCGAGCTGGCTGTACACGTCGTCGGGCGTGCCGACGAACATGATTCCCGCCTTGACGAGGTCTTCGATCGCGCCGTGGTGCGTGTCGACGGCCTTGCCCTCGCGCGTGGTCGTGGTGCGCTTGCCGCGCGCCTTGATCATGCGCGCCGCGTCCTTCACCGAAAAATATCCGGGCGGCGTGCCGAAGGGCTCGGCGACGCGGCCCGAGGAGCGCAGGTAACCGACCATGACTTCCGCGCGGCGCATCGCTTCTTTCCTGTCCTGCGCGATCGCGACGATGCCGAGGTAGGAAAAACGGTCGGGCGTGGGCGCGGGACGGCCGAGATCGGCGCAGGCCTTGCGGTAGTGGTCGAACAGGTCCTTCGTCTGGAAACCGGAGAGAAAGGTGCCGAGCACGTAGCCGCGCTCGGCGATCTCGCGGATGTTCTGCGGGCTCCTGCCCGTGATCCACACCGGCGGGTGCGGCTGCTGGTAGACGCGCGGCCAGACGTTGACGTTGCGGTACTGGAAGTGCTCCCCCTGCCAGTCGAACGGCCCGTCGATCGAGGTCATCGCCTTGATGATCAAGTCGTGCGCCTCCCAGAAGCGGTCCATCTGGCCGACGGCGGAGCGCACCGAGAGCGGCACCTCGTAGGGCACACCGCGCACCAGGCCCATCTCCAGCCGCCCGCGCGAGATCACGTCGATCATCGCGAACTCCTCGGCGACGCGCACCGGGTCGAGGCGGTTGGCGATCGGATAGCCGAGCGTGAGGAGGCGCGCACGCTTCGTCTGCCGCGCGAGGATCGCGAGCGGCACCGCGGCCACCGGGCAGCAGCAGGTGGCGGTCGCGTGGTGCTCGTTGATCATGATGTCGAGACCGAGCTCGTCCGCGAGCATCCATTCGTCGAGGCGATGGTGATAGTTCTCGGCCATGACGCGCGGATCGCAGTTGCGGCTGGGCAGAATCACGCGCAGCGACTTGTGCTCCGGCGCCCAGGCCTCGGGACAGGGTTGCTCTGAAAAGTGGTAGATCCTCATGGTCTCACCTCGTATCGCCACGTCGGCGCGGCCTGTCGCTCCCGAACCCGATCACGTGCCGCGCCACGGCCTCGGGCTGCTCCATGTGCGGGAAATGCCCCGCCTCGGGGATCTCCTCGAATTTCGCCCCGGGAACGGCCGCGCAGAAATTCCTACCGTAAGCTGCCGGCGCGAAGCCGTCGTGCGCCCCCCAAAGAAACAGCGCCGGAATCCGGATGCGGTGCAGCCGCGCCCTGAGCTTCGGGTTGTACATGTAGGGATTCCACGCGAAGTGCGCGGTCGCCTCGCGGTTGCGCGCCATCGCAGTCAGCTCTTCCTCGGGGAGCGACTCGTAGTCGCGCAGCCACACCGCGGGATCGCGGAACGACAGTTCCTCCCACCGCGCTCGCGGCGTGGAAAAAATGTCCAGGATGTCGCTCCTTTCGCGCTCGCCGAATTTCGCGCCGACCGCCCCGATCAGGACAAGGCGCGACAGGCGCTCGCAGGTCTTGGTCGCGATCTCCGCGGCGATCCATCCGCCGAAGGAGGCGCCGACGACGACGAGGTCGCGCAAGCCGAGCTGCTCGATCAGGTCGAGATAGAAATACGACAGGTCGTCGACCGTGCTCATGCCTCTGGGCAGCTCCGAGTGACCGAACCCGGGATGCGAAGGAGCGATCACCTGCGCCTCGCGCGCGAGACGCTCGATGAAGCGCTCCGAGCCGTGCATCCCGATGTGCGGATGGAGAAACAGGATGGGACGCCCCTTCCCCCGGCGGAGGACTTCGATGTTTGCGCCCGCGATTTTTTCGGTTACCGGGCCTTCTGCAGAGTCCATGTTTTCAGTCCACCTTGATCTTCGCTTCGCGTATGACCTTGCCCCAGCGCTCGTATTCGGTCTTCAGCAGCTCGCGAAACGCCGCGTCGGTCATGGGCTGCACCTCCGCGCCCTGCTTCAAGAGCATTTCCTTCGTGTCGCCTTGAGCCAGAATTCGATTGATCTGCCCGTGCAGCTTCGCGAGCACCGCGCCCGGGGTCGCCGCGGGCGCGAACAGCGCGTTCCAGATTACCACGTCGAAATCCGGGAAGCCCGACTCCGCGATCGTCGGGATCTCCGGCGCGAACGCCGAGCGGCGGGCGCCGGTGGTCGCGATGCCGCGCAGCTTCCCGGCGCGGATGTGGGGCAGCACCGTCGGCGCGGCCGCGAGCATGACCCCGACGCGGCCGCCGAGCACGTCGTTGACTCCCGGCGGGCCGCCCTTGTAGGGCACGTGCACCATTTTGATTCCCGCGGTGAGCTTCAGCAACTCGCCGGACAGGTGCGCGGGCGATCCGTTGCCCGCCGACGCGTAGTCCACTTTGCCCTCCCGCGCCCTGACGTAGTCGAGGAATTCCCGGAACGAGGCGACCGGCATCACCGCCGGATTGACGAAGAGGAGCAGCGGATTCACCGTGAGCATCGCGACCGGCGCGAGGTCCTTCATCGGGTCGTAGGCGAGCGCCATCAAGTACGGGTTGGTGGTGATGTTGGCGTTGCTCCCCATCACCAGCGTGTACCCGTCGGGGGCCGCGCGTGCCACGGCTTCCGCGCCGACGCTGCCGTTCGCGCCGACGCGGTTCTCGACGACGACCGGCTGCCCGAAGCCCGCCGAGAGCTTCTGCCCGACCACGCGCGCGGCGAGGTCCGAGCCGCCGCCCGCGGGGAACGCCACCACGATCCTGATCGCGCGCGAGGGATACGGCTGGGCGCCGCACGGCAGCGCGAACCCCAGCGCCAGAAGTAAAGCGCCCGCGAGCCGGCCGGCTTCGGAAATCACAAGCGCGCCTGCAGGAAACGCAGCAACCGCTGCGCGAAAAATCCGGCGTGGCTTCCCGGCTCGTCCAGGGGATCGCCTATCCAGAAGTGCGGCGCGCCGGCGACCACCACCGGGCGCGCGTAATGGCCGGCCTGCTTCAGCGCCTCGAGGAAGGCTTCGCTTTGCTCTCCGGGGTCGACGATGTCGTCCTCGGTGCCCCAGGCGAGCAGAAACGCCGTCGCGTTGTTCCCGGCCGAAACGTAGGAAAGCGGCGAGGCGTCGAAGTAGATGCGCCGGTCGTCGATGAGGCTCGCGCCGAGAAACCTCTCGACGATCTGGTCGCGCGGCCGCGAGACCTGGTCGTGGCGCCATTGGCGCGCGAGATCGAGGACCGCGTAGACCGGCACGCAAGCCTTGACGGCGGTCGAGATGCGGCCGTGGGGATCGCCCGCGTTGCCTTCGCGAAACAGCGCGTGCTCCCCGGCGAGCGCGACGAGCGCGGCGAGGTGCCCGCCCGAGGAATCGCCCATGAGGGCGATGCGCTCCGGGTCGATCTTGAGCTCGGCCGCGCTTCCCTTCGCGAACTGCACCGCGGCGCGCACGTCCTGCACGGCCTCGGGATAGACCTTCTCCGCGGGCTTGGACAGGCGGTGGGTGACGGCGAGCGCGACATAGCCGCGCTCGGCGAGCCAGGGCCCGAGGATGCGGTAGTTGTCGAGATTGGCGAGGCGCCAGCCGCCGCCATGGACCGCGATCACCAGGGGAAACTTCCCCGGCCCCTTCGGGACATACAGATGCCCCTTCAGCGATACGCCCCCGTGGACCGCGTATTCGATTTCGCGGCGCTCGCCGGCTGCACTGTTCATTTTCCTCCCCCCTCTCTTCCACGGCGGCCAGACCGTTACTATAACGTTACAATGAACCGGCCATGAAGCCTGCCGCGCTCGCAGCCGGTCTTGTCGCGCTCGCCTGCTGCGCAAAGGCGCAGGTCCAGTCCTTTTCCGAGCTCGCCCTGGACGACCGGCCCGAGCGCCTGCACAAGCTCGCCGCCGCGGCAAAGAAGGAAGGCGCGCTCACTCTCTACACCTCGATCCCGGAAAAGGACATGGCGGTGCTCGCCGCCGATTTCGACAAGCGCTACGGCGTCAAGGTGAACGTCTGGCGGGCTTCCTCTGTCAAGGTCCTGCAGCGCGCCACGGCCGAGGCGCGCGCGAACCGCTGGGACTTCGACGCGGCCGCGATTTCGTCGCCCGAGATGGAGGCGATGCACCGGGAGCTGCTGCTGCAGGAGGTGCGCTCGGGCCATCACGCGAACCTCGCGCCCGACGCGATGCCTTCGCACCGGGCCTGGGTGCCGCAATTCCTGAACGTATTCGTGCAGGCGTACAACACCTCCCTCGTGAGGAAGGAGGATCTTCCGAAGTCCTACGCGGAGCTCGCCGACCCGAAGTGGAAGGGACGCCTGGGCGTGGAGGCGTCCGACAGCGAGTGGTACTGCGGCGTCCTCAGGCACGTGGGCGCGGAAAGAGGCGCGAAGCTGTTTCGCGACATCGTCGCGACGGCCGGGTGGTCGGTGAGGAGCGGCCACACCCTGCTCGCGAACCTGGTCGCCTCGGGCGAGGTGCCGCTCGCGCTGACCGTCTACAGCTACCGCATCGAGCAGTTGAAGAGCGCGGGCGCTCCGGTCGAGTGGTTCGGAATCGATCCGGTGATCGGCCGGGCCAACGGCGCCGGCGTCTCCAGACGGCCGCCGCATCCCGGCGCCGCGCTCCTCTTCTACGAATACCTGATCAGCGATGCGCAGCCCTTGATGGTGAAAATGA
>Ga0184619_10000079_pt1 | contig 29246 bp, 45 predicted proteins | sample PLM0_60_b1_FD_133146 | JGI IMG/M metagenome (GOLD analysis project Ga0184619, IMG submission 133146) | Groundwater sediment microbial communities from an aquifer in East River, Colorado, USA - PLM0_60_b1 | ecosystem: Environmental > Terrestrial > Soil > Riparian zone | place: USA: East River...
CAGCGCGCCTACTACTCCCGGAACAAGGACAAGATCGCGGAGCTCCAGCGCGCCTACCGCTCCCGGAACAAGGACAAGATCGCGGAGCTCCAGCGCGCCTACCGCTCCCGGAACAAGGACAAGCTCGCGGAGCTGAAGCGCGCCTACTACTCCCGGAACAAGGACAAGATCGCGGAGCTGAAGCGCGCCTACTACTCCCGGAACAAGGACAAGATCGCGGAGCTCCAGCGCGCCTACCGCTCCCGGAACAAGGACAAGCTCGCGGAGCTGCAGCGCGCCTACTACTTCCGGAACAAGGACAAGTGGCGCACCGTCTACGCCGCAAATCGACGCCGGCGGCTGCGGAAACAGAGGGCCGCCGCGTCGTGATCTTCGTCGGCGCCCCGGTGAATTTCATCTCGCGCGGCCGGCCGGTCCGCGCATCGCATGCCATATCGACGCTGCCCTTCAGGGCCGGTCGGGACGAGCTGCTCGCCCTCGGCCGGCGCATCGGCATCAAGGTCACTCGTCAGCGTTACACGGTATACGAGCACCTCGGCCTGGAGCAGTCGAGGATCGAGCGCGCCCTTCGCGCGGGCGCTGTCGAGGTCGATTGGTACCGCGTCATCGACATGACGAATGCCAAGCGCCGTTGCGTGGAGGCGCGCTCTTGAAGCCCACCGGCACCCCCGTAGCGCGCTCCAGGCTCAAAGCCGAGCCGCTGCCGACGACGAGCGTCGTCCCGAATCCCGGCGATCGCTATGCGCTCGGGCCGCGCATCGCGGCGACTCTCGCGGGCATGACCCCGGGATCGCACGAGTCGTTCCTGGTGGACAACGCCGTGACCGCGCACAACGCAGCGAAGAGATACGGGTTCCAGATCTGCACCCGGCAGGACGGCAAGAAGTTCCGCGTGTGGAGGCTCGCATGACCGCGCAGGACCGCGCCCGGGTGCTCGCCGCGCTGACCCTCCGTCCCGGCAAGGTGAACGGCATCGCCGGCGTCGACCTCGCCCAGATCCTCGAGCTGAAAGAGCGCGAGATCCGCCACGCGATCTCGGACCTGCGCATGGAGGGCATCGCCGTGTGCGGGCACCCGAAGACCGGCTACTTCATCGCGGCGAATCCGGCGGAGCTCGAGGAAACGTGCGCCTTCCTCCGCGACCGCGCGCTGCACTCGCTCACCCTCGAATCGAAACTGCGTCACGTCCCACTGCCCGAGCTGCTTGGGCAACTGAGGCTCAAGACGTGAATCTACGAAAGGAGTAATCCCGTGTCACTGCAAATCATCGAGTACACCACCAAGCAATTCGCCGACGCCCGGAGCGAGCTCTCCAAGCGCCTGCAGGCGCTCAACGACGAGATCCTGAAGGCGAAGCGCAAGGCGCTGCCGGGCCTGCGCCAGGCGGTCGACGTCGCCGCCGTGCTGCACAAGACCCTGCGCGACATCATCGGCGAGAACGCCGTCTGCTTCGAGCGGCCGCGCACCCAGATCTTCCACGGCGTCAAGGTCGGTTTCCGCAAGATGAAGGGCGAGATCACCTGGGAGGACAACGACCAGGTCGTGAAGCTCATCCGCAAGCACTGCCCGGAGCGTTTTGACTCCCTGGTAAAGACCGTCGAAACGCCCCTTAAAGACGCCCTCGCGCAGCTGCCGGCGGACCTTCTGAAGAAGCTCTCTGTCAGCGTCGAGAACGACGCCGACGTGGTGTTCATCAAGTGCACCGACAGCGAGATCGACAAGGCGGTGAACGCGCTGCTGAAGGACGCGGTCGAGGAGGAGGTCGCGTCGTGAACCAGCGCGAAGACTATGAAATTAAGGTGATGAGAGACGGCGAATACGTCGGGACTGCCAGAGGCAAAAGGACCGTTCTTTATTTCATCAGCGAGTCGCCGTCCTACTCTCAGAACCAGCAGATCAAGTGTGACGTCACCGACAACCTGAAGCAAGAGGTCGTGGCGGAACAAACGAGGAATCCGAACGAGTTACGCATAGTAGGTGGCTACGTCTTTGGAGTGCGGGAGCTCGCCGAGATAGCGAAAACGCTCCTTCTCCGACAAATGAAAGAGGCTGATCTGATGATCCGGGGCGATTGGTTCTATCGGGATGGCCGGCACTTTAACAATTGGTTTCTCGCGTTAGGAATTGCCGACGTAGAGGAAAGGCTCTTGCAAATTTTACCAAGGGATCAGGCCGCGGCCGCGAGCGCGGTGCTGCACCTGCTCGACGTTGATTTCGCGCTCACACCCAGGGCGGTGATGATCTCTCCTAGAGAGCCGGCATACGAACCGACAGACGACCCGCCGTGGATGCCTGATAGACGTGTTTGGTGCCCGCTATGCGAAGGGGCCGGATACACCACGCAGGCGCAGATCGATGCTTCGCGGAGAAAGGCGAGGTGACTGTGGCTTCCGCCGACGACCGCCGCCGCGAGCTCGCGCAGATCCACATCGCGAAGAAGGATCTCGGCATCGACGACGACACCTACCGCCTGATGCTGCGCACGATCGCGCGCGTCGACTCGGCCGCGGATCTCAACGCGGAAGGGCGCCGCCAGGTGATCGCGCACCTGAAGGCGCGCGGGTTCAAACCGAAGCCCGGCGCGAAAGTGCAGCGGAATACTGCAGATTCGGCATGGGACTGGGTCAACAACGCCGCGCCGGACCGCCAGGCGATGCTGCGCAAGATCGCGGTGATGCTCAAGGACTCGGAGCGCGAGAAGGCTTATGCCGATGGCATAGGCAGGAACATGTTCGGGATCGAGCGCGTGGAGTTCTGCGCGCCCGATCAGTTGCATCGCATCGTCGCCGCGCTCGAATACGACCGGCGCCGGCGCAGGGAGGAGCGCGATGTTCGGTGAGCGCGGCGTCCTTGCGACGGACGGCGAGAAAATCCAGTGCCACATTTGCGGCAAATGGTTTCGCGCAATCGGCCCGCACGCAGCACAAAAACACGCGATGTCGGCTGATGAATATAGAGAAGAATTTGGCTTTAACCGGAGCACCGGATTGGTCTCTACGGCTTCGCGAGCGAAATATCGTTTCAATGCGATCGAGAGAAACCTGGGCCTGTGTGGCGAGCGGCTCGCGCAATTGCAGGCTGTCGGTACTGCGGCCAGAAAGAACACTAAATACTCGATGCGAGAAGAGGGAATCAGCACCAAACGAGCCATACAAAAAGTAGTGTGGACGAGACCCGAATACCGCGCGGCCGCGCGAGCCCGCGCGCTGTCCGCCGATTTTCCTATGCGCGCTCCTGGTGCGCGAGCCAAGGCGCTCCAAGCGCTCCAACGCATCGCGGAGACGCGCAAAGGAAAGCCGCTCAGCGTCGCGCACCGGCAGAAGCTCGTTGAGGCGTGGAAGAAGCGTGCTCGGCGCAAGGCGGCCGCGCCGTGAACTGCCGCCACATCACCGCCTCGGGTCAGAGCGTCATCATGTGCGGCCATTTCCACGAGACGCCGGTCTGCGAGCACTGCGCCGGAGTCGGCGAATTCCTGTGCGACTGGATCCTCAGCAAGGGCACGGCCTGGTCGCCCGGCCGGACGTGCGATCGCCGGATCTGCAGCGCGCACGCGCTCGAGGTCGGCCAGGACAAGCATCTCTGCCCCGAGCACCAGGCTGCCTACGCGCAGTGGAAGGCGCAGCGTGAGAAGCTCACCGGAGGGGGGGCGCGGCCATGATGGAGGCGCTGATGCTCGTGCTCCTCGGCGTGCTGCCGGGCATCGCGATCGGCGCGGCCCTCGCGCTCGGGATCGCACACTGGCGCGGCATGTTCAATGTCCGCGTGACGGTCTCGGTCAAGCCGGGCGCACAAACACCGTCGATGTCGGCGGTGCGGGTAGACGAGCGCACCGTGATCGTGCAGCCGGTGATGGTCGTCGATTGGCACGTGCTCTACAGCGCCGCCGAGGGCTCCGGCCAGGTGGTCGTCCCGAAAGAGTTTGCGCCGCCTCGGCACTGACCGTGTACGCGCCGCTCATCAAAATCGTCGAGGCGATCGGCCTGCCGGCCGCGATGAAGTTCGTGGATCATTTCGGCGGCACGCGGATCTATCTGCCCCTGCCGGAGAACATCGACAAGGAGAATGAGATCGCCAAGGCGATCGGCGTGGAGTTCGCGCTCAAGCTCGCGCACGCCTGGGATTTCGATCGGGACCCGGACCGGCGCATCGAGGTCCCGCTCGCCCGCCCGCAGCTCCGCGTCCTCATGAAAGACGAGATCCTGCGCGACAGCGTGCAGCTCACTTCGCGCCAGCTGGCGCGCAAGTACAGGACCACCCAGAGGACCATCCGCCGCATCCTGGCCGAGTCCGATGACCCTGCGGCAAGGCAGCCGCGATTGTTCTAGACTGACCCCAAGGAGGTTTCCCATGAAGACAATCTGCACCATCGTGGCCCTGATCGGGGCCTTCATTGCTGCATCGGCGGCGGCGCAGCAACTACTCAGCGGGCCGGGACCGGGCGAAACTGAGAAAGACGATCCTCTCTGGAAGCAGATCCAGCGCCGGGAGGAGGCGGACGATCAAGACAGGCGCGCGAAATGCGGCCGGGATTTTCAGCGCGTCCAGCTCGGGATGCAAATCGCGCGCGTCTCAAAATGCACTTGGCCGGCACACCTGGTCGGCGCCTCCGAGACCCCGAACGGCAGAATCTACATTTACCGCATGTCCCGCACCCGGATCACGACCGACGCCAAGGGCCGCATCATTCAGATATTCCAATAGTCTCGCGACCCTCGCGATCAGCCCGGCCCTCGCGCCGGGCTTTTTTATTCCCCGGTTGACCGCGCGCACCCTCGCGCGTAGCCTCTCGCGCGTCAGGCTCGCGAGAGCGGCCGCATCAGGGCGGACGCTCGTCCGCCCTGGAGTCTCACCCCCCTCCCGCGCAAACTCGCGGGGCCGTGTTTTCCTCCCGAAAAATCGATGACCTCGCCCTGCCGGCGAAGACGCGCGCGCTCAAGTTCCTGGGCGAGTGCCGCGCGCAAGGCATCGACTTTATCGTCACCTGCACGGCGCGCGATGCCGAGGCGCAGGACGATCTGTACAGCCACGGGCGCACGCGACGCGAGCTCGATGCGGTCGGCCTGTTGCACGTCGCGCCCAAACCCGGACCCAGATTGACCAACGCCGTCGGCGGCGATTCCTTCCATCAGTACCGCGTCGCGTTCGACGGCGTGCCGCTGCGCCACGGGAAGCCCGTCTGGGGGACGCTCGGCGACGGTATCGACAACGATCCCTCGGACGACCAGACCGACGACCTGGAGCTGTGGCAGCGGGTCGGCGAGATCGGCGAGGCCTGCGGCCTCGCATGGGCGGGCCGCTGGAGGGGCAGCTTGCGCGAGATGGGGCACTTCCAGTTCACCGGCGGGCTGACGCTCGCCAACTTCAAGGCGGGCGCGCAGCTCATGGAGAACGTCGCGTGAAATGAGCGACATGGCCGACCGCGCGTTCGACTTCGAAGAGGAATTTCGCGCCGACAGGCTGCGCATGCTGCAGAGAGCCGCGGCGCTCGATGCGCCGGGCAACGTGCTGTGCGCCGACTGTGGCGAGGAGATCCCCGAGTCGCGCCGGCGGGCGCTGCCCTCGGCGATCCGCTGCATCGAGTGCCAGGCGTGGGCCGAGAGCCTGGGAAAAGCTTCCAACCAAGAGTGAGAACGCATGACCTTGTACGAATGGACCGGCGTGATGGCGCTGCTGCTCGGCGCCTATTACGCGCTGGTGAAGGTGATCGTTTCCCAGTTCAAGAACGAGCTGTCGGTGCGCTTCGAAGCGCAGGAGAAGCTGCTCGCGGCCGGGCGGCAGGAGTGGGCGAACCGCTTCGAGCGGATCGAGCGACAGATGCACGACTTCGATGCGGACATCTCCGGCATCAACAGGGAGCTGCCGCTCGCCTACGTGCGGCGCGAGGACGCCATCCGCGAGAACACCATCATCAACGCGAAACTCGACGCGCTGAACGACAAGCTCGAAAAGATCGCGGAGCGACGCACGTTGCCGAGGAGATAGAACATGGAATTCGCGAAAGCGCAGCGCGAGCAGATCCGCTGGATCGCGCTCGACGCTATTCATCACGGCCGGCCCTACGAGGTCGCCGAGCCTCTCATCCTCGGGGCCATCCAGGGCGTCCCGGTGCAATGCACGGCGCTCGATCTGCGGCGCGAGCTCGACTATCTGGAGGAACGGGGCCTGGTGCAGATCAAGCGCTTGGAGGGCGCGCCCTGGACGGTCGAGCTCACGCGCACCGGCGTCGACGTCGTCGAGTACACGGTGGATGTCGAGGCCGGCATCGGGCGGCCGAAGAAGTATTGGGCCGGATGAGCCATGTCCGCTGCTTCATGCTCCAGGATCTCCCCTTCGAGCGCCTGTGGTTGCGGCGTTATGCCGACGGCCCGTGTCCGCAGATGCCGGGCGAGTACTCGTACCACCATGCGATGGTGCTCTATCGCGAGAGAGCGCGCGCGGAGAAGGGCCCGGACGAGAGGTTCGGCTACGTCACCATTCGCTCGCTGGAAACGCCGCCGCCCGACGACGACCCGCGCTGGCCGACGCATTGCGGGTGCGGCTTCGAATTTCCGCCGGGGACCTGTCACCAGCTTTTCCCGCGGCAGATCTGGCGCCGCTCCGACACCGGCGAGGAGATCGTGCTCGAGGACGCCGCGGTCGGCGCGATGTGGGACGCGTGGTGGATTTCGGATGGCCGTCGCGATCGCTACAAGGGACCGGGCAGCTTCGTCGGCCCCGATGGGTTGTCGCTCATGGTGAAAACGCCCGCCGGTCGCGAATGGTTCATCGACGGCCCGGCGAGCAATGGCCCCGGCTGGAGGCGCTCGGGCACGGCGCCTGAGATCACCGCGACGCCGTCGATTCTCATCAATGCGAGCGGTGCCCGGCCTGGCTACCACGGCTTCCTCACCGCCGGCGTGCTGACGCCGTGCTGAGCGATGCGCCGCGCGAAAATCTCAAGTCTGCCGAAAGCGATCCGTGAGTGGCTGGAAACCGCTTTGGTCGAGAAGAACTTCGGCGCCTATGAAGCTCTGGCAGCCGAGGCCAACGAGAAGCTCGCCAAGCTCGGCTACAGTCTCACGCTCTCCAAGTCCGGCCTACACCGCTACGGCTCGAATCTGGAGCGCCGCCTTTCCGCGATCAAGGCGAGCACCGAGGCGGCCGCATTGATCGCGAAGACCGCGCCCGACGACGCCGATCACCGCTCGGCCGCGGTGATCAGCCTGGTGCAGACCGAGATCTTCGAGACGCTGGTGTCGCTGCAGGAGGCTGAAGCCGCCGCTGACCCGGTGCAGCGCGTGAAGCTCCTTTCCGCGGCGGCGAAGAACATCGCGACGCTGTCGCGCGCGAGCGTGAATCAGAAGCGGCACGAGCTGGAGCTCCGCACCAAAGTCACGAGCGCCGCCGACCGGGCGATGCGGATCGCGACCAAGGGCGGGATCTCCAAGGCCGGGGCGGACGAGCTGTTCCGCGTGATCACGGGGATCGCGGCATGAGCGCGGCTGCGAAAGCCGACGTGCTCGCGCGCTCGCCGCTCCTCAGCTATCAGCAGGCGTGGGTCGCCGATCGCGCCGACGTGGCGATCTGGGAGAAATCGCGGCGCATCGGCGCCTCCTGGTGCGACGCCTCCGACAGCGTTCTCACCGCGGCAAAGACCGAGGGCATGGATGCGCTCTACATCGGCTACAGCGAGGACATGACGCGCGAGTATCTGGAGGACTGCGCCGCCTGGGCGCGAGCTTTCCAGCTCGCCGCCGGCGACCTGCAGGAGACCCTTTATGAGGACGAAAAAGACTCCATAAAGGCGTTCCGCATCGATTTCAGCTCCGGGCACAAGGTTCTCGGTCTGTCTTCGCGCCCGCGCTCGATCCGCGGCAAGCAGGGCAAGGTCACCATCGACGAGGCCGCGTTCCACGACGACCTGCCCGGCCTGGTAAAGGCCGCGATGGCGATGCTCATCTGGGGCGGGCGCGTGCGCATCCTCTCCTCGCACAACGGCGAGGACAACCCGTGGAACCTGCTCCTGAAGGACGTGCGCGCCGGCAAGCTCCCGTACTCGGTGCACAGCACCACGTTCGGCCAGGCGCTCGCCGCGGGCCTCTACGAGCGCGTCAAGCTCATGCTCGGCGGCAAGCTGAAGCAGCAAACGCGCGAGCAGTGGGAAGCCGCGATCCGCGAAAACTACGGCGAGAACGCCGCCGAGGAACTCGACTGCATCCCGCGCATGGGCTCGGGCGTCTACATCCCGCGCACCATCGTCGAGCGCTGCCAGCGCGAGGGCATCCCGGTGATCCACTACGCGAAGCCGCTCGAATGGATGCTCAACGACAAGCGCCTCCAGGAGGCGAAGGTCTGGATCGCCGACGTGCTCAAACCCGCGATCGACGCGCTCGACCCAGAGAAGCCGCACGTATTCGGCCAGGACTTCGGACGCACCGGCGACCTCTCCTACGTGAGCGTGCTCGAGGGTCTGGGCCGGGGGCGCTGGCGCGAGGGCTTCTGCCTGGAGATGCGGCGCATCCCGTTCGACGTCCAGCAGGCGATCGTGTTTTTCATCATGGACGAGCTGCCGCAGTTCCGCCACGCCAAGTTCGACGCGCGCGGCAACGGCCAGTCGCACGCCGAAGCCGCGCTGCAGAGGAAGGGCGTCGCGCGCGTGGAATGCGTGATGGCGAGCCCGACCTGGTACGCGGCGAACTTCCCGCCCTACAAGGCGGCGCTCGAGGACCAGTCGATCGAGATCGCCAAGGGCGAGGACGTGATCTCGGACCATCGCCGCGTGATCCTCAAGAACGGCTATCCGGCTATGGATGACGGCCGCGACAAGGGCTCCGACGGCGATTACCGCCACGGCGACGGCGCGATCGCGCGCGTGCTCGCCTGGGCGGCAACGTTGAACGCCGCCGCGCCGATCGAGTTCCGGTCCCTCGGCCGCCCGCGCGTGACCTCCGAAATGGCCGGCTTCATGGGAATGAGCGATGCCTGAAGACATGTTTCCGCCGATCGTGATCGGCGCTCCCGAAACCAGAGAGATCGCGTCGATCGCGCGCGACATCAACCGGCCGTTCTTCGGCAAGGTCCTGCTCAATACCGACGACACGCTGGTCACGCGCGGCGGCGGCAAGGGCCTGAAGATCTACGACGAGCTGGAGCGCGACGCGCACGCCTACGCGGTGCTGCACAAGCGCAAGATGGCGGTGATCGAGCGGCCCTGGGATGTCATGCCCGCCTCGGAGTCCGCGGCGGACACCGGCGTCGCGGAGCTGGTGCGCGAGCATCTCAAGCAGATGCAGTTCGACCGCATCTGCACCGAGCTGCTCGACGCGACGCTGAAGGGCTTCTCGGTCGGCGAGATCATGTGGGAGGTGCGCGGCAGTCAGATCGCCGTCTCCGACGTGATCCCGCGCGACCAGCGCCGCTTCGTCTTCGGCGTCGACGATCGCGCCTTGCGCCTGCTCACCCTCGAGAACATGGTCGAGGGCGAGGAGCTGCCCGGGCGCAAGTTCATCGTGCACTCGGTCGGCGGCAAGGACGGCAGCCCCTACGGCCTGGGCCTCGGGCATCGGCTGTTCTGGCCGGTGTTTTTCAAGCGCAAGGACATCGGCTTCTGGCTGATCTTCGCCGACAAGTTCGGCTCGCCGACTTCGGTCGGCAAATATCCGCCCGGCTCCGGGTTAGCGGATCAGCAGAAGCTGCTCGACGCCCTGGGCGCGATCGCGCAGGACGCCGGCGTCATCATCCCAGACGGCATGGTGATCGAGCTCCTCGAGGCGGCGCGCGCCGGCTCGATCGACACCTACGAGAAGCTCGCGCGCTACATGGACGAGCAGATCTCGGAAGCCGTGCTCGGCGAGACCATGACCACCAGCGCGCAGGGCGCGGGCCTGGGGAGCAACCAGGCGGGCGTGCACGAGCGCGTCAGCGAGAGGCTGACGAAGGCGGACGCGGACCTCCTGTCGGACACGCTCAACTCGTCGCTGGTGAAGTGGATCGTCGACTACAACGCGCCGGGCGCCGCCTACCCGAAGGTGTGGCGCAACTTCGAGGAAGAAGAAGATCTCAACGCGCGCGCCGAGCGCGACACCAAGATCAAGGGGCTCGGATACGAGCCCGACGAAAACTATATCGAGGACACCTACGGCCCCGGATGGACGAAGAGCGCGCCGGTGGTGCCGCCGGTCATTCCCGGCAGCGCGGATCCCGCAGCGCAGTTTGCCGAAGGCGCATCCGCCCAGCGCGCGGCGAACCGCGCCACGCAAGCGGAGCTCGTCGACGCCGCCGAGCAGCTCTCCGCCGACTGGCGCGCGCTCATGCGCAAGCGCGTCGAGGACCTGCAGGCGATGCTCGAGGAGACCGGGGACCTCGCCCTCTTCCGCGAGCGCATGGACGAGCTGCTCGACACCGAGCCGCCGAAAGAACTCGTAGAGGCGCTCGCGCGCGCGGGCTTCACCGCGCACGTCGCGGGGCGCGCAACGGCGACTTCCAACTGATCGAGAAGGAGAACTCATGAAGCAGGCACGCAAGGTCGCGCTCATCAACGTCGCCGACTACCCGCGAGCGAAATATTCCGCTTACTGGTCGATCGGCGTCGACGGCGACGACGAGGAAGGCTACCGCTGGCACGCCGAAATCCATTCCTACGCGCCGATCGGCTGGCGCTACAAAGGCAAGGTGACGGCGGAACGGCCGAACGTGCCGCAGCCGCAATACCCGTCCGACGCGCATCTCGCGCGGCAGGCGGCCTATGAGCGCATGACGCCCGAGGAGCAGGCGGCTGAGCGCGTGCGCCAGGACGAGTTCCGCGCCGCCTGCGCCGCGATCCACGCCGCGCATCCGCAGCCGGTGCACGCCCATGACGAACAGACAGGCGTGACCGACACGCGCGATGAAGCCGACACCCAGGCGCAGACCTGGGTACTCGCGCAGATGAAGAAGTACGCGCGCAAGGAGGCAGGGAAGGTGCGCGCCTACGCCATCCCGCTGCCGGTTGACCTGCTCGGGGAACTGATCCTGTGGCTCCTGCGCCCGCTTCTCGCGCTCGCGTTCTCGACCACCGTGCGCAACGAACGCCTGCAGCGCATCCAGGTGAATATCGACCTCGGAGCCGGCGCCGGGCTCTTTCGCATCTACGACGGCTCGCGGCCGGCGACCTGCGGCACGGCGACCACGCTCCTCGCCGAGCTCACCTTCAGCGATCCGTGCGCGCCCTCGGCTTCGGGCGGCGCGCTGACCTTTTCGGCGATCACCGCGGACGCGAGCGCGAACGCGACCGGCACGGCGACCTGGTTCCGCAACGTCGATTCGACCGGGACCTGTTGCGTCGACGGCAACGTCGGCACCTCGGGCTCGGACCTCAATCTCAACAGCACCTCGATCTCGACCGGGCAGAACGTCGCGGTCACGAGCTACGTCATCACGGAAGGCAACCCATGAAAACACTACTCGCAGTCGCAATCCTCGCGTTCGCTTTGCCCTCGTGGGCGCAGGCCCAGTACCAGGTGGACCTGGAAATCTGCCGCGCGCAGTCGCAAGCAGGGTTGAAAGTCAAGAAGATGGGCAATGTGATGCAGGAGATCGCGCAGGCGACCGAGAAGTGCATGGCCGAGAAGGGCCACGGGCACCGCGCATCTCCAGAGCAGTTGCGGCAGATCCAGCTGCACAAGGATTCGGAGGCCGTGTGCGGCGCCACGGCGGCCAATCGTGCGGAGCTCGAGAAACTTTCTGGTGCAGCACGCGCGCATCTGTTTCGGGTGTGCATGCTGGGGCACGGCTATCAATGAGTCTGTGGGACTTCCCCTACGTCAAACGAAAGCAGCGGAAAAAAGGGAAGCCCAGTTACGCACGAGTTGTCGCCCAGCGCGAGCGAAGACGAAAGGAGTTTCTAGATGGAAAGATCGGGAGCACCGGCAAATGGGAGGGGCGGCGATGGAAGCCTCGAACAGGAGCGTCGCGTGCTGAGACCGCTCCACGCAACCGACGGAGCTCCATCGAGAAGAAGGAACGAGCGCGGCGCAGGCGGGCCAGGATCGCGCGGGCGGCAAGGGCGCGCTACAAGCGAAAGATCGAGGCGCAAGGGCGGCAGGTAAGGAACTACAGACGTGGGGCTCTCATGCATCTCTGAGTGGGCGAGTGGGCGCAAGGCCGTCGAGTTGGCGGAGAGTCGGCGCCTCGCTGCCCGATTGGAGCACAAGGTTTGTTGCAGGTGCCACATCCGGCAGGCGCTGGATCAATACCAAACGGTCACCAGCCCCAGCGGCAAGGTCTATCACGTGGGTCGGTGCAGAACCTGCCGCAGCAAAGGAGATCGGTTGCGCTATAGAGGAGCGACACGATGAGGAAATTCTGCGCAGCTAACATGAACCGACTTGCGTTCCTGCTTCTGCTCCTCGGTTCGCCGGCGCTCGCGCTCGAGGTGACCTACTGTACCGACGCGAACGTGATGTCGCCGTGCTTCACGATCATGGTGCCGGATACGGTTTGCCCCGTTTGCCCTGCGCCTCTACCGCCTCCGGTCGTCACGCCCCCACCGCCGAGCACGACAAACGACGCCGCGCTTGTCTGGGACCCGGTAGGGGGCGCGACCGTTTATCGCGTCTACTGGGGAACCGCGTCCGGTGTCTACAACCAGGTTCGTGGGGCCGGAATTTTGACTGCGAACACGACCTTCACGGTGACGGGTCTCGCTCCGCTGGTACGCTACTTTTTCGTGGTCACCGCGTCGGACGGCGTCGGTGAGAGTCCGTTCTCGAACGAGGTCTTCAAGGACATTGGCACCTCAACGCCTCCGCCCGTCGTGGACACGACGCCGCCCAGCGTGCCGACGGGCCTGATAGCGGTGGCGATCTCGTCGACGAAGATCGTCCTCACCTGGAACCCCTCGACCGACAACTCGGGCGTGGTGGCCGGGTATTACGTCTACAACGCCAATACCGGCGGCACCGTCTCGACACGAGTCGGGACCACCTTCACGCATACCGTGGCGGCAGGTACAACGCACACCTACCGCGTGAGCGCCTACGATGCAGCAGTGCCCATCAATCACTCGCCCTGGACCGATCCTCCGGTCTCGGCGACGACGCCGCTAAAGTGAATCAGGTTGTTGAAATCGCGGAGATCGACGCCGACGTGCGCGTGTACGGCAACATCGCGGTGCGAAAGATCGTCTTCGTCGGCCGCCAGGTGTTGCCGGCGCACGAGCACAACTTTGCCCACGCGCACATGGTGGTGCGCGGGGCGATCCGCTGCACGCTGCATTTCAAAGGTGGCAAACGATTCGTCGCTGACTATCCGGCAGGATCGCTCTTCGAAGTCCCGGCCGAGGTCGGCCATCAACTGGAATCCATTTCCGATGACGGTGCGGAAGGGTGGTGCCTGTTCGCGGTGAGGAATGAAGACGCGGACGTCGCGTACCAGGTAACCGACGAGCACCGCAAAGATCGCTTCTGGCACGAGCGGAAAGGTGCCGGGGCGTGATCGCTCCCAAACCCGGTGAGATCGAGCTGCTTGAGCGCCGTGGGATCAGGGGCAAGACTTTTCTCATGCCCGACGGGCGGTACCGCGCCATATCGCACTTGCGTCCGCTGCACTGGGCAGACGGGGGGCAGTGGGTCGAAATCGACGACACTCCGACCTCGACGGACGGCGGCAAGACCTGGACGACCCCCTCGACGCCTTACAACCTTGCGTGGGATAGCGAGACGTTGACGCTCTCCTACGAGAGCAAGAGAGGGGGCGATGTCAGCGTCCGGCTCGTCGCGCTTGACGGCGCGGTCGTTCCGGGGAAGATCGGCCCGCCGACGGTCGATGGTCAGTCCCTGAGGGCGTTCGTTGCGCCCGAGTTGGAGATCGAGCTGCGCGTGCGTCCCTACGGGGTGGAGATTTTCAAGATTCTCTACGGTCCCACCGCACCGAGGAGTTTCACGTGGGAGGTCGTCGAAGGCGAGACGAGCAACATCGCCATCAATCTGATGGAAACCCGAGGCCGTGACAACCTGCTCCTCACGGAGGCGCGGAAACTCGCGAGCGGCCTCAACGCCCGCCGCGCCGTCGAGTTGACTCACGTTCGGTCCGAAGACGACCTCTTGGTGAACTCGGGGAAGACGACCTATTCGGTCATTGAGAGCTTCACAGGAAAGACTCAGGTGATCGATCCCGAGACCCGCGCGAGGACGTGGGTGGACGAGGTCGAATGGCCCGTCGCGATCGACGTCACGATCACCGAGACGATCGTCGCGAACGACGACGACGGCACCGGCGGCGCCGCGAATTGGTCCGCGAACTTCATCAGGACGGGGATGGCCTACTCGACCGATTCTCACGGAGGATTCAGATTTCAGACCGTCAACATCCCGCAGGGGCAAATCCTCGATAGCGCGATCTTGACGATCAACGTGACGTTCTCGGGAGGAGGATCGGGCGAGAGCGGTACGGTCGCCGGGCACGCGGTCGATAATGCTCCGGTGTGGGTGAATTACGGCGCGTACACGCCAAAAACGATGCCTGCGACGACGGCCACCGTCTCCTACCCTCGGCCCGCGGTCGGGCTCCGGACGATCGACGTGAAGACGATCTGCCAGGAGATCGTCAACCGCGCCGGGTGGGCAGCGAACAACAGCATGAGGCTCGGCTTTACCGACGTGACGGGGATGGCAAGTTCCTACTTCTACGCCGAGGACTACAACGCGGCCAGCCCGTCGCCTCCGCAGCTGGAGATTATCTATACGGGTGCCGGGGCGGTCGGCACGGTGAACGATTTTTCTCTATTCCCAAAACTTCCGTTCCGTTCGGAAGCGCGGGGGTGAAAGGGTAGCTGCGTGTATTTGCCGAACACGACTTCAATTCTTCAGTGCGCGCGCAGCTCGGCCGCGTCCATCGATTCGACGGTGTTCTTCATCGAATACGTCAAGGCGACTGGCGTCGCGGTGGACATGGGGAACAAGGAATCCCATGCCTTCGCCTCGGCTGCGACGGGCACCTGCCTTGCGGCGCCGGGTGCGAGCAATTGCCGCTCGGTCAAGAAGGCTTGGTGGCGCAACAAGCACGCGACGCTCTCGTGCGACGTTGAGATTCTGCTGAACGACTCGGCGGACATCACCACGTCGCTGCACAAGGCGACGCTCGCCCCCGGCGACACGTTGGAGTATATCGAGAACGTCGGCTTCTTCGTCGTCACCAATCTGTCGAGCCTGGTGATCGACGCGAATGCGAATACCGCCGATGTCGTGGCGAATGCGGCGGACACCTACCTCACCGGCAGCAGCCTGAACGTCACGGGGTTGCTGCAGGCGGGGGCATTTTTCCGGTGGCGGTTCAGTTTCAACAAAACGGCTGCAGGCATAGCCACGCCGATCTTCAATCTGCGCTTCGGTACGGCGGGGACGACCGGCGACACCTCGCGCGGAACGCACACTTTCCTCGCGCAGACGGCGGCGACCGACACGGGCGTCTGCGAAATCGAGGCCGTCGTGCGCGCGGTGGGTGCCTCCGGGCAGATCCAGAGTTTTGCCACTCTTGAGCACATAAACACTACGACGGGTCTTGCGAACGCGGCGCAGATTCAGATCAAGCTGGCACTCTCGGCCACGTTCGACACGACGCCGAGCGGTTCGATCATCGGCATTTCGTGCAACCCAGGCGCCTCCGGCGTTTGGACCTTCCAGACCTGCACCGTGACCGGGCGCAATCTGGTGAAGCAGCGGTAACGGGGATGACGCTCAAGGTCGTTGCACTGCGCGAGGTCGTACCGAAGGCGATCGTCGAGCCGGAGGCGGGCGGCGGTTTCATCGACTGGGATGTGCTCGACGAGGCTTCCGCTGTAACCGGAATCATCGCGCAGACAACCGCTGCCGATACATCGAGCGCGAGCGGAAGTGTCACTGGCGTTGCGGGCGCGATCGCCAGGACCAACGCGAACGACACGAGCGCGGCCTCAGGCGCGATCACCGTCAGCGGTTCGGTCGCGAAGACCGCAGGCAACGATACCTCGGCCGCGAGCGGCCAGGTCAAGGTCACCGGCGCGATCGCGAAGACCACCGCGAACGACACCAGCGCGGCCTCAGGCCAGGTCAAGGTCAGCGGCACGATCGCGAAAACCACCGGCGCGGATACCTCGGCCGCAAGCGGAATCGTCGTCGGCGGAGACATCGTCGGCAGCGTCGCGAAGACCACCGCGGACGACACCAGCGCGGCCTCAGGCCAGGTCAAGGTCAGCGGCGCGATCGCGAAGACCAACGCGAACGACACCAGCGCGGCCGCCGGCCAGGTCAAGGTCAGCGGCGCGATCGCCAAAACCAACGCGAACGACACCAGCGCGGCGACCGGCCAGGTCAAGGTCAGCGGCGCGATCGCGAAGACCACCGCGAACGACATCGGCGCGGCCGCGGGCCAGGTCAAGGTCAGCGGCGCGATCGCGAAGACCACCGCGAACGACACCGGCGCGGCGGTCGGCCAGGTCAAGGTCACCGGCGCGATCGCGCGCACTGCCGCAAACGACACCTCGAACGCCGCGGGCGCGGTCGCGGGCGCCGGCGTCGAGCTGTTCACCGATCCCCGCTACATCGCGGTCGCGCAGGCACGCGATTTCGCCGCGGGGTCCAACGTGCGCGACTTCCTCGCCGCGGCGGCAGCGCGCAGCTTCGTCGCCACGACGGCGGCGCGCAGCTTCACCGCCGCGGCCAACGATCGCAACTTCAGGGCGGCCGCATGAAATTCTCTCCCAAGGATCCGCTGGAGACGATCACGCTGAGCTTCGATTTCACGAAGGACCTCAGCGACCCGGTGACCGGCGAGATCACCAAGACCATCGTACCCGGGAGCGCCGTGCTGTCCGTCGCGATGGCCAGGGGCGTCGACGTCAATCCGAACGGCATCAAAAACGGCGCGCTGCAAATCTCCGGCACCAAGGTGTTGCAGAGCTGCCACGGCGGCATCGACGAAAACGACTACGAATGGCGCGCCGAGATCGATGCCAACAGCGGCGAGCATTTCGTCTTCCATTGGATCCTGCCCGTGCGCAAACGCTAGGCGCGCACAATGGTGATCGCCGCCCGCTTCGATCTCGCGCCGGCCGAGGCGCTCAAGTTCTTCCGCGCCAAGGGCTACAGGATCGGCTTCGCCTGGCAGGACGTATGGCACGAGGAGCACGACGTCGCGTTCACCGTGGCGAAGATGATGGACGTGGATCTGCTGCGCGACGTGCGCGCGGCGGTGGACCGCGCGATCGCCGAGGGGCAGACGCTCGCGCAGTTTCGCAAGGGTCTGGAGCCCCTGCTCCAGGATGCCGGCTGGTGGGGCAAGAAGGCGATGGTCGACGAGGCGACCGGCGAGACGGTGCTCGCGCAGCTCGGCAGCCCGCGGCGCCTTCGCACCATCTTCCGCGTCAATATGCAAACGGCATATGCCGCCGGCAGCTGGGAGCAAATCCAGGACACCAAGGCCGATGCGCCCTATCTCATGTACGACGCGATCGACGACAACCGCACTCGGGCCGAGCACCGCGCGTGGGACGGCACCGTGCTGCCGGCCGACGATCCGTGGTGGGACACGCATACGCCGCCGAATGGCTGGAACTGCCGCTGCTCGGTGATCCAGCTCTCGCAGAGCCAGCTCCAGGCGATGGGCAAGACGGTGGACCCGGCGCCGGCTTCGCCGACGCGCGAATACACCAATCCGCGCTCGGGGGAGATCTCGCGCGTGCCCGTCGGCATCGATCCGGGCTGGGCCTACAATCCCGGCGCGGATCGCCTCGCGCACCTGCAGAGCGCCTACGAGGCCAAGCGGAAGGAATATAAACAAGGAGGCGGCGATGGCCGTTGACGGCAAGATCAGGATCGAAGACCGGCGCGTGAAGGCGGCGTTCGCGCGCCTCCTCGCGGCGCTGCCGGTCGGCGGCGACATGACGCCGGCGATGAAAGACATCGGCCGGGCGCTGAAGACCGGCACGCAGCTGCGCTTCCGCGCGGGACAATCACCCGAAGGCACGCCGTGGCGGCCCTCGTTGCGCGCGCTCGCCGAGGGCGGCCAGACGCTGCGGCTCTCAGGGCGCCTGCGGAACTCCATCACCTTCGCCGCGACCAAGGACGCGGTCGAGATCGGCACCAACGTCCTCTATGCCGCCATCCACCAGTTCGGCGGCGCCGCCGGCCGCGGCGGCAAAGCGAAGATCCCCGCCCGGCCCTACCTCGGCGCGAGCGAAGCCGACAAGACGGAGCTCCTGCGCATCGTCAACGGCTACCTCGCCCGGGCCTGGGAGCTTTGACCCGCAGCTCTGTGCTAAAACTCGCTCAGATCTGAGCGGGGGCGCGGCCCGAAGGGGCGCGCCCCTCTCCCGGCCGCCGGCGGCCTCTCGCCCGCAGGGCGAGGGGCGGTTTTGCCGGACGGCGCGGGTGAGGCCCCGGCGCGCTAGAACGCGCCAGGAGCATTTCGGTGGCCCTACCCTACGTTCTCGCGAAATCGTCGGGAGTTAAAGGGTTCTTAAAGGGCTTACTTTCGATTCTGTGCGGGGGGTCTGACCCCGATTTCCAGCGCGCAGCGGCCGAACGGCTCGATCGCGCCCAAATTTGCCCCCATCGCCGGGCCCGCCAGGGGCCCGTTTCCACGTGGAACCTCCCCCCGGAAATTGACGGCCCGGGCGCTTTCGCGCAAGCTAGACCACAGCATCGTTTCGGAGGGGCGGTCGCCCGTCCGCCGTAGTATCCCCCCGCGCTCCACCCGTAGCATCGCCCCCGTGAAGGCACTGCAGATCTTCAAGGCGGGCAGGCACACGGCGCTCAACGGCGCCGTCATCGATTTTTCCGCGGCAGACCTCGAGGCTTGCGCCGCGGCCTACGATCCGGCGCTGCGCGAGGCCCCGCTCGTGGTGGGCCATCCCAAGACCGACGCGCCGGCCTACGGCTGGGTCAAGGCGCTCGCCTTCGCCGAAGGCGTGCTCGCCGCCGTGCCCGACCAGGTCGAGGCGCAGTTCGCCGAGATGGTGAACGCCGGCCGCTTCAAGAAGATTTCCGCCGCGTTCTACACGCCGGCGGCTGCCGGCAACCCCAAGCCCGGCATCTATTACCTGAAGCACGTCGGTTTCCTCGGGGCGAACGCGCCCTCGGTCCAGGGGCTGAAGAACGCGAGCTTCGCCGGCGACGACAGCGGCGTGGTCGAGTTCACCGACTGGAACACGCAGACCACCGCGAGCCTGTTCCGCCGCATCCGGGATTTTCTCATCGGCGAGTTCGGCCTGGAGAAGGCCGACACCGTCATCCCCGACTACCAGATCACTTCGCTCGAACAGAGCGCGATGCAACCGGCCGACAGCGGGCTGAGTTATGCAGAACGTCACGAAGAGGAGCAGCTCATGAAGACGCAGAAGGAACTCGACGACCAGGCCGCCGCGCTCAAAGCGCAGGAGGAAGAGCACAAACGCAAGATCGCGGAATTCGCCGAGCGCGACAAGGCGCTCAAGGCGAGCGAAGCCGCGCAGCGGCGCGCCGCGATCGCGGGTGAAGTCGACGCACTGGTCGCGGCCGGGAAGATCCTGCCCGTTCATAAGGACGGCCTGGTCGCCTTCATGACCACGCTTCCCGCCGACGGTGTGGTCGAATTCGGCGAGGGCGACAAGAAAATCTCCAAGCCCTCCGGCGCCTGGCTGCGCGAATTTCTCGCCGCGCTGCCCAAGCAGGTGGAGTTCAGAGAAGTCGGCGCGGGCGACGTCGAAGCCCGCACCGTGGCATTCGCCGCGCCTCCCGGCTACACCGTCGACCCGGAGCGCCTGGAGCTGCACAGCCAGGCGCTCGCTTACCAGCACAAGCATCCGGGCACCAGCTACGACGCCGCTGTCAAAGCGGTGAACCACTGAGCCACCCCAGCAGCACGCACCCGCCAAAGGAGCCGTCGCCATGAAGCAGTCGATCCCGATCTTGAGCCTTACCCAGACGCTGACCGCCACGGTCGCCGCGAACCGCTTCACCACGGTCGCCGGCATCCAGACCGGCGCGGACTTGAACGCATTGGGCGTCTCGCGCGTGGGCGGTGTCTCGGGGGACAAGATCCCGGTGGACGTGCTCGGCACCAGCATCATCGAGGCGGGCGCGGCGATCGCCGCCGGCGCGACGCTCAAGTCCGACGCGACCGGCCGCGGGATCACCTGGGTAACCTCGGGCGCGCGGCTCGCGATCGCGCTGGAAGCCGCCGCCGGCGCGGGCGAGTTGATCGAAGCGGTGCTCATCCCGAACGCAGCGTAATAGAGATCGACACACAACAGCTTTAGCCAGGAGAAAACATGCCCCAGATCACACCAGCCCAGGCGCGCGTAATCGACCCGATTCTCACCACCGCAGCGCAAGGCTTCAAGAATCCGGACTTCATCGGCGACAACCTCTTCCCGGCGGTGCCGGTGGATGCGCGCGGCGGCAAGATCGTCACCTTCGGCCGCGAGGACTTCGAGCTCTATTCGACGGTGCGCGCGCCCGGCTCCGCCACCAAGCGCGTGCAATTCGGCTACACCGGCGCCAACTTCGCGCTCGAGGATCATTCGCTCGAGGGCGTGGTGCCGATCGAGAACTCGCAAGAGGCCGCCGCGGTTCCCGGCATCGATCTCGGAAACCAGGCCGTCCGCAGGACGCAGAACATCATCGCGCTGCGCAAGGAAAAAGCGCAGGCCGACCTCGCGACCACCGCGGCGAACTACGCCGCCTCGAACAAGGTGACGCTCGCCGGCACCGATCAGTGGAGCAACTACACCGATCTCGTGGCCTCCAACCCATCGGCGGACATCGAGACCGCCAAGGAAGTGATCCGCTCGAAGGTCGGCAAGCGTCCCAACACCGTGGTCATGGGTCCTCTGGTGTGGGCGTCGTTGAAATATCACCCGAACATGCTCGATCGCATCAAGTACACCTCGCGTGATTCGGTCTCGCTGGAGATGGTCGCGGCGCTGTGGGACGTGAAGCGCGTCGTCGTCGGCGATGCCGTCTATATGACCCAGGCGGGCGTGCAGACCGACATCTGGGGCAAGTTCGTGGTGCTCGCCTACACCGAGATCGGCTCGCTCGCCGACAGCGGCCTGCCCTCTTACGGCTATACCTACCAGCTGCGCGGCTACCCGTTCGTCGAGCAGCCGTACTACGACCGCAACGCGAAGAGCTGGGTGTACCCGGTCAGCGATTCGCTGAGCCCGGTGATTGCCGCAGCCCTCGGGGGATACCTGATCAGCGCCGCGGTCGCCTAGCAGCGCCGCGGTCGCTTAGGAGAAACCTGCCATGCCGAAATACGTCGCAAAGACACCGATCAAGTTCAAGCGCGATCGCTACGAAGAAGGCGAGGACATCGAGCTCTCCGACAAGGAGGCGAAGCCGCTGCTCGCGATGAACCCGCCCGCGATCGAGGCGCCGGGCGCCGCCGCCAAGAAGGACAAGGACAAGTAGGAACACCTCCGTGGAGGCTTTGATCCCCCGCGCCGGAACGCCCTCTGGCGCGGGGGGGAGCCCGCCGATCCGGGAAACCGCGGGACGTGCGGCCCGGGCTTGAAAATGGACCGAGAGAGACGTGGGCTACGCAGTCAAGCAGGACATGATCGACCGCTTCGGCGAAACCGAGCTGGTGCAGCTCACCAACAAGGACAACAACGCCGCGACCTCGATCGACGATCCGGCCCTGGAGCAGGCGCTCATCGACGCGTCGGCCGAGATCGACGGCTACCTCTCCGGCCGCTACGCGCTGCCGCTTGCGAACGTGCCCCAGGTGCTGAAGAGGAACGCCTGCGACATCGCGCGTTACCACCTCTACGACGACCGCGTCACCGAGCAAGTTGCCAAGCGCTACGAGTCGACTGTCGCGTACCTGCGCTCCGTGGGCAAGGGCGACATCAGCCTCGGCCTGGATGCCGCAGAGCAACCCGCGGCGGCCGCCGGCGGCCCGAAGGCCGACGATGCGGGCGAGCGCACGTTCACACGCGACACCCTGTCGGACTACTGATGGGCATCAAGGCCATCGAAGACAACCTGATCGAGCGCTTGAAGGTGCTCTTCAATACCAAATTGAAAGCGGTCGACTCGCTGCCCGGTGACTGGGACGAGGAGATGTTCAAGCGGCTCCTGCGCCAGGTGCCGGGCGTGTTCGTCGTCTTCGCCGGCGGTGCGCCCAAGGAATACGGCGGGGAGTCCGTGAACATCCTCGCGCGCTGGGTGGTGATCGCCGCCACCGGACACGCGAGCGGCGAGGCCGCGCGGCGCCGCGGCGACGGCGCCGTGATCGGCGCCTACGAGATCATGGAGGTGATGATCGCGCAGCTGCACGGCTACGTCGTGCCCGGCGAAGGCTCGCTCGCGCTGGTGGATCTGCAGAACCTCTACTCAGGCAAGATCGACAACCAGGGCCTCGCGGTCTACGCGGCCACCTTCCAAATGCCGATGGCGCTGCCCGCGGATGTGGACCTCGATTCCCTCGATCCGTTCGAAACCTTCGACGCGTTCTACGACATCCCGAAATTCGAGAGCGACGCGGAGCGGCAGAAGTGGCTCGACGGCGACTTCACCACGAGCAAGCCCGACGCCGAGGACAACGTGCAGTTGGCGCAGGTCTAGCGAGGATGCATGGAAAACCAGCACCGTCACATCACCGGCTATCGGGAACTGAGCCCGACCGAGATCGCGCTCGTGAACGAGATCAAGGCGAAATCCGCCGAAATCGAAGCGCTGGTCGAGAAGTTGAGGGCAGACTTCGGCATCGATCAACGCTGGGTGTCCATCGGCGCGACAACGCTCCAGCAAGGTTTCATGGCGCTGACACGCGCGGTCGCGCAGCCCACTACGTTTTGACCTGGGCAAGGTTCATCTCAGATGACAGCCTACTCGAAACTCATCGCCGCGGTGGTGGGGCTTGGAATCAGCTTCGCCGCGCGACATGGTGTGGATCTCTCCGGACAGGAGGCGGTGATCGTCGACGTGGTGACCGCGGTCCTGACGGCGCTTCTAGTCTACTGGGTCCCAAACAAGGACGATGCTCAGTTGGCGAAAGGAATCCCGACCCATGATTAGAACACTCATCCTTGCAGCAACCCTCGCGCTGTGTGGCTGCGCTACCGGCCCGCAGCCGCGCGAACCCGACGGAACGCTGGAGGAGATTGAACGCGCCGACCTGGCAGCACGCAAAGCGAGCGCGTCGATCACGAACCTCACCTGCACGCAGTTCGTGATGGGCAAGTGCGTGGAGCCCGGCAAGTCGTTCGACCCGGACACGGGCATCAAGTACCAGGGCGAAGTGCAGGAGATTCGCCGGTGGCTGCGCCAGGCGGGGAGCATCGGGGCGGGGAGCGTGGGCCTGTGCATGGGCGTCGCGCGCACCCAGGAGCAATGTCTTGCCGCCGCGCGAAGTCTGCTCGCCGATCTGGAGCGGCGCGTGCTCGAAGCGCAAGCCCAAGGAGGTCGATGATGAGCGCAGGTTCAGTGGTCACCCTTTTCACATGGCTGAATGCCGCCGCTGAGGGTGCGGCGGCTTTTCAGAGCATGCAAAGTTCGCTCTACCAGATCCAGCAGAAGCGCCTCGCCTCGGGCAAAGTCCTCGGTGTCGAGGAGCTGCTCGCCGAAATGGACGAAGGCGATATCGAGGCGGCGGCGCAAAGAGCCAAGCTCGTGGCGGCGCGCCTCTCGAGGATCGCGAGCGAGCAGCCATGAAAGCGGAGAACTTTTTCATCCCCGCCGCCGGTGCCCGCGTGGTCGATCCCGCCTCGGGCGAGCCGCTGCCGCCGGAGGGCAAGGCCGTCTCGGGCAACGAGGTGTACTGGCTGCGGCGCCTGCGCGATGGCGACGTCATCGAGGCGAAGCCCTTCACCAAGGGCAAAAAGGAGTAGCGCATGATCTCGTTCAACCTGATCCCGATCAACATCCGCACGCCCGGCCAGTACATCGAGTTCGACAACTCGCGCGCGGTGCAGGGACTGCCCGCGATCCAGCACAAGATCCTGGTGATCGGTACGCGCCTCGCCACCGGCAGCGTGCTGCAGGCGGTGCCCACGCGCATCATCTCGGCCGCGCAGGCCCAGGACGCGTTCGGCTTCGGCTCGATGCTCGCGCACATGCTCGCCGCGCTTAAAAGCGCGAACAGTCTCACCGAATGCTGGGCGGTGGCGCTGGACGAAAACGGCGCCGGCGTCAAGGCGACCTACACCATCAACGTCACCGGGCCGGCGACCGAGAGCGGCACCATCAACCTCTATATCGGCGGGCGCCAGGTGCAGGTGGCGGTCACCAGCGGCGACACGGCGAACACCGTGGCCACCGCGATCAACGCCGCCGTGAACGCCGTCAACGCGGACCTCGATGTGACCTCCGGCGTGGTGACGAACGTCGTCACGCTCACCGCGCGCCACAAGGGCGAGACCGGCAACTATATCGACGTGCGCGCGAACTACTTCTTCGGCGAGCGCACGCCCAAGGGCATCGTGCTGGTGATCGCCGCTGGAGCGGCCGGGACCGCCAACCCGGTCTTGAGCACGGCGATCGCCGCCCTGGGCGCGGAGCAGTATCACACCTGGATCGTGCCCTACACCGACGCCGCGAACCTCACTTTGCTCGAGGCCGAGCTCACCAGCCGCTGGGGACCGATGGTGCAAAAGGAAGGACACGCGTTCTCCGGCGTCTCCGGCACGCAGGGCGTGATGGATGCGCTGGGCGCCTCGCGCAACAGCGCGTTCGTCACCCTCATGGGCTCGGGCAAATCGCCCACGCCGCCCTGGGAGTGGGCCGCGGTCACGGGCGCCGTCGATGCCTTCGAGCCGGATCCTGCGCGCCCGCGCCAGACGTTGTCCTTGCCGGGCATCAAGGCGCCGGCGGAAGCCGATCGCGCCACGCGCGCCGAGCGCAACATTCTCCTGAACGACGGCATCGCCACTTTCACCGTGGACGCGGGGGGCGGCGTGCTGATCGAGCGCCTGGTGACCGAGTACCAGTTGAACGCCTTCGGCGTGGACGACGTGAGTTTCCTCGACGTGGAGACGCTGCGCACCTTGGCGTACCTGCGCTGCTCGGTGCGCGCGCGCAGCGCGCAGAAGTATCCGCGGTGCAAGCTCGCCAACGACGGCACGCGCTTCGGGCCCGGACAGGCGATCGTCACGCCGCGCGCCATCAAGGCGGAGCTGCTCGCGCTCTTCCGGCAGTGGGAGGAAGCGGGCCTCGCCGAAGGCTTCGAGCAGTTCAAGCGTGAACTGGTCGTCGAGCGCAACGCGACCGATGCCAACCGCGTCGACGCGGTCATCCCGCCCGATGTGATCAACCAGTTCCGGGTGTTCGCCGGCCAGGTGCAGTTCCGGCTGTAGTCATATACCGCTAGGTATATACAAGGAGTCAATCATGTCGCAGCGTTTGGGCAAGGCGTTCATCAAGTGGGACGGGAAGCTCCTGGAGTCGATGCCGGACGCGAAGATCAGCCTCGGGGGCGTGGAGCGCAACCCGGTGATCGGCGCGAACAACGTCCACGGCTTCTCCGAGAAAATCAAGGAGTCCACGCTCGAATGCGAGATCTCCGTCAGCACCGAAACGAGCCTCGACGAGCTCGCGAACATCGCCGACGCCACCATCACCTTCGAGTGCGACACCGGCCAGACCTACGTCATGCGCAACGCCTTCCTCACCGAACCGCCGCAGGCGACCGCCGGTGACGGCGGCAAGGTGCCGCTCAAGTTCGCCGGACCCAAGGCCGAGGAAATGCGCTCGTGAGCGACGTCGCACCGGAGCGGCTGCGGGTCGTCGAGCGCGTCCTCAAGCTCAAGTATCCGGTCCAGATCAAGGACGCCGACGGCGCGGTGACGGAGACGGTCTCGGAGCTGCACTTCAAGCGCCTGAACGGTCGCAAGATGCGCGCGGTCGACGCGGCCAAGGGCGAGATCGGCAAGACCCTCGCGCTCATCGCCGCGAGCGCCGGCGTTCCACCGTCGACGGTGGATCTCATGGACGCCGAGGACATCACCGCAGCCGGGGAGGTCATTGCCGATTTTTTGGGCCAATCCCCGCCAACTGGCGGGAAGTGATCGCGCAGGTCGCGTTCACGCTCCATACCCCGCTCTCTGAGCTGCTCGAGATGGACATGGACGAGCTCCTCGTATGGCACAACGAGGCGGCGAAGATCAACGAGAAACTGAAGGGGTAAATACCCGGTTTTTACCGGGTTGTTACATCGTCTCAAAATGGCTCTGAAGCTCTCCTTCATCATCGAGGCGATCGACCGCGCCACGGCGCCGATCCGCGCGGTGCACCGCATGCTCGAGGCCACCAACGGGCCGCTGCAGCGCGTGAGCCAGCGTTGGGGCAATCTCACCGGCCAGGTGCGCGGCATCGCGACCAACCTCACGCTGATGACGGGCGCCGCCGCCGGCGCGTTCTACCCGCTGCACCGCATGATCGACGAGGGCAGCCAGATCTACGACATGGCCAAGAACCTCGCCATCTCCACGCGCGAATTCCAGCGGCTCGCCTACGCGCTCACCCTGGACGGCGGCAGCGCCGAGGACGCCGGCAACGCGCTCAAGTTCCTCGAGCGCAACGCCGTGAGCGCCGCCCTGGGCAACCAGGAGATGGCGACCTGGTTCAGGCGCGCCGGGATGAGCGCGGAGTTCCTGCGCGCGAACCTGAACAATCCCACGGCCATGCTCAACCAGCTTGCCGACGCCATGTCGCAGTTGCCGGAAGGGGCGCTGCGTACCGATCTCTCGATGGCGCTGCTCGGGCGCTCGGGCAATCGGCTCAACCAGACTCTTTCGATGGGCCGCAAGGGCCTGAAGGAAGTAGGCGACGAGGCCGAATCGCTCGGCGTGATCCTGGACGATGTCACGATCAAGAAGATGAAGGAGTCCGGCGACGGCATGCAGAAAGTGTGGCGCGTGATCAAGAGCCTGACGGCGGTGATTGCCGTCGCTGCGATCCCGCTGATCAACGAGGTCGGCGAGGCGATCATCGAGTGGACGAAAGCGAACCGCGAGATGGTCGGAGTGAAAATGAAGGAGTTCTTCGACCGAATCTCCGCGAGCCTTCCGAAGTTCATCATCGCGGTTATCGAGATCGCGGCCGCCCTGGGGACGCTGACAATAGCGGCCAACGCGATCGCGCGCGCGATGGGCGGCTGGGACAACGTCATCATTGCGCTGGTGGCTGTGAAGTTCGTGATGTTGCTAGGTGCGTTGGCGCAGGTGGGACTTGCGCTTTACGCCGTTGTGCCCGCAATCGCAGCGATCGGCGCGGCGATGCTCGCCAATCCGATCGCCTTGGCCGTCGCCGGCATCGCCGTCGCGGCCCTGCTCATCTACAAGTATTGGGATCCGATCAAGGAATTCTTCAAGGGGATCTGGGACTACATCGTCCAGAAGATCGTCGCGTTGAATAGCCTGGTGCCCGACTGGGCGAAGCGCTACACGCTCCCCGGCATCGCGCTCAATGCCGTCGCCGGCGCGATCGGGCCGGCGGGCGCCGGCCAGGCCAACGTCGGCGGCACCATCAAGATCGAGATCGACCAGGCCGGTCGCGCCCGGGTCGCTTCGCTCAAGAGCGACAACCCCGACGTCGACCTCGAGGTGTACAGCGGCCCGATGATGGTGATGCCGTGAACGACAACGCAACCGTCAGGGAGCTGATCCAGGAAGCGATGGACCAGATGTCCGAACGCGGCAACACCGCGGTGCGCATCCCGGTGGTCACCTGCGGCGGCGTGCGCTACGACATGGACATCGCCATCGCGCGCATCAACGGCGCGCCCTGCTGCAGGACGGCACCGCTGCTGCAATGAGCACCTGGCGCGACTCGTTGCGCAAGGCGCGCTATCGCGGCGCGGAGTTCCTGGTCGACTCGGCCGAAGGCACGGTCGGCCGGCGCACGGTGCTGCACGAATACCCGTTGCGCGATCTGCCGTTCGTCGAGGACCTCGGCCGCAAGGCGCGCACCTTCACCATCGAAGCCTACGTGCTCGCCACCGGCGAGAACGGCTTCAATCACATGCCCGCGCGCGACCTGCTGCTCGCCGCGATCGAGCGCCCCGGACCGGGGCCGCTGGTGCACCCGTGGCTTGGCGAGATGCAGATGGTGGTCACCGAGTCGCGTCTGCGCGAGAGCACCGCCGAGGGCGGCATGGCGCGCTTCACGCTCACCTGCGTCGAGGCGGGGCAGCAGGAGTTCCCGCAGGCCGATAGCAACACCGGCGCCCTGGTCGAGGATGCCGCAGACCTTGCCGAGCTCGGCATCGCCGAGGACTTCTCCTCGAGCTTCTCGGTCGACAACCGGCCCGAGTTCGTGCCGAATGCGGCGATCGAGGTCCTCAATAGCGCAGTGGCCGGTGTGCGCGCCGCGGTGAACGCGATGCCGACGACCAGCGGACCGCTTTCGGACTTCCTGCCGCGCTTGAACAACATGAGTAACCAACTGGCGACGCTCGTTCGCGCGCCCGCCACTTTGGCGACGACCGTGATCGGCCTCATGAATGGCCTCCGCGGCATCGTCGCCGCCCCGCAGCACGCCCTGGCGGGCTTGCGCGCGCTGTTCGGCTTTGGCTCTGGGCTTGCCGAGATCGCCGTTGCCACGCCCTCTCGTATACAGCAGGCGGCGAACCAGGCCGCGATGGTGGCCCTGGTGCAGCGCACCGCGTTGGCCGAGGCGGCGCGGGTCGCGGCCGAGATCGAGTTCGCCTCGTTCGACGACGCGGACAGCGTGCGCACCGAGCTCGCCGATGGCATCGACGCACTGATGCTGGTGGCGGCCGACCCGATGTATGACGAGCTCGTGGCCCTTCGCTCGGCAATGATTCGCGACATCACAAGCCGCGGCGCCGATCTCGCGCGCCTGGTGGACTACGTCCCGCGCGCGACTCTGCCGGCGCTCGCGATCGCCTACGACCTCTATGACGACCCCGGGCGCGACGCCGAGATCATCGCGCGCAACCGGGCGGTGCGAGAGGCGCCCACCGGTCCGGCGAAGCCGACGTTCCTGTGGTTGCCGGGTGTGAGCGGAAATGACGCGAGCACGCCGGATTCGGCCGCGCTCGCGATTACCGGTGACATCGATATCCGCGTCAGGGTCGCTTGCAATGACTGGACAGCCGCTACCGGCTTCGATTTTCTCTCAAAGGAGCTGACTGACTCGTCGCAATTTTCCTACCTGTTCCGGTTGACGAATGGGTTTCTCGGCTTTTACTGGTCGGAGGACGGCACGACGCTCAAGTCGGTCGGGTCCACGGCGCCGCTTGGTCTGGCTGATGGGTCGACGAAATGGGTCCGCGTGACGCTCGATGTCAACAATGGCGCGGCGGGA
>Ga0184619_10000080_pt1 | contig 29014 bp, 31 predicted proteins | sample PLM0_60_b1_FD_133146 | JGI IMG/M metagenome (GOLD analysis project Ga0184619, IMG submission 133146) | Groundwater sediment microbial communities from an aquifer in East River, Colorado, USA - PLM0_60_b1 | ecosystem: Environmental > Terrestrial > Soil > Riparian zone | place: USA: East River...
GCGCTTCTGGACCGACCGGCTGAAGAGCAACACCGAGTTCACCGCGAAGGAGAAGGGCAAGACCGTGGAAGAGGTGAGGCGGGACATCGAGAAAGCGATTCCCGCGGGCCGCTTCGGCACGCCGGCGGAGTTCGGCGAGCTCTGCGCCTATCTGTGCAGCGTCCAGGCGGGCTACATCACAGGTCAGAATTTCCTGATCGACGGCGGCATCTACCCCGGCACGTTCTAGCTGTTGTCATCCTGAGCGAAGCGAAGGATCTGCTGTTATCGCTAAAGCAGATTTCGTCTGCTCCTCAGAATGACAGCGCTTCGTTTTTCACAGCCTGCTAACCCATGATCCTCTACGCCATCACGATTTTCCTCAGCGCCTTCCTGCTCTTCCAGGTGCAGCCGCTTATCGCGAAGATCATCCTGCCCTGGTTCGGCGGCAGCGCGGCGGTGTGGACGGTCTGCATGCTCTTTTTCCAGGTGCTGCTGCTCGCCGGCTACGTCTATTCGCACGCCTACGTCCGCTTGCGGATCCCGGCGCGGCGCCACATTCACATCGCGCTCCTCGCCCTTGCGGCGGCGACGCTGCCCCTCGCCGCGAGCGCCGCCTGGAAGCCCGCAGGCGGCGAGGACCCGACGTGGCGGATACTGGGGCTGCTCGCGACGAGCGTCGGGCTGCCCTATTTCGTGCTCTCCACCACGGGCCCCCTGGTGCAGGCCTGGTACGCGCGCTCGCGCGAAGGTGCCGCGCCCTATCGCCTGTTTGCGCTCTCCAATCTGGGCTCGATGCTCGCGCTCGTCTCGTATCCCCTTGCCGTCGAGCCTCTTCTCGCGCTGGGCACGCAGGCGGCCGTCTGGTCGGCGGGCTTCGCGCTGTTCGCGCTCGCGTGCGCGCTGCTCGCCTGGCGCAGCCGCGGCGCCGAGGCGCAGCCCCTCGCGGGAGGCGAGTCGGGCGGACCCGGACCGGGCTTGCAGGCGCTCTGGGCATCGCTTGCGTGCTGCGCTTCCTTGCTGCTCCTCGCCTTCACCGGCCACATGACGCTCAACATCGCGGCCATCCCCTTCCTCTGGGTGCTGCCTCTCGCGCTCTACCTCCTCTCTTTCGTGCTCTGCTTCGAAGCTTCGGGCTGGTACCGGCGCTGGCTCTTTCTGCCGCTGCTCGCCGCGGGGTTCGCGGGGGTCTGCGTGACGCTCACCCACTCCAATCCGAGCATCTGGACCTTGATACCGCTCTACTGCGCCACGCTCTTCGCCGCGTGCATGGTCTGCCACGGGGAGCTCGCGCGCTCCAAGCCCCATCCGCAGCACCTCACCGGCTTCTATCTCATGCTCGCCCTGGGCGGGGCGGCGGGCGGCGTGCTCGTCGGGCTGGTCGCGCCCAGCGCGTTCGAGGACCTCTACGAGCTGCCGATCGGCATGCTCGCGCTCTTGCTGCTCGTGATCGCCGCGCTGCTGCGCGATCGAGCGAGCCTGCTCCACGGACGCTTTAGAATCGCCGCCCGGATCGCATTCCTCGCGCTGACGGCCGCGCTCGCCGTCGCTCTATACAGGACCTATTCGGAAAACTCGGCCGATACCCGGGTCACCTTCCGCAACTTCTACGGCGTGCTCAACGTGCACGATTCGGGCGAAGGGCCGGACGCGATGCGGATGCTCTCGCACGGCACCATCGTTCACGGCAAGCAGTTCCTGGATCCCGACCGGCGCGGCCTGCCGACGAGCTACTACGGGCTGACATCGGGCATCGGGCTCGCTCTCCTAGCCGCGCGCGCGCACGCGCCCCTGCGGGTGGGCGTGGTGGGCCTGGGCGCGGGGACGCTCGCGGCCTACGGCAGGACGGGCGACGTCTTCCGTTTCTACGACATCAATTCCGGTGTGGTCGAGCTCGCCCGTTCCGAATTCACTTTTCTCAAGGACAGCCTGGCGAAGGTGGAGATCGCGCTCGGCGATGCGCGTCTGTCGCTTGAGCGCGAGCCCGCCCAGAATTTCGACGTTCTCGCGCTCGACGCCTTCTCGAGCGACGCGATTCCCGTGCATCTGCTCACGGTGGAGGCCTTCAAGGTCTATTTGCGCCATCTCAAGCCGGGCGGCGTCCTCGCCGTGCACATCTCCAACCGCTACCTCGACCTGGTTCCCGTGGTACAGCAGGCGGGGCGGCGTTTGTCGCTCGAAGTGCGCCAGGTGGAAAGCGACGACGACGACGAAGCGGGGGTGTACCGTTCCGACTGGATGCTGCTTTCGGCCTCGCCCGCCGCCTTCGAAGCGGAGGTCCTGAAGGAAGCGGCGCACCGGATCGATGCGGTGCCGCGCGTGAGGCTGTGGACCGACGACTACAGCGATGTGTACCGGATACTGAAGTAGGGCCCACCCTGCCGCTTCGGCGAGCTACTTCGTGAGCGCCAGTGACTCGCGAAGCAGGATTTGATGCGCGCGAACCTCGATGTGCCCGCTCGTCTCCAGTTGTTTCATGACGCGGGTCACCATCTCGCGCGTCGCCCCAATCATCTTCGCGATCTGCTGCTTGGGCAGCTTCTTGGTGATCACTTTCTGCCCGTCGACGGTCTCGGCCATTTCCAATAGGAGCCGCGCGACGCGTCCGCAAACGTCCATCAACGCCAGGCTTCCGATATTCTTGTCCGCTTCGCGCAGGCGCTTTACGAGCCCGCGTATCACGTTCATGGTAAGGTCAAAATTCTTCTGCAGACACTTCGTGAAATCTGCTCGTGTAATGGTGAGCAGTTCGCAGGATTCCATAGCAACTACAGTCGCCGATCGCGGCGCCTGATCGATCAGTCCCATCTCGCCAAAAACCTCGCCTTGGTTCAGAATCGCGAGAATTACCTCTCGTCCCTCGTTGTCACTCATCGTGACTTTTAGCCGCCCGGAAATCACGACGTAAAGTGCGTCGGCGGGATCGCCGGCAGCGATGACGGTCGAGTTCTTCGGATACGGTTTGCGTAATACCACTTGGGTGAGCAGCAGGAGCTGAGCTACGGGCAACAGGGAGAACAGCGGCACATTTCGGAGCATTAGAGGCGAGACCACCGGCGTTGCGTTCATGCTTGTTTCTCCTCCGCGGGAGAGGACCGGGTTCCGAGCGGCCCTTGAGCGGATTGAGCCGCCAATCACGAGGCAATCTATTCCACCCGCCACCGCTGGGCAAGCCTTTCTGGACGGACTACAGCGAAATGTACCGGATCCTGAAGTACCACACGGTTTGCTGTAGAATTTCTGCGTTTCCGGCCGTTATCGGCCGTCCCGTTTCCGAATCGGAGCCCCCATGAACGATCCCAAGATCTCCGGCATCGCCGCTCTCAATCTCAAGGACCCCTCTCTCTTTCGCCAGCAGTGCTACCTCGACGGCAAATGGGCCGACGCCGACGGCCGCAAGACGCTTCCCGTCAACAACCCCGCTAACGGCGAAATCCTCGGAACCGTGCCCAATATGGGCGCTGCCGAAACGCGGCGCGCGATCGAGGCGGCGAACGCCGCGTTTCCCGCCTGGCGCGCGAAGACCGCCAAGGAGCGCGCCGTCATCCTTCGCAAGTGGTTCGACCTGATGATGGCGAACCAGGAGGACCTCGCCAAGATCCTCACCGCCGAGCAGGGCAAGCCGCTCGCGGAAGCGCGCACCGAGATCTCCTACGGCGCCTCCTTCATCGAGTGGTTCGCGGAGGAAGGCAAGCGCATCTACGGCGACACCATCCCGGGACACCAGGCCGACAAGCGCATCGTCGTCATCAAGGAGCCGATCGGCGTGTGCGCGGCGATCACGCCGTGGAATTTCCCGAACGCCATGATCACGCGCAAGTCGGGCCCCGCGCTCGCGGCCGGCTGCACCATGGTCTTGAAGCCCGCGACCGCGACCCCGTACTCTGCGCTCGCGATGGCCGAGCTGGGCGAGCGCGCGGGAATCCCGAAGGGTGTCTTCAGTGTGCTCACCGGAAGCTCCGCCGCGATCGGGGGCGAGATCACCTCCAATCCGCTCGTTCGCAAGGTCACATTCACCGGCTCGACCGCGGTCGGCAAGATACTGCTCGAGCAGTGCTCGAAGACGGTGAAGAAGACTTCCATGGAGCTCGGCGGCAACGCGCCTTTCATCGTCTTCGACGACGCCGACCTCGATGCCGCGGTGGAAGGCGCCCTCGCCTCCAAGTACAGGAACACCGGCCAGACCTGCGTGTGCGCGAACCGCCTGCTCGTGCAGGAAAAAGTCTACGACGCCTTTGCCGCGAAGCTCACGGAGAAAGTCAAAGCGATGAAAGTCGGCAACGGCATGGAGCCCGGCGTGGTGCAGGGCCCGCTCATCGACAAGGCCGCGGTGGAGAAAGTCGAGGAGCACATCAGCGACGCGCTGTCGAAAGGCGCGAAAATCCTGACCGGCGGCAAGCGCCACGCGCTCGGCGGTACGTTCTTCGAGCCCACCGTCCTCGCCAATGTCAACACCAGCATGAAAGTCACCCGCGAAGAAACCTTCGGGCCGGTCGCGCCGCTGTTCCGTTTCAAGGACGAAAAAGAAGCGATCCGCCTCGCGAACGACACCGAGTTCGGCCTCGCCTCGTACTTCTACGGGCGCGACGTCAACCGCGTCTGGCGCGTCGCCGAGGCGCTCGAATACGGAATCGTCGGCATCAACACCGGCATCATCTCCACCGAAGTCGCGCCCTTCGGCGGCGTGAAGGAATCGGGCATGGGGCGCGAGGGGTCGAAGTACGGGATCGAGGATTACCTGGTCGTGAAGTATTTGTGCATGGGTGGGGTCGATCGCTGATCCGAGGCTTCGTGCAGCGGTATCCGGTTTCAGCGCGGTCGGAGATCGAGCGCGTTGCCGAGGTCGCCCATGTTGGCACGCACTCCCGGGAGCGGCTCGAGCTCGAATCGCCGGGTGATGAGCTTGATGACGGAGGTCGTGTCGTAGGGCGTCTTGTCCACGTAGCCGCGCTTGGCGAAGGGCGAAACGATGATCGCGGGAACGCGCGTACCCGGTCCCCAGCGGTCGCCCCAGCCCGGTCCCGAGGGCGGGGGCACGTGATCCCAGTAGCCGCCGTTCTCGTCGTAGGTGACGATCACCACCATCTTTGCCCACTGCGGGCTCTTGCGCAGCCGCTCGAGCACGTCGGCAAGGTGTTCGTCGCCACTCGCCAGATCGGTGTAACTCGGATGCTGGTTGAGCCGTCCGCTCGGCTTGTAGAAGACTACCTGTGGCAGCGTGCCCTTTTCGATGTCGGCAAGGAACGCCGTGACATCCTTCAGGTGGCGCGCGCGGTCGGCGGTGCCCGGCGCGAAGCGCGCATAGTAGTTGAATGGCTGGTGGTGCGGCTGGAAGATCGGGCTGCCCGTGTCGCGGTTGTAGATGACGTTGCGCTTCGCTTTCGGATCCTGCCGGCCGTCGGCAAGCGCTTCGTTCCAGCCGCCTGCGTACCACACCCAGCTGACACCTTTTGCGGAGAGCGTATCACCGATCGTCTTCTCCTTGAGCGGCGGCACCGGGTGAAGCGCCGTATCGGCGAGGTCGAGGCTGGCGCCCGCGGCGGGCGGGATGCCGCTCGGCTGGTACGGCGGCTGCGAGGTGTTCACCGTGTAGCCGTCGGGCGTCACGGGCCCGTCGAAGACTTCCACCGGCCCCTGCATCACTGAGGCGGGCGAAGTCGGCTTCTTCTTCAGGTTTCCCTTCTCATCGAGCTGCGGTTTCGCACTCGCCGGCGCACCGGCATCCATCGGCGTGCACGCGCAGACGAGCCACTGGTGGTTGAGGTACGAGCCGCCGAACGCCGCCATGAAGAAATGATCGGCGAGCGTGTATTCCTGCGCCCACCTCCACAGCTTCATCTTCGAGCCGTCGAAATAGCCCATCACCCAGGCGCCCGCGGTGGACATGGCGACGAACATGTTGTTCCTGCCGCCGTTGATCTGCTCGCGGTTGTGGTAATAGGCATGGATCGGGCTGGGAAGCACCTCATCCATCCGTTGGTTCACCGGCGGCGCGTCGATGCGGAACGGGCCGTTCGGCAGCCCCTGGGGAAACCTGGGGCTGGGCTTGCCGCCGTCGTATACCGGAGGGAGGTGCGGCAGGGGCTTGCCGTCGTGGTCGAGCTGGGATTTCTGCTCGGGCGTTGCGCTCGCGATCCCGTCCGCACCGGAAAACAGCCCGTAGAGGTGATCGAAACTGCGGTTCTCCGCGTAGATGACGACGACATGCTCGATGCGCGCGAGGCCTTGCGTCGCTGGGCCTTGCGGCGAAGAAGCGCAACCGGCGAGGAGCGCCGCCGCAGACGCGAGAATCAGTTTGATGCTCATTCAGCACCCGCTTTTGTGATGGTAGATTATCGATTGAACGACCTGCTCCTGCTTGAAAAAAGAAACCCCTCCGAAGAGGGGTCAGAGCGGGTACGAATCACGACCACGCGCTAATTGTCGTCGTCGTGGCTGACCTGTCCCCGGATTTCGCCCCCGGGAAACAGTGGCGTGTGGATATTGGCGTACCCTAAGTGGACGCGCAGAATCCTCAGGAAGCCGGCGAAGTCGCCCGCGGTGACGTTCTGCGAGGGCACGGCCAAGATGTCGACCGCCGTCCACGTGCCGGAAACCGAGCCACTATGCCCAGGTCCGTCCGGGCACGCGGGCCTGCCTCCCCCGCCGCAGAAGAACACGACCACTGAGCCGGTATTTTGCGGCTGACCGAAGTGGATGTGCGCCGCCTGCGCCGGGCCGGTCAGGTCGGTCCACGTCAGAGTCCACGAGATGCTGGCGCCGTCGGCGCTCAGCGTACCGGTAAACCTGCCTTGGCCTTCGGCTAGCTTGGGCGGCACCTCGCCGAAGCCGGTGAGCCGCGCGCGGTAGCTAGTCACGTCGTCGCGATCGTCGCGCGCAGTGGATGTAATCGGCGCCGCCAGCACCGTCAGCGCGACAGCGGCCAGAATAGACTTCCGTCTCAGATTCATTCTCATGGTTGCTTCCTCCGTCAGCTTTGTTTGGGAGACCGCAGAAATCTTACACCGAACGTATCCGAAAATTCAAACGCTGTTTGCGCCGGCTGAGTACTGCGTCGCCGTAAAAAAGCGACGCCCCGCGTCAGACATTGAAGCGGAAGTAGATCACGTCGCCATCGCGTACGGCATAGTCCTTTCCTTCCAGTCTCATCTTTCCGGCTTCTTTCGCGCCCAGCTCGCCTTTGCAGGCGATGTAGTCAGCGTAGGCAATCACTTCGGCGCGGATGAAGCCGCGCTCGAAGTCGGTATGGATCACGCCCGCGGCCTGGGGCGCCGTGGCGCCGACGGACACGGTCCAGGCGCGCACTTCCTTCGGCCCGGCGGTGAAATAGGTCTGAAGGCCGAGCAGCGCGTACCCGGCGCGGATCAAGCGGTCGAGGCCGGGCTCTTTCATTCCCATGTCGGCGAGAAACACCTGCTTGTCCTCGTCTGAAAGGTCGGCGATCTGGGCCTCGAGCGCGGCGCAGATCGGCACGACCGGCGCGCCTTCGCCCTTCGCGTATTCCTCGACTTTCGCGAGCAGCGGGTTTCCCACGAAGCCGTGCTCGGAGACGTTGGCGACGTACATCGCCGGCTTCGCCGTCAGCAGGAACAGCGGCTTCACCACCGCCTGCTCTTCCTTCGAGAGCGATACGCTGCGCGCGGGGCGAGCCTCGTCGAGCGCCGGGCGCAGCTTGTCGAGCACGGCAACGATGCGCTGCGCTTCCTTGTCGCCGCCGGTCTTCGCCACTTTGCCGTAGCGCGCGTACGCTTTTTCCACTGACGCAAGGTCGGCGAGAGCGAGCTCGGTGTGGATCGTCTCGATGTCGGAAACCGGGTCGACCTTGCCCGCAACGTGAACGACGTTCGGATCTTCGAAGCAGCGCACCACGTGCGCGATCGCGTCGCACTCGCGGATGTTGGCGAGGAACTGGTTGCCCAGGCCTTCGCCCTTCGAGGCACCCGCCACCAGTCCGGCGATGTCGACGAACTCGACCGCCGCAGCGACGACTTTCTGCGGCGCTGCGATCGCCGCCACCTGCGCGAGGCGCGGGTCGGGCACTTCAACGATGCCGATGTTGGGGTCGATGGTGCAGAACGGATAGTTCTCCGCCGCGATCCCCGCCTTGGTGAGAGCGTTGAACAGGGTCGATTTCCCCACGTTGGGCAGCCCGACGATGCCGCATTTCAAGGACATCAGGATTTCGTGTGCAGCTTGAGCATCGCCGCTTCCATGTCGCCATCGAGCAAGAGCCCCGAGGCTTCCATGCAGCGATCGAGCGCCGCTTCGATCAGCTCGCGCTCGCCCGCGGGCGGCTGCGTCAGCACGTAGTCGGCGACGAGGTCCTTGTTCCCCGGGTGGCCGATGCCGATCCGCAGACGCCAGAACCCGTGCGTGCCGAGCTGCGCCGCGATGTCCTTCAGGCCGTTGTGGCCGGCGACCCCGCCGCCCAGCTTGAGCTTTGCGACGCCCGGCGGAAAATCGAGCTCGTCGTGCACCACCAGGATTTCCTGCGGCTGAATCTTGTAGAAACGCGCGAGCGCGCCGACCGATTTGCCCGAGACATTCATGTAAGTCTGGGGCAGCAGCAGCCACAAGTCGCCCGGGTCCAGCGCGAGCCTGCCGAGCAGGCCGTGATACTTCGCCACCGCTTTCAGCTCGATGCGTCGCGCGGCCGCAAGGCGCGAGGCGAACCAGAAGCCGACGTTGTGCCGGTCCCTCTCGTGCTTTCTCCCGGGGTTCCCGAGGCCGGCGATCAGTTTTAAAGAATGCATGGATGAAAAAGGGCGCGGGGGCCGCCGCGCCCTTTGCCAAGGCAATAGAAAGGGCTACTTCTTGTCGCCCCTGTCGCCCCTGTCGGCCTTCTCGCCTTTGCCGCCTTTGCCGCCCTTCTCCTCCGCGGCGGGCGCAGCGGCTTCCGGCGCTTTCTGCTTGACGGTCGGCACATCGGCTGCAGCAGGAACGGCTTCCGCAGCGAGCGCGAGGGCTCCCTCGACCCCGGCAGCCGCGGCAGCGGCGGCGGCCTCCTCTTCCTCGGCGATCGCCGCCTTCGGGATCTGCGCCGAAGCGACGGTCGGATTCTCGTTGCCCCCCAGGGAAAGCTCCACCCCCTTGGGCAGCGGGAGCGCGCGCACGTGGATCGAGTGCCCGATCGCGAGCCCAGACAGGTCCACCTCGATGAACTCGGGCAGATCCGCAGGCAGGCAGCGGACGTCGATCTCGCTCAGGACGTGGGTGATGAGGCCGCCCTGCTCCTTGATGGCGGGCGATTTCTCCGCGTTGACGAAGTGCAGGGGCACCTTGATGTGGATCTTCTCGTCCGCCGAAACTCTCTGGAAGTCGACGTGCTGCACCTCCATCTTGAAGGGATGCATGTTGACCGCCCGCAGCAGCACCTCCTCCTTCGCCCCGTCCAGGGCGAGCGTCAGGACGGACGCGTGGAACTTTTCGTTGCGCAGATGGTGGTACAGCGGGTTGTGATCGAGCTCGATGTTGACTGCGGGTTTCTTGCCCCCGTAGAGAATCCCTGGGACCTTCCCGCTGTGGCGCAGGCGGCGGCTCGCACCCCTCCCTTGCCCTTTGCGCGATTGCGCGACGACTTCGAATGCCATGTTGCCTCTCCTCGATTGAGGCGGCGCCCGCGACCAGGCGCCGCCGTTGAAAAATCTATTCGATGAACAGCGAGCTCACCGAATCCTCGTTGCTGATCCGCAAAATCGTTTCCGCGAGCAGCCCCGCGACCGACAGCACGCGGATCTTCTTGCAAGCCTGCCCGGACTTGGACAGCGGGATCGAGTCCGTCACGACCAGCTCGTCCAGCGGCGACTCGGCGATGCGCTCCACCGCGCCGCCCGAGAGCACCGGGTGGGTGCAGTAGGCGACCACGCGGGTCGCGCCCTCTTCCTTCAGCGCCTGCGCGCCCTTGCACAGCGTGTTGGCCGTATCCACCATGTCGTCCATGATGACGCAGTTGCGGCCTTTCACGTCGCCGATCACGTTCATCACTTCCGACACGTTCGGCTGGGGCCGGCGCTTGTCGATGATCGCGAGGTCCGACTCCAGGCGCTTCGCCATCGCGCGCGCGCGCACCACACCGCCGACGTCCGGGGATACCACCAGCAGGTTCTCGTACTGGTGCTTCCATACGTCGCCGAGCAGCACCGGCGTCGCGTAGATGTTGTCCACCGGCACGTCGAAAAATCCCTGTATCTGGTCAGCGTGCAGATCCATCGTCAGCACGCGGTCGACCCCCGCCCCCTGCAGCATGTTCGCCGCCACCTTCGCGCTGATCGCAACGCGCGCCGAGCGCGGGCGCCGGTCCTGGCGCGCGTAACCGAAATACGGAATCGCCGCCGTCACGCGCGCCGCCGAGGCGCGCTTCAGCGCATCGACGATCAGCAGCACTTCCATCAGGCTGTCGTTCGCCGGCGCGCAGGTCGACTGGAGCACGAAACAGTCCTTGCCGCGCACGTTCTCCAGCAGCTCGACCATGATCTCGCCGTCGGAGAACTTGCCCACGGTAGCGTGACCGAGCGGGATGTTGAGCCTTCGCACCACCGCGTGCGCGAGCAGCGGGTTGGCGTTCCCGGTGAAAACCATCAGGCTTTCGTAGGCCATGCGCTTTAGTCCAGGGGCTAGGGGCTAGGGACTCGGCCCAAGCCTTGCTCACAAAATCAGCCGCACCGGCGGCTCGCTGTTTCGCTAGTCCCTAATCCCTGGGCCCTCGTCTCGAAATCTGATGGCTGGGGAGGAAGGATTCGAACCCTCGCATGGCGGAATCAAAATCCGCTGCCTTAACCAGCTTGGCGACTCCCCAAGCGCTAAACCTGCTCCAACAACGCTGCAAGCGGATGCCGATCCAGCCCGCGCACGGCAAAGCCGCACATCTCCGCGGGCATCCTGGACAGGACAGCGCGTGCTTCGCGCTCGGTCGCGAATTCGATGAATACGCAAGCGCCTGAGCCGCTCAGGCGCGCATCACCGAATCGCCTGAGCCATTCGAGATGCGCCGCCACCTCCGCGTGGCGCCGGCACACGACCGATTCCAGGTCGTTCCTTCCGAAACCGGCTGAAAAGCCTGACATTTTGATGGTTTTTGAATTTCGTGTCAATTCAGGTGCAGTGAAAATCGCATGCGTCGCCACGGCGATCGGCGGAACGAGCACGACGTACCATGCTCGCGGCAATTCGAGTGGAGCGAGCCGCTCGCCGATGCCCTCGGCGAAGGCGTTCCCGCCGAAAAGAAAAAACGGAACATCCGCCCCGAGCGTGAGCGCCATCGCCGCGAGCTTCTCTTTCGGCAGATCCAGCGCCCACAAGCGGTTCAGAACCGCGAGGGTGGTTGCGCAATCGGAGCTGCCGCCTCCCAGTCCCCCGCCTATCGGAATGTTCTTCTCGATCTCGATGTCGACGCCCCGGTTCGAGCCGCCCTCGTCCTGCAGCAGCCGCGCCGCCCGCACGGCGAGATTCTCGTCGTCGGCGATTCCAGGAATCGCCCGCGCGAGCCTGATTTCCCCGTCCTCGCGCGGCGTGAAGCGCAGCCAGTCGCAGCGATCGATCAGCCGGAACGCCGTCTGAAGCAGGTGATACCCGTCGGGCCGCCGGCCGAGGACGTGCAGGAACAGGTTCAGCTTCGCGGGCGCCGGATAGCGGCGCTCCCGGGGGTTCAATTTGCCCATTGATCCACGATCAGGCGAATCTCGATGCCTTCGCGCGACAGACGCAGCCGGAATGGCCGTCCTTCGCGAAATTCCTCGTAGGCGACGTGCCAACCGTCCTGCCTGAGCTCCAGGCCCTTGTCCACGTCTCCGCGCACTTCCGCCGGCCGGCCGGGGCTCGCCCGCGCCTGCACCCAGTCCGAGAGCCCGTCCAGGGGAAGCCGCCAGCCCAGCGCCTGCTCGGTCAGGTCCTCTGCGTTGCCGGCGCGGTATTCCTTCCGATCGCCGGTCACCAGCCGGAACTGATCGCCCTTCCGATTGAGGCGCGCGATCCCCTGGCCGACGGGCGAGGTGATGAGCAGCTCGTCGGAGTCGTCCGAATGGCGCCAGAAGATCTTCCCGGACGCGGCGTCTTTCCCGTGGCGGACCGCGACGCGGCCGGTCAGCTCGAAGCCGCCCGGGAGAGGACGCCCGGCCTCGGGCAGGGTCGCGCAGGCGCCGAGCAATGCCGCTGCTGCAAAGGCGGGGGCAAAGCGCACCACGAAGAAATCAGCGCTTCAGCCGCTTGATGGTGTTGGCGAGGGTTTCGTTGTCCGGGCTTTCCCGGGCGGCATCGCCCCAGACGCGCTCCGCCTCGGCGCGCTCGCCCATCGCCCACAGGACTTCGCCGAGGTGAGCGGCGATTTCCGGGTCGGGCCGACCGGCGAATGCGCGGCGCAGGTAGCCGAGCGAATCCTTCAGCTTGCCCATCCGGTACAGCACCCATCCCATGCTGTCGATGATGAACGAATCTTCGGGAGCAAGCTGCAGCGCCTTTTCGATCAGCTCGCGCGCCTCGGGCAGGCGTTGGTTGCGGTCGGCGAGGGAATAGCCGAGCGCATTGTAGGCGTGCGCATGCTCGGGCCGTATCTCGATCAGCTTGCGAAGGGAAGCCTCGAGGATATCCACTCGCTCGATTTTCTCCGCGAGCATGGCGTAGTCGTAGAGCAGCTCGGGATTGTTCGGAACCCGATCGAGCGCCTGCCCGACCAGATCGAAGGCGGTCTTCGGCTGGTTGGCGTCGCGCAGGAGCTGCGCTTCGGCGAGGATCAGCTGCACCCGCTGCTCGCCGTTCTTCGCAGCCGCCTCCTGCAACCGCCGCCGCGCCTCGTCGAGCTTGCCCTGTCTGGCGAGCACTTGGGCGTAGCGGGTCTGCGCCTGCACGTATTGCTCGCCCTCGCCCACTTCCGCGTACCAGCGGAGCGCCTCCGGAAGATTCTTCCGCTCTTCGGCGACCTGGCCGAGATACAAGCGGACCCCGTCCTTGTCGCGGTAGGGGCTCTCGATCAGGCTCCTGAGATATTTCTCCGCGGCGTCGTAGTCCTTGAGCTGCAGGGAAAGCAGCGCCACGGCAAAGGCCACTTCGGTGCTGTCGGGAACGCCGGCCATGAGCTTCTGGAACTCGGCGCGCGCCTCGCCGAAGCGTTTTTGCGCCACCAGCAGGCGCGCGTAGGCGAGGCGCGTTTCCCGCGCGGCGGGGTATTTTTTCAAGTAGCCGGCGAGGAGCGTCGCGGCCTGATCGACCGAGACCTTCTGCAGCAGCTGCGCTTCGAGCAGGACAGGAGCGTCCCAGTCCGGCCGCAGCTGTCCCGCCTTGCGGGCTTCCTCGAGCGCAAGGCGTTCGTCGCCTGCGTTGACTGCCGCGCGCGCAACGGCAAGATGCGACTCGGCGAGCTTGGGATAGTCGGCGGCGAGATTGTGCACGAGCTTCAGGGCGGCCTGCTTGTCCTGGGCATTGGCGAGCGTGCGGGTCAGCTGCGTGAACCCGTTCGCGGGGTCGTTGGCGGAGCCGGCCAGCAGCTTCCTGAGATTGGGCAGCGCCTCGTCGTAGCGGCCCGCGGCGACCAGCAATCCGGCGAGCGCCTGAAGAGGGCGCGACGAACCGGGCTCGCTCTCGCGCCAGACCGTTGCGGACTCGATCGCGGCGTTGTTCATGCGCGCGTACAGCGCGACTTCGGTGGCGCGCCGCGCGATCCGCGGATCGCGCGTGCGTTTCGCAAGATCGACGTACGCCTGCGCGGAGAGCGCGGCGTTGCCGCGCTGTCCCGCGATTTCGGCGAGCAGGAATTCGTAGAGCAGGTTCTCGGTCAGCTCCTGATTGGGAAGAGCCGTGCGGTCCACGGCTTCGGGTGCGACCACCTGCGCTTCGGCGGCGGGTGCGTCCGCGTCGGATTCATCCTGCGCTTCCTCTCCCGCCGCGGCCTGCTGCGGCGGAGTCGCTGCGCATCCGGCAAGCACGACGAACGCCATCGCGGCGAAAAGCCGCAGAGCGGCGGCTCGGATGGGCAACTGGCTGTATGGATCAAGCATGGAGGCACTTGCTGTCTTGAAGGGCTAGTTTAGGTATATTTCGAAAGGCCGACAAGGACATTGAGTTCCCCGTGCCAGAGCTGCCTGAAGTCGAGATCACCCGCCGCGGCATCGAGCCTTTCGTGCTCGGCAAGGCGATTACGGGCGTCGCCGTGCGCAATCCCAATCTGCGTCAACGCGTCCCCCGCAAACTCGCGCGCACCCTCGTCGGCCAGAGGGTGAAGCGACTGGTGCGACGTGGAAAGTACCTGCTGTTCGAATTCGACACCGGCTCGCTCATCGTGCACCTGGGCATGTCGGGGAGCCTGCGTGTGATCGAAGCGGGAACCCTCCCCCGCGAGCACGATCATGTGGACCTCGTCTTCGGCGGCATCGTGCTGCGCCTGCGCGATCCGCGCCGCTTCGGCGTGGTGCTGTGGAAAGACGGCGATGCGTTCCGCCATCCCTTGCTCGCGCGGCTCGGCATCGAGCCGCTCGGCGAGCATTTCTCGCCCGAGTTCCTCTATCGGGCCACGCGCGGCCGCGACGTCGGCATCAAGCAGCTGTTGATGAACGCGAGCGTCATGGTGGGAATCGGAAACATTTACGCGAACGAAAGCCTGTTCAGGGCAGGCATCCATCCGCGCGCGCGCTCAGGAAGCCTCTCCCGCGCACGCTGCGAGCGGCTGGTCGCCGCGGTGAGGGACATTCTTCTGGCTGCGATAGCCGCCGGCGGATCGAGCCTGCGCGACTTCGTGCACTCCGACGGCTCCTCGGGGTATTTTCAGCAGCACTACTACGTCTACGACCGCGCCGCGCTTCCCTGCCGGGTCTGCGGGGCCGCGATCCGCGTGTCGCGGATGGGCCAGCGCTCCAGCTTCTTCTGCGCGACCTGCCAGAAGAGGTGAAGCGGCGGCTTACTTGCGCCCCTTGCCGACCTTTGCGGCGAGCGCCTGTGCGACGCGCGGTTGCACGAACTTGCCCACATCGCCCCCCAGTGAGGCGATTTCCCTCACCATGGTGGCGGAAATGAATAAATATTGTTCGGCCGGGGTCAGAAACAGAAATTCGACATCCGGATAGAGGTTTCGGTTCATGCCTGCCATCTGGAACTCGTATTCGAAGTCCGACACCGCGCGCAGTCCGCGCAGGACGACTTGCGCCTTCTGTTCGCGAACAAAATCCATCAGCAGGCCGCGAAAACCTTCGACCTTCACGTTGCTATAGGGCTTGAGCACCTCGCGCGCAAGGCGCACGCGTTCTTCCACCGTGAAAAACGGGTTCTTCGTCTGGCTGGCGGCGATGCCGACGACGATTTCATCGAACAAGGCGGCGGCGCGCCTCACCAGATCCTGGTGGCCCAGCGTGATCGGATCAAACGTTCCCGGATACACCGCTTTGATCATCGGCCTCCCTCGCCAGAAGATGAAAATGCACGTTTCCCGCGCGCGCGCGCCTGAAAATAGCCCAGCCCCGGGGCGCTTCGAAGACGGCGTCGCCTTCCACGTACACCCGCCCCCCTTCGGCGACAAGCCCGCGCAACAGACCGAGCGCCGCGACCTGCATTCCCAGACGGTACGGCGGATCGACGAAAACGACATCGAATCGGGAGCGCGCGCCGCGGACGAATTCTAGCGCATCGCCGCGGACGACCGTCAGGCCGGTTGCGCCGAGCCTTTGCGCGTTGTCGCGCAAGGCGCGCAGCACCGCGGGGTTCTTCTCGACCATGATGACCGAGGCCGCACCGCGCGACAGCGCCTCGAATCCGAGCGCGCCGCTGCCCGCAAAGAGGTCGAGGCAGTCCATTCCGGTCAGATCCCGGCCGAGCCAGTTGAAGAGCGTCTCGCGCACGCGGTCCGGAGTCGGCCTCAAGTCCGCCGCATCGGGGAATTCGATGAGGCGGCTGCGCCACAGACCGCCGATGATCCGGACGGTATTGGGTCTAGTCCGGCGCACCGACGACGACGATCGAGAGCTTTTCGGGATCGATGCGCCGCGCAAAAGCGCTCTTCACCTGCGCGAGGGTCACCCCTTGAACGCGCGCGGGGAACGCGTCGAGCCAGTCGGGCGGCAGCCGGTAGAAGCCGATCACGGCGATCTGCTCGAGGATTTTGCGGTTGGTATCGATGCGCAGAGGGAATCCGCCGACGAGGCTCTTCTTCGCCGCGTTCAGCTCAGCTTCCGTCGGACCGTGCTTCACGAACTCGCCGACGACCGAGCGCGCCAGCTCAAGCGCTTCGCGCGCCTGGTCGCGCCGCGTCTCCAATCCCACCATGAACGGTCCCTCGCGCTCGTAGGGCAGGAAATGGCTGTAGGCGCTGTAGGCATAGCCGCGTTTCTCGCGCACTTCCTTGAGGAGCCGCGAAGTGAATCCGCCGCCTCCCAAGGAGTAATTGCCGACGAAAAGCGGAAAGTAGTCCGGGTCGGCTCGGGTGAGCGCGGCGACGCCCAGCAGCACGTGGCTCTGGGTGGACGGATGCGCGACGCGCAGCGTCGCACCCGCGGGCAGCGCCGCGACGGGCTGCAGCGCGGAACCGTCGCCTTTCGAAAGACGCGAGGTCAGCTCCTCGGCGAGCGCCCTCGCGGCGTCGCGGTCCAGATCGCCGACGATCGTGACCACCGCGCGCGCGGAGCCGTAGGAGTTGCGATAGTGGCGCTCGACGTCCTCGCGCCTGATCGAGGCAAGCGTCTCCGGGGTCGCGCTGATTCCGTAGGGATGCGCCGGATACATGAGCTCGTACAGGCGCCGCTCCGCGACCTCGCCGGGCAGCGTTTCGGCCTCGCGCGCGTTCGCGATTGCGGTCGCTTTCTCGCGCTCGAAGGCCTCCGCCGGGAAGCGCGGCGTCTGCAGCATGTCGGCCAGAGTTTGCGTCGCCGCCTTTCGTTCGCCCTCGGAGGAGAGGCTCCTCAGCGCGAAGCCGGCGCGATCCAGGTCGAAATTCTCCCGCAGCTGCGCGCCCGCATCGGCGATGCGGCGGCTTGCCTCGGTCTCCGAATAACGGGACGAGCCCGCCTTGAGCATCGCGAGCGTGAGCCGCGCGAGACCCGCCTGCTCGCGCGAATCGTAGGCGCTGCCCGCCGCGAACTCGACCGCGACGTCCACGATCGGCAGGGCATGGCTCTCGACGAAGCTGACCCGCGCTCCCGATTCCGCGATCCAGCGATCGATCTTCACGCCTGCTTCGGCCGGCACGGCAACGGCGAGAATCATCGATATCCAGAGGCCCCGGCTGTGCATGGTCAGTGTTTCACTCCCGTGACGGCGGAGCCTGCCGGGCGCGGATTCAAGGGCTGCGGGTCGAGCACGGCGACCGTCAACCCGTCGTCGACGAGGTAGCGCGCCGCCGCGGCCCGGACCTGATCCACGGTGATTTCCTTGAGCCGCCCGGCGATACGATCGGCGTCGCGGAAGGAGAGTCCGCAGGACTCCAGCTCACCGAGCTCGAGCGCCTGCGCGAAAAACGAGTCGCGCTTGTAGACGAGCTGGGCGAGCAGCTGGACCCTTGCCCGATTCAACTCCTCGGCAGTGACCCCGGCTGCGGCGATGCCGGCGATGACCTCGCGCACTTCGGTCTCGAGCTCGGCCGCGCTGCGACCTTGCGCCGCCGCCGCTTCCACGAAAACCATCCCGGGGCCGCGCGATACCATTTCGTAGTCGGCGCTGACGGAAGTGGCGACGCGCCGCTCGCGCACCAGGATCTGGTGAAGGCGCGCCGCGTCGCTTCCGCCGAGCAGCTCCGCGAGAAGCGAAATCGCGAACGGCTCCCAGTCCTTCGCGATATCGCGCAGCACCGGCGCCTTGTATCCCAGACGCAGGTAGGGGAGCTCCGCCGGTGCCTTCACCGCAACGCGCTTCGCGCCCCGCTGGACCGGTTCCCCGAGTGCTTTACGTGCAGGGATCGCTTTTCGCGCGAGCGAGCCGTAATAGCGCCGTGCCCAAGCGAGCACCTTCTGCGGCTCGACGTCGCCGACCACGACGACGATGGCGTTGTTGGGTGCATACCACTGCCTGTACCAGTCCCGGGCGTCCCGCCAGCTCATGTTCTCCAGGTCCTGCATCCAGCCGATCGTCGGCCACTTGTACGGATGCGCGGCGAAGGCCGTGGCGAGAAGATTTTCAATGAGTAGCGATCGCGGGCGGTCTTCGTAACTGCGCCGGCGTTCCTCCATGACCACCTTGATCTCGCGCGCGAACTCCTCCGGGCGGATCACGAGGTTCGCCATGCGGTCGGCCTCGAGCCGCATCGCCAGGGGCAGGCGGTCGCGGTGCACCTGCTCGTGGTAGACGGTGAAATCCGTGGAAGTGAAAGCGTTGTCGCGCCCGCCTGCCTCCGCAACGATCCGCGAGAACTCGCCCAGACCGAAGCGCCGGGTCCCCTTGAACATCATGTGCTCGAGCACGTGCGCGACACCGGTCGTGCCGGGTGACTCGTCCATGCTGCCGGCTCGATACCATACCTGATGGACGACGGTGGGTGCGCGGTGGTCCTCCTTCACGATCAGGCGCAAGCCGTTCGGCAGGGTGAACTCGTGCGGGTTCGCCTGCACGCTCGAAGCGAGCGCGAGGGCGAAAAAGGCGGCGCGTGCGGGGGCCATTGCGACGGATGCTAAAATCCAGCGCTATTCTATAGCGGTTGGCCTATTCGTTTTCCTTTGCCCATGCTCGAATTGTCTTCGAAGATCGCCCGCGGTGAGCTCTCCTGGGTCACCCGGCTCAGGAGCGGCCTCGGAAAGACACGATCGCGGCTCTCGGGACTCTTCACCGACCGAAGCGTCGATCCGGTGCTGTTCGAGGAGATCGAAACCGCCTTGCTCGCGAGCGACGCCGGCGCCGAGGCGACGCGGTTCCTGCTCGCGGCTCTGCGCGAGCGCGCGAGCCGAGGCGCAACTGCGGAACAGCTGAAATCCGCTTTGCGGGCCCTACTCGTCGAGCTGCTCGCGCCGCTCGAGCGGGCGCTCGATTTATCCCGCAAGAAACCGTGCATCATCATGCTCGCGGGAGTCAACGGCGCGGGTAAGACGACCTCGATCGGCAAGCTCGCGAGATACTTCCAAAATCGAGGCCTCTCGGTGCTGCTCGCTGGGGGAGACACTTTTCGCGCCGCTGCGCGCGAACAACTCGCCGCCTGGGGCGAGAAAAACGCCGTCGCGGTCGTCGCCCAATCGGGTGGCGATCCCGGAGCGGTGGTCTACGACGCGGTCGCCGCCGCGCGCTCGCGCGGGATCGACGTAGTGATCGCCGACACCGCCGGACGGCTGCCCACGCAGCTCAACCTCATGGAGGAGATCAGCAGGATCAAGCGTGTCATCGCCAAGGCGGAACCCGGCGCGCCTCACGAGGTATGGCTGGTGCTCGACGCCAACACCGGCCAGAACGCCCTCAACCAGGTCAAGGCCTTCGACGACGCGCTCGGTCTCACGGGACTGATTCTCACCAAGCTCGACGGCACCGCCAAGGGCGGCGTGGTGTGCGCAATCGCCCGGCAGCGTCCTCTGCCGCTCCGATTCATAGGCGTCGGCGAAGGAATCGACGATCTGCGCCCGTTCGCCGCCGACGAGTTCGTTTCGGCGCTTCTCGATTGACCGGCGGCGTGGCCATCATCTCGCTCCGCCAGGTCAGCAAGCGCTATCCGGGGGGATTCGAGGCGCTCAGGTTGGTCAGCTTTGCGGTCGAGCCGGGGGAGATGCTGTTCCTCACCGGCCACTCCGGTGCCGGCAAGACCACGCTTCTCAAGCTGATCGCCGCGATCGAGCGCGCCAACGGCGGCGCCGTGCTCGTCAACGGCCAGAACCTCTCGGCCCTGCGCCCGGCGGCGATCCCTTACCTGCGGCGCAATCTGGGCCTCGTATTTCAGGGGCAGAAGCTGCTCTTCGACAGGAGCGTATTCGACAACGTCATGCTGCCCCTGATCGTGACCGGGCAGCCGTACCGCGAAGCGGCGCGGCGCGCACGCGCCGCGCTCGACAAGGTCGGCTTGCTTCAGCGCGAGAAAGCCAATCCCGTCGCGCTCTCGGGCGGCGAGCAACAGCGCCTGTGCGTCGCGCGCGCGGTGGTAAACCGGCCGGCGATCCTCCTCGCCGATGAACCCACCGCCAGTCTGGACGCCGCTTACGCGGATGAAATCATGGAGATGTTCAGCGCCTTCAACCAGGTCGGAGTCACCGTGCTGGTCGCCACACACGATCGACAACTGATCGGCAAGTACCGCAAACGCGTCTTGACGCTCGACCACGGCAAGCTCCAATGAGGGCGTGGCTGCAGCATCACGGCCTGAGTCTCGCGCAGACGCTCGCGCGCCTGGTTCGGTCCCCCTTTGCCACGACGCTCAACGTGCTGGCGATCGGGGTCGCGGCCGCGCTCCCGTTCGGCGTCTATTGCGTGCTGGGCAATTTCGAGTCCTTGTCCCGCAACGCCTCGGTCGATCCCCAGCTTTCCGTGTTCCTCGCGAGGGACACCGCGAAGCCCGAGATCGGCGCCGTCGAAGCGCGGCTGAAAGGCGCCAGGGGCGTGAGCGCGGTGCGCTTCGTGTCCCGGGACGCGGCGCTCGTGGAGCTCAATCGCGTCGCAGGGATGCCGGAGGTGATCGCGAGCCTTCCGCAAAATCCGCTGCCGGATGCGTTCGTCGTGACGCTTTCCGGGAGCGATCCTGCGCTCGCGGACCGGCTGGAACTCGAGTTCAAGTCGCTCCCGAAGGTCGCCTACGTTCAGGCGGATTCGGCGTGGGTGAGACGCCTCGATGCCCTGTTGCGCCTGGGGCGGACTGCGGTGGCCCTGCTCTCGGCATTGCTCGGCCTCGCTCTCGTGGCGGTGACCTTCAACACTATCCGCCTGCAGATCCTCACCCAGCGCGACGAGATCGAGCTGTGCCGTCTGATCGGCGCGACGCACGCCTACATCCGCCGGCCCTATTTCTATCTCGGGTCGCTGCTCGGCCTGTTCGGAGGGATCGCCGCCCTGGCGATCGTGCTTTCCGGGCTCACGGTCCTGAATCGCGATCTGGCGGATCTCGCCTACCTGTACGGCTCGAACATTCGCCTGAGATTCCCGACCTCGAACGAAATGATCTCGGCATTGCTTGCGGCAGTCGCGCTGGGTTGGTTGGGCGCCTATCTATCAGTGAGTAGACACTTACTCGAAGCAGACCGGGACTAGGCTGAATCCGGGTCTGCTCAGGGAAGAACCCTCCAGAGCCATCGGATCGGGAACCGGGTCCGCCCTTAGCACTCTAAGATCGAGAGTGCTAAAATCGCCGTTCTGGCAACAGCGCCGGAGGAAACAACAGATGACTCGCACCATGACACTGCCCGTACCCGTAGGAAGCCTGGAAAGCTACATCCAGGCCGTGAATCGCTTTCCGATCCTTTCGTTCGAGGAAGAGCGCAACCTCGCGCGCAAATTCAGGTCCGAGAACGACGTCGAGGCGGCGCGCCAGCTGGTGCTTTCGCACCTTCGCCTGGTAGTCGCCATTGCCCGCGGCTACAGGGGTTACGGACTGCCGCAGGGAGACCTGATCCAGGAAGGCAACATCGGCCTGATGAAGGCGGTCAAGCGCTTCGACCCGGAACGCGGGGTACGGCTCGTATCGTTCGCGGTCCACTGGATACGCGCGGAGATCCACGAGTTCGTACTGCGCAACTGGCGCATGGTGAAGGTCGCCACCACCAAGGCGCAGCGAAAGCTCTTCTTCAACCTTCGCAGCATGAAGCCCTCGCTCGCCCCGTTGACGCAAACCGAGATCGGGTCCATGTCCAAGCAGCTTCGCGTCAAGCCCGGGGAGGTCGCCGAAATGGAGATGCGGCTCGCGGGCCAGGAGATTTCGCTGGAGCCGGCGAGCGACGAGGACGAGTCGTATGCGCCGATCGCCTACCTGGCCGACCGCGCCCCGGAACCCTCCGAGATCGCCGAGACGAAGCAGGATGAAACTCTGCGGGCGCGCGGTCTGGAGACCGCGCTCGCGAGTCTCGATGCGCGCAGCCGCCGCATCATCGAAGCGCGCTGGTTGCGGGAAAAGGACTCGGCGACGCTGCACGAGCTCGCCGCCGAATTCAAGGTCTCCGCCGAGCGCATCCGCCAGATCGAGGGCAAGGCGCTCGCGAAAATGAAAGGCGTGATCGCTACGGCATGAGTACGCCGCCGGGCGGCGCTCATGAAGCCGCGGCGTGCCCGCGGCTTTTTATTTGACGCCGCGGCGCTGCCGCGGCTTTTTTATTTTCCCCCGAACACGACGTAGCGGTTCCGGCCCTGCTGCTTGGCCTGATAAAGCGCCTGGTCCGCGCGCTGGATCAAGTCCTCGGAGGAAGTGTCCTTTTCCGGGGTGAGCGAGACGATTCCCTGACTGAGGGTGACTTTCTGATCGACTGCCGAGCGCGCGTGCGGGATCGCCAGGGTTTCGATCACTCGAGACACCGCCTGCGCGACATCGACGGCGCCGTCCACGACGGTGGCCGGCAGGACCATTGCGAACTCCTCTCCGCCGTAACGGGCGGCGAGATCCGCCGGACGCCTGCCCGCTGAGCTGAGCGCCGCCGCCACCCGTCGCAGACAGTCATCGCCCGCTTGATGGCCGTAACAGTCGTTGAAAGCCTTGAAGTGATCGACATCGGAGAGAATCAGCGAAAGCGGCTGCCGCTCGCGCGCACCGCGCCGCACTTCGCTCACCAGATAGCTGTCGAAATAGCGCCGGTTGGCGATTCCTGTGAGCCCGTCCTGCCGTGACAACTTTTCGAGCTCGCGGTTGGCCGCAGCGAGCTCGCGCGACATCTCGAGCTGCTTGCTGCGCATGGACTCGAGTCTCTGCAGCGCCCGGATTTTCGCGTTCAGCACGACGAAGCTCACCGGCTTGACGAGGTAGTCGTCGCCGCCCGCCTCGATGGCGCGATCCAGGTCCTGATCGGCTTCCTTCGAGCTCAGGAAAATGATCGGTACCCACTCGTCGGCCTTGGTCTCGCGCATGTGCCGCGCGGATTCGTATCCGTCCATGACCGGCATCACGACGTCGATGAGCACGAGGCCCGGCCGGTCCTGGCGGTACATCCGCAAAGCCTCCCCGCCGTCATTCGCCTCGACCACCGTGTGGCCCATGCGCTCGAGCAGGCTCCTGAGGGCGGCCCGGATGGTGGGGGAATCGTCGACGACGAGGATTTTCATCGCTGCCTGGGCACCTTGACTCCGGTTAGGCGCTAAAGGATACAACTATTTCACCCTCGACTCGGCCCGGGGCAGGACTGATGCCGCGATTCTCAGCCGGACGCATTCAACAGGATGCGGACATCGGCTGCGAGATTGGCTGCGTTGCCGTGGCGCACGAACAGGCGCAGCCGCCCCTGCGGATCGAACACGTAGCTGCCCGCGGTGTGATCCACGGTATAGCCGTCCGGTGTCTTTCCCGGCGACTTCTGATAGAACACCCTGAAGTCCTTTGCGACCCTGGCGGTCGCAGCGGAATCGCCGTAGAGCCCGAGAAAACTGGGGTCGAATGCCGGGACGTAGTTCGCGAGGAGTTTTTGCGTGTCGCGCTCCGGGTCGACCGTGACGAATAGCACCTGCAGCCGCTTCCCGTCCTCGCCGAGTTGATCCTTTACTGCTTTGAGCTCGGCGAGCGTCGTCGGACATACGTCGGGGCACCGGGTGTAGCCGAAGAACATCACCACCGCCTTGCCGCGGAAATCGGCAAGACTGCGCCCCTTGCCCGTGTGGTCGATGAGCGCAAAATCCTTGCCGTAATCGGCGCCGGTGACATCCGTGTTCTTGAACGAGGGGCGCGACCCGCCGCAGCCGGCAAGCGCGAATGCGGCGAAGACGAGCCCGACCCACGTCCGCAGGTAAGCGCTCACGCGAAAAAATGATGATCGACGAGCAGCGCGGCGAAGAGCGCTGCGAGATACGCGATCGAATAGCGGAAAGTGCGCCGGGCGAGCGCATCGCTGTAGCTCACGTAAAGGCGCACTGCGTAACCCAGGAATATCCCGTTCAAAGCGATTGCGGCGGCGAGGTAGATCCAGCCGCTCATGCCGTAGACGAAAGGGAGCAGCGCCGATGCGAACAGAATCAAGGTGTAGAGCAATACATAGAGCCGGGTGAAGCGGTGCCCGTGCGTGACCGGCAACATCGGGAGTCGGGCCTTGGCGAAATCTTCGGTGCGATAGAGCGCGAGCGCCCAGAAATGCGGCGGGGTCCACGCGAAGATGATAAGGAACAGAAGCAACGCCTCGGGGGCGACGTCGCCGGTGACGGCGGCCCAGCCGAGCACCGGCGGCATCGCCCCGGAGGCGCCGCCGATCACGATGTTCTGCGGGGTCATGGGCTTGAGCAACACCGTGTAGACCACGGCGTAGCCGATGAACGTGCCGAAGGTGAGCCACATCGTGAGCGGATTGACGAGGGTGTACAGCATCCACAGCCCGGTGCCGCCGACTGCGCCGGCGAACGCGAGCGTCTGAAGCGACGTGAGCTCCCCACGGGGCAAGGGCCTCGCCCGAGTGCGCGTCATGACCGCGTCGATCTTCTGCTCGACCAGGCAGTTCACCGCCGCCGCCGCGCCCGCCACAAGCCAGATGCCGATGGTCGCGGCGAGCAGAAGCTTCGGCGGCACCATGCCCGGAACGGCGAGAAACATGCCGATGACCGCGCAGAACACGATCAAGGACACCACGCGCGGCTTGGTGAGGCTCAGGAACTCGCGCAGGCGGAAGCGGGCGGCGGTCGAAGCGAGCTGCATGAGGAAATTTTATCACGCTCGCCTTGCGGCTCTAACCGACGCGCGATGCCCTGAGCAGCCGCGCCAGGTCCTCCACCATTCGTTGCGCATCGGGATCGCTCGGGAATCGCAGCATCAGGTTGCCCAGCGGGTCCAGGAGGAAGATGTGATAGTAGGGGCTCCGCGCTGCGGGAAATTCCGCAAGGAGCGGGCCCGGCGCGCGCGCGATGCGCAGGCCCTCGTGGTCGCGCAAGAGCGCAGCATCGGGCGGCGCGGCATCGGCGAGCAGCCACATTCGCTCGATTCGCTCCGCGTCCTTGCCCTGCGCGAGGCGCACCTGGCGCAGGTAAACGAGTTTCTTCCTGCAGTCTTCGGCGCAAGCGCCGGAGTCGATCTGCAGCAGCACCCATCTGCCGCGCAACTGCGAGAGCCGGAACGGGCTGCCGTCCAAGGCCCGGAGTTCGGGGTCTGAGATGACGCGGGCCTCGATCAGCTCACCGTAATTCAGCCGCGACTGCGGCTGCCATACGAAGTAGGCGAGCCAGGCCGCGACCGTGGGTGCGGCGCAAAGGGCAAGGATGGCGAGCGCGATGCGCCTGCCGCGACGCCGGTCCTCAGTTGCGCCCGGAATCGGCTCGCTTGAAGCTGAGAGCGACATAGAGGACGGCGGCAAGCGCCGCAAACGAATACCACTGCAGCGCGTAGCTGCGATGCCGATCCACGCCGGTATCGGGGCGCTCCCATTCGCGCGCGAGGCCGTCCTGAGCGTCGCTCGTCTGCTCGATCACGAACGGCTGAAGCCCGATCCCGAGCCGCTTCTCCTCCCGCTCCGGCACCAGGTTCTGGCGCAAGGGACCCGAAGCCGCTTCGGGAGCGAGCTCGATGAAGCGCCGGCTCGGCGCCACCGCGATACCCTCGATCGTTTGCACGTTCTCCGGGGTCGGGACCGCAGGCAGCCTGGAGCGCTCGCCGGCCGCGATCCAGCCGCGGTTGACGAGGACGTGGAGCCCCTCGCCGCCTTCGAGCTTAAGCGGTGTCAGCACATGATAACCGGCGGCGCCGTGCAGCACCCTGTTGTCGAGCAGGAGCGCGGCGCGCGCGACGAAACGGCCGCGCGCGCTGACGCGCCGGCGCTCGAGGGCGGCGGCGTCCAGTCGCACCGAAGGCACCGAAAACACCGGGCCCCTGGCCGCTTCGTCGAGCCTGCGGCCGAGCTCGAGTTTTTCCTCGGCACGCCGCGTCTGCCAGTTGCCGAGCGAAATCGCGAGCGCGATGAACGCCGCCGCCGCGATGCTCGATGCGCCCCTCGGACGGAATACTCGCCCGCTGATACGGATTCCCGTCATGAATTCACAAGGAGTACACTCGGCGCAGAAGGTTCCCGCCGTCGCGCCGTGAAGATCGTCGTCATCCTCTTGTTCGTCGCGATTCTGGCGAGCCTGGGCTCGGCGCTGTTTTTCCTGGTGACCGACGGCGGCCGGTCCAAGCGCACCGTGAAGGCGCTCGCACTGCGCGTCGGATTGTCGCTGACGCTGTTCCTGTTGCTCATGGCCGGTTATTACTTCGGCCTCATCCCGGACAAGATCAGCTGAGGCGGCCGCACGTGGAGCGCAGCGCACCGCTTCTCTAAAGCCAGTACACGAAAATGAACAGGCCCAGCCACACGACGTCGACGAAGTGCCAGTACCACGCGACCGCCTCGAACGCGAAATGGTTTTCGGGCCTGAAGTGGCCGGCAAGACAACGGGCGAGAATCACGGCCAGCATGAGTGTGCCGAGGGTCACGTGGAATCCGTGGAAGCCGGTGAGCACGAAGAACGTCGAGCCGTAGACTCCGGTCGAGAGCTTCAGGTTGAGATCGGAATACGCATGGCCGTATTCGTAGGCCTGGAAGCAAAGGAAAGTGACGCCGAGCGCCACCGTGAAGAACATGAAGAGCGCGAGCTGTGCGCGCTTCCCCTCCTTCAGCGCCCAGTGGGCGATCGTGACCGTAACACCCGAGGAGAGGAGCAGCAGCGTGTTGAGCGCAGGGATGCCCCAGGCCGCCATCGGCGTGAACGGATCCTTGAAAACCGGCCCGGCTGAGGGCCATTGCGCGGCGAACTCCGGCCAGAGCAGCTTGTTGTCGATGCTTCCCAGGTCGGGCACCGCGAGCAGCCGGGCGTAGTAGAGCGCCCCGAAAAAAGCGGCGAAGAACATGACCTCGGAGAATATGAACCAGCTCATGCCCCAGCGGAACGAAACGTCTTCCCAGCGCCCGTACTTGCCGCCCTCGGACTCGCGGATCACGTCGCCGAACCAGCGCACCATCATGAAGGCGAGGACGGCGAGCCCGGCGAACACGATGTAGCGCCCGGGTTCCCAGCCGTTGAACCAGGCGGCGGCGCCGGTCGCCATGCAAAACAAGCCGACCGATCCGAAGATCATCCAGTGGGACGGCTGCGGAACGTAGTAGTGCTGGGCACGATCGCTCATCTTGCTCTCCTTACGCGGCCCTGCTGACGATGAACTTCACCAGCAGGACCAGACCCAATACGAAAATCGCGGCTCCTATGAGGCCGGCGATGATCACCTGCGCCGGCTTCAGCTGCGTCACGTCCGACTCATGCTCCGCGCGCCTCCTTATGCCGAGAAACGACCAGAGCACCGCCTTGGCGAGCTGCAGTGGCGACGCGGACTTCGGCCTTTGCTCGCCCGCCATCGCCGTCATTCCCCATCCCCGCGCGCCCCGTTCACCTCGAAGAAGGTGTAGGACAGCGTGACCGTGTTGAGCTCGGGCGGCAGCTTCGGATCGATCACGAATACCACGGGCATCCTTCGAACTTCGCCCGGGCCGAGCGTCTGCTGCTGAAAGCAAAAACATTCCATTTTCCTGAAGTAGAGAGCCGCCTGCTGCGGGCCGTAGCTCGGCACCGCCTGTCCGGTCACGGAGCGTTCGAGCGTGTTCCTGACCTCGTACACGACCTGCGTCACCTCGCCCGGGTGCACCGACACGCTCGCCTGGAGCGGCTTGAAGGTCCAGGGCAGACGTTGCGTGTTGGCGTCGAATTCGACCGAGATATTTCGCGTGGTGTCCACCTGGGTGTTCTGCGCCGCCACAGCGTCCGGCTGAAATACGTTCCGGATTCCCGTCACCTCGCAAATCTTCTCGTAGAACGGAACGAGCGCGAAGCCGAAGCCGAACATCACGGCCACGACCACCAACAGTTTTTTCATCAGTTTCCGGTTGGCCTTCCCGCGATTCTCGGTCTGCTGTGTCATTTGAGCATGACGTACTTGAGCATGATTCCCAGAAAGAAGACGAGCGCGATCGAGCCGAGCACCAGCGCGGTCCAGCGGTTGTTGCGCCGCTGCTCGCGTTCAGGCGTCATTCCACCACCGGTTGCTCGTGGAAGCTGTGGTAGGGAGCGGGACTCGGCAGGTGCGTCCACTCGAGCGTGTCGGCGCCCTCCCAGGGCCGTTGCCCTGCCTTGTCGCCTTGCCCGAGCACCGTCACTTTCAGGATGATCCACAGGAACAGGATCTGGGAGAGCCCGAAGCCGAGCGCACCGATCGAGGCGATCTCGTTGAACTCGGCGAACTGCAGCGCATAGTCGGGAATCCTCCTCGGCATGCCGGCCAGACCCAGGAAGTGCATCGGGAAGAAGGTGACGTTGAAGAAGATCATCGACAGCCAGAAGTGCCATTTTCCGAGCTTCTCGTCGTACATCCTGCCGGTCCATTTCGGGACCCAGAAGTAAAATCCCGCGAACAGCGAAAAGAGCGACCCTGCCACCAGCACGTAGTGGAAATGCGCCACCACGTAGTAGGTATCCTGCAGCTGGATGTCGATCGGCATGATCGCGAGGATGAGGCCGGTGAACCCGCCCATGGTGAACACGAAGATAAAGCCCACGGCGAACAGCATCGGCGTCTCGAAACTCATCGAGCCGCGCCACATGGTCGTGAGCCAGTTGAACACCTTGACGCCGGTGGGCACCGCGATCAGCACCGTTGCGTACATGAAGAACAGGATCCCCGCCGTGGGCATGCCGACGGTGAACATGTGGTGCGCCCAGACGATGAACGAGAGCACCGCGATCGAGGCGGTCGCGTACACCATCGAGGAATAGCCGAACAGGGGTTTCCTCGAAAACGCCGGAATCACCTGGCTGATGATGCCGAAGCCCGGGAGGATCATGATGTAGACCTCGGGGTGGCCGAAGAACCAGAAGATGTGCTGGAACATCACCGGGTCGCCGCCGCCCGCCGCGTTGAAGAAGGAGGTGCCGAAGTGGCGGTCGGTCAGCAGCATCGTGATGGCGCCCGCCAGCACGGGCATCACCGCGATCAGGAGGTAGGCCGTGATCAGCCACGTCCACACGAAAAGCGGCA
>Ga0184619_10000081_pt1 | contig 28984 bp, 30 predicted proteins | sample PLM0_60_b1_FD_133146 | JGI IMG/M metagenome (GOLD analysis project Ga0184619, IMG submission 133146) | Groundwater sediment microbial communities from an aquifer in East River, Colorado, USA - PLM0_60_b1 | ecosystem: Environmental > Terrestrial > Soil > Riparian zone | place: USA: East River...
GCTCAATGTTCCGGAGTCGGAGCCACCCGCGCTGTCGCTGTCCACGATCGCGACGATCCTCGCGCTGTTCATGCAGGGCGTGGTCTGGACGAACATCATCATCGGCCACTACATCCAGCGATCAGTCAAGCGTTATGTGGTGGATGGCAGCAGCATCACGACGTTCAAGGCGCTCGGCGCGGTTGCCCGCCTCTTCATCTGGATCGCCCTCGGGCTCGCCGCGCTGTCAGCTCTCCACATCCAGATCAAACCGCTTCTCACCGGTCTCGGCATCGGTGGACTCGCCGTCGCGCTGGCCGTTCAGAACATCCTCGGCGACTTGTTCGCGGCGATCGCGATCGTCGTCGACAAGCCTTTTGTCGTCGGCGACTCGATCTCGGTGGAGAATTACCGCGGCAAGGTGGAGAACATCGGACTTAAGACGACGCGCGTGCGCAGCGAGTCGGGCGAGCAGATCATCTTCTCCAACGGCGAGCTGCTCAAGAGCAAGATCAGGAACTACTCGCGCTAGACGAGCCTCGCCTCGAGCTGGATGTCGACGTTGCCCTTGAGCGCCTTTGAGACCGGGCAGCCTTCCTTCGTCTCCTGCGCGATCTGATCGAATTTCGCCCTGTCGATCTTGGGAACGGTCGCCTGCACATTGAGCTTCATGGTAGTTATCCCGAAGCCACCTGGAACTGCCTGAACGGTGCACGCGGCTGTAGTCTCGACTTTGGTTGGCGGCGTTCCATTCTTTTCGAGTCCGGCGCTCAATGCCATGCTGAAGCACGCGGCCTCTGCCGCGGCGAGTAACTCTTCGGGATTGGACCCCGCCCCGCTCTCGAAGCGTGAGCTGAAGTTGTACTGCCCGCCGATCGCTCCGCTCTCGCCCTTGAAGCTTCCCTTTCCGGTCTTGAGCCCGCCTTCCCAGATCGCAGTTGCTTTTCTCGTTGGCATCCCGATTCTCCGTTGCGATTGATGATCCGATTCGCGAAAGCTAATTAATTAGATTGCCGTCATGGAGAACGCTCAGGAGACGTCGAGCATTCCACCGTCCATCGCCCGCGTGCTGAAGCTGTTCCGATCGATGGGACGCGAGGAGAAAATGCAGGCGCTGGTCCAGTACTCCAGGAAGCTCGAGCCCCTGCCGGAGCGATTCAAGGATCTCGACCGCGGGTCGTTTACGATCCCGGAGTGCATGACACGGGTCGACATCATCCCCGAAGTGCGGGACGGGAAGATTCACTTCTATGCCGACCTCAACGTGCGACAGTCACCGACGATCGCCGCCGTTCTCGCCATAATTTTCGCGGCGGTCAACGGTCAGCCGCCGTCCACCACTCTCGGGATCCCGCAGGATTTCGTTCGCGTTCTGATGGAAAGCATCGGACTGGGCGCGCGCGAGCCCGGCCTGAACGCGATGGTGACGAGACTCAAGCGCTACGCCCGCGAGGCAGAAGCCCAGACCGCATAGCTGGGATTCCCGGGAAATGATAGTTTCTCGGTGCTAACGCGAGACTAACACAAGGAGCTCAGATGGCGGACAGTACACAAACTCTCGCATCGCACCGACGCTTCATACCGGTCTTTCATTTCTTTGCGCTCCCGGTCCTTCTCATCAACGTGCTCGTCGTCGGCTACTACTTCGTGCGTGACCCGCGACTTATCAACGGCTGGGCTCTGCTAGTGGCAATCGCGCTGGCCGTCGGCATCTCCTGGTCACGGTTCATGCCCCTTCGCGCACAGGATCGGATCATCCGTCTCGAGGAGCGCACTCGGCTCGAGCGTCTACTGCCGAGCGACCTGCGCGGGCGCATCGGTGAATTGAGCGAGAGGCAGCTGATAGCGATTCGCTTCGCACCCGACGATGAAGTGCCCGACCTCACCCGCCGCACCCTGAACGGCGAGCTGAAATCGCCTGGCGACATAAAGCGCGCAATCCACAACTGGCGCGCGGACCACTTTCGGGTGTGAGCGCCGCCGATCGTTGCGCGCTGAGATACGAAACGCTCCTCGAGCTTACATCGACGGAGCACCACCACTGGCACGATTGGTTTGTCGAGCGCCCGAAAGCGTGGGCAGTGCCATTCGGGACGGGACGCATGGCGACGGTGGGAGGTGTCGTAATGCACATCTTCGCGGTGGAGCTACGCTACGCGCAGAGACTGCTCGATCAAGAAGTGACTTCCTGGGAGGATTTCCGGCAGACCTCGATCGATGACGTATTCGAGCTTGGCAATCACGCCCGGAGTCAGCTGGTGCAATTCCTCACATCGGCGCGAGAGAGTGAGCTCGACCGCGTTCTGACGTTTCAGACGTTGACGGCCGGCATCGTGACAGCCAGCAAGTACAAGATCGCGTCGAATATCTTTCTCCACGACATTCGCCACTGGGGCCAGATCGCCACCGTGCTGCGGCAGAATGGCTTCGCCGATCAGTGGAGTCACGACATGCTGCTGAGTAATGTTAAGATGTAGTCACCGCACTCGCGGACTTTCAGCGGTCATCGCATCGCTTCAGCCCTAACTTTCAGGTCGCAGAATGGCAGACGTCACGATCGAGATTCGCAAGAATGGCCCCTACAGAGTGCACGGCGACGTGAATCTCGTCGATCACGATGGGAATCCGGTTCCGATTCCGGAGGGCAAGAGGAAAGTCACTCCTGAGGGCAAGTCGTGGATCTCGCTATGCCGCTGTGGCGGCTCGGTGACGAAGCCCTTTTGCGACGGCACCCACAGCAAGATCGGATTCATCGGCGCTCAGGAGGCCGTCGAGCAGACCAACGCTACTCGCCCATCGCCTTGAGCAGGACCCGCTTGGGACGCTGACCGTCCCACTCTCCGTAAAACACCCGCTGCCAGGGACCGAAGTCGAGCTTTCCTTTCGTCACCGGCACGATCACTTCGTGACCGATGGTGAGTGAGCGGAGATGCGCGGCCGCGTTGTCTTCTCCGGTGCCACTGTTGTGCTGGTACTCATCCGGCGACCAGGGCGCGATTCGTTCTTCCAGCCAGTCGAGGATGTCCTTCCACAACCCGGGCTCGTGGTCGTTCACGAACACCGATGCGGAGATATGCATCGCCGACACCAGTACCATCCCTTCGTCGATCCCGGCGGCTGCGCGGCACTTCTCGACCTCCTCGGTGATGTCGATGATCTCCTGCCGCTTCTTCGTGTTGAACGTTAGGTAGGTAGTATGGGTCTTCACGCGGGCTGTTTGTCCTGCAGCAATCCGGCGTGCCACGACTGGGCGGCCTCGAGCTCGAATCGAGCGCGCCATTCACCGAGTGTCGTCACGGTTGGATCGAACACACGTGTCTCCGGCGTGACTTTGCCTTCAGCGCTTAGCGCCGTGAACCGCTCGCGCTCCGCGCATTCAACGGCTCCTTTCCGCCCTCGATAGAAAACAACGCCGCTCGTAACCAGGCTCGCTCCCAGTCTCGATTCCAGCCCTTTGAGTGTGCGAAAGAGTCCATCGATCGAGCAGCCCGATGCGCCGGTCGTCGATTGGTCGACTGCAACGGTGAGAAAGCGTCCGTACTTCCAGTCTCGGCCGACCGTGAGTGGAGCCCCGTGCGCGTGCCACTGTGAGAGAAAGCGGTCCACCTCACGGAGAAGAAGATCGGTGGCTCCGGGGTCGAGATCCTTGTCTGCGCCGAAAACCCACACACGGGCGTCGTCCGGTAGGTCTTCGATTTGTACTAACGGCATATAGAGCTCCTCACTCGTTTTCTGGCGTGATGCCTTTCTCGATCCTGGGGAAAACAATTCGCCCACAAGCCCCATGAGCTCGGACAAACCCTCAACCCATCCCATCATCGATCAGAGACAATACTGGTTGGTCACGAACCAGCATCTCGCGTAAGGAGAATTCTTGAAGAACTCTAGCAGAATCCCGCCAATTTTGCTCTCGCCGATTTGCGAAGGATGCGTGCCGTCGTCCTCGAAGTCACTCCTTTGCCAGGAGAGTCCATCCGATCGAGGCGTTGGCTCAGCCCAGAGATACGGTCCCCAAACGATCAGCGGCGCTGATTTCTTGACGTAGTCGAGGGTTCCGGCACGCGGGTTCCACGGCAATCCGCGCATCTCATTGATCTGCGACTCGATCGCCCATTTTACCGCGAACCCGCTCTCGTACGCATACGGCTCGGGGTTCAGATCGGTCGTCGCGTAGCCGCCATAGCTGCGACTCGAAAGAAAAACGATGCGCAGGTACGGATAGCGAACGCGAAGCGCCCGCAAAACCAGGCCGAGATTCGTAAGGAGGATTTTGGCATCGGCGCTGTCGGCGGGAAGGGATACCGAAGGTTTCGGATCGTAGAGCTTGACCCACACCGCCTGAACCTGGTTTTCGCTCAATCCCAGCGGCGCAAGACGCGCAGCCTTGATGCGATCGAAGTTCGGGGAGGCTGGTGACGTCCACGCCCCCACGTCCTGACCATCAACCGCGCCATTTACGATCACGAGCGTGTAGTGATTTACGCTCGGATCCCTCGCCGCCACACCCATGAACGTCCATGAACCGCATGGAGGCCCCGAGCTCTTTGAACACCACTCCTGAGAGGCATTCGACATTCCGATCGAGATCAGCACGTACTTTCCGAACGGCCTCTCGTCGCCATTCACATCGAGCGGCTTGATCGCGTTTCGTCGTGTGCGCGCCGCGGTATCGTGATCAATCGGCGCCTGATTGTTTCCTCCGGGATAAAGCCCACCGGAGTTTCCATAGTACGTCCGCGTGAGCAGGTCCGTCAGCGGAGCCTTGACGGTATCTGTGGGAGGACCGACTACAACCGGCTTTGGCAGAGGGGGAGGCGGTGGTGGCGGCGAGGCACACGAAGAGAGCGCCGCTCCGGCTGCCAGTACAGCCAGAGCGCGATGTCTGACCCGCATTACCTAGGCGCTTTCGGCGGCCTTTTTCTTTCGCTCGAGCAGAACCTTGCTCTTCGCTTCTTTGGCGGTCTCGGCCATCGACCGCTCGGTCTCCATATGTTGCTCGAGAGCCTTCCAGGTTGCGGCGGTAGGCTCCTGGTAGGCGATCAGCACCGCGGCCAGGTCTGCATTTCGAGTGACGAGCATGTCCTTTTCGAGAGCGACAACGGCATGTGCCCGGTCGTCAGCAAGGATCATCGTCCGTCGCGTCTTGTGCAAAACCGCGGGGTACATGGGGGTAGAAGCGGTGATGCTCAGGTTCTCGACGGTACGGAACTGTCCATCGCGGTCCTGGAGGTATCTACGATCCGGCTTGATCACAACTTTGACCGCCATGAAGCTCTCCGATACGAATTGTCTCTTCAATCTAACTCCGCAGCAGCGTTCATGAATTACGCCTCGCGGTAGAGGTCCTCTCTGGTGAGCGGAATTGCCGAATGGCCATACGCGTCGGGCTTCGCCAGCAGCGTCTGAATGACGTTGATCGCGGCCTTCGTAAACGCGTTTGCTGACGCGGCCATATAGAGCCGCCAGATCCGGAAGTGATGATCGCCGACTAGTGCGGTCGCATCGTCACTCTTCTCTTCGAGTGCGCGCACCCAGTGGCGAAGCGTCATCGCGTAATGCTCTCGCAGGCTCTCGACATCCCGAACTTCGAAGCCCGCGCCTTCCGCGGCAGCGATCACGTTGTGCGCGGCGGTAAGCTTGCCATCCGGGAAGACGTAGGTGTCGATGAAGGCGTCCGCCCTCCAGAACTTGCGGAAGATTTTCTCACGAACCGCTCGCGGCCGTGGCTCGGAGAGACTTACGATACCATGGTTCATGAACAGGCCGCCCGGCTTGAGCGCTCGGAACGCCGAGGCGAAGTACACCGGCAGGTGGCTGGCTCCTACGTGCTCGACCATTCCGATACTCGAGATCTTGTCGTAGCCGTCACCGGCGTTCAAAGTGCGATAATCGCGGATCGCGACCCGGCAGCGATCGCCCAGTCCCGACTGCCCTATCCGCTCTTTCGCGAGCGTAGCCTGGTTCTCGCTCAGCGTAATGCCGGTCGCATCGACGCCGTAGTGCTGAGCGGCATAGATGATCAAGCCGCCCCATCCGCAACCGATGTCGAGCAGACGCTCACCTGGTTTGAGACGGAGCTTGCGACAGATCAAATCCAGCTTCGCCTCCTGCGCCGTATCGAGGGAATCTTCCGCGGAGTGGAAGTAAGCGCACGAATAAACCATCCGCTTGTCGAGCCACAGCTTGTAGAAACTGTTGCCGACATCGTAGTGGTAATGGATTGCCGCCGCATCGCGGACCGGAGTGTGACGCGGACCGAGTTTCCGCGCTTGATCAGGGAACTTGATGTCGGCGAGATCGTCTTCTGCCTGCCCCGGAAGTCCGATTACCAGCCGTACCAGTCGGGCCACGGCGACCGGCGAACGAAGTCGTCCACCTATCGCCTCGGACAGATTGGAGGCTGCCTCCATGCTGCCCTCGATATCGACGTCGCCCCCGATGTACGACTCGACGATCGAGAGTTCGTTGGGTGGGAGGAGCATGCGACGAAGCGCCGCAGGCCGATTTAGGACGAGCGTGAACGGCGGGCGCGTGCTCTGTCCACGATCGACGGCGCCATCCCAGAACTTTACGTCGAAGGGACGCTGATGTGGCTCGCCGAACAGTGCGGCCAATACCGCGCGACACCGTGACACTGCCCCGTTGTCCACGAGAGCAGCCGACGATTGGAGCTCTACATTTGCCGTCGACATAAGGAACAAACTAAGGTCCGCCCACATGCGATGCACGCCGCGTGCACAAGATGGTCTGCCAGCGGACGAATCCCCTGAAATATCAGCTTCCGGAACGCGGCACTGGCGTCACGGTATCGAGTAGCCGCCACAGATACCAGGATGCGACCGTGCGGTAGGGTGCCCACCTGGCGCCAATTTTCAACACGCGCTCAGGCGTAGGCAGCTTCCGTAGGCGGTAGGCTCGCTGGATCCCCTTCTGAATTCCCAGGTCAAGGTCTGGTAGAACATCCAGCCGTCCAAGCCGGAACATGAGAAACATCTGGGCAGTCCAGCGTCCGATTCCTTTCACCTGAGTGAGCGCTGTGATGACTTCTTCATCGGTCAGCTCATGAAGAGTCTCCATCGGAAGCTCCCCCGACGTCACCCGCGCGCCAAGGTCCTTGAGGTACGCCGATTTCTGGCGCGATAGTCCCACGGCGCGGAGCTGATCGTCCGATGTAATCGCCAATTCCGCCGGCAGCGGCGTCCGCCCGCCGTACAATCCCTGAAAGCGGCCGTGAATCGTGCCGGCTGCTTTCCCCGACAACTGCTGAAAGACGATCGACCGCGCTACTGCATCGAAGTGAGTTCCTCCCGACGCTGGCCATCCCTTATAGCTGCCGACTTTGCCGATTACCTCTGCCATCACCGGATCGACTTTCTTCAAATGCGCGATCGCCTTGCGACCGATCGCGCTGGAACCAGACGACTTCATTCTTCTCCGTCAGTTGTGGGGATCTCGATTGAGCTCGATGGGCGTCGTGGTAGCATGGAAAAATCTATATTTGGCACGATGGACCAGCCTCTGCCACCGCCTGCCGACATGTCATCAGCGGAGTTCAGGAAGCACGGCCACGCCGTGATCGACTGGATCGCAGACTATCTCGAGAACCCGGACAAATGGCCGGTACTCCCAGGGGTTCGGCCGGGTGAAGTCCGTGAGGCACTGCCTGGGTCCCCACCCCCGCGCGGTGAGCCTATGGAAAGGATCCTGGATGACTTCCAGAGATTGATCGTGCCTGCCACGACTCATTGGAATCATCCGGCTTTCATGGCGTACTTCGCCAACTCTTCAACCGGCGCGGGAGTGCTTGGTGAGGCGCTGACCGCGGCACTCAATGTCAACGCAATGCTGTGGAGAACGAGTCCGGCTGCAACGGAGCTCGAGCTCCTCACCCTCGACTGGCTGCGTCAGATGCTTGGCCTCCCGTCGAATCTTTTCGGAGCAATCGCGGATACTGCATCATCCAATACGCTCTACGCTCTCGCCGCAGCCAGGGAGATGCGTCCCGAGCTTCGTATTCGAGAGCTCGGGTTGGCTGCGCGCGCGGACATCCAGCCAGTCTTCATCTACTGCTCAAAGGAAGCTCATTCGAGTGTCGACAAGGCAGTAATGACGCTCGGCTTCGGCTTGAGTGCGTTGAAGAAGATTCCGACCGATGAGCGCCTCCGTATGGACACGAATGCTCTGGCCGAGGCCGTAGATAGAGACCGGCGGGCTGGAGCGATTCCACTTGCCGTCGTAGCAACCGTCGGGACCACTTCGACTACCGCCATCGATCCGGTCCCTGCGATTGCCGACATCTGCGAACGGGAGAAAATGTGGCTTCACGTCGATGCGTCATACGGGGGAATCGCGGCTATTCTTCCCGATATGCGCCACGTTCTCGCCGGATGCGACCGCGCTGATTCCCTGGTCGTGAATCCGCACAAATGGCTGTTCACTCCCATGGACTGTTCCGTGCTCTACACGCGCCGACAGGACTTGTTGAAGCGCTCCTTCCAACATGTACCCGAGTATCTGGCAGTCAGCGACCGGGAGGGTGTCGTCAATCTCATGGACTACGGCATATCCCTGGGGCGCCGTTTTCGTGCACTCAAGCTGTGGTTCGTCATCAGACATTTTGGGGTTGAAGGTCTGCGAGCGCTGATCAGCGAGCACATCCGCATCGCCCGCCGGCTCGCCGAATGGATCGACGCCGATCCGGAGCTGGAGCGCCTGGCCAACGTCGAATTCTCGACGGTTGTGTTCCGGCACCGACCTCCCGGCCTGGCCGCAAACGAACTGGACGGGCACAATGCGGCAGTCCTCGAAAAGGTGAACGCCACCCGCGAGATCTATCTCTCCCACACGCGCGTCCGTGGTAGTTATGCCCTTCGGATCGCGATCGGGAATATTCACACCACTGAAGTCCACGTACGGCGTGCCTTCGATCTGATCAGGGAAGCTGGACGCGCGCAATCCTAGCCTCGGCTTGCCATCTCGGGAGGAACGAAGAATGCTGGGCGGTATATTATCGGGAGCTTTTCCACCCTTTTTTTCGACAGGTCAGGGAGATCCTTGATGAAAGCTTTTGTGAACAGAATCGTGGCTGGCTTCGCGCTCGCAGTCGCCGCGGCAGCTCCAGTCGCAGCGCAGAATCCGGCCAAGGTCGCGGCGTCCTGCGATCCCACCGCCAACACCAAGGGCGACATTGCCAGGGCTCAGTTCTCGATGACCCGCGCCATCGCCGCGGCCGAGAAGGGGAATCCGACGCGCGACTTGCAGGAAGTCCTGCGGCTCGTCGACGCTGGTAATGACAACCCGACGGCTCGCAACTATCTCCGCGGCGAGGCTTATATCCTCTACCTGATGCAACCAAACGCGGTGGCAGTCGTTCCGCGGAGCACATTGGGCCTGACGACCAATCCTACGGGCACGATCGATCTCTTCGTTGCCGCCGATTCAGCGTTCACTGCCGTCGAGCAGGCCGCGCCCGAATGTGCGACCCTCGTTACGCAGTGGCGTCAACAAAAGCCCTGGCTCAACACGCTTAACGCAGCGATCACTGCGCTCAATGCCGGCCAGGCCGATTCCGCAGAAATGCTCGCGAAGAGATCGTTGATTCTCGACCGGCACGCGCCGTACGCGTACTCCGTACTCGGCTCCATCGCTCAGAACAAGAAGAACTGGGCTGCCGCTAACGGCTACTGGAAGCAGGCACTCGCTGCGGCGGGAACCGACACCACCTACGCAGACGTTCGCAGCAAGACGATGTACGAGATCGCATCGTCTGCGTCCGACAGGGTTGATGCCACAACCGGCGCGGCGAAGCGCGCTGCGGCCCGCGAAGCGATCAAGCCGTGGCAGGATTACCTGGCGGTCGCAAACAGCGACCTGCTGCTCGCCGATGCGATCGACAACGCGGGACGGATGTACGTGGAAGCAGGCGACAGCGCTTCAGTATCGGCGGTTTATGCCCCGTTGCTGGCCAATCCGTCCAAGTACGGCGAGCAATCCCTGATTCACGCCGGGGTCGTAGCCACGCGAAATGGTCGTCATGGCGACGCGATCAAGTTGTTCGATGCGGCGCTCGCACAGAACGCCTACTCGCGCGATGCAATCAACAACCTGGCAGCGACGTACATCCAGAACAACGAGCCCGCGAAAGCGCTTCCGCTGATCGATCGGCTCATCGTGGTTGATCCGAGCAATCCCGACAACCCGCTGTTGTACGCGTTCGCTTATCAGGGTTTGTACAAGGGAACCAAGGACAAGAAGCTCCAGAAGACCTACACCGATTCGCTCGTGTACTTCAACAACAAGTCAGAAAACGCGAAGGTCAAGCTCGCGGTGACTGAGTTTTCGCGTCGGGCAAACGAGACACTTCTCGTGGGCTCGATCGAGAACCGCGACAAGACTCCCAAAACCTACACCTTGACGGTGGAATTCCTGGATAAGAGCGGGACTGCAGTGGGCACGGAGACGATTACTGTTGGTCCCGTTGCTCCGAAGGCTACTCAGAGCTTCAAATTGAGAACTGACAAGAGCGGGGTGTACGGATACAGGTACAAGCCGCTGACCTAAGTTGGTTCAACTACAAGTGAAGACTACATGCCCGGCGCTGTCGGCTTTAACGCTAATGGCTCCGGGCAGCGTTTTTTCACGAGCTTCGCGGGAGCATTAGAGGATCGGTCTCGACAAGCGCGCCGACGATCCAGAAACGTCTTCCGTCGAACCAGAAAATCGCGATCTGCTGCATCTCTTTGGCGAGATCCAACGCTGTCTCCTGAGGCATCACCACCGCAACGCTGCACTCACAGTGCGACCTGTCGGGTGAACAGGCATCTACGTGCGCGAATCTGTAGCCGCTCGAGCGCAGCCGTTCGTCGAGCTCCTGTTTTCTTCTTTCGTTCTCGGGCGGCGACAGGTTTTCGCCACGCGGATCGAACGCTGTCATGATTGCAAAGGGCTGACCGAGTCCCGCCGCCCTCAAAGCCGCGATTTGATCATCAGAAGGAATCGCGCGCAAATCGATTTCCACCCGTGGCGTGGTTGCGAATTCGAGAATGGTTTCCGGGTATCTGGGCCAGTCAGGGTCATGTTGGTCCGGCGTAGCTTCCATGGTCACCGGGATTACAAGGTTCGCACCAGAGATCCGCCGCTGAACGCGAATCGACATCTGGTACGCGACTTGACCTGAATCCTCTCGTGAAGCCAAATCAGATCTGGCCCGATCGGCTGTACGTCGTCCGCCACGGTGAATCCGCCGGCAATGTTGCTCGCGACGCCGCGCTGGAGGCGGGCCATCACATGATCGACATCGACGTTCGGGATGTGGACGTTCCTCTCTCGGAGCTCGGTGAGCGCCAGGCGATCGCGCTCGGACGCTGGCTCAGGACGCTGCCGCCCGACACGCGACCAAATATTGTGCTCACTTCCCCCTATCTCCGCGCACGCCATACGGCCGGTCTGATCGCAAAGACCGCCGGCATGCACGAAGACGCGTACTCGCTGATTGTCGACGAGCGGTTCCGCGAGAAGGAATTCGGCATACTCGACCGGCTCACCGCCGCGGGGATCAAGAACCAGTTCCCCGATCAGGCCGAGTTCCGCCGGCTCCTCGGCAAGTTCTATCATCGGCCGCCCGGCGGAGAGAGCTGGTGCGACGTCATCCTTCGCCTGCGCAGCGCAACCGAGATGATATCGCGCGAGTACTGCGGCGAGCGCGTGCTGATCGTCTGTCACGCCGTTGTGGTTCTCTGCATGCGCTACATCCTCGAGCATCTGACCGAGACGGAGCTTCTGGCCATCGACAAAAAGCAGGAGATTGCCAATTGTTCTGTCACACTCTATGAGCACGATGCGACACTCGGCCCACGCGGAAATCTGCGTCTCAAGCTTTTCAACTTCGTTGCTCCTCTCGAGGAGGGCGGCGCTCCAGTGACATCGGAACCGGACGCGAGTGTCGGCGCGCGCTAACAAGCGGCCCCTCGCCGTCACGGCAGGGCTGCTTCGGCGCTGGCCACTGCCACAACCCGGCGGAGATGCGGACAAGGCGGATCGCGGTGTAGCGATCATTGCAGGAGGATCGTCCGAGATACCTGGAGCGCTCCTTCTCGCCGGTGTTGCCGCGCTGCGAGCTGGAGCTGGCAAGCTTCAGCTCGCCGGTCCCCACAGTGCTGCCTCGTCGCTCGCCGTCGCGCTGCCCGAAGCACGCGTGTTTTCACTGCCGGAGACAAGTGACGGATTTCTGGACAGGAAGGCGGCTCTACGTGCGGTCGAATGTGCGCGAGGCGCAGATGCCATCCTCGTCGGTCCCGGCATGCTGAACGATGAAGCTGTGCGGAGCTTCATGGACGAATTCGTCCGTCGCGTTGCCGATAAGCAGCTCGTGATAGACGCGGTCGCCCTGAGCGCGCTGCGTGGCGGCCGGTACCGGTTTACGGAAGAGACTCGTGTCGCGCTTACTCCGAACGCTGGCGAGATGGCGAAGATCACCGGAGATACCAAAGCCGCCATCGAAGCCGATCCGCGCGGTGTCGCCCTGACGGTTGCCCGGGATCTCAACGCGGTCGTTGCCCTGAAGGGACCTGAGACTTTTATCGCCACACCCGACGGCGAAGTCTTCAGGTACGCTGAGGGAGAGGTGGGACTCGCAACATCAGGCTCGGGCGACATTCTCGCCGGAATAGTGGTAGGACTCTCGGCGCGCGGAGCAGCACTGGATCAGGCCGCTGTGTGGGCTGCTTGGCTGCACGGTGCAGCCGGAAACCGGCTCAAGCGCCGAATGGGACCGGTTGGGTTCCTTGCCAGAGAATTGTCCGACGAGATTCCCGCACTAATGAACGGGCTGGCGGCGAAACGAGCGCGTTAGATCTGTAGCGCTCGAACGGGGTTGGTCGGCGTGGTTGGCGTGTGGCGGCGTACCGTCTCACCGGCAGGGGCTTTCATCGGCAACGTCAGAAGAAAGGTCGTCCCTGCTCCCATTCTGCTTGCGACCGTAACGTCCCCGCCGAGGAGGCGCGCAAGTTTGCGCGTCACGCTCAGGCCGAGACCAGTGCCGCCGGTCTTTCGCGTCGCCGTCTGCTCTGCCTGCCAGAAGGGCTCGAAGACATCTTCGAAGTTCTCCGCTGCGATCCCAACACCAGTGTCCGCTATCCGAACCTCCAGCGCGCCGTTGTTGACGGCACAGCCGACTCTCACCTCTCCCTTGTCCGTAAACTTGATTCCGTTGGAGAGAAGATTGACCAGCATCTGCCGGAACTTGGTGCCATCCGTCTGTATCGCCTGGTCCTCATCGAGGAGCTCGACCACGAACGCGAGCTGCTTGTCAGCGGCCATTGGCTGAACGAGTGCTGCGGCGTCAGCGAGGGTGTGATTGATCGACATCGACTCCCACCGTACTCGCTCTCGGCCGATGTCGACCCGCGCAAAGGTGAGAATCTCGTCTATCAGTCCGAGCAAGTGCCGCGCGCTGACGTTGATTCTTCCGAGTTGCTGGCGCTGGAGCTCCGTGATCGGCCCGGTGATGCCATCGGAAAGAAGCTCTTCGTATCCCATGATCGCGGTGAGTGGCGTGCGCAACTCGTGCGACATGACCGCGAGAAAGTCCGTCTTGCTGTTGTTCGCGCGCTCAGCCTCCGCTCTGGCAAGCTCGGCCTCGCTGCGCGCTTTCTCGGCGTGTGCGCGTGCCTGTTGCTCGAGTGCGAGCAGATCGACGCGCTCCTTATCGGTGTTGCGGAGAACGCGCGCCGACCACAGCACCAGGACTACGAAGATCAGAATACTGGAAACCGCAAACAGCGACGCGCCGAATTCCGCTTCGTAGATACCCGCCGATTCTCCGGCGAGCCTGATAATGCCGAGGATCACGGGCGCGACCAGTGCAGCGGGGAGAAGTCGCCGGGTCAGAACTCCAGCGGCACCTTCGTCCATGAGCAGTGCCGCGACGCCTCTGTCTCTCACCGCGAAAATAATTCCTACACCGAGGATCAAATGCGCTATCGCCGTCGGGAGAGCCATCCCCGACGACTGCGACAGGGCGTACATCCCCTTCACACCGAAGACGTACCCGACGACTGCAATCAGCGCGATCAGGAGCCCGGGAGTCGCGAACATTTGCGCCCGCAGATCGTGCTTTCTCTGATCGTGAGGAATGAAGAGAAGCGCGAGCGAATACAGGAGCAGACATGCAGCGCTGTTGATGGCGATGCGACCGGTAGGAGACGGTCCACCGCGCAGTTTGTCTCCAAACAGGAGGAGATCGAAGTCGGATGCGCCGCCGCTGAGATATTCGTAAAAGCTGAGGATCGCGATCGTAGCAACCGCAGCGCCAAGGGTCTGCTGGATCGCTTCAGTGGTGCCGCTTCGACGGGGGCGCACCGCCATGGTCAACGAGCCACCCGCGAGCACGAAGCAAAGCGCAGTCAGCGGAATCATCGGGATTCCGGCCTGCGACCATTGCATGACGACGGGAAGATTCAGTGCCCAGCCGGCGAGGACCAGTGCGCCGATGATTGCGACGGCGCTGCCTGCTATAAGGGGAATCCGCTCGAAGAGATCGATCAACGGGCTGTGGCGGCCCGCGCTGGTTACGAACTGGGTGGGAGTGGACATGTACGCGTCGCCCGAAAACCTATTCGTGATCCCGCATCTGTGCAATTCCATCAAGGTACTGTTTTCCAGCCGCGGCGGCAGTATCATTGCACAGCTGGTGACAGCGCTTCTCCTTCCATGACCGCATCCCGTCTTACAACACCGCCTTCCTTTTCTGCTCCTCCGTCGAAGCAGGAGATCGCGAACCTCCTGACTGAGGCGCGAGAGAGAACTTTATTGCTGATCTCGGGATTGTCTGACGAAGACCTGCACCGACAGCACGATACGCTCATGAGTCCCATCATCTGGGACGTAGGTCACATAGCGCATTTCGAAGAGCTGTGGCTCACCCAGAATCTGGATGGAGCGATCGAGTTCTCGGAGATGCCCGGGATGTACAACCCGTTCGAGCATCCACGCGCCACTCGTGCTTCGCTTGCCCTTCCGACACTGGTCCAGATGATGGAGCGGCTTCGGGAAATACGTGCGCGAGTCTTCGATCGCCTCGACTCGCTCGAGTGGAATGATGGCAACCCCCTCCTCAAGGGCGGCTACGTCTACAACATGGTGCTTCAGCACGAGTACCAGCACAACGAGACGATTCTTCAGACACTGCAGCTTAAGAAGGGCGACCCGTACCATGCGCCGCGTAGAACTGGTATTTCGGCACCGAGCGGAGCGAGTGCGGGAAGCCAGTCGTCACGTGATGGTGAGATGGTCTCGTTTCCCGGCGGTCGTGTAGCGATCGGCACGAGGGACCGTGCTGCCGCTTACGACAACGAGCGTCCTCAACTCGAAGTGGATCTGCGGCCATTTCTCATTGACCCGACCGCCGTCACGAACGGCCAGTATCTCGATTTCATATCCGACCGCGGTTATGAGCGGCCGGAGCTGTGGTCCGACGCCGGCCACCGGTGGGTCACAGAAACAGGAGTGGTCGCGCCCAAGCACTGGTTTCGTGATGGCGATGCGTGGCTCAGTCGCATCATGGACGTCACCCGCCCCGTTGATCGGAATCGTCCGGTGTGCCACGTCTGCTATCATGAAGCGGAGGCGTTCGCCAAGTGGTCCGGAAAACGATTGCCGACAGAATTCGAATGGGAAGCAGCTGCGTCGTGGGATCCGTCGACAACAAAGGCCCGCAAGTTTCCGTGGGGTGACGCCGAGGCGACGGCCAGCCTCGCGAACATAGATCAGCTTTCGTTCGATGTCGCTCCCGTTGGCACATACGATGGGAACGTGTCGCCGATTGGCTGCTACGGAATGATTGGCGACGTCTGGGAGTGGACATCGAGCGACTTCAACGGCTACCCCGGCTTTCAGAGCTTTCCGTACAAGGAGTACTCCGAAGAGTTCTTCGGCTCGGACTACAAGGTTCTGAGGGGTGGCTCGTGGGCTACTCGCCCGGGCGCAATTCGAACCACTTTCCGCAACTGGGACTATCCAATCAGAAGGCAGATCTTCAGTGGATTCCGCTGCGCTCGGGACGCGTGAAGGACAATCACTCTTTCGACGTCGGCGGCAGCACACCGCCCTACACCGTACATCGCTCGCGGCAGCAAATGGTGCACGACGTGCGCGAGGGGCTCACGAAGGAGCCCAAGCAGCTCTCGCCGAAATATTTCTACGACGAGCGCGGCTCAGAGCTATTCGAGGAGATCACTCAACTTCCTGAGTACTATCTCACGCGCGCCGAGAGGTCGCTGCTGGAGCAGAGGATCTCCGAAATCGTCGCAGCCGTGCGGCCGTGTTCCCTCGTCGAGCTCGGTGCCGGCAGTGCGACCAAGACCCGCCTCATCCTCGATGAAATGCGCTCGAGCGGGTGCGCCGAGTGCTATGTACCGATCGATGTGAGCAAGGATTTCCTGGAGGCGACGGCTCTCCAGCTTCAGGCGGATTACCCGGATATTCGAACGACTCCTGTCATCTCCGACATCACGGAGCCATTTGCGCTTCCTCCGGTGGCGGGTCCGACGCTCGTCGTGTTCCTCGGCAGCACGATCGGCAATTTTCCGCGCGAGCCCGCGATCCGCCTTCTGTCCCACGTCGCCCGCGCTATGGGTCCTTCAGATCGATTCCTGCTCGGCGCCGATCTGAGGAAGGATCCAGCAATCATCAATCGCGCTTACAACGATTCGAAGGGAGTGACTGCGGCTTTCAACCTCAACGTCCTCCAGCGTTTGAACCACGAGCTCGGTGCGGATTTCCCAGTTAGCGACTACGAGCACAAGGCATTCTATAGTAGCGATCACCACCGGGTCGAAATGCATCTCATCGCCAGGAATGCACACAACGTCGTGATCCCGGAGATCGGAGAGATACAGTTCAAGAAAGGCGAGGGCATTCGCACCGAGCTTAGCTACAAGTATGACCGACCCACGCTCGAGGATATTCTCCAGGCGGCGGGTCTCGTGATGGAAAAGTGGATGCCGGCCGATGACGGATCCTTCGCTCTCGCGCTTGCTCGCGCGGAGGACTGAGCCAGCCTCGTGAGTCTTTCAGAGGCGATGCTGCTCGATGATGTCCGGCAGCGACTCTTTTCCCCCACCCGATCTCCCCACCCATATGTGATCGGGCTGGAGCTGGAGCTCATTCCTTTTCACCATGCAACGCGAGCGCCGGCGCTTGCGACGATGCACTCAGGGACATCGACCGCCGAAGTACTGTCGCAACTCGGACGACGCGAAGACTGGCATGAGGAATCAGTCGACGGAGATCCGCCGTCCTGGACCCTCAAAGATGGCGCGCGTATCTCATTCGAGCCTGGTGGACAGATAGAGATCAGCACAGCCCCTCAGCCGGCGGCGTCAGCAGTCATCGACTCGACGCAGAATCTCGTCGCCATGCTGCGCGATGCGATGTCGACTGCTGGAGTTGACCTGGTCGCTCGTGGAGTAGATCCATACAACGACATAGATGCCGTACCTCTCCAGCTCCACCGCGAGCGTTATACAGCCATGACGCGCTACTTCGACTCGATCGGGCCGTCAGGTGTGCGGATGATGCGCCAGACCGCGGCACTGCAGATCAATCTGGAGCGGGGAGAGGATCCGAAATCCAGGTGGCGCCTTCTCAACGCATTGGCACCAATCGTCGTCGCGCTGTTTGCGAACTCCCGTCAATACGCGGGCAAGCGAACCGAGTGGGCGAGTTATCGTGCCCAGTTGTGGAGGACACTCGATACTTCGCGCACGGGAATCGTATACGACGAAGCTTCGCCGGCGCTACGGTACTTTGCTTTTGCTCTGGATGCGCTCGCGATGCGAAGTGGTCGCGACGGCACAGGCTATCGCAAGTTTCGCGAGTGGATGAACGACGCCGCTGTAAATATGGACGACTGGTTGTTCCATCTTTCTACGCTTTTTCCCGAGGTGCGTCCGAAGGAGTTCTTCGAGCTGAGATCCGCCGACACGATCGAGCCCGATACGTTGGCCGCGCCAGTGCTCTTCATCACAGGTCTCGTCTATGACGAAGAGAGCGCCCACCGCGCGATCGAGCTGACAGGTGCGCCCAGCGAAAAGTTGCTGGAGAGAGCCGGGCGATTGGGATTGGCTGACCCCGAAATACGGCGAATTGCCTCACAGCTGGTGGTGCTGGCACTCGACGGCGGGCGACGATTGGGTAACGACTATCTCCGACGATCGCACCTTGCTTCTGCGTATCAACACTTTGCGCGTGCTCTCTCGACAACCGAAGTTTGAGCCGATGATTATCCGACGCGCAGGGTTCTTGTTGGCCGTTGTCGGAGCTCTTTGCGTGCCGCAGCCGACGCACGCCCAGCCGGCGATTCGCATCAATCAGCTCGGATACCTGCCAGATGCGCCCAAAGTCGCGGTTTTCTGCGCGCTCGAGAAAGTCGAGCTTTCGGGATTCACCGTAACTGATCTCGCGGGCAAGACTGTGCTGGCGCAACCAGCCGCTTCGGCCAGGGCACTCGGCCCCTGTGTCGCGAATTATCGACTCGACTTCTCGTCGTTGAGACGACCAGGCAACTATCTAATTACCGCAGGTGGAGTGACTTCACCCGTCGTGCGCATCCGAACGAACGCATACGCCGGCGCTGCAGATACGCTGCTCTACTACATGCGGGAGCAGCGATCGGGATTCAATCCGCTGTTCAAGACCGTGGTTCACACGCGCGATGGTATCGTAGTCGACGACTCGGCACGCGCAGGCAAGTTCGTCCCTGTCACAGGGGGATGGGCGGATGCGTCGGACTATTTGCAGTACGTAATGACATCCGCTAACGCGACATTCGTGATGTTGATGGCGTACCGCGATCATCCCGCGTCTTTTGCGGACCGCTTTGATTCACGCGGGCTACTCGGCGGTAACCGGATTCCGGATTTGCTGGACGAGGCCCGCCACGGCCTCGCTTGGCTTGTGCGCATGTTCCCTTCGGATTCGGAGATGTATAACCAGCTCGGTGATGATCGTGATCATACCTACTGGGATATTCCGCCCAATGATTCAGCCGATTATGGCTGGGGCAAAGGAAAGGAGCGACCCGTCTATCCCTGCACTGGAAAGCCGCAGGGACTCTTCAAGTACAAGAACAGATCGAACGGACTTGCATCGACAGCCGGCAAATATGCTTCGGTATTCGCCCTTGCTGCGTCGGTCTACAGGCAACGCGATCCGGCCTTCGCGAAAAAGCTCCAGCAGAAGGCGTTTTCAGCCTACTCCATCGGTAAGCGATTCCCCGGTGTCTGTCAGGGAGCACCAGGCCGCGCGCCCTATTACTACGAGGAAGACAACTGGGTCGATGACATGGAGCTCGCCGCAGCGGAGCTCTACGCTTTGACACGCGATCGGAAGTACCTCCGTGATGCCCTGGAGTACGCATCCCGTGAGCCGGTCACTCCGTGGATGGGCGCGGACACCGCCAAGCACTATCAGTGGTTCCCGTGGCACAACAACGGACATCACGAGATCTGGCGCAACGCGAATTCCACGGACAGGAAAATCGTCGCGGAGTATTACAGAAAGGGCCTGGCTGCGGTGGTGGAGCGCGCCGACAACGGATTCCGGATTGGGATTCCGTTCATCTGGTGCTCCAACAATCTGATGACGTCGTTCGCGACTCAGGCCTATCTGTACCGTCGCATGACCGGCGATAACCAGTTTCGCGAGTACGAGCAGGCAGCGCTCGATTGGCTCTTTGGTGCGAATCCGTGGGGGGTCTCAATGGTGATCGGGCTGCCCCACGACGGAGTGTTCGCGCGCGATCCTCACTCGGTTGTAGCAAAGGAGATGCGAATCGAGCTGACTGGAGCCCTCCTCGATGGTCCCGTCTACTCCTCGATCTACAAGAATCTCCTTGGCATCAACCTCCGCGAGCCCGATGAGTACGCACCATTCAATACAGGATTCATCGTTTACCACGACGATGTCGGCGATTACTCCACCAATGAGCCAATCATGGATGGAACGGCGAACCTAACCTACCTGCTGGCGGCGATGGCCGCTCAGCCATTGAAAGACGGGAAGTAGCAGGAGCGCTACCCTTCAAGATGCCAGAGCTGCCGGACATCACGGTTTACATCGAAGCGCTCGCTTCCCGCCTAACCGGTCAGTCGCTCGAGCGCACTCGAATCGCAAAGCCTTTCCTTCTCCGCTCGGTTGACCCACCCATCAGTGCGGCAAATGGGAAACGCGTCCTGGGTGTCCGGAGAATGGGGAAGCGCATTGTCCTGGAGCTCGAAGAAGATCTCTTCCTCGTCATTCACCTCATGATTGCCGGCCGTCTTCGCTGGGTGCCTAGCGGAGCAAAAGTACCTGGGAAGGTTGGCCTCGCGGCTTTCGATTTCCCTAACGGCACCTTGATTCTGACTGAAGCCGGATCGAAACGGCGGGCCTCGCTCTGGCTGGTACGAGGTGCACAATCGCTCGAGCAGTTCGAAAGAGGAGGCCTCGAGGTCCTCGATGCCGATCTCGCGCATTTCACCGAGCGGCTGATTCAGGAGAATCACACCCTGAAGAGATCTCTCACGGATCCCCGACTGTTCAACGGAATCGGCAACGCTTACTCCGACGAGATTCTCCATCGCGCAAAGCTGTCGCCGATCAAACACACGCGGCGGCTAAGCGGGGAGGAGATTCAAAGGTTGTTTGACGCCACTCGTGCCACACTCATCGAATGGACCGAGCGCCTTCGTCGTGAATCGAAGGATGACTTCCCGGCGAAGGTGACCGCGTTTCGCGAAGAGATGGCAGTGCACGGCAAATTTGGTCAGCCGTGTCCGGTCTGCGGCACTCCAGTGCAGCGGATTCGCTACGCCGACAACGAGACGAACTATTGCCCGCGCTGCCAGACCGAAGGGAAACTGCTGGCCGACCGCGCCCTCTCGCGCCTGCTCAAGCAGGATTGGCCGCGCTCGATTGACGAGCTCACCTGGAGTTGATACGATCGTTGCGATAATGAGCCCTCCCCTTAAGGCGCGGTTGGTGGCACTCGCGCTCGCATCCCACATGGTCCTTCCGAGCGTGGCTCGCTCACAGGACTCAGTGCGTGTCGTTCCGGGTTGGGGTCTCGACACCTCCGCTACCGGATCGGGTGACTACACGACCCAAGGCCCTGTGCCTGAGATATATCGAGCTTGGCGCGACTATCTCCGCTCAGACGCCCAGCGTCAGTCTCCAACCAGGTATTGGTCTAGCGCGGAACAGCGCAGATGGTCTCGATACGACCTACTGGCGGGCTACGCCTATCAGGGTTTTCCGGCGACGGTGCTATCCATACAGCCCGCTCAGCAGGGAGCGGCCGACGAGTACGTCGTAAGGACGTTGTTCGCATCCGCAATCGGACCTGCGAAGGACGTCAAGCCTATCGCCTTGACGCGCGTCTACGCGATTCGTGAGGGTGGCAATTGGGTTTTCGCCAATGCGTTGCCTCGATTGACTCGCGATTGGAAACGACGCCCGGTCGGACACATCAAATACATTGTTCAGCCCGGTCATAGGTTCGATGAGCGAAAAGCGAGAAGCGCGGCGAGATTCGCGGATTCAATCGCGGTTGTGTTTTGCGTGCCACCCATCGCTGAGCTGAACTATTATGTCGCGGACACTCCCGAAGAAATTCATCGTATCCTCGGGCTCGACTTCATGGTGGGTGGAGATCAGGCATCCTACTCCGACGCTGCCAGGAAGATGATTCTCGTCGGGAGCTCGATCTTCGGCGAAGACCACCGCCACGAGTTGACGCACTTTGTGTTGGCTCCGCTGATGATTGCCGGCAATACTCCCGGCATCATCAATGAAGGTGTGGCTACCTGGCTTGGTGGATCGCTCGGAAAAACGTTCCCCGACGTAATGAGAGAGTACGCCGGCTTCCTCGCCGCGCACCCGACGATCACTCTCGACTCAGTGTTGACAGTTGACGACCATGATTTAGGAACAAGGCCTGCTGGCGCGGCCCTGGTCGAAATGACCTACCGCCACGGTGGCATCGTGGCGGTGAAAGCGTTGATGACGAGCGGACGTACTGATGCGCAGCTACGCACAGCGCTCGAAAAAGCGCTCGAGATGTCCTGGCCGGAAATCGAGCGAAGATGGCGAGCGCACATACTCGAGTATGCCGTGCCCGCGCCCAGAAGATGAGGCTAGATCGTCCCCGCGTCGATCCACTTCACAACACGAGGCGGCTCGTACGCCTCAAACCGGGACAGTAGTACCGCAGGATCGCTTTCCACGATAACCATCTTCCTGTGTACGTCGCGCACGAACTTCTCGGCTACCGCGCGATCCAGAAACTCGAGGAGCGGATCGAAGTAACCGGCGACGTTCAGTAATCCGCATGGTTTCTCGTGCATACCGAGCTGGCCCCACGTCCAGATCTCGAAGAATTCCTCGAGCGTACCGATCCCACCTGGCAACGCGACAAATCCATCAGCCAGCTCGGCCATCATTGCCTTTCGCTCATGCATCGAATCGACAATTCGGAGATCGGCGAGTGCTGTGTTGGCGACCTCGCGCTGGACGAGCATGCGGGGAATCACTCCGATGATGTCGCCTAGCTCGTCGAGCATGGTATCGGCAAGCGCCGCCATCAGTCCGACGTTCGATCCGCCATAGACGATTCCTATTCCCCGCTCGCACAGAAGCTTGCCCAGTGAACGAGCAGCTTCGACGTAATCGGGACGTACGCCAGGGTTTGATCCGCAAAAGATCGCAAGTCGACGGATCTCGCTCACGCGCGAGGGCGCAACGCGGCCATCATGCTCGACCCGAAGCCGGTCAGCGATTGGCCGCCATCGCATACGACCACCGCGCCCGTGATGAATTTCGCGGCATCACTCGACAGAAAGAGCGCAAGGTTCGCGATCTCGTCCTTCGTCGCGAAGCGCCGTAACGGGATCCCGCGCGTGACTTTCTCCCGGATCTCAGGCGTCGGCGCCAGACGTCGCATGCCCTCCGTGTCATCGACGCCGCCCGGGGCAATCGAGTTGATTCGCACACCCTCAGGGCCCCACTCTATCGCCAGACACTTGGTGAGCATGTCAACACCGGCTTTTGCGGCACAAACATGAGCCTGCATCGCCATCGGGGTAAATGCTTGGGTCGCCGAGATGTTGATGATCGACGCGCCTGGACGTCGGAGGTGCTCGAATACGGCGCGACAGGTGTTGAAGGTACCGAGCAGATCGATGTCTATCACTGACTTGAATCCATTCGCAGACATCCCAAGCGCAGGGGCGGGAAAGTTTCCGGCGGCTCCGCACACAACCAGGTCGATGTCTCCGTGCGCTTCGCGCGCAGATCGGATCGCCGAGGCGAGTGCTTCATAGTCGCGGACATCGGCCGGATGGCCCGAGGCAGTGCCTCCAGCGCTACGTATCTCCTCGGCAGCGGCGTCCAGCTTTTCTTTCGTTCTTCCGATCAGAGCTACTCGGGCGCCGCTCTGCGCGTAGCGGCGGGCAATCGCCAGATTGATCCCACTCCCGCCACCGGTGATGATCGCGGTCTTGCCATCGAGCAGCATTTCTCCGAAAACTTCCGTCATGGAGGCTCCATCAGAACGAGGCGTATCGCACCGGTTGCGCTGCGAACCGCAAACCTATCACAAAGGGTGGTTTCATGAAACGCACACTGATCGTATGCGCGCTTGCTACGATGACCATCGGCTGCACGGCCGCCGTCAGCAGTGGATCCGGTTCATCGAGCGACGCGACAGAGAGCTCTTTGATGCAGGCTGACCGCGATTTCGCGGTAGCGACCCACGCTCGCGGAATTGATGGCTGGATGTCCTTCTATACGGCGGATGCGATTCGCATCCGCTATCGCGGCAACATGGTGAAGGGCTCTGACGAAATCCGAAAGTTCGATTTGCCGTACATCTCCGACACGACCAGTGTTCTGAACTGGGAGCCGACTGACGCTCACGTCTTTCGCGGCGGAGGTGTCGGTTCGACCACCGGTAAGTACTGGGCCGTAAGCCGCGTCGGTCCCGACGCCGGAAAGGAGATCAGTCACGGCCGTTACGTGACGATGTGGCGCCGCGATGGGGGGCGATGGCTCGTCATAATGGATACCGGCTATCCGGAGCCTGCGGCTCCGGTGAAATAGGTAGGACGTACAAAAAACCCCGTATCCTCTCGGATACGGGGTCGCTACTGGCGGCCCACCCGTCCTAACAAGCTCGACCAGTAGCAATCATGTGGGCCGGAGAGACACCGCCGGCCCTCAACATCTTAGACTCACCTTACGGTGAAATGGTTTAAAAGATTCTTTGGTGCCGGGCCGGGTGGGGGAACCCGGAGGGCTGCCGCGACTAGCTGGTCCGGCGTCGCTTCCGGGTCGTATCCAGCGTCAGGTCGCCGGTTGACGTGAATAGCTGCTCTACCGCCACGTTCGACAGCGCCGCCACCGTTTCCCGGTTCAACGATAGCCTGGTCGACCCACCACTCGGTTCTTCCTCGATCAACCCCGCCGCCCGCAACGTCTGCACATGGTGGGTGATCGTGGGCTTCGAGACTTTGAGACTTCGCGCCAGCTCTGCCGACGTCGTTGGCGTGCGCGCGAGTACCGACGCGATTGCGTAACGCGTCGTGTCGCCGAGCGCCCGGAAGACTGATTCTGCGCTGACAGTGTGACGAGACCCGCGGGCAGGTTCCTGAGTCGCCCAGTCGTCTTCGACCAGTCTGTTTGGGGAAGCCGCGTCCCGCGCGATTGGAAAGTAGAGACTGAAACGCTCTGGTCTCGTCTCGTACTTTGCCCACCATCTGCGAGTGTTGAAACCCGAGGGAATTATGTACAGCCGATCGACTCGGTCATACTTGATCGCGGACCCAGCTTTCGGTCTCAGCTCTCCAGCTTCGTCGTCGATTGCAACAGGCAGGCTCAGCTCACTAGTCAGCTCCGCCAGCGTCGAATTCTCGTACAGATCCTTCAGGTGAAATGATTCCGATCGCAGTATCGACTCGAGCGCGGACCAGTCGCGCTTGAATCCTGTCTGCCAGAAACGCTGGAGCACGAGTGCAAGCTCGTCACGAAACAACTCCGGTTTGGACAGGAGCGTTGTCATCGCGTTCACCGCGTGCGAGTCAGGCGAGTACGGGCGCAGGCCGAAATGGCCAAGGAGCTCTCCGCCAGGAAGCTTGTCGCTCGTCAGGATCTGTTTGAGACTCTTCTTCCGCGTGAGGAGCGATTGCACAGTAGGCGGGTCATGGAATATCCCCGACAGAATGTTCGCCTTGAGCTCCTCGACCCGCATCTCCCGGACGCTGGAGAGCATCTCCTCGAACGTCATTTCTCCGGGCGTGCGCTGCAGCGCGTCGGCGAGCAATGGCCAGAAGAGAGCAACAGGGGCAATGCGTTTTGCCACGCGCTCAAAATCCCGCGGAAGTCTCAGAAGAGCTCTTTCCTTCCAGCGATCGAGCGAAGTCGGCGCGCTACTGGTGAGAGTGTACAGCGCGTAGAACGCCTCGAAGCGCGGCGTGACCAGGAACTCGATCGGGAGGGAAGCAGAGCGAGCCATGTTAGCTAATAACCTAACATCTTTCTATAGCCGATGGCGCCTAATCGCAAAAACTCCGTTGGTCATATCGATTCGCACGATGCCGCTGTTCCAGACATCCCCTCCCAGCACACCGTCGAGTGAAGCAAGAACCTGGTAAACGGGGGCCCGGACGACTGCGCTCCTGAACAGGATGGGAAAGCCTCGGACGAACAATCGAACATCCGGCAAAATCGGAGCGCGGAGAGATATCTCGCCCCCAAGTCCACCAACCCTCCGACTCTCAATTCGTACTGCCTGGAGCTGGAGCTTGTCGAGCATCGTCTCGGTTACAAACGTCTGCTGGGCTCCGGTATCGAGCCCGAAGTGAAGCGAAAGTCCGTCGCCACTGGTGAGCCTCACTACCGGGAGACCGACCCAGAACATGTTGCGATCCGACTGTCGCCTCGATGCTGCCGGATCTCGGAGTCGAAGCGTGCCTTCGCCGTAATCCACCTCCAGATCGAGATGTCGAATGATGTCGAAGCCGATGATGCCATCGATTTTGACCGGCATCCTCAGCTCGACCGGTTTCGACTCTCGCATTTGCATCAGCGATTCATCGACAATCATCGTCGGAGCATTGCGCACCAGAAGCTGGCCGATCTCGAGCTGGGGAAGCAGCGAAGGATGCGCTTTCACCCTTCCCGTGCTGGTAACGATTTCCAGCGTATCGAGCATCAGCGGGACGACGTGGAGATCGCGCGCGACATCCGACGCGAGCATGGTCATACTCGAACCGGTGTCGAGCCAGAAGTGGTAGTCCTTGTCTCCGATCCTGACGGGAACAAGGGGCGTTCCCAGTGCAGAAAGCGACATCGGCAGGACAACAGACTGGGCGCGAAAGACAATGGTTTTCGGCGGAGCGTTGTTGAACGCGACCGCCCATCGCTCAATGCTGGCCATGTCAGTCCGGTCAGCTTTCGTCTGTGACGCTTCGTTCCTCAGAGCAGCAAGGGCGTCCCATTTTTCCTGGTACTGCAAGGTCGCGGTGTAGATGACCCTCGAGCCGGTACGGATGATCGAATCCGTCGCTGTTCGGTGCAGCTGACCGAAACGTTGCTCCGCACTCGCGAAATCTCCCGCCATCAGGCTCCTGAGTCCTTCGGCAAACTGCTTCTCCGATTCCGTGCGCGCGGCGGCGACTGCTTCGGCGGGACGAAGCTCGGCGAGCGCCTCCCAGTAGCTGACACGGCGTGCAGCCTGAACAGAAACCGGTGTGCGGACACATGCCGCCATGACGACCGTTGTCATCACGACCGGGTACGTGCGCCATTTTGCGGATTGGCGCGACCGGTGCATAGCCTTGGGGAGTCGACTCATGTGCCTGGGCACAAGCTAGGATGCTGCACACTGATACACCACATGAATCCATTCCCGATAACGTCCTCTCGGAAGGGCGAGGTGGAACATCCGACGGGAGCCACCTGGGGCGGATGCGACCGCGTATCTTTGACAATACCGCACTCGGCGCCGCGACGTCCGATGCGCTCACAGTAAAATCACACCTGTTGGACAGTCAGCGAGTGAATTGATGAGCGACAAGATCGAGAAGACCGACGAGGAGTGGCGGAAGCAGCTCACCCCGGAGCAATACCGGATCGCCAGAAAGAAGGGGACAGAGCGCGCTTTTACCGGCGAGTATCACGACAGCAAACAGCCGGGCACCTACAGATGCGTTTGCTGCGACACTCCACTATTCGATTCAGATTCAAAATTCGACTCCGGCACCGGGTGGCCCAGCTTCACAAACCCGGTTAGTGACGAAAACGTGCAAACCGAATCGGACACGAGTCTATTCATGAGGCGCACCGAAGTTCTGTGCGCCAAGTGCGATGCTCACCTTGGGCACGTGTTCGACGATGGCCCGGGACCCACGCACCAGCGCTATTGCATCAACTCTGCTTCACTCAAGCGAGAGGATAAATAGCCAGCTCCGGGTGAGCTCACCGCGCCGGAAGAAGGGCGACCACCACAGGTGTGCTTTCGTTTCCATTTCTATCCACGGCCGAGATGCTTACGGCATCCGGATCGCTTCCGCCGGCGTTGCGGGGAATCATCAGGAACCTCTGGAGGCCCGGCACTACCTCAGTTGACCAATCGTTACCCGCGTGAGTGCGAACTACCCACAGCCAGGTTGGTTCCGCTCCCTGAGGCAGAAGAGATAGAGTACTTGCGCCCGTTCCCGCATCGCGGCCTGCACGCACGATGGGAGTAGCCGGAGGAATGCTATCGAGCCAGGTGGACGCCGGCACGAGTGTTCGCGTAGCGTACGGGCCAGCCACTATTTTCTCGGGAAGACCATCCCGGCCATACATCAGCGAGCGCATGCTGAAGTAGACGTTTCCGGTGGCCCCCCGCTGGGCGCGCGTGAGTGCGATCTGATCCAGCAGCTCCTGAGCGGGCCATCCCGTCGGCGTTCCGGTAACTTTGTCAACGTAATTGCCTATCCACATGTGTCTGCCCTTCAGGTTCTGCTCGACCCACCACGGCAGAAGTATCGAGTAACTCAGGGCAGGATGATCAGTCGGCCAATACAGTTGCGGCGTGAAATAATCCGCCCATCCGTTCATCACCCATTTTCTCGAATCGCCGTAAAGCTCCGAGTATGAATCGAACTGCCCTCCCATCTGTGGCGGGTATCCCGGACGCCAGGTCCCGAACGGACTGATTCCGAATTTCACCCATGGCTTTGCCGCCTTTATCTGGACATAAACCTGATGAATCAGGCTGTCGACGTTCTCGCGGCGCCAGTCATCCTTGCCTAGCCTTCCACCGGAATTTCGATAGCGCCGGTAACTCCCTGCGTCGGGAAAGTCGATGGTATTTCCGCGTCTATCTTTTTCCTTATACGGATAGAAATAGTCGTCGACATGAACGCCGTCGATGTCGTATCGCTTGACGACGTCGAGGACAACCTTAATCGTGTGCTGCCGAACCTCGGGCTCGCCCGGGTCCATCCATAGGTGCTTGCCGTACCGTTTCACCAGCTCCGGATTCGTGCGACTGATATGGTTCGGGGAGATAGGCGACTTCGCCGAAGGATGCCGCGCCCGATACGGATTGAACCACGCGTGCAGTTCCAGTCCACGCTTGTGTGCCTCGTTCACCGCGAACTCGAGCGGATCGTACCACGGATCCGGCGCTCGGCCCATTTTTCCGGTGAGGTACTCCGACCATGGCTCGTACGGCGACGCATAGAGCGCGTCGGCGCCGGGCCGCACCTGCAGAATCACGGCATTGAGCCTGAGCGCTGCCGCGCGGTCGAGAATAGCAATCAGCTCTTCCTGCTGCTCCCGGGTCGAGAGCCCCGGCACCGAAGGCCAGTCGATGTTGTCGACCGATGCCACCCACACTCCCCTGAACTCTCGACGAAGCGGCGGCGGCGGGGTCAGGTTCTGTACGGAACTTACGGGAGCTTGTCCGCACGCAGTGTCGAAA
>Ga0184619_10000083_pt1 | contig 28792 bp, 22 predicted proteins | sample PLM0_60_b1_FD_133146 | JGI IMG/M metagenome (GOLD analysis project Ga0184619, IMG submission 133146) | Groundwater sediment microbial communities from an aquifer in East River, Colorado, USA - PLM0_60_b1 | ecosystem: Environmental > Terrestrial > Soil > Riparian zone | place: USA: East River...
CGATCGGCGCCTGCGAAGTCGAAGGCGTGCCGGCGTGGCTGGTCGCCGATTTTATTCGGACCTCGATTGCGAAACCAGATTTCGACGCACTCGGGGGACGCCCCATGTTGGTCTTTCGTTCGACACCGGACGTTTCCTGGACTTTGCTCGTCAAGGAGATCATCGACCGGGTGGGCGCTTTCGTGGCCCTGCTGCTTTTTGCGATTCCGATGGCGATCGTGGCCCTGATGATTCGCATCACTTCACGTGGTCCAGCTATTTTTCGGCAACGTCGCGCGGGCAAGCACGGCAAGCCATTTGTCATGTACAAATTCCGTTCGATGTCGGACGATGCTGAGATGCGGCGGGCGGAGCTGGAGCCGTTCAATCAGATGCACGGGCCGGTGTTCAAAGTGGAAGCCGATCCGCGCATTACCCCGCTTGGCCGCTGGCTGCGTCGGACGAGCTTTGATGAGCTACCGCAACTGGTGAACGTGTTGATGGGAGATATGAGCCTGGTGGGCCCGCGTCCACTGCCGCTTTACGAGGTGGAAAAATTTGAGAATACCGCGCAACGACGGCGGTTGAGCGTAAAGCCGGGTTTGACTTGTCTCTGGCAGATCAGTGGGCGCAATCGAGTGCGGGACTTTCGCGATTGGGTCAAACTCGATCTTGATTACATCGACCATTGGTCGCTCGGGCTTGATTTCAAGATTTTGTTGCGAACGATTCCGGCGGTGCTTTTAGGCTCGGGCGCGAAGTGACGCGCGTACACTATACTATATATAGAGAGAGGCGCGAACCGGGCGCCGCCGCGTTCTATTCCTGCGGGACATGGCGCGGCAGCATCCTTTCGACGTACTTGGCGAGGAGATCAAACTCGAGGTTGACCGGATCGCCCGGCTTAACCATGTCGATGTTGGTTTCGCGTTTCGTAACGGGAATGATCCAAACAGCGAAACTTTTCGGCAAGACTTCGGCGACCGTGAAGCTGATCCCGTTGATGGCAATCGATCCTTTGTAAGCTACGTAATGGGCAAATTCGGCGGGCAATTCAACTTCCAGGCGATGGTCCCCGCCGCTCTCTTCGAAGGCCAGGATTCGCGCCGTGCAGTCGATGTGGCCCTGCACAAAATGGCCGCCGATGCGACTATCCGCGGCAAGGGCGCGCTCGAGATTGACCGGACTCTCGCGCCGCAAGTTCTTTAGATTCGTGCGATCCAGTGTTTCTTCGAGAAGATCGAAAGTGAGCTGCTCGCCGCGATGCGCGCTGACGGTCAGACAACAGCCATTCACAGCGACGCTGTCACCGGTACGAATCTCTTTCGCGATGCGCGGCGCGGCGATTTGCAATTGCGTCCCGTGATTGCTGGCGCGAATCCAAAGCACGCTGCCGACTTCTTCGACGAGACCGGTGAACATCGATCAACTTTTAGCCGCGCAACGTCAGCCAGCAAAGCAGGAAAAGCACCGGCAACAGGATGGGAAGGGAAAACTTTAGGACGAACCCAACAAAACTTGGCGTGTGCACTTTGTGTTGCTCGGCGATTGCCTTGATCATGAAATTGGGACTGTTGCCGATGTAAGTCGCGGCTCCGAACAAAACAGCGCTCATGGAAATCGCGGCCATCTCGGCCTTGCCGCTGGAAAGAAATTCTTGCACCGCGGCAGGATCCTCGATGCTGAGACCGGCGCGGCCAAGAGCGTTGGCAAGGAACGTCAGGTAAGTTGGCGCATTGTCGAGCACGGCGGATAGAGCGCCAGTGATCCAGTAAAATTTCGCGGGCGTATCAATGGCCAGATCGCGCGCGTGCAACTGCATGTGATCGAGCACTGGAACCATGGTGAGAAAAATTCCGAGGAAGAGCCAGCCGACCTCCTTCGCGGGCGCAAACGAAAATTCATTGGCCGCATGCACCCTTTTCGGTGTCGCGAAATACGATCCGGCGGCGGCGGCGAGCATAATTGCTTCGCGGAGAAATGACGGACGCTCGATGAAAAGTGCGCCGAGAATGATCGCGAGAAATAAAATGTTCCGCGATCCCTCGATGTCGATTTTGCGAGCGGCGGTTTCTTCTTCACGAACGACAGCCGGCGCGCGGCGAAAATTATGTCGATCGACGAGATAAAATATCAGAAGCAAACCGAGCAGCGCAATCGACCAGGCCACCCAGCAGTGCTGAATCATCCACCAAAACGGCACGCCTTTGAGATAACCAAGAAAAAGCGGCGGCCCCATCGGGGTTAGTCCGCCGCCCAGATTGCTCACAAGAGAGATGAAGAACGCCGTGTGCAAACCCGTGTACCGATATTTGTTCGCGCGAATCCAGGGGCGAATGAAAAGTATCGACGCACCCGTGGTGCCGAGAATGTTCCCCGCGATTGTTCCGAGAAACAAAAACACGGAATTAAAAAATGGTGTGGCTTCTCCGCGAATCTGCACGTGAATCCCGCCCGCGACAACGAAGAGCGAGCCGACCAGCGCCATGAAACGAATGTAATCGCTGCCTTCGCGCAGAATTCGTTCCGGCTGCCGAATCCCGAAGAGATAGTACGCGGTGACGATGGCAGCGAGAAAGAGCGCAACGAGATGATAATGACGTTCCCAATGATGCTTGAGGACGAAGGGGAGAAACGCGATGCAAAGCAAGAGCACCGCAAACGGCACCATAATCAATGGATTCGGTTCGATCGCTGGACTCGCCGCCAAGATAAAGTCGCTCATCAGGAATCTCGCGCCGGGCAGCAATGCGACAAAAACAATGTGCGTGCAATGATAAACGGCTGAGAAGCGGCCGGATCATTTGCGCGTGATTCATTGATTGGAATAGACCGAAGCTCTTTTGTAAGCTCTGCAATCGTGCACCAATTTGTTGGTCACGTCGGGCGCGCGCCACTCCATTTATCAAATGAAAATTTGGCATAAGATCGGCAAACTCGCGCAGCCGTTGAGCTATCGGCGCGCCTGGCGCAGAGCACAACGCTTCGTTTTTCGGCTTCCACTCGGGCCGTTGCGGGCCGACATCGATCAGGAACGTCTGCGCGAAATTGAGCAACGCTACGCCGGCTCGCACGCATGGTACGCCAAGTACGCGAATGTTGATCCTTGGTTGAGACTGAATCGCGAACGCGTGCAAGATCTAAAACTTCATCGCTCCGCGCCAAAGCGCGTGCTCGATCTTGGCTGCGGAGGCGGATTTTTCTTGTTCATCCTGAAAAAGCTTGGCCATTCCGTCGTTGGTCTCGACGTGGACCAAGTGTCGCTTTTCACTGAGTTGCTGAATATTTTCGATGTGCCGCGTGTCGTTTGGAGGATCAAAGCATTCGAGCCGCTGCCGGATCTCGGCCAAGAATTCGATCGGATCACCGCGTTCTCGATCAATTTTAATTTGTACTATCCGACGGAACGACTCTGGGGCTCGGCGGAATGGGATTTTTTCCTGCGCGATTTGCAGCGACACCTTGCGCCTTCCGGCAAAATTTTTTTCGGGCTCAATCCCACATTCGGTGGCGATTACTACACGCCCGAACTACGCGATTTCTTTTTGCGCCGGGGTGCAGATGTCGAGCGCGAACGAATCTTTTTCGACAGAGGAGTGCGCTTCTAACTCACGCCGGGCGGTCGATTCGTCGCGAGAAAAGACCGGACCAGTTCTTTCGCTGGGACCAAATAAGAATTCGTGCGCAGATCGTCCGGTTTTTGCGCTCCCGAAATAAAATCGCGCTTTGCCGTTTGGATTGCCGGGAATATTTTGGCGAGGGTGGTCCTTTGACTTCGCTGGTGACAAGCTCCACCAGCACGTGAGGCGCCGGCGCTTCCGCATCGAACACCGTCTTTTCACGCATTCGGTGCACGACACCCGTTCACAATGGATATCGATTGTCGATCTTCGAGCGGCGCGGATTCTGCAATGGTGTTTCAGGACGAAGGGCGGAAACGCGATGTGAAGCAAGAGCACCGCAAAAGGCAGCGTGCTGAGCGGCTGTGGCTCAATTAGCGGCACATTGGTCGCGGCGAGTAAATCCTATCATCGGTTGGAAAATCATTGGTCGTCGCAATCAGTTTGAAGCCGCGAGTAGTCGATGCCGAAAAAAATAATTCGTCAAACGCGAGCATGTATGGCACGCGATTTGCAGCTATTTGCGTATTTCATGGAAAGCGCACGATTGACTTTTCGTTGCACCGCTGATGAAATTGGGGCAGCCAATGGGCGCCGGCGCGCCCACAAAAATTATTTATTTTTTTTCTAGGCACCGGCTGCGAAATCCGATAAAACGACAAAAAACAGGGCGCCGCGTGACAAACGACCACCGTCGCCCGTTCAAAAAAATCTTTAAAAAAGTGAAAAAAAATCTTGTCAGACCCCAAAAACCTGCCTAATCCTTCCGCAAACCTAACCAAACCCATGGAGAAACCAATGATAAGAAACGTACTTAATAAGTTGGGAACCATTCGCATCGCTTTCGTGGCGAGCGTTGGATTTCCTTTGTTTATCGCATCGAGCGCCTTCGCTCAGAACCCCGCAGCACCAACGGCCGCCGAAGCGGAACGCGTGATCGTGACCGGGTCGAACATTCCGACGGCGGAAGAAGTCGGTCCGAACCCGGTTTTGAATCTCAACCGCGACATGATTAACATGTCCGGTGAACGCAACACGGAACAGCTGCTGAAGGATCAGCCGATAGCGAATTCAAACAGTGTTCCAACTCAAAACAACGGAACGAGCCAGGGCGGCCCGGCAGGGACGGCCTCGGTTTCGCTGCGCGGTTTCGATAACAGCGCCACCCTCGTTCTCATCGATGGGCGCCGTATCGCGAGTTATCCAGGGTCCGGTTTCATCGATTTGAATACCATTCCGCTTCCGGCCGTTCAGAGCATCGAAGTTCTGAAAGATGGCGCCTCTGCCACTTACGGGGCGGATGCGGTTGCCGGCGTTATCAACATCAAGCTCTATAAAGACTATCGTGGCGCACAGCTGACCCTCGAATATGGCAACACGCTGGATAAAGACGCCGGTCTCTACAACGGCGACATTCTCTTCGGAGTTGGGGACGATAAAATGAGCATCACCGGTGACATCTTTTTCTATCACCATAACTCCATGTTCAATCGTGATCGTGGCAACTCCAATAAGCCGCCGTTTTTGAGCTCAAACGCCACCCCGTGGAACCTTCAGCTCAGCAGTGCTGTGGTTATCGCAGCTGGAGTAGATCCGGCCACGCTCCCCCACTTTGCAGACGGTACGTTGCGCCCGATAATTTTCGGCACTCCGCCGAACGGTACCAACGGATTGGTCCCGGCCGGCGACTTTATATACTTTAGAGCTCGTCCCAGGGCGGCCTTCAGTATACTCCCTGGCTTTAATTTCAACGCCTTCTCGAGCTCTTTCCCGGAGCAGGAACGCTGGGGCGGCTATGTGGCCTTCAACGAGAAGATCTGCGGCGATCAACTCCAGATTTACGGCGATTTTTATTATGACGACGTGAAGACGCACGACGAACTCGCGCCAAGCGCTACCAATAATTTCCAGACCAAGGGCCAGGGCACAATCGCCGTGCCGCCCAATCATCCTTTCGCCCTCGACGCGTTTGGTAATCCAATCACCCCTCCGAATACGCCGACCGCGGCGGAGGTTGGAATGCCGGCAAATGCCTTCAATCCGTTTAATCCGTTCCAGCAGATTATTTCGGGCGGCACTCGCGCGCGCGTGTTCGACTTCGGCAACCGCTTATTCGATAACGAGAACGAAGCCTGGATGAGCACGATTGGCGTGAAGGGCGACAAGCTCTTTAACGGAAGCTGGGGCTACGATACCGCATTCCGGTATAGTCAAATCTTGAATATTTCCCGGACCCAAGACGTAAATGTTATCCGCTTCAATCAGGTTATGAACGCGAACGACGCGATCTTTGATCCGAATTCATCGGTGTTTATCGGAACAACGGTCCCGTACAATCCGTTCGGGGATCCTATGCACGTTCCGATCGCAGCCAACGCCGCGACGTTAGACTACGCGACCCTGTTGGCCAGGAGCCTCAACCAATCCAAAATAGCGTCGCTAGACGGGAACATTTACACTACGGACCTGTTTGATTTGCCCGCCGGCCCCGTGGGCTTTGCCTTCGGCGGTGGATGGCGGCGTGAGACTTTAACTCTCCGTCCCGACGACCAGAACCGCTTGAAGCAGGAGGCCGGTGTCGGGCAATCGTTTATTGTTCAGGCGGGACGCAAAGACTGGGATATCTATACCGAAGTGTTGATTCCAATCTTTAGTCCGGCGATGGGCATCCCTGGGTTTCACTCGCTGGAGATCACCGGGGCAGACCGGGTCGAGGTTTTCCGGAACAACGACACCAATGCCTGGGTTCCCAAGGTGGGCGTGCGCTGGCAGCCATTCGACGACCAGCTGACGATTCGCAGCACCTGGGGTGAAGGTTTCCTGGAACCTTCGCTATTCCAGCTCTATTCGGGGCCGGCCTTCACTTTGGCGCCGACGTCGTTGCCCGGGGGCTCTTCGACGCCGGAAACGACCGAGGAAGTGGATTCCAACGCGAACCTGCAACCGGAAGATTCCCGCAACTGGACCGCTGGCGTTGTTTATACGCCGAAGTGGATCCAGAGTTTTATCCCGGACAGTACACTGACAGTGTCGGTTGATCTGTGGGATATCGAGCGCAATGGCGTAGTGACGGTGCCTAGCGCGCAGGAAGTGGTGCAGCGCTTTGTAAGCGGAACACTGTTGCCTGGGGAAGAGGTCATTGTCGATGTTCCATCGCAAACCATTACCTTCCTCAGGACCTCGTACTTTAACGCCGGCCGTGAGAACGCGCGGGGCGCTGATTTTGGCCTTCAACTCCAAGTCCCGACTCGGTTTGGGACATTTACCTGGTTAAATCAGGCTACCTATCTGGATTCCTTTATCTTCCAATCCACAAACAAAACGAGGGCCAGAGAAGTGAGCGGGCGCACCAACAGCGATCCTTTCGAAGGCGCCTTTTTCGGGCAGGTGACCGGTGGGGACGGCTGGGTCAAGTGGAAGGGCATCTCGCGGCTGGTCTGGTCTGATTGGCCGATTAAGAACCTCGAGCTGGTCTGGACCCTGCATTACTTCGATGGATTCAAGGAAAAGCGCCTTCCAGCAGCTGCCGCAACTGACGGAATAGCGAGCGAACACTGGGTCGAGCAAACTTTCTTCCAGGATGCGCAGCTCTCTTACGAGCTTATCTTCACGCCTCCGGTGGAGACCCAGCCGGTGGCCGGGTACTCGAAAGGCGGCAAGGAAGTCATTCGCAGCAAAGACGGCAAAGCTGTTGAATCCACGGCGGCTTACTCTATGCCATGCTGGCAGACCGTTCTGAACAACTCCAAGATAACCGTGGGTGTGAACGACATATGGGGTGAGGATCCGCCAAAGCAGTTCGGGATCTTCCACGGCAACTCCACCGGCTATCCGGGCTTCCAGTACGACAACCTTGGGCGGTTTGTTTACGTCGAACTGAAGAAAAAGTTCTAAAGCATCGCGAAGGTCAGTTTACAGAGAGGCAGCGGTTTTTGCCGCTGCCTCTCTTGCTGTACTGGCGTCGCGGATACCGAGAGCCATGCGGCCGCGAAATCCCCGACTTCGGTAGGGTCCGGCGCGCTGCGCCGACTCCCGCACTGCGGGACATCGCGGCGTCCCGACCATTCGGTTTATGAGATGACTTCTAGTCCGGAATCTTCTCGAAACTCGGAGCGGTCTGGCGGGTTGAATAAATTGACTGAAGGAAAGTGAATGTATAATCTAAAATATGAAGACGCTAAAATTAGCAACGATAGGGGTCTCGCTGTTGGTCTTGGGCGTCGTGGCAGGAGAGGCTGTTGCCTCGCCGAACGACCAGCCCGGGGAGAGGTATGTGTATGTGTTCGTCACGGGTTCGAGGATCCCTCAGAAGGTGAAGGTTAAACCGATTGGAACCAAGACCGTTTCACCGCTACGCGTTTACAAACGCAATGAAATCGACCAGACAGGCCGGTTTACAACGGCGGACGTGCTGGCAGAGGATCCATCTGTTCGCGTGATTTCAGGCCGCCCAGGGGGACATTAATAAGGGGCATTTCCATCGCGCCGTTCCGCCCCGCGAAACCTAACGCGGGGAAGACCGCTTATGTCGGGGGGGTGCCCTTGCGAATCTTGAGCGGTTAATGGGAGCATGCCCTGCTCCATTCAATCGAACGTGTAGCCAAATCGCTCAATTTCAGAGACGAATCGCCGCCTGACGAACTCCCGCAGCTCATCGTCATAGTATTTCGAATAATGCTCGCGGCTCGACGGGTTGTAGTTCGGCAACGGCGCCCAAGGAATGCCGAGTTCCGCACAAACGTAGCGAAAGTCCGTCGCCAAATCTTCAAATCGCATCACGCGGTCCACGTTGCCGAACGGGTCGGCGTCATGTTTTTCCAGCCGGAGATGATCCGCGACCGATAGCGTATTCGATACCAGTTTCTTAAACAACTTCCGGTCCCACTGCGCCCTCCCGCGGCTAGGGGAGAAGTAAAGCGAGATCATTCGGTCCCACGGGTTCCGCACGCAGGTGAACTTGTAGAGACCGCGGAACTGCGCTTCCCCGAGGACCGCGCGGTACTCCACCAGCGTTGAATGCTTCTTGATTGGATAATTTGGATTCCGCACACTAAAGCGCTCGATCCCATCCTGGTGCGCACGAGCGCTAACGATTTCATCCTCGGAGTAGCGTCGGAGGATGCTCTGAATTGAATTACCAGCCGTTTTGTGTATGTGAACGAAAAGAAACCGTTTCTGAAATGAGATCATCGGAACGGACTCCTAAGTCTTTAAGATGACGACTCTACTGGAACGCCTTTGGATCAACTCGGTTTGACGGTTCGCCAGAGCCCGGCCGGGGAGAACATTGTATCCAGGGTCACGCCTGGTAATGCAACGATCCATTTTTCGGTTGCGCGACTTCCTGCCGCTATCTAATCCATCGTTCGATACGGGTTACAAGCGATGATCATTTCGCACGAACATAAATTCATTTTTATCAAGACGGCAAGAACCGTGGGCATAAGCATCGAAGTCTTCCTCTCGCAGCAGCGCGGACCCAGCGACATTGTAACGCCGATCCCCCCTCCGGTCGAGGGGCATGAGCCGAGCAATCACGAACAATTCGTCAATCCGATCTCCGAGCTGCTCCAGCGGCCGGAGAGGCTGCGCTATGCCCTCCGGCATACCTTTCAAGAGAAGTAAAAAATTCTACAATCATATGCCGGCATGGCTCGTTCAGAAGCGTGTTCCAGCGTGGATCTGGGAGGAGTACTTTAAGTTCCAGCGAACTAACTTCGGCTCGTTAAAATCGAGCAGGCTTTGCTTCGAGGCAGGGTGGCGGACAAATCGACGTTTTAAGGCGGATAAAAGATTTGAACGCATTGGAAAAAGACGCAACGAAGTTGGCACAGCCGCTGCTTATTTGAGCCATACCTACTATGGTTTTCATAAGCATCCGGCCCTGGGCCGCCAAAAAGATCCTGGCTCTCGTCGTTGGATTGATTTGTCTCTTTTCCATTTCTTGTTTCGCGGAATCTCTTTACCTGAGCGTCAGCTCTACGCCTTATGACAAGCAAATGACCAGAATCCGCCCGGTTCTCTTCTGCAAGAGTGGCGATAAGCAAAATCTTCCCCTCGCTCTTGTGAACCACTGGATTGAGGATATACGAACCATTCCCTATGGTTTTACTCCTGAATGGAAAACCCCGGCAGAGGTGGAGTCAGGTGTTGTGGCCGATTGTAAAGGTAAAGCGGTCGCGCTTTACCAGAGGATGCAGTCGCACGGTGCGGAGCATGTTCGCCTGGTTATCGGCAAGCGTACCTTTATCAGTCGCAAGACCCACGCCTGGCTCGAGTGGAACGCTGATAGCGGGACTTACGTTCTCGATCCCACCTTCAATTGGGCAGCCTGCCGCGCAGAACAAGTTGGCAACCGCGCTTACATCCCGTTTTACGCGTACGCCGGGAACCGAAAGTATCGCGCCGCGGCCGCTGCGCTTTACGCGAAAAACTAAATTTGTCGGGCTCGCATCCGGCTAATTTTGTTCTTTCCAACCGTTGCTTGGGAATTGGAACGCGATCGGGGAGATCAACAATTGTGGCCCGAGCTCTGTTACGCCACCCCGCTGTGCGAAGCATAGAAGGCTGACCAAGCGCTCGCGCGCGTCGCCCAGGAAGGGCGACGGCTAAATTCCTCGCGCTGCGTTCGCCGGAGAAAGCGCGCTGTAACCGTTTCGCCCGGCCAAACGTGGGATACAATCGCCAACAAAAAATTGCCCAGGTAAAGATTTGTGTTGCCAGAGGGAGGGCGGGTGGATATGATCGGCTTTTGGTAGATATGGAAATTATATGAGGACATCCACTTCTTCGCGCGCCAAAACTTACCGTCTTGCCTGCTGCCTTTTCCTGGGTCACGCCTCCGGACTATTCGCCACGGAATTAGTGCTGGAAAAAGTTCCACCGCTCACGGTGGAGCAAGCCCCGGCTTATCCGCAAAATCTTGCTCGTTATTATCTTGGTGCAAAGATCGAGGTCGTGCCGCAAAGCCAGCCGATCGCGGACTTGCAACTTAGTTCCAAATCGGAGGACACCAACACTGCGGAGGCTGCTCTACTGTGTGATGATCCCACAGTTGGCTACGCGTTGCCAAGTGGCAGCACGACTCTGCTTGTTTCATTTGCGAAAATTGAGAACATCGACAGCATTTCGTTTCTTAACCGGGGCGCCAAAGGCGGTGTGAAGATCGCAATTTCGAGCGCGAAGTTACCCGCGGACAGCCCGCAATGGCATGACGTTGCGCAGCAGGAACTGACCCCCGATGCGGTGAAGGCGAAGATCGGTCCAAGTGAAGCGAAGTATGTCCGGTTGACTTTTGACCTAACAGAGCCGGGACGCATCGCGGGATTCGGCGTCTATTGCACGGCGACGGTGTCAGATTTCACCATGGCGCGTCCGCGCAAGGTTAATGTGCAAGAAAAGCCGGATAGCTTCGCGTTGATCAGTTACAGCCTGACCGACCTGCACGCAAAGGCGCGCGTTCTCTACGTCAGTTCGGGAGACGATCTCAAACAAGCCAATAACATGATCGACGATCAACCGGCCACGAGCTTCGCTTTCGCTTCAACCGATGTGGTGCCGACGGCAATCATTGATCTCGGCAAAGTAACGATCTTGCGCCGGATTTCCGCACTCTACTCGTCGCGGCCAGCGAGCATCGATTTTTTTGTTCTGCAATCATTGCCTGGCTCTGCCGGGAACAAGTCCGCCGTCAGAGGATCGCCGGCCGGGGAAAACGCGCCCAAGACTCTTCATTTCGATGACAGCGCGGTGGCTGATTTGAAACCGGTCGGTTTTGTAGTCGATGACGGCAGTGGCCGCGCCGCGATCGACTTTCCGGAAACGACTGGTCGTTATGTCATGTTGAAATGGAATCCGAAGGAGCAACAGGACACGCCTTTTTCGGTTGCAGAGGTCGCTACCTTCGGTAGAAACCAGCCTGCCAGCCTGTTGGCTGCTAATATCGCGGGCCCAAGTCGGGGAGGAATCGCGTCTGAGGGGAAAGCTGTTGCGGAGGGCTTCAAAGAATTGGGAGCTGGCAAAGAGATGCCGGAGGAGGGACCCCCAGCCGAAGGGCCTCCTCCAAATCTGCCTGCTCCGCCGCCTTTCACTTTTGTTCCCGAAATTGTGCCTGTCAGTCCCGACTAACAGCTTCTCACCCACAAGCCCGTCGATTGGAAAGTACGCTGATCGACGGGCTTTTTGTTTTGCGGTGGCAATTTGATCGCCAGGATACGCAGCAAGAGTTACAGTCGGTTGCTACAGCTCGTCGCGAACAATCTTGAAAATGATCGTGTTCTCTACCGAGCCTGTCAGCGCCTCCGTTCCTGGGCCGCTTCCAAACGCAACGACATCATCGACGGTACTGAGCGCCGACTTCGCGTAAAACGCGGCCGGCTCTACAGGCTCGGTGTCCGGCTGCTCGTTAGTAGTGCCTGGCACTTTCGCTGCGCCGTAAGACCTGGCGCCATTTGGACCAGTCGCCCATGTAATCCACGGTTCTCCCGCGGAATTGAGGCCCAGCAACGCGATTCCGCTATCCTTGCGAAACGGGAAACCATTCAAGCTCATGCCCCCAATCGCGACCTCCCCGCAAACAATGATTGTCGATCTTTGCCCGGCGTAACGTCGCGCAACTGCAACCGCGCGGTCTAATTCCGCCGTTTCACCAACCGTTCTTTCCCCGTTGTTATCCTGCGCCGCTTTGCGCATCAGTCCCGCATCGACCACGAGCAGATACCCGTCGGCGTTGTATTGCAGCAATTCAATCGCGCGACGCACCATGTCCGCAAGGCTGGGTTGTTCGCTTCGCTCTTCGAGTTGGTTCGCAAACGCAAGTTCCGCGCTGCTGAAAGCACCGAAGAGTTTCGGACGGCGCCATGCGGGAATCGCTTCCAGTTCCGCCCGCGTGCGCACGATGTCGAAACCATTGCGGCGCAGCTCGAGCAAAAGATCACGGCCATCCTGTCTCGCTCCGCCTTTTGTCTCTGGAAGAAACGATGCGACGCCACCACCCATCGCGATGTCGATCTTTCCGCCTTCAACGAATTCGCGTGCGACACTCTCAACGTCGTTTGGATCGGCCGGATGCGCGTAAAAAGCCGCGCTCGTTGGATCCGTCAGTTTCGCATTCGTTACCAGGCCGGTGGCTCGTCCGCGTTCGCGCGCCAATTCGACGATGCTCGTGAGTAGTTTCCCACCGCCATCAACAGAGATCGCTCGATTGTTCACTCTCACTCCGGTGGCCAGCGCAGTTGCGGCGGCGGCCTGATCCGGAACAGAGAAATCTTTCGAGTAATTGATCAGCAGTGCGAGATGATTCATCGAGTCGAAGGTGAGACGCGCGTCCGCGCCGCCCACGTAGAGGCGTGTCGCAGCCAGTCGGCCCGGTGCGAGTCCCTCTCCGATAAACAGAATAATTCCGAAAGGCTTCTGCACGACCCAATGTTTGAAATAAAGAACGCCCAGGCCGGCGAAGGCGAGAAGACAGAAAAGCGCCAGCAATTGGTTGCGCCACTTCACGAGGGCGATGTAGATGCGCGCACTCCGCGTTGTCAACGAAAGAACCGCTTGTCGATCTTCCTAATCGTCGGCAAAGTGCGCTTCGTATGGCGAGTCCGGTCATGCTCATCATTCGCGACGGCTGGGGCATCAATCCCGGCGGCAAAGATAAACGCGAAGAAAATGGAGACGCCACACTTCTGGCGCGGACACCATTTCACGACACGCTCTACAGCGATTATCCCGGCGCTAAATTGAGCGCCAGTGGACGCGATGTCGGTTTGCCCGCCAGCCAAATGGGCAACTCAGAAGTTGGCCATCTTAACTTGGGCGCTGGCAGGATTGTTGATCAGGATCTAACCCGAATTAACAAAGCGATCGCGGCCGGCGAATTGGAGCGTAACCGAGTCGTGCAAGAAACGTTCGCCGGCGCGCGTGGTCACCGCCTGCATCTGCTTGGCCTCGTTTCCGGCGGCGGTGTGCACAGCCATTACTTGCATCTGATTGCCCTGGCCAACGCAGCCAAGGAAGCAGGCGTTACTAAAATCTTCGTTCACGCTTTCACCGACGGCCGCGACGCTTCGCCGACCGGTGGCGGGCACGATTTGAAAGTTTGCGAGAATGAGTTGAAGCAGAGCGGCGCGAAGATCATGACAATTGTCGGTCGTTACTTCGCGATGGATCGCGACCGTCGCTGGGACCGGACGAAAAAAGCCTGGGACGCGATTGTTTTGGGCCGCGGCGAAGTTTGCAACTCGTCACCGTCCGAGGCGTTGGAGCGGCAGTATAAACTGGGCAAGACCGACGAGTTCATGCCGCCACTCATTTTTGCCGACGCAAATGAGCAGCGCATCCGCGATGACGATACAGTTTTGTTTTTTAACTTCCGTGCCGATCGCGCCCGGCAATTATCACAGGCATTTCTTTTGAAAGACTTCGATGGCTTCGATCGAGAATCGTGGCCGCGGGTCCACTTCGTCTCGCTCACGCAATACGACGTCACTTATCGTTCGCCGTTCATTTTTGCTCCAGAAAAGCTCGTGCACATTCTAGGCGACGTGGTGAGCGCGGCCGGCAAGTCGCAGTTGCGCATCGCTGAGACAGAAAAATATCCGCACGTGACCTATTTTTTTAACGGCGGAATCGAGCGCCCATTCCCAAAAGAGGATCGCAAGATTGTGCCGTCGCCCAAGGTCGCGACTTACGATTTAAAGCCCGAGATGAGCGCATTCGAAGTCACCGATGAGGTGCTGGCGCGCATGGCGAACTACGATTTCATCGTGCTGAATTTTGCGAATCCCGACATGGTTGGGCACACCGGCATCGTGAAAGCTGGAATCAAAGCGGTGGAAACAGTGGATGAATGCGTCGGGAAAATCATTCCAAAACTTCTCGATCTTGGCGGCAAGTGCATCGTGACGGCCGATCACGGGAACTGCGAGCAAATGCGCAACGCCGACGGGTCGCCGAATACGGCGCACACGACAAATCTCGTGCATTGCATTTACGTCGCCCATGATGCGGCCAGGTTTCGCTGCGAAGATGGGATTCTCGCCGATGTCGCTCCGACGATTCTCTTTTTGCTCGGAATGAAGCAGCCGGCGGAGATGACCGGGCGCAACTTGCTTGTTCCTGTTTCCGGAAAAAACCCGAGTAGTTAGCAAGATCGACATCGTACCGTCACGACGTCGTCGAACGTAATTTCAAGTTGTCGATTCAACACGCGCGTTCCCGCCGCAGCGATTCGCTGGAGAAAGCGCAGTCGATTTTCGGGAGCATTTTCGTATCGGACCGGTTTGCGAAACAACGAAAGGGCGCCATCGGATTCCACCAGCGTGCCCCATCCAACAGGAATTTCCGCCTCGTCAAACAATTCGTTAGGCAAGACAAGAAAGAACAAATTCGCACAGCGGTAACGAAGTAATTTCTCGAACTTGGTGCAATCGAAGAGGCGATTTTGCAGGGCATTCAACTCACGCAAAACGCGCGCGTAACCGCGATGCTCAATCGCCGCGAAATCGTGCGAATCAAATTCGGGAAAAAGTGAGTCCGCGATTCGGAGGTTGGGATAATGCACGCGCAAATTTCTTTCGAGAATTTGGCGGCGACGATAAACAGTTTCCAAGCGTGCCCGGACGGCAACGCTGCAACAATTGTCTCTTCGCAAATCAGGCAGCGCCTGTTTGCATTCGAAGATCGCGGTCAACCCGACTCCGCTCGGCTTTGGTCGATAAGCGGCGACATCCGCGCGATAGCGGAGATGCGGCAAACTTACTTCGAGCGCGCACGCGGAGTAGCCTCGAGCCTGCGCCCAAAGCAACGCGAGACGCTTCAAACGCGCATGGGTCGAAGTTTCCGCGCGACCGTGACTCAATTGCGCGTCCATTCCGCCAATTCCCGCGCCCAGTAAGTGACGATGATGTCGGCGCCGGCGCGCTTGAGCGAGGTCATGATCTCGAGAACGGCCGCGCGCTCGTTCACGATGCCTTTTTCGGCCGCGGCTTTAATCATCGCATATTCGCCGCTCACATGATAAACCGCCGTCGGCTTGCCGAAACGTTCGCGCACCCGCCATAAGATGTCGAGGTAGGGCAGCGCCGGTTTCACCATCACGATGTCGGCGCCTTCCTCGATATCGAGCGCGACTTCGCGCAGCGCTTCGTCCGCATTTGCGAAATCCATCTGGTAAGAACGGCGATCGCCAAATTGCGGCGGACTTTCCGCGGCGTCGCGAAACGGTCCGTAAAAGACCGACGCAAACTTCGCCGCGTAACTCAAGATCCCAGTTTGATCAAAACCGTTTGCGTCGAGCGCCTCGCGGATCGCTCCGATGCGACCGTCCATCATGTCGCTGGGCGCGACCATGTCGGCGCCGGCCTTCGCGTGAGAGAGCGCGGTTTTGACCAGAAGATCGACCGTCTCATCGTTCAGAACATGGAAGTGGTCGCCATCGATGCGCGTGACGCCGCAGTGACCGTGGCTCATGTATTCGCACAAACAGACATCAGTAATCGCGACGATCTCGGGACATTTTTTCTTGATCGCGCGCAACGCTTTTTGCACGACGCCGTTTTCCGCGTAAGCCCCACTTGCCTTTTCATCCTTTTCTTCCGGAATTCCGAAAAGCAAGATGGCTTGCAGTCCCAAGTCCCGGGCGCGCTGCGCTTCATCGACAATCTCTTGTATCGACAATTGAAAGACGCCCGGCATGCTCGCGATTGGCCGGCGTTTGCTTATTTTTTCGCTCACGAAGAGCGGCAAAACGAAATCGTGCGCGCTCAGTTTTGTTTCGCGCACAAGGTTTCGTAAGGCCGGCGAACGCCGCAAGCGGCGCGGTCGATGCACCAATTTTCTCACAGACCGAGGCTAGGCGTTTGGCGCAGGCGTCGCAAGTCCGCCACGGGACGAGTCCGTGTCGCCGCGGCTGGCGGACTTGACGGGGAGAAGCGTTCCATGTAGCGCGTGCTTGGCGCGCCCGCCTTCTTTCCATGTCTCAAGCGGCCAATTACTTGTTGATCGACATCAGCAATTCGTTCACGAAACTGGCGTTCGCTTCGAAAACGCGAATTTTTCGGCCAAGCCGAATAGCGACGGACAAATTCACGAGCGCATATCTTCGTCAATTCGTAGAGCGGCGAAAGATCGAGACGTTGATTGTTTGTTCGGTTGTGCCAAAAAAAAATCGCGTTGTCCGCGCGGCTGCGGGAAAAACAAGAGTGCTTTGGTTAAATTCGCGATTAAATCTTGGGGTTGGAATCGATTATCCATCGCCGCGTTCGATCGGAGCGGACCGATTGGCCAATGCTGCCGCGGTGGCAAAGCTTTACGGTTGTCCTTCGATCGTAGTGGACTTCGGCACGGCCGTAACCTTCGACATTATTTCGAAACGCCGAAGTTACATTGGCGGAGTGATTGCGCCCGGCCTGGAGGCGATGACAAATTTTCTTTATCAGCGCACGGCTTTGTTACCCAAACTCTCTTTGACAGAGCCGCGACGCGCCGTTGGAAAATCGACAATTGCCGCGATGAGGTCCGGCGCGGTCTTTGGTTATCGCGGATTAGTGCGCGAGATTATCGGCCGGATCAAAGCGGAGCGATTTCCGCGCGAGAAAGCTCACGTTGTAGCCACAGGCGGCTACGCGCAGTTAATCGCGGCGAAGTTGGGAGAGATCGACGCGATCCATCCTCATCTGACCTTGGAAGGGTTGCGCATTATCGCGAATCTCAATTCGTAATCGCACCCGCCAAAGGCTGGTAGCTTCCCGGCGCAATTCTGCTAGTTATATCGCCAGGAAAAGGCTCCGGCCGGCCTGTAAATTTTATGCTTGTCTTCGGTTGCGCAAAGGTTGTAATGCGAACGGCATGAAGATTCGAAAAGTCGTGGCGATCACAGTTTTGGTGTTCAGTTCCCTCGCGGCCACTAACGTCGCACCGTCGAAATCGGAACTGGAGGAAATGTATAACAAAGCGTTCCGGGATTTCGAGGCGAATAATTTTCCCGAGGCATTGAAAGAGCTCGATGCGATAGACGCTCGTCAACCGGACCTGGCGGAATCGCAAAATCTGCGCGGCGTGATCCTGATGCGGGAAGGCATCTACGACAAGGCGGAAGCGGCCTTGCTCGAGGCGGTGCGGATCGATCCGAAGTTTTGGAATGCGCGCTTTAACCTGGCGGAGATTCCGTTTCTTGAGAAAGATTGGGCGGAAGCTCGGACTCGTTTCCAGCAGCTTCTCTCGAGCAACGTGGCCGGTCTGGAGGGTGAAGCGACGCAGCTTATTCAATATAAGATTCTGCTGACCTATCTGCTCGAGGGAAAAGAGAACATGGTCGATTCCATTCTGGCCAAGTTCGAGCTTTCGCCCGATACGCCGGCTGTTCATTACGCGAACGCCGCCATCGCGCTCCAACACAAGAAGAACAAGGAAGCAAGAGATTTGATGGTTGTAGCGGAGAAGAACTTTTCTCCGCAACTGAACAAGGTTTTTGCAGAATCGTTGTATGAAGTCGGCTGGCTGGAAAAGCCGGCCGGTCAAGCGCGCGCCTCGCTGCCGTTAGCGACCGTGGCCGAGCGCGCCGCAAAGACCAAAGCGTTGGCGCGATCGAGTTTCGAACAAGCGCAGCAAGCCGTCCAAGAGCGCGACTTCGCGACGGCCCGGAAATTTATCGACGAGGCCGATGCGGCCGACCCGAATCAGGGGCCGATCCTCAATTTGCGCGGCGAGATTTTGATGGAGCAGAAGGAATTCGACGAAGCGGAAGCCGCGTTTAAGAAGGCGTCCAAGGTGGATCCGAAATTCCGCGAAGCACAATATAATCTCGCGCAAATTCCATTTAAGAAAAAAGATTATGCACGGGCGCGAGAGCGCTTCGACGCGCTCTTAAAGCAGACGCCAGGGGGCGATAAGAATCAGGCGGCGCAGATCATCAAGTTCAAGATCTACATGACGCTTTTGCTCGAAGGCAAGGAGAGCCGCGCGCAAAAGATGATGGAGCAGTTTCAATTTACGGGAGATACGCCGGCGCTCTACTACGCGCAGGCAGCGTGGGAGTTTAAGCACAACAATCCAAACAAGGCGACCGACTGGATGGCGTCGGCCAAGAAGATCTACTCGCCCGCTCTCAACAACCTTTTCGGGGACGCCTTTTATGATCTCGGTTGGCTGCAACGTCCGGCGATGGTGGCTTCATCCGCTCCGGCGACTGAAGCAGCGGCTGCCACGTCGGCACAAACTGAGTCCAGCCCGGCAATCGAGCCCAGCCCCATCCCTAGCGCCGTTATCACCGCAAACACTCCAGCTAAAGAGGCGAAGACGGAATCATCGCCTTCTGCGCCGGCCGCGAGTCCGGTGATTGCTGGAATGGAGGCGACGAGTTCGCGAGCGGGCGAATCTCCGGCCGTGATTACGCAACCGCCTGTCGTGGCCTCAAATGAATCTACGGCCCCCGCGAAGCCGGAGGAAGCGCCTGCCGCTCCAGTCGCCGCGCTCTCGCCCACTGCAGAAACCCAGGTTGCGGCAGCATCGCCTTCCGCGTCCATCGCTGCATTGGCTGCTCCCGTCAGCCAGGGTGAACAACCTGCTGTTGCTCAATCGGAGCCGTCGGTGCAACCATCCGTCGCGCCTGCGGCCAGCACCATACCTGTCGTGGCTGCGACGCCCGCCACGGTGCTCGCTCCCGCTCGCGTCCGGGAGTGGTCACGGCCTGCCATGGGTGAGACGCCGCAGACTTTGCTCGTCGGCGGATTGTTCCTGGCCGGCATCTTCTTGTTAGCTTGGGTGATTGTTCCTGAGGTTCGCCGCCGCATGATCAACATTACGATTTACCGCCAGGCAGCGCCCGTTACCAGACCGCGCTTCGACGAAGTCAGTCTCGCTCCATCGCAAGCGCACCTGGCAACCGTGAGCAATCACCTTGTTGGTGGTCCGCGCCGGGTTTCGTTGCAGTTGAGAGCGTCGGAACCTTCGTTGCAACGCAGCGTTCTGCCGCTGGGAAAACTCGACCGCGCCTTCGGCGGGGGAGCAACTCTAACCAGTGGCGCAGTGGAAACTTTCGCTGATCGCAATCCCGAGCCCGAAGTTGAGTTGGCGCCGCTCGCCGACCCTGTCTTTGAGTCCTCGGTTGGCCCTGTCCTCGAACAGGTTGAGATTCCAAGTGTCGATTTCACGCCAAGCGCCGCGGTTTTGTCCCCGGTCAATCCGCCAATGCCGGAAATGCAAGAGTCCATCGAATGGACGAACGACGATCCTGGCGTTTCGGAAATGGCGGCTGCTCCTGTCATTGTGGTGGGGGCTGCGCCAGTCGCAGAGCCTGTGTTTGAACCTGAAGTAAAACCGATCGAGCTTGAATCGTGGACGACGACAGCAGAGCCCGCGATCGAGCCTGAAGTAGAACCGATCGGACAAGGACAACCGATTCCGTATCAAATGTCTGTCTCCGCGATGGAACCTTCCGTGGCGGAAGCTGTCGAGACGCCCTCTTTTGTCCCGGAAGCCATTTCCGCCGAGCCGTCAGTCCCGCAAACAACCACACCTGTAACCATGCCTGAACCGATCCAAATCCCAACCGCTCCAGTAACCAGAACTCCAGCCACCGCAGGCGCACCGCAACCGGCTGGCGCGATGCACACCGCCGTGCAGCTCACTTTCTCCTTCGAGATCGCCTCGATGCAACTTACGCCCACCTTCAAAATGGGTGCCTTGCAAGTGCGCCCGACCTCGAAGATCGTCACTATGCGTCTGGCGCCTTCCCAGCAGGCGCAGGCAGCGATGAATTTGCAGGTCACTTTCGAGATCGCAAAGATTCAGCCCGCGGGAGGAGCGCTTGGCAGTGTCCGGTTGACTCCCTCTCAACAGCAGCGGCCGGTCGCCACAGGTTCGCCTTCTTTTACGGTCGGAGGATTGCAACTCGTTCCGAATTTCGAGGCTGCGCCTTTGCAACTCACTCCGTCGCAGCAAGGACAAGCCTCCGTTCTGGTAACAGCTCCGTTCCAGATTGCCACGGTCGAGTTTTCACCATCGTTTGAGATTGCGTGCATTGTCCTGAATTCGAATTCCAAACAGGTTGCCGTGCAGTTGCCTGGTGCAGGCCCGGTTCCAGGCGAAGGCATCCCGATGTTCGAGATTGCAAACTTGCAGGTCACCAGTGCCGGCGAAATCGGAATGATGCAGCTCAATCTGCTCAGTCACGGCCCAAGGCGGACGTAAGAGCAAGTTAGATGCTACGTTATTTACGGCGAGGTCATAGACTTCGCGGCTACGCCGCGCGTGCGACCTCTAGCTTATGATCCTCTGCCGCGTTTAACGAAATGGTTGCGATTGAGCGATCGTAGTTGCGTGGGCAGAAATTCTCCATCTCGCCGGATCAATTTGCCGTCGAAATAAATCTCCCCTCCGCCGTAGTCCGGCCGCTGGATACTTACCATATCCCAGTGCACCTGGCTTCGATTCCCGTTGTCGGCTTCTTCATAAGCCTGTCCCGGCGTGAGATGAAACGAACCGGCAATTTTTTCGTCGAATAATATGTCCCGCATCGGTTGCAGAACGTGGGGATTAAACCCGAGCGAAAACTCGCCGAGGTAACGGGCGCCGGCGTCCGAATCGAGAATTTTGTTCAGCTTCTCCGTTTGGTCGCTTGTTGCATCGACAATCTTGCCATCGCGAAACTCCAGGCGGATTCCATCGAAACCGATGCTCTGATAAATGCTCGGTGCGTTGAACGCGACGTAACCCTGAACGGAATTTTTGACCGGGCAGCTGAAAACCTCACCGTCGGGAATATTGCGATCGCCCCCGCAAATCACAGCTGGAATTCCCTTGATGCTGAAGCGAATATCTGTGCCCGCACCCTTAATCTCGACACGGTCCGTCCTTTCCATCAGCGCCTTAAGCGCTTTCATGCCAGGTTGCAGTTTGCGGTAATCCAGCGTGCAGACTTCGAAGTAAAAATCTTCGAAGGCCTCCGTGCTCATCCCGGCAAGCTGTGCCATTGACGGCGTCGGCCAGCGCAGCACCACCCATTTCGTTCTTTTGACCCTTTGATCTTGCACCGGCCGCATTCTCTTGGCCATCAACTGCATTTGCTTTACCGGCACATCAGAAAGCTCGGTGATGTTGTTGCTGCCGCGCACAGCGACATACGCGTCCATCTTCTTCATCCGCGTGAGCTCATGGCTCGCCATCAGTTTCAATTGTCGATCCGACGCACCGAGTGTGAGTGCGCGGCTGACTCGAGCGCGGTGGATTTGCACAAAAGGAATCGCGCCGACCTTTCGTATCGCACGAATGAGTGCGATCGGCATTTCATCGGGCACATCGAACGCTTCGACCAAAACGGTTTCGTTACGCTTGAGCCGTGTGGAATATTCCACCAGAAGTTTCGCGAGTTTGTCGAAGCGGAGATCGTGCATAGAAGCTTATGATTCCATCGGCAGTGCCGGATGCAACTCACGAACCCGACTTCATAAGTCTGGCTGCGAAAGCGCCATCAAAGTAGTCGCGAAACGGGATTGAATGCTTCGTCCGCTCCAATCGCAACATCGACAGGCCGGCCAGGACGCGCCGCACAAGTTCTTCGTTTTCTTCCGGCTCAATACTGCACGTGCTATAGACAAACACTCCGCCAGGTTTCAATAAACCGAAGACCGCGCGGACAATTTCGAGCTGTTGCTTTGGCATGCGAACGAAGTCCGCCGGTCTTAACCGCCATCGGACATCGACGCGGCGTCGCATCACCCCGGTATTGCTGCATGGTGCGTCGATCAGGATGCGATCGAACGGAGCGATCGAAGCAATTTCTCTCGGGACGCGACCGGGTCTCCAATCATGATGGAAGACATGGGCAATTCTGACTCCGAGTCGCGCCATATTTGCTTCGAGAACGCGAACGCGCTCAGATGCGCGGTCGCAGGCCACGATCGTGCCGCGATTTTGCATGAGCTCCGCGATGTAACTTGTCTTCCCGCCCGGCGCGGCGCAGGCATCGAGAACTTTTTCTCCCGGTTGCGGATCGAGAAGCTGGCAAGCGATCGCCGTGCTCGGATCCTGAATGTAGCAATGACCCCGCTCGAGCGCTTCGGATGGAAATACGTCCAGCTCAACAAAGTCAGGATTGTGCAACAAAAGGCGCGATTCCGGATAAGTCCGCAGAAACTTTCCGCGATCGATTTTCAATCGATTGATCCGGGCATAGAGAGGCGGCGGCTGGTTGTTCCACGTGCACAATGCTTCCGCGGCTTCGGCTCCGAAATTCTGTTCCCAGCGTGCGACCAAAAACTTCGGATGAGATGTTCGAACGTCGAAGGGCTGCGCGTTTCCTTGCGCGCGCAATTCATCTTTGCGTCGCAAACCGGCGCGCAGGATTCCGTTAATCAATGCACGGCGCCTCTTCTGCGCCAGCTCCACGGTTTCGTAAACGGCTGCGTGCTCAGAAGTTTCGAGGATAAAGAGTTGATACAGGCCGAGTCGAAGAACGTCGCGATGATCGACATCCACGGGAACGGTGCGCAGGCAACCGATCCAGAAATCAAGCAGCGTTGAATTGCGCAGGACGCCGTAAAACAACTCCAGAGCAAAAGCGCGGTCCGGCGCGCTCAATTTCGTTTTGGCTAAAAGCTTGGAGATGACTGAATCGGCGAAGCGATTTTCCGTTCGCCATGCTCGCAGCGCAACAAGCGCGACTCGCCGAGCAGACAGTTGCGTCATGCGATCAGTCCGCCGCGAGGAAGTTTAGTGCGGCTTCACGCTCGCGCGACCAATGGAATGATAGCGGAAACCGAGCTGGCCCATCGTCTCGGGATCAAACAGGTTTCGCCCGTCAAAGACGATTGGCGTTGTCATTTTTTTCTTTACGGCCGCCAGATCGACAGTGGCGAATTCACTCCATTCCGTCGCAATAATCAGTGCTTCGGCGTTGTCTGTCGCTTCCAGCGCGGATGAAGCGAACTTTGCATCGGCAATCGTTTTCACCTCGCCCGCTTTTTCCATTCCCTTCGGATCGTAAGCGGTGACGTGGGCGCCTTCGCGCAGGAGATCGGCCACCAGGTCGATCGCGACGGAGGAGCGAATATCATCGGTATCCGGTTTGAAGGTGAGTCCCCACACAGCGATTTTCTTTTCGCGCAACACCCAGAGCGTTTCGCGGATGGCCTTAAGGAAACGCTCTTTTTGCGCCGTATTTATTCGCTGCACTTCCTTGAGCAAATTAAATGGGACACCGATTTGTTCGCAGATCGTGACGAAGGCGGCGATGTCTTTCGGAAAACAGGAGCCGCCGTAGCCGATTCCCGCATTGAGAAAATCACGACCGATGCGCCGGTCCATTCCAATTCCATCGGCGACTTTTTCGATATCGGCCCCGCTGGCCTCACAGATGGCCGAGAGCGCATTGATATAGGAAATTTTGAGCGCGAGGAATGAATTGGCAGCGTGTTTGATGAGCTCGGCGCTGTTGATGTCGGTCACAAGAATTGGCGCCATGAATGGTTCATAGACCTTCTTCATCAGGTCGATGGCATGCTCGCTTTGCGCCCCAATCACAATGCGATCCGGATGCATCAAATCGCCGACGGCGCAGCCTTCGCGCAAGAACTCCGGATTGCTGACAACATCAAACTTTGCGCCGTGGCGGTTGTAGCGTTTGATGGACTCGGCGACTTTTTCGCCCGTTTTGACAGGCACGGTGCTCTTATCGACAATCACGCGATAGCTGGTCAATACGCCCGCGATTTCCCGGGCGACTTTCTCGAGGAAGCTAAGATCGACATCGCCATTGGGCTGCTGCGGAGTGGGGACGGCGATGAAAACAATCTGTGAATTATCGACTCCTTCCCGAATGCTGCCGGTAAATCGCAACCGGTGCGCGGAGACGTTGCGATGGATTACTTCCTCGAGACCGGGTTCGTAGATCGGCACTTTGCCAGCTTGCAACGCTTCGATTTTCCGCGGGTCGTTATCAACGCAGACAACGTTGTGGCCCACGTCGGCGAAGCAAGCGCCGGTAACAAGACCGACGTAACCCGAACCAATGATGGAAAGATCCATGGCGAATGAAGCGACGCAGCGAGTTAGTCGCAGCGGAGCAAGCGGCGGGCCGAGCGCGGAAAACGCAGCAGTCTTCGCACAATCGCGCTCATTGGCCTTCGGCTGCGCCGGCGGGATCGAAATTCAAATCGAGGCCAAATTTCGGAAATGCTTTGAGGGTGATGGTAAAGAGCACGCCATATTCTCTCACGCCAGCGTTGTCGCGCACCACGGCGCCAAATGAGGCTACCCAGTTCGTCAGATCGCGATAAATCGAGTAACGCTGCTGCTCGAGAGTGCGGGTGGTCGCTTCGTATTGCTCCTGGACGCCCAGGCCCCAGTTCTCATTGAGGCGGTAATATCCGCCGACAACAAACAAGCTGCTGTTGTCGAAGAAGGGATTGCCGTTCAAATAACGATGCCCAACGCCCAATTGCAAATTCGCGATTGGTTGGATAGCCACAGTCGTATCGACTTCTGTGAAACCCTTGGCGAAGGCCGGTACCTGGGAGTTGACGCTGAACGTTGCCCACGGCAGCGGCGTGAAGCGGATATTATTAAAGAAATTCGAATACGGCGAGCGGTTGAACGGATTATCGAAGTTCACGTCAAAAAAAGTATCGAGCTCGAGCCAGGTGATCGTCGAATCATCACGGCGGGTTTCGAGACGATTCCGGACGCCGAGACGCCAGACCGTCCACTCATCGATTGAATCGATCGAAGTGAACTGTGGAAAATCGATGGGGCGAAGTTGCGTAGAAGGTTCAAATCGATCGAACTGCAGAATCGAGGCCGGGTCGTGGCCACCATTCAAAACGTAAGAGAAGTTCGTGAACGGTTGGATAACGTGGAGAAGTCCGTCCAAGCCCAACATCCGGCTTTGCACATCCTCCCACGTCCGGGAGACCTTGAAAGAGGCTTCCGCTCCGGCGTTAAAGACCGGGCGGAATGTGTCGCCACCATTCTTGATGGGCTGAGCGAGTGTCGGATCCGGCAGGAGAAAATCAGGCACCAGCGGATTCGGGTTGGGCGTGAAGATCGTTTTCCCCAGGTCGCGGGTTTCGGTATAGTAGGTGCCTCGGAAGCCAACTCGCGGCACGATGGAAAGCCAGCCGAAGTAAGTGTTTGGATACAGGAGTTGGTGGAAAGTATCGAGACGGGTGACGCCGTAATTCTCAAACCCGGAGCCGCTGGCAAATTCTCGCCGCAGCTCGGCAAACCCGCTTTCGCCTTCGTAAAAAATCGGCCCGCCAAAAAGCGCGTGGCGCTTAATGTCCAAGACCACTTCCGGCAAACGTTCCGTTTGCTCGAAGAACTCGTTCGCCCGAAAACGCACGATTCCCGTCAGGGTATAGAACGGATCCGTCTTCGTGACCGCGACCACGTTGTCCGGAACAGGATCGATACGAAACTCACTTTGGTAAAAATCCTGCATAACGAAGGGATCGCTCAGCTTCGTAATGTCAACGATGCCGTAGATGTCATCGGTAAAGTTCGTGCGGTCCTCCAGACTGACTCGGTATCGTCCGGTCGGAACTGCTCCACGCGGCAAAGCCGTGCGATTTATCAGCGGGTTTTGATCCTGTATATAATACGTTTTGAGTTTGGCCGAGCTGTCTTTCCAGTAGTCGATATTCGATTCGAATCCGATGGCCACGCCCCGGCGCCCCCGATAATCGAGCCGGATCCGGCCTTTGATGTCGTCCGTGATGGGGAAGGTCACCTGAGTAAGGAGCGATGGTCCCCATGAGCTCAAAAACGCTGGTGAGACCGTAAAACTGAATGCGTCACTGAGCGATTGGTACATGTAAGGCCACCAAAAAATGGGCACCTTCCCGACGTAGAAGGTCACGTTCTGAAAAATGACGCGGTCTTTCTCGTAAACACGAATCGTTCGCGCCTGGAGATGAAAATCGGCGGCCGGCGCATCGTGCGTTGTAAAGGTTCCGTTCTGCACAAGATAACCGTTTTCGGAAATTTGGCTGACATTTTCACCGCTAACGAAATAAGGCTCGGACTCCGTGCGCATGTTAGTCGCGCGAATCTTTTTTGTGTCGATGTTGTAAACACCGCGATCGGCAATGTAGAGATTGACATCGCGGTAGATGCGCACATGGCCTTCCGCCAGCACTTCGTGTGTGCGCGAATTGTACTGTGCGTAGTCGGCGTAGATATCCGTGTCGCCCACGTGAATGGCCACGTTGTCGTGCGCGGTGGCCAGCCCGTTCTCGTAACTGGTTTCCCCGGTGGAGGTGATTTCGATCGGAGCATTCTCCGGAGTTTTGATCGCTCCCCTGGCAAAACCGGCTGTCAGAAGTAGGGCAAAGAACAAACGAACCGGCTTTCGCATGGCGGTCGCCGAAGGTACCGAAAGAAGGCGCTCTTGCAAAGTCAAAAGCGGGACGCGACCGAGGCCGCGGCCCTGCAAAAAAGCCAATCCCGAGAGAAAACAGCTCATCGAGTTCAGCGGTCCGCCCTGAGACGTAAACCTGCGATTTGCTGGTTGAGTCCGCAGCTTAAGACAATCGCGCGCCGCGCCGTCGCCGCGGCCGCACGCGAAGCTGAAATCCGCAACGGAATTTTTGAAGGCACGTGCAGCAGAGGCGGAAGCTCTCCGTGGCGCAGAGCCTGGCCTCCCACGATGACCTGCCACAGTCCTCCGGCGCCGACACTTTCCCCGAGCGCCGGCTTCGCCGTGTAAACGACCGCATCCGGGATTACTTGCGAGATCGCCCTGCATTCCGCTTTATCGATAAATGTGCCGTTTGCGCTCGCGACGACAAGGCCGCTTTCGGCTTCAATGAGATCGGAAAGGATTCGCTTCAAGATTTCCTCCACTTCGTCGCGTTTGTGGTAATACCCGCCGGCATGGGTGCTCTCGATCCGAATCGGGCCCTCGCGCGCGAGCAGGATCGCTCCGGCCCCTTCGCTCAAAATCATTCCTCTGGCGACTTCACTGAATGGCTCCACGGGAGGTTCCAAACGGAGAAGACGCCACTTGTGATACGCATCACAAAGCAGCCAATCGACTTCTTCCGCGCCGACGACAAGGCAATAATCGAGCGCGTCGTTTGCCATCAAATCCTCCGCCATTCTTATCGCCAGAAGTCCTACCGCGCCGTCACCCACCAGCGTGTAAGTCGCGCCCGTAATTCCGAGAATTGCCGCAAGGTGACTGGCCGGCGCGTTGAAAACGGTTTCAGGAAAAAAGAGTGGACTGGCTGATTGCGCGCCTGATTCAACGATATCGCGGTAAAAGCGCTTCGTGTAAATCACGCCGCCGTTCGAGATGGCGAAGACGAGCGCAATTCGTTCCACATTTCGCGGATCGAGTTTAACTCCTGCATTTTCCAATGCCTCCAAACCGGCCGCCGCGGCGAAGCGCGAGATCAAACTGGCGCGGCGGAGGCGCGGATGAGGCGCGAGGCTGGCCAGAGCGGAATCCGGCACTCGAAAACCTGGATAAGATTGATCATCAAACTTCTCGGCAATTTTTTCCGCGCGCGCCTCGTCGCCTTGGAGCAAACGTTCCCAAACCGCATCAACACCGCTCCCGAGGGGAGTAATCCACCCCATGCCAGCGATTGCCAGACTCATGCCTCGAACTTTTGCATCACAAGGGAAGCGTTCGTGCCACCGAAACCGAAGGAGTTCGAGAGGACTGTGCGCAAAGATGCCGGCCGCGATTCGTTCGCAACGATGCTGAGATCGGCATCTTCATCTGGCGCCCGAAAATTGATGTTCGGAGGAAGAAACTGATGCTGCAACGCGAGAAGACAGACGATGGCCTCGACCGCGCCGGCTGCGCCTAACGAGTGACCCATCATGCTCTTGGTCGAGCTGACCGGCACGCCGCGATCGAACAACTCGCCGATCGCTTTGCCCTCGGCCGTGTCGTTGAACGGCGTGGCCGTTCCGTGCGCGTTAATGTAATCGACCACTTTGGTCGGAAGCTGGGCGCTCTGGAGCGCTTGCTCCATCGCCTGGCGCGGTCCACTGCCGGAAGGATTCGGTTGCGTCAGATGAAAATTATCAGTGGAAATGCCGTAGCCGGTTATTTCTGCGAGAATGGACGCGCCACGTGCGCGCGCAGCGTCGAGATTTTCCAATGCGAGAATCGCCGCGCCTTCTCCGAGAACCATTCCAGTGCGATCTCGATCAAAGGGGCGGCATTTTTCTGGCGTCGAGGCCTGAAG
>Ga0184619_10000084_pt1 | contig 28768 bp, 28 predicted proteins | sample PLM0_60_b1_FD_133146 | JGI IMG/M metagenome (GOLD analysis project Ga0184619, IMG submission 133146) | Groundwater sediment microbial communities from an aquifer in East River, Colorado, USA - PLM0_60_b1 | ecosystem: Environmental > Terrestrial > Soil > Riparian zone | place: USA: East River...
GAATGGCACGGATGAATGGAAAGCCGAAGAAACGGGCAAGCCAAATTGGCGACGCTGGCGTCGGGAGGACGAAGCGCTCGTTGCCTTGTACGATGCCGGGCGACATTTTTTGTACGTCCATTCGAAAAATTTTTACGAGGATCGAGGTAAGAAGATCGAGAATGTAGAAGCCGAGCGGCTCAAGGAGCCTTGACCGAATGGCAACATCGGCCCCTTTTCTTTAGGATATTCGCGCCCTCGATTCCTTCCATGCGCGAGGTAAGCATTCATGGCGCGGATCACGCAACGATCGATGTGGCCCTTGTCGAGACCAAGTTAACCATCCGTTATCACGTCCCGAATCTGCGTGACCGAAGCAATGTTTACCTCGCACTCGGCACGCATCGCGAAATCGGCGCTGCGGTCCTGCCGTTTGATCGCAACCAAGAGGGTTCGACCGTGTTCCTTCCTTTCAAGAGCGATCTTCTGATTTTCGCAGCGGTTAAAAATGGGAAGCTACATTGTTATCAACGCAAATGGGCAGATTGGAAATGGAGTGATCGCACGACCGCAAATGGCTGCGTCGCCAGCTTCGACAACGGCGCCCTGACCTTTCACTTTCAGCGCGCGGCGCTCAGCGCCTCGAAGAGCCTGGATCTTGTTCTCTACGCGAAAGAGCTCACGGAAAATGACGGCTGGGGCCGCTTCTACGGATGCTCCGACAAGGGCACCGCTGCGGGTTTGGGCGACAAATATATTCCCCATTACTGCGAATTGAAGCTCGATTCTACCGCAGCGGAGTTGTCGATCGAACGGAGCAGGCTCAACGTCGATCACTCGCGCATTCGCATCTACCAGTTATTCGTCAGGCTTTTCAGCAACACGAATGAGACGCGAAAATTGAACGGCACTCTCGCGCAAAACGGCGTCGGCAAGTTCAACGACATCAATGACGCCGCGCTAGACGGACTGCGCAAAATGGGATTCACCCACATTTGGCTGACTGGCGTTTTGCAGCAGGCTACCGGCACCGATTACTCGAACATCGGCCAGCCAGCCGACGATCCCGACCTTCTCAAAGGCCTGGCCGGCAGCCCGTATGCCATCAAAGACTACTTCGACGTCTGCCCCGATTACGCGGACAGGCCGAAGCAACGTCTCGATGAATTCAAATCGCTCCTCAAACGTATTCATCGTCACGACATGAAAGCGCTCATTGATTTTGTCCCAAATCATGTCGCGAGGAGTTACGGCTCCGATGTGATGCCGGAGTTAAATTTCGGAACAAGAGGCAACGACGGCGCCGGTGATGACACGTCGATCTTTTTTTCGCCGCAAAATAATTTCTTCTATTTGCAACCGGATGGTCATGGGCCGCCGTTGCGGCTGCCAACTTGCAAAGAGGGCCAGCCGATCAGCCCCACCTGTAAACTCGAGGGCATGAAATGCGACGGCTTTTTCGATGGCGAAATGGAGCATGGCAAGGTCAGCGGCAACAACAAAGTGAGTTGGACGCCCGATCTCGACGATTGGTATGAGACTGCGAAGCTCAATTACGGTTTCGATTTTACCGACCCAGGACAAAGCGTCCGCGAATATCCCCATGCCAACGCGCCGGACAAAGCGGTGCCGGACACATGGAAAAAGATGGATCGGGTGCTCGAATTTTGGCAGGCCGTGGGCGTGGACGGTTTTCGATGTGATATGTCGCATATGGTACCGCCCGAATTCTGGAATTGGGCGATCGCGCGGGCGCGCGCGCGGTATGTCGATGTGGTCTTTATTGGCGAGGCTTACGATAATGACCCGGCAAAAGTCGCGGGCGTAGATCCGGTGATCTCAAAACTTCATGACGGCAGATCGAACGTCATGTTCGATCTCTTGAACGCCGGATTTAACGCCGTTTATGACGACCCGACTTATCGCGCCTTAAAGAAAATCTACGAAGGGCCAGGCTGGGCAAACGATATCGATGACGCCCGGCCGGACGACTTCATTTTCGAAAACTCAATTCGTTACGCCGAGAACCACGATGAAGTGCGCCTGGCCGCGAAATCGCAATGGAGCGGAGTTGGCAAGCAAGCTGGCCTAGCGATCTGTGCGATTTTGTACGGTTTGTCGCGCGGACCAATCACGCTTTACAGTGGCCAGGAGGTGGGCGAATCCGGCGAGGGCCAAGAGGGCTTCGGCAACAATGACGCACGCACTTCGATCTTCGATTATTGGTCGATGTCGGAATTAGTGAAGTGGGTGAACGGTCATCGCTACGACGGCGGCCGACTGTCGTCCGAGCAGAAAGGGCTGCGCTCATCGTACGAGCGATTGATCAATCTCCTCGATCAAGCAGCATTCCGCCGCGGTATTTGTATTCCATTGAACTCAGCCAACCGCGATAATCCGAACTATGGCCGCTTGCCTAACGAGCAGCCAAGCGGTCGTTGGTTATACAGCTTTTTGCGTCATGATCCGGAATCAGAGCAGACATTCCTGATTGTCGTAAACCTCAATCCCTGGAAATCATTAAGAAACGTGCGGATCATTCTTCCTTCTTCTGCTGCACAATCGATCGGTCTAAACAAACACGCGCCCGGAGCTGGAATTCACCTGAAAGATCGGCTCGCGGTTGAGCGACCAATTTCTGTTGAGGCGACCGCGGCCGAAGCAACAAACCCCGGAATACCGATTGTCGATCTTGCGCCGCTTACGCCGATCTATTTCGAGATGTCGATCGAAGAGAAAGAAAATTCATCGCGCTAATTTGGCCAGAATCGCCTTTTGCACGTGCAACCGGTTCTCGGCCTGATCGAAAATGGTTTGCGCGTGCGCTTCGAAAGTTTTTTCGTCGATCTCCTGGCCACGATGGGCTGGGAGACAATGCATGACCAGCGCGTCCGGCTTCGCCAGCTTCACGATTGACTCATTGATCCAGTACGGCCCGAGCTCCGCTTCGCGCCGCGCTTCCTCCGCTTCCTTCCCCATCGAAACCCAGATGTCAGTGTAAAGGATATCGGCGTCGCGTGCGCCCGCCGCGACGTCATCGGTGCAAACAACGCGGCCACCCGCCCGCGCGAGCAACTTCGGTTTCGGCTGATATTTTTTCGGCGCAGCGATCCGTAATTCAAAATCAAGTTTCCCCGCCGCGAATAGCCACGACCGCGCTGTGTTTGAAATTCCATCGCCGACAAAGGTGACAATGCGATTGTCGATCCTGCCGCGCTTTTCCATGATCGTAAAAATATCGCCGAGGATTTGGCAGGGATGCTCGTCGTCCGTCAGGGCGTTCACCGTCGGCACGCCGGAAAATTCCGCAAACTCCTGAATGTCGCGTTGCGCAAACGTGCGAATGACGACGCCATGAACCATCCGCGCCAACACGCGCGCCGTATCCTTGATCAATTCGCCGCGCCCGAGCTGCGCGTCCGCCGCGTTCATATAAATCGATTCGCCGCCGAGCTCGCGGATTCCGACTTCGAATGAGACGCGAGTCCGCGTGGACGGCTTTGAAAAAATCAGCGCCCAGGTTTGCCCCGCCAGCGGCTTCGCCAAATTTTTCTCACGATTCGATTTGAACTGCGCCGTCGCGCGCAAGATCGACAAAATCTCATCGCGCGAAACCTGTTCGATGCTGAGGAAATGTTTCATTGGGATCGTTACATCGTTAAATCGAATCTCGCATCCCGTGCCTCACCACGCCCCTTACTTCAACGCTTCAACCGTTCAACTCTTCAACGACTTCCCCAATCGCGCGCAACCCTTCCTCCGCTTCGCTGCGTCGCAAATTGAGCGCGGGCAAAAGCCGAACAATTGAAGTCGCAGCCGGGACAGTAAGCACGCCTGCGTCGTGCAACCGATTCACCAATTGAATGGCAGGAGATTTTTCCTCGTCCGCAAACGCGGGGAACTCTGGTGCGAATTCAAGACCGATCATCAAGCCCAATCCGCGCACGGCGCGCAAAACTCTTGGAAACTTTTGCTGCAGATTTTGCAACTCACTCATTAAGAAAACGCCGAGGCGTCGCGCATTTGTTGCGAGGTCATCGCGCTCAATGACCTCGAGAACTTTTAATGCGACCGCGCAAGCGAGCGGCGTCCCGCCAAAGGTCGAGGCGTGGCTTCCCGGCGAGAGAAGCTCTGCGTATTTCTCGCGCACCCAGAACGCGCCGATCGGAAATCCGCCGCCTAACGACTTCGCCATTGAGACGGCATCCGGCAGGAAACTAGCACATGCGTCCCGCTTGTGCCCCGATCCAAGCAAGCCGGAGGCTCGCTCTACTATTCGCTGCCAGCTTTGAAATTTCCCGGTGCGGAAATGCCCGGACTGCACTTCATCGAAGAGCAAAAGCAAATTGCGCTCGTCGCAAAGTTTACGCAGACCGAGCAAATATTCCGGAGTCGCAACCGTAATTCCGCTTTCGCCCTGCACTGGTTCGATCAGAATCGCGATTGTCGATTTTGTGATCGCCGCCCGCATCCCCTCGAGATCGTTGAACGGAACATGCTTAAAACCCGCGACCGCCGGCTCAAAACCTTTTTTCACCTTTTCCTGACCCGTCGCCGCGATCGCAGCGAGAGTTCGCCCATGAAATGACTCAAAGGCCGTGATGATCTCGTAATGGCCATCGTCATGGCCGAATTTCCGCGCAAGCTTGAACAACCCTTCGTTTGCTTCCGCACCGCTGTTGCAGAAAAAACAGCGGCCCGGCCCGATAAGATCGACAATCCGTTTCGCGAGCCGCCCTTGCAGGTCATTATAATATAGATTCGAAACGTGAACGAGCTTCCGCGATTGCTCGGTCAAAGCTCTTGTGATCTCGGGATGCGCGTGGCCTAACGAGCAGACCGCAATCCCCCCACCCAGATCGAGATAGCGGCGCCCATCGACATCCCAAACATAGCTCCCCTCGCCGCGCTCGAGCGCGATATCGAACCGCGCATACGACGGCACCACGTTTTGCTCGAACAATTCGCGCACGCCGCTCTGGCTTCGACGTTGGATGTTCGATGTTGGACCTTCGATGTTTTCCGTCGCTCTCACAAAACCACCTCCGTTCCCACGCCCGCATCGGTGAAAATTTCGAGCAAGACCGAGTGCGGAATTCTTCCATCGACGAATTGCACCTTTTCCACACCGCTTTCGATTGCCGCCATCGCGCTGTCTACTTTTGGAATCATTCCCTCGCCAATCACGCCGGAGCGCCGCAGCTCCGGCACGTCCATAACGCGCAGGTGCGTGATGAGTGTCGACGGCTTTTCCGGATCGCCTAAGAGTCCCGCGACGTCGCTCATAAAAACCAAGCGGCGCGCTTTGAGCACGATGGCCGTTTTCGCTGCCGCAATATCGGCGTTGCAATTGTAAATCTTGCCATCATCGCCGCGCGCCGTCGGGCTGATCACCGGCGTCACGCTGCGTCGAATGCACTCGCGCAACGGTTCAATATCGACATCGCAAACTTCGCCGACGAATCCAAGATCGACATCGTCACCGTTTTCATCTTTCTGAGATAATTTTCGGCAACGAAAGATGTCCGAACCGGCAAAGCCACGTGCTTTGCCGCCGAAATCCTGAATTGCTTGCACGATCTCAGGATTGATCTTTCTCGACAAAACGTGATCGACAATGTCCGCCGTCGCCACAGTCGTCACGCGATGACCTTGCACAAACTCTGATTTCACGCCGGCCTCCTCGAGCGCGCGCGTAATCGCTTTCCCACCGCCGTGCACGACGACCGGATTGATGCCGACGGCTTCGAGAAAAACGACATCGCGCGCGACGCGATGCCGCACCTCCGGATCGGGCGAATCCAAGAAGCTCCCGCCGTATTTCACGACAAAAATCTGACTGCGGAAGCGCTGAATGTAAGGGAGCGCTTCGAGCAAAGTCGCCGCTTTGGAAATAATTTCTTCCATTTCCTAGCCTCCGAGCGTGGTCGGGTCGCTCACGTCGCCTTTGTTGAACGCCACGTAATTTTCGGTGAGATCGCTCCCGTAGAGCACAAATTCGCTCCGGCCAAGATGAAGATCGACATGCAGGTCAAATTCTCGCGTCGAAGCGATCTTCGCGAGTTTCTGCAGTGAAATATTTGCGGGCTGGCCCTGCCGGAATGCAAAAGCAATCTCGCCTTCACCAGCGCGGCTGTAGCCAACATCGACAATCGACTCCTCCACTTTTGCCGTCGAATAGCCGAGCGCGCAAAGAATTCGTCCCCAATTTGGATCGCCGCCGCACCAACTCGTTTTCACGAGCGCACTGTTCGCGATGGCGCGCGCAGCTGCTTCCGCTTCGCGCGCGTTGCGCGCGCCATGCACATGCAGCGTGATGAATCGCGTCGTGCCTTCGCCGTCGCGCACAATCATCTTCGCCAGTTCGAGCGCGACGAAATTGAGCGCGCACTGGAAAACCTCGAATTTCGATTCTCGATTCTCGATTCTCGGATTTCCCGCTAATCCGTTTGCGAGCATGATCACCGAATCGTTCGTGCTCATATCGCCGTCCACGGTGATCCGATTGAAGCTTTGCGCAACGGCCGCCTCGAGTACGCACTTGAGAGCGTTCGACTCGATTGCGGCATCGCTGGTGATGAAGGCGAGCATTGTCGCGTGACGCGCGCCGCTTCGCGTCATTCCCGGCTGAATCATTCCGGCGCCTTTGCAAATTCCACCGATGCGAATTGTCGATCTTCCGACTTCAAATTCGACCGCGATTTCTTTACGACGCGTATCGGAGGTCATGATCGCGTCCGCGACCTGCCGTGCGCTTGTTGTCGATCTTGAGATGAGCAGCGCGCATTCACGAATTCCGCGCTCGACATTTTTCATCGGCATCGGCACGCCGATGCGACCGGTCGAGCAAACGAGAACGTTGGCGGCGCTGATTCTTCTGTAGCGGCGGTCTGTGACCGTCGGTCGAATTGAATTTTTGCGACGCTCATAGAGCGCCGCTACAAAATTGGCCGCCATTCGCGCCATTGCTTGGGCGTCACGCATGCCTCGCTTTCCCGTGCACGCGTTCGCGTTTCCCGAATTCACTACGATTACGCGCGCGAAATCTTTCGCGGCGCGCGGCGCGCTGATTTTTACCGGTGCAGCGCACACTTGATTGGTCGTGAACATTCCCGCGACGGCGGCGGGAACATCCGAAATAATCAGCGCCAGATCGCGCTTTTGACCTTTTTCCGAACCTTTCCCGGTCCCGAGTTTTTTGATGTCGCAAAAAACCGCCGCGGCTTTGAAACCGCGCGGCGCGCAAATCGAACCGGAAATTGTTTTGAAGTTATTTTCGTCCGACATCTTGCGTTCTTAGGCGCTGAGTTCGGGTTTGGGGAGCGCAGGCTGCCAGCCTGCATTCGTCGGCAACTTGCCGACGAAAATCGTGCTCGACAAGCTGCCTGCGCTCCCCAGAAATTCGCGCCACGCTTTCAAAGCAGCCCCGCGGTTTCCGGAAAGCCGCGCATCAAATTGAAACATTGGGTTGCCTGTCCGCTCGCGCCTTTGACGATGTTGTCGATCGCACTCATAACGATGAGCCGGCCGGTGCGATTGTCGATTTTCCAGGCGATGTCGATGAAATTTGTGCCGACTACATTTTTCGTGTCGGGCAACTGGCGATCACCGAGTAATCGAACGAATGGCTCGTCATGGTACGCGCGCTCAAAGATCGACAACAACTTTTCGGGAGAAATTTCCGAGCGCGGCTGCAAATAAACCGTTGTCACAATTCCGCGATTTACCGGGACAAGATGCGGCGTGAATTGGATCGTTATCTTTTCACCGGCGGCGATCGACAATTCCTGTTCGATCTCGGAAAGATGTCGGTGTTTCGGCACGCCGTAAGGCCGCATGCTCTCATTGCACTCGGCGAACAAATAATCCGCTTCAATTTTCCGGCCCGCGCCGGTCACGCCGCTCAAACTGGTCACAAGAATATTTTTTAGATCGACAATCTTTTCGCGAATGAGCGGCAAGGCCGGCAATAAAATGCTCGTCGGATAACAACCCGGACATGCGACCAATTTTGCGCGCCGAATTTTTTCCCGGTAAATTTCCGGCAATCCGTAAACGGCTTCGCCGAGTAACTCGGGTGCGGGATGATCGCGGCTGTAAAATTCTTTGTAAACCGCGTCGTCCTTGACTCGGAAATCGGCGCTGAGATCGACAACGCGCACGCCGGCTTGCAAGAGCGGCTTGGCAAATTCAGCAGCGAGTCCGTGGGGCAGCGCGAGAAAAATGATTTCCGCGTCACGTGCGAGCTGTTGTGCATCGACATCCGAAAACGTGAGCGTTTTTGCTTTTGGGTGATGCAACAAGCGCGGAAAGATTTGGGCGAGCGCCCTGCCGGCGAATTGACGCGAGGTCGCAGCGACAAGATCGACATGTGGATGCGCGAGCAAGAGGCGCACGAGCTCTTCGCCAGCGTAACCGCAAGCACCCACGACCGCGACTTTCGCGTTTTTCACTGTCATAACGCGCAATGCGTATTCCGTCTCCACTCAATTGCAATGAAAACGTGCAGCCGTCACGTTTCTGGATGAGGTGGATCGAGCAGTCCCTTGTCCGCCAGTCCGACGGACTCGTCCGGTGGCGAGCTCGATGTTAAATTAGGCGGCGAAGCCGCATATTAAATAGCATCGCCCCGGCAGCTGCCGGGCCGATCCACCTTCGCTTCGCAGAGCGAAGCGGCCACAAGGGGAGCGCACCCAATTAGAACTTTTCGCAATCGGTCGCTTCAACTAGCTTCGTGACTATGGACGCTCTTTACCTTGTCGGCATTGCGGTTCTTGCGGTCTTCGGATTTGTTCTCGCGGTCATTCTTTTCAACTTTTTCGGCATCTGGCTTCGCGCACGCATCGCGAACGCACCAGTCGGCATGGGCAAAATGGTCGGGATGCGGTTGAGGCGGGTGCCGGTGGGATTGATCGTGGACAATCGGATCACCGCGGTAAAAGCGGGGATCGAGATTCCAAGCGATCCGCTCGAAGCGCATTACCTCGCCGGCGGCGACGTGAGTCAGGTCATTCTCGCGTTGATCGCGGCTGATAAGGCCGGCATTTCACTCGATTTTAATCGCGCGTGTGCGATCGATTTGGCGACGAAAGGAACAGGCAAAACTGTGCTCGAAGCGGTGCGCACGAGCATTAATCCGAAAGTGATCGACGTGCCGAACCCGACGATGGGCCGGACCACGATCGACGGCGTCGCCAAAGACGGGATCGGCGCCAAAGTTAAGGCGCGCGTGACCGTGCGATCGCATCTCGATCGTTTCGTCGGCGGGGCCACTGAAGAAACAATCATCGCGCGTGTTGGCGAAGGCATTGTGAGTGCAATTGGTTCGGCCGATTCTTATAAAGATGTGCTCGAAAATCCGGACCGCATTTCGAAAGCGGTGCTGGCCAAGGGACTCGACAGCAATACCGCGTTTGAAATTCTTTCGATCGACATTGCCGATGTCGATGTGGGCGACAACATCGGCGCAAAATTGCAGAGCGAACAAGCGGATGCCGACAAGCGTATTGCTCAGGCGAAAGCGGAAGTACGCCGCGCCGCCGCCGTGGCGGTCGAACAGGAAATGCGTGCAAAGACGCAGGAGATGCGCGCAAAAGTTGTGGAGGCCGAAGCGCTCGTGCCGCAAGCGATGGCCGAAGCGTTTCGCTCGGGTCATCTCGGCATCATGGATTATTACCGGATGAAAAATGTGCAGGCCGACACGTCGATGCGCGAATCAATCGCGGGAACAGACAAGCCGCGGACGGAGGGAAACTAATTGGTGAGAAGTGAATGGTGAGAAGTGAATGGTGAGAAGTGAATGGTGAATGGTGAATCGTGAACCGTGATTCGTGATTCGTGATTCGTGATTCGATGTTAACGATTTAACGATTTAACGATTTAACGATTTAACGATTCAAACGACTGCAATGCATTTCGATAATCTTCTTTTCATTCTGCTTATCGCGATGGCCGCGTTGGCAAGGTTGTTCGCGAGCAAAGCCAAGGAAGCGAAAAAGAACTCGGAGAAAACAGAGCAAAGATCGACATCTACGCCTCCGCCAATTCCGCGCGCGCCGGCGGATTCGGACGAAGAACGAATTCGCAAATTTCTCGAAGCGCTCGGCCAACCGGTTGGCTCGAAGCCGCCGCGGCCAGTTGCGCAAAGGCCCACCGTAGCGCGACATGTTCCGCCGTTCCCTTCGCCGCTGCCGCCGCTGACAACGCGCCCGCCAGCGGAACCGCCCCGCAGGGTAACGTTGCCGCGACAAATCACGCACCCTCCTTACGAGGCGAAAAGTTTTCGGCCCGCTGCGGCTGAGCCGGCCGTCTTCGAAGTTCAAGAAGGCGCGCCCACGTCAAAACCGCCACCGCTCATCACTACGCCAGCAGCGGCCTACGCAGCCGCGACGCAACAAAAAGTCACGCCGGAACGAGGCGAAAAGGAGATCGCGGCGTTACTCAAATCGCCATCCGGCCTGCGCCAGGCCATCGTTCTGCGCGAGATTTTCGCACCGCCGCTCAGCTTGCGAGCTGTCGATTCCGACCTGATCGGAAGCGCTTGAGCTTTCGCCTGGGGTTTGTAGTTTCTCACCGGCTTTGATCGCCGCCGGCGTGGCGGAACTGGCAGACGCGCTGGACTCAAAATCCAGTGATCGCAAGATCGTGTGGGTTCGAGCCCCTCCGCCGGCAATCATCCTTCTAATCTGTGTACCTTCGCTGAATATTTGAGTCATTTTTCAGGGTTTGAGCTTTTTCCGTGTCCAAACGGCTTCACACCCCTAGCCGCCCTTTTACGAGGTAAGCCGGACAGTTTTGCACATCCCGTCGCCAAAAAAGGCTCAAATATTCAGCGAACGCGGGGGGTGTGAGGTGCGCGGGTGATTTTGGCGTTGGAATCGGCTTGCACTGACCGGTGCAATGGGGCTGCAATAATCTCAGCCGTACCGCAGTGCAGAAGCCCGACGATGCCGGTAAATCTGCGCCAGCGTCTTGTCGAGCGTTGAATTTTTGCGGAGATGACGCCGTTCAATGACCCCCGCAGAATTCAAAAAGAAGTGGGCAAGATATTCCGGCAAAGAAACCGCCGCTTACCAGGAACATTTCAACGACTTATGCGCTTTTGGAAAGGCTATTAGCGGCGGCGCGAACCCGTAGTCGCTACTTCCTTCTGCTCGCCGTCTTCGGTCAGTGCCTCGTTATTGACGATTCCTTCCGCCAATTCGCTGAGTTCTTTATCCGTCTCGCCTTCCTCGTCGAGCGTCTGCTGCAGAAGCTCGGCTGCATCCTGTTCGCCGAGCAAATTCGCGAACGTCCGCACAGTCCCGTAGGAAGCGATTTCGTAATGTTCAACCCGTTGCGCCGCGCCGATCAATCCGGCATCGATGACGGATTCCTCGCCCTCTTCTTCAAGCATTTCGGAGCCTTCCTCGATTAGGCCCTTCATCGCCTTGCATGTTTTACCGGTGGGTTTCTCGTCGAGTCGACCGAAGATCTCGTTGAGGCGTTCGACATGCTCTTCGGTCTGCTCGAGATGGTTCCCAAACGCTTGCTTCAGTTCGGCCGATGAAGCCCCTTTAACCATTTTGGGCAGTGCTTTTACCAGCTGCGTCTCGGCGCTGTAAAGATCACGCAATTCTTCCAAGTACAATTTCTTTAACGAATCAAGTTTCATTTTATCCCCTTCTGTTTGGTTTAAGTTTTGTTTCCAGCGCCTGCGGAAAATCGTTTCCCCAAGCCCCGCCGCTTCGACGGAAGCGGTGTTCCCAGTCAAAAGAATACGAACAGCCGTTAAGAGCTCAATCGGACGGACGCCTGACTTTTGTATAAGGAAAATTCGCATACGCGGCCGTCAAGTTTGGTATTGCTGCAGATACGCATTAACCCTTGGAGCCGTCGGCTGCAGGGCTGTTCGAAAATCGCCGCGGGGGCAAAAACGGACGGCCTGCTTTCAAAATTTGTGACGCGCGCATAAGGTGCGTCGTGCGATATGAGTTCATATGGCACAACAAAAAGAAGTTATTTCGACGATCAACGGTTTGATCGAAACACTCAAAGATGGTCAGGAAGGCTTTAGACAAGCCGCCGAAGCCGTAAAAGATCCGCGACTTAAATCGCTATTCAATGAGTACTCGCAACAGCGCTCCCGCTTTGCGACCGTGCTGCAGACCCATGCTAAGGCTTTGGGTGAAGTGAAGCCAGAAAAGACTAGTAGCGCCGCTGGCGCAATGCATCGGGCGTGGATCAATCTAAAATCCGCCCTGACGAGTGGGGACGACCACGCGATTCTTGCCGAGTGCGAGCGTGGGGAAGACTCGGCTGTCAACGAATACAAAGAGGCGTTAGAGAATGGTCTCACCTCATCCTTGCGCGACATCGCTTCGCGGCAGTACCGCGAGGTCATAGCTGCGCACGATCGGATAAAAAATCTTCGGGACACTGCGAAAAAGAGTTGATTCAGCGAATCGAATGATTTCGGTGGCATGCGCTCTGATCTGCGTCGAGCTGCGTCAGCAAGCGCCCGGCGAAAAAAGAGACGCGCCACTGCCTCATCCCGCGAAATAATTCCATATGAAAGGCAAGGCTTTTTCGGGCGAGAACGCGGCGGTGGGAGACGGCGAAGCAGAACAACGCAAGGAAACTATGTCGCGACGTCAAATGATTGTGACATCGGCAACTGCCATAGCAGGAGCGACACTACTTGGAACTCGAGGTAATCCATGGCGCGGCCAAGTCCCCAATTGATTTGCCAGCCAGCACGATAACAACGAAATCGGAACCGCTTGATCCAAATCGCGGGATAAAATTACCATCTAACTGCGGTCGCCCGCGCGATCTTTCTTAAAAGGAGATTCCATGCGTTTAAACGATAAAATCAAACAAGCAGCTGCCACCGGATATATTTTGCTTTGGCTCCTCGGGATTCCGATTCCGATTTTGTTGCTGATTTTTCTACTACGGGGTTGTACATAAGCCGCGTAATCCTTTGGTCAGTACAAGATTAGACACCCGGGTTAGTCGCATATCGTTTCGGGTCAGTACAGCAAGATCAAAGGCGCGCACGATCGCCTCAGAGGTCGTCGAGACGTCGGTAAAAAGGCGGCTTGAACTGATCGCATTCGAGCTGGCGACGTGCTGAGGCTGAGGCCGGTGTCTGATTGAACTGCGGCTTACGGTTGGAGAAGGGCAACGACTGAGATCCCGCCGCTCCGGTACGGTGGGTTCAGAAGCTCCACAGCTTTTGTGGTATTGCACGATTTCGTTAAATGAAAGTTCGAATGCGGCCAGAGCGGAAATTCAAACGTTCGGAGCGGATTGCACACATTTTGCTTTGGTTTCTGGCAATCTCCATCGTGTTTTCGATGATCTATTTGCTCCGCGGTTGCGCATAAACGGTCGTACGCAAACGCGCCTTTCCGCTCCACCGATTGGCAGAATGGAAAAGGCGCGTTCGTCGGTAAACTGGGTTACTTCTAATCTTCGTCGAGGATCACTCTATCGACGAGCATGTTGTCGCCTTCGCCCAAGTAATGGACGTGCACAGGCACACCCACTTTGATTCTCGTTCTGACGGTGTCTTCATCGAGGACCTTACCGCTCTTGGTCACATATGTGACTGTCTTGCCGAAGCGATACGTTCTCGGCCCACTGCTTTCCCGCAGCACAATTGTGTTCCCCCCTTGTAAACGAGGTGATCGCGCCACCGCCTTCAGTCGTGGTCGTCGTGGTGGCAAAAGGCTCAAACAAGGAGGGTTGAATTCATGTTGGCCGCGCGGTAGCCAAACTACCAGAGTCGCTTGTGCCGGTTGAGGTTCCTCCATGCTAATTCCGCTGCTTCTATCTGAATGGATTGATAAACCGGATCTGATTTTCGCTGCAAGTCACTGACGCGAGTGTGTTGAGCGCGCGCAGTATTGATAATGTCCCAATATTCCGATCCTGAAGCTCTCGCGAGGATGAACGGTTTACGCCAGCCAATTTCATCTATGATGAGACCACCGCTCTCATTCGGTATGGTAAGAGCAAATTGGTTGGGATCGCCGACTCGTTTCAAGCGGTAGCCGCCAGCAATCTCCCTCGAATCAGAACCGAGGAAATTGGCCTCGCATGAGCAAAGGCAAACCAAGACCGCCAGAAATGCGATGCGACAGGAATTGTGAGACAAATGCCTGCTCCACATTGCGTGGAATAAAAATTGATGGGTAGTTTGGTTGCTCATTAATTTTAGAACTGTGAGCGGAACGGGATCATGCGCCACTCAGTTGCGCGTTCTCAGAGCGAGCGCTTTTGAAATTCCTGCAACGTGTATTCGTCTGCCCGGGCCAAATCTTTTTCGAAGACTAATTCCATTTCGCGTCCGAAGTTCTGATCGTAAACAACAACGTCGAGTTCTTCGTTAATTTCGGAGGAACGCGCGTCGAGATTCGACGACCCGAACACGGAGAACAGGCCGTCGATTACCATCGACTTCTCGTGGAGCGTCACCGCAATCCACTCACCGATGGTCAGTCGCCAAATGCGATTGTTCAGCCAGCGTGAAGCGAGCGCGCGTGTTGCCACGCTATATCTTCGTCTTTCGAGCGCTACCCAGTCGTCCGATTTTGCCCCCCTTCATCGAAGGCCGAGGGTGAGAGGGTGATATAGATGATCTTCTTCAGCAGAAACGTAACTCACGCGCCAAATGCGCTTATGCTCACGCGATTTTCCCCGCACAAATCGTACGCTGCCACCGTCACTTCTCACGATTAATACGGGCGTTTCTCGAGGCTCGCCTGCCGAGGGGCTCCATTGTTATCCGATTGCCGAAAAAAAACCCAACTACGCGCAGTACGAAGAGCGATCAATATTATTAATGAACTCAAGCACAAAAGATAAGGTTAAGGGCACGGCCAAAGAAGCTGTGGGCAAAGTCAAAGAGGAAACGGGTAAAGCGATCGGAAACCCAAATTTGAGGGACCGTGGCACCGCGGAAAAGGTCGCAGGTAAATTGGAGCGGAAAGTCGGCGACGTGAAAAAGGTCTTCGGGAAATAGTTCAACCTACTCCATGAAACAAACTTTAATAACCTTGGCTTGCTCTGGTGCGCTCTGCCTCACGACATTGGCTGCGGACGACACGACGGCCTTGCCCGATAATACAGCGAAGAACCAACGCGATCGCTCCAGTCAAACCAAAACATCTGGGGACCAATCCAACAGTCCCGCCGATTTGAAAATCACTGCGGCCATACGGCGGGCAGTGATGAAAGACGGTGGTCTTTCGATGACTGCGAAGAATATTAAAATCATCACGGCCGGCGGCTTAGTCACTCTCCGCGGACCCGTTAAAACTGCGGAAGAAAAAACAAAAATCGATCAGCTTGCGAAGTCGGCGGCCCCCGGCGCCAAGATCGACGATCAACTCGAAGTTAAAGGGTCAAAGTAACGAACAACCTCACACAAACGAAAGAAAGTTCATCATGTCTAAATCAGTATTCGGTATTGCAACTTCACACGGCCAGGCCGAGCGAATCGTCGAGCGACTCCAAGCTCAGGGTTTCGCGCTCTCTGAAATTTCAGTGCTTATGCCCGACACGGGCGGCACGCGCGACGTCGGTCACGTTAAAGCGACGAAGGCGCCGGAGGGCGCAACGACCGGGGCAGCTACCGGCGGCGTCGCTGGCGGCGTAATCGGATTGCTGGCTGGGATCGGCGCATTGGCGATTCCCGGTGTCGGTCCGCTAATCGCGGCCGGCCCCATTATGGCAGCGCTGAGCGGCGCGGCCGTCGGGGCGACTACCGGCGGTATAGTCGGCGCCTTGATCGGTCTCGGTATTCCGGAGATCGAGGCGAAGCGCTACGAGGAGAAGTTAAAGAAAGGGAACTACTTGATTGCTGTGCACACGCATGAGAGCAAGGACGTTAACCGCGCGAAGGAAATCTTCAAAAATGCAGGGGCGGAAGATATCAGCACCATCAGCGAAGCATCGGCTCCGAAAGCGGCGTAAGGAACTCCTTGTATATGCCACGGAAGGGAGAGGGTTCTCCCTACTCGGCGCGGCGGTGGTAGCATGGCGCTCTAAGCACAAAGTGGTACGCCACATCTTCCCGGCGGCGGCGTGAGGTTGTTTGGGCACTTAGGGCAGGAAAAGGGCGGTTTTCCCTAAACCTTGCTAGATACATTTCTCCTAAAGACTTTCGGCAATGATCACTTCTTCTCGGCTCTGTTCAAATTGTGGTGTCCGCTTTCTCGTTCCTTCGGATCACCCCGGTGCCGAACTCTGTGTTCGCTGTCGTCATGAGAAGTGTCTTGTTTCTGTCGTCGGCGCTGCTTGCGACTCTTTTTTTCGTTCTCGTGGTCTTCCGGTTGGTCATGAATATGTAGACCTGCTCCGCGCCCGAAGCAGATCATCCTCGATTCGAGCTCGTTTATCTGCGCTAGGAAAGGGCCTTTCGGCCTGAGGATTACCAAGCGACTCCTGCGCGGGTGCTCTTTCATGCTGCGCGGCCACGTCGGCAAACACACCGCCGCGTCGCTCTCGCACTGAATGCTTCCATACGTGCCTCTGGATAACGGCTTGCCAATCAACGGCTTTGCTCGTCGGTCACTGATATCAGACGTTATTTGCGAAAGAGCGGTTGAAAACGCATGCGACTATACCTGCCGCACGTCCCGTTCTGCCACTTGCCTCCCCTCTAAAATAGCTGATCATCGGTGGCATACCCGGTGCCATAATTTCTAGAATGCAGCGCGCTAAGTATACTCAGGGTGCGTTCGCAAATGGGCGTTGCATCCTTTTGGTCGAAGACCACGAGCAAACGTTCCACCCTCGTGCAGTTACTGGAGCGGCGCAGTCATAGCGTCGTGGGCGTGACCACCGCGGCGGCTGCGCGCGAAATCGCAGTGGCGCGCCAGTGCGATCTCGTCATCTCCGATCTCGGCTTGCCCGATGGCGATGGCTACGCGCTCATGGCGGAGTTGCGCGACGCCTATGGATTGCCCGGTATCGCGTTGAGCGGTTACGGCACCGAGGAAGAAGTTAAGCGCAGCCGGACGAGCGGCTTCTTCACTCACCTGATCAAGCCGGTGGAGATTCCACGCCTTGGAAGCTGCTTGGGTTCGGCTGCTTCAGTTTTTAGGAGCAGCGCATGAACTGAAAGCTAAACAACGCAACACCGCAATTGCACATCGATCATAAGATAAACATTGCCGCGGCTGCCCCAAACATGGCGAGTGTTGTAAGGCCGACGACTATTCGTGACAGCCAGGAGCTTGGCTGCGCTTGCATAAGCTTGCGATCAGACGCCGCGACTAAGATTGCTACCAATAAGAACGGTGCCAACACTCCGTTGATCACTGCCGTCCAGAAAAGCGCTCTAACTGGATTGATGTTTGCAAAGTCAATTAGGATGCCGACAAATGTTGAGCCGATTACGATCCGGTAAAAGTAGCGTGCTGAACTAAGTGATTCGTCCAATCCCTGTCGCCATTTGAAAATCTCGGCGAAAGCATACGCGGCGGACCCAGTTAATGTTGGGATCGCGAGGAACCCAACGCCGATCAATCCGAGCGTATAAAGAGTTGTCGCAAGAACTCCGGCAAGTGGCTTGAGGGCCTCCGCTGCTTCGCGCGATGTTGTGATCTCTTTGAGACCGTGGGTGTGCAACGTAAGGGCTGTAGTGAGAATGATGAAGTACATCACCAGGTTCGAGAAAAATGTGCCTGTGCCGACGTCGAGTTTGCGATTGATGACCTCGCGGGGAGTGGCGCCCCGGCGCTGTTCGAGTTTGCTGCTTCCAACTGCTTTTTTCTCTTCCACTTCCTGCGATGCTTGCCAAAAAAAAAGGTAAGGACTGATTGTGGTGCCAAGAATGGCAACGAGATTCTGCCAGGTATCGTGGTCTCGCGGCCAGCTCGGGATAAAAGTATCGCGCACTACGGCTCGCCAGTCGGGCCCAACCACAAAAGCGGTGATGACGTAAGCGAATAGAACCGCGGCTAGCCATTTTAAGGCAGCAGCAATTTGATAATATCTAAATCGGATTGTTGCCCATGCGATCGCGACGCCGAAAATCAAAACGAAAAAATGTGAATGGATTCCGGTCCACATAGCCGCGGCGTCCGCCATACCGGCAAGGTCCGCGCCGACATTGATAGTGTTGGCCGCAAGTAACGCGACTGCGCCAGCAACGAGCAACCACGCAGGAAGTTTTTGGCGCAACGCGGCGGCAAGGCCACGACCAGTAACCATCCCGATCCGCGCGCACATAAACTGCACGCAACCCATAAGAGGCCAAGTGATGAACGCCGTCCAAAGTAGGGAAGTGCCGAGCTGCGCACCCGCGATTGAGTAGGTTGCGATTCCCGAAGGATCATCATCTGCCGCACCAGTGATGAGGCCCGGCCCCAAGACGGAGATGGATCGGCGCAGCAAACTTACCGTTTTCTCCGCCCTTTTGTTTCCCATATCGCCGCCAAAATTCTTCCCGTGCGACTAGATTTTGTGACGCACCGGTCGCAGCGCCTGGGTTAATTTTTGCAGACCCAACTCGAGGCGAGTTTTTACCGTGCCTAGCGGAGTGCGCGTTGCGGCGGCGATTTCGCAATGGCTTAACCCGTTAAAAAACGAAAGCCTGATCACCTCGCCTTGAAAGGGCGGAAGAAGTTGCAATTTTTCCTCGAGAAATCGTCTCAGATCTGTTCGTGTCAGTTCTTCATCGACGCAATGGTGATGCACTCCGTTAAGGTGTTGCGGTAGCTGCTTTTCAAACCGCTCTTTGGCGCGGCAATAAGCCTGACGCCGGCGCAGACGATCAACGGCGCGGCGACGGGCAATGGTCAGTAACCAGCCGAGCGGCTCGCCGGCTTTGGGCGAATAACGCGCGGCGCTCTGCCAAATCTGGGTCATGATCTCCTGCAGCACATCATCGACTTCTCCTTCCTGCACGACGGTGCCGATGAGCGATTTGAGACGCTGCCCATAACGGACAAAAAGTTCGGTAAGAGCCTGTTCCTGTCGGTCTGTAATTCCCGCGATGAGCGATTCATCGCAAGCCTGTGCGACAGCGGCGCCATTCAATCGCGGTTTTATCATGAGTCGGAGCCTGAGAAATGGTTGTTGCGTGGTAGCAGTGGAATCGCCTTGGATTTAAAAAGTTGCCGAGTCGCGAACAGGCCACAATCGGGCCGCACACCGGTTGCGCTGTCGGTTAAATTCCTATGCGCGCGTTCTGCGGCGTTCGAAATTCAATCCGCTGCTTTAATCGCTCAAGACCGACAATGAGTTTGCGAGACAGGTGCTGCGCGGCGCGACAGCTAGGCGACAAGGCCACGATATTTTGATAGCGCTTCGTCAGTCGGCAGGGCCCAATCCATCGGGATGGAATCGCAACCCTTGGTGGGACAGATGATGCGCATCGGGTCCGTGCCTCGCGTGCCACCGATCACCTGGATTTCATATCCGGTAATAATCTTGCTGCAACAGAGGCAGTAACGTTTGTCATCCAGCGAATTCCATCTCCGGAATTGATCGAGTCGCTGCAACACATCCAGTTTATCCGCGTCAGATAATGGAATCGCGTCCAGCAGCGACATGCCAAAGGATGTATCAGTCTCCTTTGTTTCTACATATCGGACGACGGACTGATCGCAGGGTAAGTAGAATTCCTATCGCTGCGCAAACTGGTTGTCTTCCGTTGCGTGCGTCAATCGCGTTACTCGCATTGCCTTCGGCAAGCTGCACAAAAAAGAGGCAGGTCAGGGGGGATTAGCTTAAGCTCTGGCATCGGACGGCGCCTCCTGCCGCGTATTATTTAAGGCGACCATGAAAAAACAAAAGCAACCGGCTCGCCCAGCAAGGGAATCGATGCGCAACGATCTTACCGAGCGGAAGCGGGCGGAAGAACCGATCCGCCAATCGGAACTGCGCTATCGCACCTTGTTCGATCTGGTCCCGGTGGCTGTCTATGCGTGCGATGCGGACGGTTTTATTCAAGAGTTCAACCAGCGCGCGTTGGAATTGTGGGGACGTGAACCGAAAAAGAACGATCCGAAAGAGAAATTTTGCGGCTCGTTCAAGATATTTTTCCCGGACGGCCGCTCGATGCCGCACGCAAAATGTCCGATGGCGCGAGCGTTGAAAGGCGAGACGCTCGATGCGGGCGATTTGGAAATACTGGTCGAGCGACCAGACGGCTCACGCCGGGACGTTATTGCCAATCCGAGAGTCTTGCGCAACGAGCGCGGCAAAATTGCCGGAGCAATCAATTGCCTTTACGATGTCACTGAGGGCAAGCGGGCTCACACCGAGTTAGAAAAAGTCAAAAGCTCTCTGGAAACACATGTGGGCGAACGGACTGAGGAAGTACGCACGGCCAATAAAGAACTAAAAAGTGAGATCAGCCGGCGCAAAGGCCTCGAGGGACAGATCCTTGAAATCAGCGATCGCGAGCAACAGCGCCTTGGGGAGGAGTTACACGATGGACTTTGTCAGCATTTGACGGCGATCGGGTTCATGGCAAAGGCGGCCGCGCTGCGGTTAAAGGATCATCGTGTTTTCCGGGTGGATGATATCGAAAAAATCGCCGAGTTAATAAACGCGGCCGCGAATGATGCTCGCAATATCGCTCGTGGTTTGCATCGTATCGATGTCGATTCAGCCGGATTCGTAGACGCGCTGCGAGATTTGGTTGACCGCAAAATTTGGAAGACACCCTGCCGGCTGGAAATCAAAGAACCATTTGATATCGAGGATGATGCTGCCGCAGCAAATATCTACCGGATCGCGCGTGAAGCCGTGATCAATGCCAACAAGCATGCTCAAGCTCGGGAAATTGTGGTTCGTTTGGCCCGATCGCGAGCCGGAATCGTCTTGAGCGTAACCGATAACGGTGTCGGCCTGCCCAAGGAACCAAACAAAGCGCGTGGATTGGGCTTTCGCATTATGAACTATCGCGCTCGATCTGTCGGGGGACGTCTAGAGACGACGCAGGGGCCAAACGGCGGCACGCGCGTGGCCTGTTATCTACCCGACCTAAAATGAAACGCCGCCAGTCCGTTTCTCAGACTGCCAAATGCGAAGCAGTTGACGCGAAACGGATTGTCATTGTCGATGATCACCCGCTTTTTCGCAAAGGTCTCGAGCAATTGATCAACTCCGGCGACGGCTTCTGCGTATGTGGCGAAGCAGAGACCGCGGCACAAGCCATGGACGTGTTGCGCAAAGTGAAGCCCGACCTGGTGATTGTCGATATTAGCTTGCCAGGCACGAACGGCATTGAGCTGATTAAGAACATCCGCGCTGAATTCCCACGATTGCCCGTTTTGGTTCTCTCCATGTACGACGAATCGCTCTACGCGTTGCGCGCGCTTCGGGCCGGCGCACAGGGCTACGTCATGAAACAGGAAGCGCTCGCTAACGTCGTCAACGCCATTCACGAAGTATTCCAGGGACGCCCTTACCTTAGTCCGGTGATGTCCGCCACGGTCATCGCGAAGTTCGCGCAGGGACCCGGCGAGAGCAACGTGAGTACGGTTGAACGATTGAGCGACCGCGAACTGGAAGTTTTCGAGCTAATCGGCAAAGGCCAAGAAATACGCGCCATTGCCAAAATGCTGCACTTGAGCCCGAAGACGGTGGAAACACATCGTGCCCACATTAAAGAGAAACTCAACTTCGAGAACGCGCGGCAAGTGGCGCGCCTCGCGGTGCAGTGGGTAGGTCAACACGAGCATTGAAAATGCCGTGTGGCGTACGATAACCAATAAAAGGAGAATTCAATTATAGCGAAAGTGGTTAGAATCATCGAACTGCTCTCAGAATCGCCCAAGAGTTGCGAGGAAGCGGCGCAAATAACGCGCTGAAAGCCGACATTTCTTTGTCCGAAAGCTCTTCCGCGCCAGCATTCGTGCACGCCGACAACCACGCGCATCGCGATTTATGCGCCCGACTTAATCCTGTCGCGGCGTCAAGCCTGATGCAATAATTGCCACTCATATCGATTGGCAAACTTCTGTCCCGCTTTCTAGCGGGGGAAGAAAGTTCCTAGTGAATTACTAACCAATTCCGCGTCGAAGTTCCCAAAAGCGGACTGCGGCGGAAATTAATGCTTTTGTGCGAGTAAACGTTGCAGATGCACGAACAGTATCTTCCGCGGCGTAGTTATCAGGCAACTCGGGAGTGTGCTCCTGGATCCTCAAATTTTTGACCGACCGAACCGATGACGGACCGATACTTGTATCGCCGTTGCTGCGCGTAGCGCTTTTCGGATCCCGATATAAGCTCGGTACGCCCATCGTTGGTGGCGAGTAAAGACTGCGGCAATCTTGTCACTCGTCGCTATTTGCTGACTTAAGCGACAATTTGCTTGCCAGAGGCAATTTATTTTTCTACGACTCGGCGCGGAATGGCCTCGCCGCCTCGAAATTCAATCATGTTCGCCGCGCCGAGCGCTAAAGCAAAGCAGAACAACCTATGAACAAACTACAAAACAGAATGGCAGGGACGCCCTTTCGCCTGTTGTTTCTAAACCTCCTGTGGCTTCCGATTATCCTCGCCCTTGCCTTCTTTGTGGTCCGGCAACATGAAGCCGGCAAACCGATACATCGAACGGCTCCAAACCAACTCCTTCAATTCACGTCAGGCGGACATATTCTCGGCTTCGCGGCAGGCGGTGTCTATGTGGCCAGCGGCTCGCACGCACTGCATGTCGAGTTTGTCAGCCCGCGCCCGACGAATCCCGTGAGCAATGCCGGGCCGGGCGACGGCATGCCGGGTAATGTGCGACGCGCGGCGCCATTATCGCGGGTTACCTACCCGAGTCTCTGGGACGGTGTCACATTGATCTACGACGCGCCCAGCGGAGCGGTTGTTCGCAGCACCTATCGGCTCGAGGCGTATGCGAACGCGGGCAACATTCGTCTGCGCTACAACGCACCGGTCGCAGTGCAGGGCGACGGGTCGCTGCGCATCAGCTTCCAAACCGGCACGCTGAACGAGAGCGCGCCGCAAGCGTGGCAAGAGCGCGATGGAAAACGCGTGCCTGTGCGGATTGCATTCGCGCCACGCGGGAACGGTGAGCTCACGTTCGCGATGGGCGACTATGACCGGAGCGAGCCGCTCTTTATTGATCCGACGCTTACCTGGAATACTTTTCTCGGCGGCCCTGGGATTGACGAGGCTTGGGGGTTGGCAGTGGATGTAATTGGGAATTTTTATGTGGTCGGCTTCAGCTTTACGACGTGGGGCTCGCCCGTCGCGGCTTACGACGGCGGCGGCGTTGATGCCTTTGCCGCGAAACTAGATCCAGACGGGAATCTGATCTGGAACACCTTTCTCGGCGGAGGCGGATCGGCCAAGGGCTTCGGGGTGGCGGTGGATGTGAGCGGGAATGTTTATGTGACCGGCTTTAGCAATGCCAGCTGGGGTTCACCCGTCCACACCTTCAACGGGGGCATTGACATCTTTGTCGCGAAACTGGCTTCAAACGGGAATCTGATCTGGAACACTTTTCTCGGCGGCAGCGGGCCCGCGCTTGAGACTGGCCGGGCGGTGGCAGTGGACGTGACTGGTAATGTCTATGTGGCGGGCTACAGCCCTGCCACCTGGGGTTCACCCGTTCGCGCTTTCAGCGGCGGCCCTCTTGATGCCTTTGCCGCGAAATTGGATTCAAGCGGGAATCTGATCTGGAACACTTTCCTTGGTGCTGGTGGAACTGACTATGGCTGGGCGCTAGGGTTGGACACAAGCGGGAATGCCTACGTGGCGGGCGACAGCGATGCCGCTTGGGGTTCACCCGTCCGTGCCTTTAGCGGTGGCATTGCTGCATTTGTCGCCAAGCTGGATTCAAGCGGGACGCTAACGTGGAACACTTTTCTCGGCGGCGGTCTGGAAGACTCTTGCCAGGCTTTGGCAATGGATGAGAGCGGGAATGTCTATGTGGCGGGCTACAGCAGAACGACTTGGGGTTCACCCGTCCGCGCTTTCAGCGGCGGCCAATATGATGTCTTTGCCGTAAAACTGGATTCAGGCGGAGCGCTCACTTGGAATACATTTCTTGGCGCCGGGGGGTTTGACTTTGGCGCCGGGGTGGCAGTGGATGCCAGTGGGAATGTTTATGTGGGGGGCTACAGCGATGCGACTTGGGGTTCACCCACCCGCGGCTTCACCGGGGGCCTTGACGTTTTTGCCGCGAAACTGGATTCAGCTGGAGCGCTCACTTGGAATACGTTTCTTGGCAGCGGGTCGAGTGACTTTTGCTTCGGGGTCGCAGTGGATGGCAGCGGGAATGTCTGCGTGGCGGGCTACAGCGGTGCCACCTGGGGTTCACCCATCCGCGCTTTCAGCGGCGGCCCATATGATGCCTTTGCCGCAAAGGTCCCCGTTTCAAGTCCAACACCGAGTCCAACACCAACGTCAACACCGACACCCACGCCCACGCCCACGCCCACTCCAACACCAACTCCGACTCCAAGTGTTCAAGGAAGCTTCGTGATCGGCGATGGCAATGCAGTAGTCGGCGCTCACGTGACATTTTGGGGCGCGCACTGGGCGCACGTAAATTCGCTAAGCGGTGGCCCCGCGCCCACCAATTTTAAAGGCTTTGCAAGCGCCACGAACCCGAATCCACCGACCTGCGGCGGCACATGGACAAGTAACCCAGGCAATAGCTCTGCACCACCAAGCAACGTTCCATCTTACATAACCGTCATTGTGGCCAGTTCGATAACACAGTCTGGTCCAACGATCTCGGGTAACATTCCAGAGATGGTGATCGTTCAAACCGATCCAGGCTACGAGCGGAATCCGGGTCACCCGGGAACCGGCACGGTAGTAGCAGTGAGCTGTCACTAGCCGCAATAGCTCCACCGAGCACAGTTGTCGCCCAGCGGAAGCGTTCGGGACTGGCCAGGCAACAAGCTCGACGGAGTCTCTCTGCTTCAAAGTAGCAGGAGCGTTTCGCCCGCCGCGGCGGGCCGGAGCCTTACGTTACCTTCAAAATCGATAGTTCCGCACTAGGCGAAAGTGATGGTGTAGAAACTTGCTCCAGCGGTTGCGTTTCGTCCTCTTCATCATTGTCATTCATGTCGGCAGAGTCATCCCCTTCATCGGAGTCGCTCGAGGAAATTGCTGACGGCAACTGTGTCTGTTGCAACTTGTCGTAACGCTGGCGGACTTCCGCCGGCACTTTGTCGAGATCTTCCTTTGTCTCGACCGGGCCGCTGAAGAGCAGTTTGCCTTGCGGATCTTTGGCCGTAAGCAATTTCTTCCCATCGACGGTCTCCAGTTTCAACTCGCCTTTGTCATCGGAAAAAACGATCTGCGCTTTGCCGATGTCGATCTTGGTGGCTTTGATCGCGTCCTGGTCCTTCGACAAAATACGAATCTGATCGCCCGCGCGTTTCACTCGCTCGCGCGCTCGCATCGCTTCTTCGCGAGCTTTCACGACGGTGTCGTGAATCATGCCGCGTTGTTCGTCGCCGAGCTGCTCCTTCAGATCCTTGAGTCCTTCTTTGAGATCACCCATCCCGAAATCGCCGAAATCTTTGTCGCCAAACGGAAAACCTGAATGCCGGTGGTGACCCGGCCCAAAGTCGTGCCGTTGCGGCACTTCCTTTTTCGTCAGCTTCACCGTGATCTTTTCTTCCTTTCCTTTGCGCAACACGGTGAGCGTGACGTTCGTGCCTTCCGAATAACTGCGCACGAGCTTCGCGAGTTGCTCCGGCTCGGTGAGAATCTGGTCGTTCAACATTTTCAGGATGTCATTTTGCTGCACGCCCGCGGCTGCGGCCGGACCGTCGGGAACAACGTAATCAACGACGAGGCCGAAGCCTTTTGCCAAACCCAACTGTTCGCTCACTACGCTCGGAACCTCGGATGTTTCGACGCCCAGAAATGTCACCGGAACCTTCGGTATTTTTTCGTGTCGATCCGGCGGAATCGGTGGAGCCGGCGGCGCGGGTGGAGTTTGCCCAAACCCTGCAATCGGCAGGAGCGCGATAGCTGCGATGATAGCGATGGATTTTGTGTTCATGGTTTGTTAGTTGGTTGGTTAAATTCCGAAAATCACTGGCCGGAAACGGGAATGAGCTCGACTTGTTCGCTCGGATAAGAAACACGCAATGAGGCGCCGGTGGCGGCGTTATGCCATTGCAACGTCTCGTGCGTTTGATAGCGCATGCGGCGCATCGGCTGGTCCGAGCCATCGGCGAAGTGCAAGCCCTCGTCCCGCGTGTTGTAAACAACTTGGGTGAAACCGGCGGGCACAAGCCGGTCATTGACTGCGGCGGCGCCGGCGATGTCGCGCGGCGCTGGAGTAAGCGACGCGATTGCCGGGATTTTTTTTCCCGGACGATTGATCTCGATGCGCGCGACGATCAGCAACGCCGCTGCTGCGGCCAGCCCGAAGCCCAACGAGACCCAGTTGACTCGGAAGCGATCGGGACAAACAACGTTATCGGCAGATTCATTTTCCTCCGCAACATCGACAAGCGCACGTTCAACCCGCGAAAAAAGCTCCGGTGAAGGCGGCGCCGGTCGCAGTTTCTTCAGCTCGTTCTCGAGTTCAGAAAAATCGTTCATTGCGGTTGCAAGCTTTTCTTCAAAGCGACCAGCGCATAGCGATAACGCGAGGCCGCCGTGTTTTGCGAAATGCCGAGAGCCGTTGCGATTTCCGCGAAGGTCAATTCGTCCCAGATTTTCATGACGAGCACCTCGCGTTGGTCAAGGGGAAGACGATCGACTGCGTTTGCCAGCGGCTGTTGCGAATCATCAAGCTGCTCAAACTGCGGTTCAGCCGATTGCGCAGTTTCGGAAGACGCATCCGCTTCGCGCCGGGCGCGCCGGCTGTCACGACGGACAAAATCGAGGGCGATGGAACGCACCGCAGCGTAAAGCAGGGCGCGATTGCCGATGTCATGGTTACGTCGCCAAAACCGAACGAAGGCTTCCTGAACGACGTCTTCCGCGTCAGCGGGCGAGCGCAGCCATTGCCGCGCAAAAAGCAGCAAGCCAGGAGCAAGTGAGGAAAAACAAACCTTCCAATCTTTATGAGTGGCGACATCGTCCATGACCTCTTCACGGTCTTTTATAATCAAGACGCCGCCAACTAAGGATTTTGTCTAAATCGCGCAATTTTTTCCGCCGTAGCCGCTGGTCGCCGACCGCAGCCAGTGGCAGTCGGAGCCGAGGTAGCGACGTCGGCTACAAATTTTCTTGCACTCGCAAGTCGCGACTGACAAAAGAGCAATTATGAACTGGTTAGCTATTATTTGCGCGGCAGTCGCCTACTGGATTTTGGGTTGGCTTTGGTATTCAGCTTTGTTCGGCAAGATCTGGGTCGCGGGCTTGGAACAGCATGGCGTGAAACTCGAAAAAGGCGGCATGGCGCCGAAGATGATCGGCACTTTTATCGCAAACCTTGTCGCGGCCGTGATCATGATGCGGCTCATCGCGCGAACAGGCATCATGGATTTGGCGCACGGATTGAAGCTGGGAGCCGGCGTTGGCGTCGGCTTCTCCGCGACAGCGATCACCATTCAGTATCTATGGGAATCGAAACCGTTTAAAGTCTGGTTAATCGATGCCAGTTATCACTTCTTTGGCTGCATTCTCGTCGGCGCGATTCTTTCGGCGTGGCATTAGAAAAATTGTAGGGCCTTTCTGTGAACACCCGAAAGCCTTCGGGGCTGGTACGGACGGCCTACAATCATTTAGTTTTCCGCGACGCACGCAGGATCAGATTGCCCAGCCAATCCGGATTTGCAATGCCGTCGCGGTAGGCTTGCAAAGATTCGACCGACGAATTGACGCGCAAGTTGCTGTAAGACTGATCGGGATTCTGCCAACGCTCATGCCAGTAAACCGCGGCTTTGATGCGCGGATACCGCGTCCGAAAAAGTTCCAGCCCCTGTCTGATCCACTCAGCTTTGCTGATCCCGCCATGTTCGTCGATCGCGTGCGAAAAGTCGCCTGTCGCCCATTCAGCGATCATGATTGGTTTCTTCGGATCGAGTCCGCACATTTCCTGATACGGCCAATCCACGAGCGAACGAATATCCGGGTTTGGTTCGTCTTTGAATTGCTGGCCGTAAACACTCAGGCCTAACCAATCGACATACTCGGATCCCGGATAGTAAGTCGGCGCAAAATTCCAGGTATCCATCGGATAGGAATAATTATTCGAGTGAAACATCCACTTGATATTGCTCGCGCCACGCGCCCGCACGCAATCGACCACGTGGCGGTACGCCGCCTTGAAATGCTCCGGGCCTTCCCAAGTTTCCTCGTCCTCAATCCATCTATCGCCGCCGTAATAAACGCCTGACCACGGAAACCAGTCGCCGTTCATCTCTACACCGAAAGCGACGATCATGGGATGACCGAATTCGCGCGCGGCATCGGCCCACTTGTCGATGTACGCGTCCCACTTGCCGCTGATGATCTCGAATAAACTGAAGCGATCCGGCCCACGGTTTTGTTCGTAGGGTTTGTCCCACGGCGACCAAAAGACGAGCGGCAACGAGCCATGCCGCCAGATGACGTTTAAGTTCGCGGTCGGAAAACTTTGCTCACCCCAGTAACTCGAAGAAGCGATGATCGCCTGGTGTTTGCCGACCATCGACTCGAAATCCTCGATCATCTCCAGCGTCACGTCGTCCTCCTCATCACCGAAATCCATGAACGCGCCCGTGTACGCGCCACGCTCGGGCATCACGACCTCGACGGGTCCATTTGGATCGATATGTGACGACGTTGTCGCTTTCTCGCACGAAGCCAATCCGCAGCAGGTGATAAGGAAAATGACGAATGACAAATGACGAAGCACGAATGAAGA
>Ga0184619_10000085_pt1 | contig 28615 bp, 15 predicted proteins | sample PLM0_60_b1_FD_133146 | JGI IMG/M metagenome (GOLD analysis project Ga0184619, IMG submission 133146) | Groundwater sediment microbial communities from an aquifer in East River, Colorado, USA - PLM0_60_b1 | ecosystem: Environmental > Terrestrial > Soil > Riparian zone | place: USA: East River...
CCGAGCAACTCTCCGCCCTCGGCCACCGCTGAGGCCGTAAGGAACTCACCCGCGGACTGGGGCAAGTCGGTGGCCTGCGTCCGGTCGTGAAGCCCGACGGGTCGGCGCAAAGGACGTCGCACGACCGTACCCGACTCTCGACGTAGCTCCAAGGGTCGCGAGGAACAGCCTCCTTTAGTGGGCCGGGCAGGGATCGAACCTGCGACCTTGGGATTAAAAGTCCCCTGCTCTACCAACTGAGCTACCGGCCCGATGCCCCCGACGGGATTCGAACCCGTGCTACAGCCTTGAAAGGGCTGTGACCTAGGCCGCTAGTCGACGGGGCCGCAGCCAAGGATAGCCTCGCGCCACTATTGAGCTTCGTGCGGGCGGTTAGCTCAATCTGCCGCCCCCTTTTGGGTTGCCGTTGCGGCAGCTGACAAGCTCCGCCCCAGGCGACGTCGACCAGCTCGCCCGGCCGCTTCGCCTCGACGCGCCGCTCCGGCTCCGGCCAGCGCGGCGGGCGGCTGCTGGGGCGCCGCGTAGCCGGCGACCAGCGAGAGCCACTAGTCCACTCTAAGCGCCGCGATCAGTCACCGACCCAAGAACGCGAATCAGCTTCTCGGCCTCGATCTCGCCTCGATTGGCCGTGAGAGCAGCGACCTGCGCCCTTCGTTGGCGCTCGCTCAGCAGGTGCGCGGAGTGAGCCGGACCTGACCATCGCGAAAGGCTTTGCGGCAGTCCACGACCTTCAAATGCGAAGCTCGAGAGGCCCTGCTGGTGGGGAATCTCTAGTGACATTGCTCGCTCCCAGAATCGGTGAATGTCATGCCTGCCTCCGGAACGGATTGCCAGTCGTAGCTCGTCGGGTGGAGCGTCAGCTTCAGGATCCCGAAGGAGGTGACATCCCTCGCCTCGCTGTTAGATCGGATGGTTCCCAGGCCGTAGTGTTCGGCGCCGCCGATGCCGACCGTGATCTGGCGCGGCCCGGTTGCGTCGTAGAAGCCGCTCGCGTCCTGAGGGGCGAAGCGCTCGTAAATATGGTCCTCGCCGTTCAAGACGAGATCACCTCCGAAGTCGTCGAAGGCCTGCCACCAGCGTGACTCTCCGGCGTTGCTGCCGTGGACGCCGCCCGAGCTGAACCGCGGCACATGCCAGATCGCCAGCGAGCACGCCGTTTGGTGGGCGGCCAGATCGGCTCGGAGCCATTGCTCCTGCAGGTTCGCGTCGCAGTTCGGCGCGACGTTGCACGAGGTGTTGAGAACGACGATGTGCCACGTGCCGAGGTCGTAGCTGTAGTAGCCCTTGCTGGGATCCGTCGCGGTCGGGCCGTAAGGTGCGAGCTGGTTGTGGAAGTAGTTGAAGTACCCGTCGCCTCCGCTGAAGACTCCCGTGCCGTTATCGCCGTAATCGTGGGGGCCGAGGGCAGGGTGCGTGCGCGCCTTGGCGCGGCCCCAGCTCGGGTCGTAGCAGTTGGCGAAGTCGTCGGCCGTGCCCGCCGAGTAGGCGTTGTCACCGACCGTCTGCACTGTCGCGTTGGGGAACTGGTCGAGTAGCGCCCCGGTGGCTTCGTCGCCCGGGGAGTTGCACGCGGCGATATCGCCGGCGGCCAGGAGGACGGGATCGGACGAGGACGGGAAGTTGCCGAGGACGAACGTCTTCGGAGCGCTGCGCCCGATGTTGCCCGACGTGTCCATCTGCTCAGCCTGAGCCGTGTAGGTCCCGGGCGAGAGTGCGGGCGAGGCGTTGACGCCCCACGCTCCGCTCCCGAAGCGCCTTGTCGAGAGCGTCTGGATCGGCGTACCAGACGCGCTCGAGCCTGTGTACACCTTGACGGTCACAGTTGCGGAGTCCCGGCTCGTGGTCCCCGCCATCCCCGCGATCGCGGGCGTCGTGTCGAGCGTGAGCGACGGGGGAGTCGTCAGCGTCACAACCGGGGCCGTCGTGTCGAATGCGGCGTTGTAGTGCGCGGCCACCCGCGCCCCCGAGAGCGCGGTTCCGTAGACCGCGACCTCGTCCTGCTGACCTCCGAAGAAGTACGTCGAGGAGCCACTCTGTGACCGCCCGATGTCCAACGGATCCGAGTTCGCCCTCATCTGGACCGTCGAGTTGACCGACGCCTTCAGCGTTCCGTCGACGTAGAGCCTCGCGGTCGCATTGTCGTACGAAGCGTCGAGGAGATGCCAGTTGGTGTCGAGCGGAGTCGGCGAGGTGACCGAGGCGTAGGCCGTCGTGCCGTTTCCGAAGTAGGCGACGACGTTGTTCGTCGAGTTGAACCACAGCGCGTAGTTCTCGAACTTCGACTGTCCGTTGCCCGGCTTGCCGACGATCACCTGCCAGCCGGACTTACTTCTCTTGACCCACGTCTCCAGCGTCACCGCGGTCGTCACACTCAGAGAGCTCGAGCTCGGAATTGAAACCGAATCGTTGACAGCGTCGAACGATGCAGCTGTGTTCGACTCGGTGCGAATGGCGCCCGGCTGACCGAGCGTGATCCCGCCCTGATAGGTGCCCGAGTTGGTGCCGGCGGAATCGCCCGCCGTCGTCCCGCTCGCCTCGCCCAGACGCCAGTACCCTGCCGGATTGTCGCCCAGGATCGTGTCGCGGTAGAGCGTTGAGCTGACAGAGAACGTCACGGCGCTGCTCGTGCCGGTGTTCTCCACCAAATCGCTTTGCACCGCCTGGGCCGTATACGTGCCTTCGGGGAGCGGCACCGAGACGGGGATCGAGTAGACACCGTTGCTGGCAGCGGTCGTGGTCAGAACCTGGGTCGGAGTGCCGGTCGCCGACGAGCCGGCGAAGATGTCGATGTCAACCGTCGTCGAATCGCGCGCCGCGGCGCCGGCCGTCCCCGCAAACGTCGGCTTCTCGGACGTGGAGGCGCCGGCAGCCGGTGAAGTCATCGTCGGTGTCGGCGCGGTCGTATCGACGACGAAGGTATTGGCCGAGCTTCGGCCGGTGTTTCCCGCCGAGTCGGATTGCTCGGCCTGGGCCGTATACGTGCCTTCTGAAAGGGTCGTCGTCTCGATCGAGTACGAGCCTCCGGACTGCGTCGTCGTCAGGATCTGAACCGGCGTTCCGGTTGGCGTCCCACCGCTGTAGACCTTGACCGTAATCGTGTTCGAGTCGCCTGCGGCCGTGCCGGCATAGCCGGCGAACGTCGGGGTCTGGTCGCTCGTCGCTCCGCCGTTCGACGGAGACGTCAGCGTGACTCCCGACGCAGTCGTGTCGACCGTCCAGGAATACGTGCTGGCCGTGCTCTCGTTCCCGGCGGCGTCCCGCGCTTTGACCCCGAAGACGTGATCGCCGTCGCTCAACCCGTTGTAGGTTTGCGGGCTCGCGCAGACGCCGAAGCTTCCGGCATCGACTTGGCAGCGGAAGCTGACGCCGGCCTCGGCGTCGGAGAAGCCGAAGGTCGCGCTCGACGAGCCGCTGGGGCTGGCGGGTCCGGACAGAACCGTCGGCGCCGGCGGCGCGGTGAGGTCGATCGTCCAGGTGTAGCTTGCCGCGGGGCCGGTGTTTCCGGCAGCGTCGGTCGCATTCACCTGGAACGTGTGGGAGCCTCCGCCGCGCCCCGAGTAGCTGGTCGGGCTCGTGCAGGCTGAGAACGCCCCGCCGTCGAGGCGGCACTGGAACGTCGCCGTCTCGTTCGCCGAGAAGCTGAAGCTGGGGCTCGTCGAATTTGTCGGGTCGGCAGGCTTCTGCGTGATCGAAGATGTCGGAGGCGTCGTGTCGACGGTCCACGAGAAACCGGCGGGCTCGCCGGTGTTGCCGGAAAGATCGGTCGCCCTGACCTGGAACGTGTGCGAGCCGTCCGTGAGGCTGCTGTAGACAGTCGGGGTCGAGCACGAGGAGAAAGCGCCGTCGTCGATTGAGCACTCGAAGCTCGCGGATTCGTCCGCCGTAAAGCTGAAGCTTGCGTTCGTCGACGTCGTCGGATCCGCCGGATGCTCGGTGATCGTCGAAGTCGGCGGAGTCGTATCGCCGGACGTCGTGACCGTGAACGTATTCGCCGACGAGCTGCCTGTGTTGCCAGCGGCGTCCGACTGCTGAGCCTGCGCGGTGTAGGTGCCGTCGATCAGCGAGGGCGAAGCGACGACGCTGAAGGCCCCATTGGCCCGCGTCGTCGTCAGTGTCTCGACCAGCAGGCTGCTGACGTCGGGGCCGGCGTAGACGCGGACGGTGATAGTGGACAGGTCACCCGGGGCCGTACCGGCGGCACCCGCAAAGGTCGGCGTGCCAGTGCTGACGGACGCGCCGTTGGCCGGGCTCGTCAACGTCACGACAGGCGGAGTGGTGTCAGGGGTCGCAGTGCTGACCGTCCACGTATAGGTGGCGGCAGCGCCGGTGTTTCCTGCGAGGTCGGTCGCCCTGACCTGGAACGTGTGCGAGCCGTCGACCAACGCGGAGTAGCTCTTCGGGCTCGTGCATGCCGAGAATGACGCGCCGTCGAGTCGGCATTGGAAGCTCGCCGTCTCGTTGGCCGAGAAGCTGAAGCTGGCGCTCGCCGAATTGGACGGGTTGGGCGGTTGGTCGGTGATGGTCGTGGTCGGCGCAACCGAGTCGACCGTCCACGTGTACGAGGCCGCCGCGCTCTCATTGCCTGCGGCATCGCGTGCCGTGACTTGGAAGGTGTGACTGCCCTCCCCGAGGCCGCTGTATGTCCTCGGACTCGTGCACGCGCCGAACGCCGCCCCGTCGAGCGAGCAGCGGAAAGTGACGCCGGCTTCGGTGTCGGAGAAGCCGAAGCTTGCGCCGGTCGAGCTCGTCAGCGCCGGCGGCTTCGAACCAAGCGAAGGTGTCGGCGGCGCAGCCGTGTCGACCGTGAACGTATTCGCGCTCGAAAGACCAGAGTTGCCGGCGGTGTCTTGCTGGACCGCCTGAGCCGTGTAGGTGCCGTCGGCCAGCGCGGCGTTTGCGCCCGCGCTGTAGGAGCCGTCGCTCTGTCTCGCTGCGTTCAGGATTTGCAGGGGCGTCCCGGCGGTTGTCGTGCCCGAGTAGAGGTTGACGAGGACGAGCGAGCTATCTCCGGCCGCCGTTCCCGCAACGCCGTTGAACGTCGGCAGCGCAGCATTTATCAGACCCCCGTTCGCCGGGCTCGTCAGGACGATCGAGGGCGCTGTCCTGTCGACGACGAACGTGTTGGCGCTTGACAGCCCGATGTTGCCGGCGGAATCCGCTTGCTGCGCCTGCGCGGTGTACGTGCCGTCTCCGAGCGACGAGGACGAAACGCTGTACGACCCCGCCGAGTGCGTCGTGCTCAAGGTCTGGATCGGGGTGCCGGTCGCGCTCGTCCCGCTGTAGACCTTGACGGTGACCGTCGACGAATCGCCGCCGAGCGTGCCCGCCGAGCCGCTGAAGCTCACGCTCGTGCTTCTCGTGGAGCTGCCGTTTGCCGGAGCCGCCAGGGTGACGGCCGGCGGTGTCGTGTCCGCCGCGCCTTTCGCATAGTGCGCCTGGACCCGGGTCGCCGAGAGCGCGGTGGAGTAGACAGCGACCTCGTCGATCTGGCCACCGAAAAAGGCAGTCGTCCCGGTCGAGCGGCCGATGTAGAGCGGGTCGGAGTTCGGCGTCAACTGGACGGATGAGCTCGAGGAGGCGTTCAGCTGTCCGTCCAGATAGAGCTTCGCGCTCGCGTTGTCGTACGTCACGACCAGGTAATGCCAGTTCGTGTCCAGCGCGACGGTCGATGTGACGCTCGCGTAGGTCGTGCCGTTACCGAAGAAGGCCTGCGCCTTGTTCGAAGTGTTCAGCCAGAGCGAGTAGTTCTCGAGCTTGGACTGGCCGTTGGCGGCCTTGCCAAGGACGACTTGCCAGACGCCGGATCGACTCCTTTTGACCCAAGCCTCCTCCGTCACCGCCGTCGCCATGCTGAGCGAGGGCGAGGAATTCACCTTCACATAAGAGTCCGTGCCGTTTAGTGAGGGCGCGGTGTTCGGGTCGTTTGCAATCGCGCCGGCCTGGCCGAGAGTGACGCCGCCGAGGTAGCTGCCGGCGTTGGCGCCGAGCTCGTCCGGCGCGGCCGACGCGCCGGGAGCTTCACCGAGCCGCCAGTACGAGACGGGGTTGTCGGCGAGGACTTCATCCCGATACGACCCCGGGGCCGCGGACGCGACCGTGCCCCCGCCGAGCCCGAGCAGAATCGTGGTTGTAGCGAGCAAGGAGAGCGCACGAATGCAACAGTGAATCCCCCTCCTTCGAGGCCCTGAGAAGGCCAATCGGTTCGACAATCCTCTCCCCTTCGTCGGCGCTCTGCCGTCCTGCCGTCCTCCACGCCGCAGCGGACGCCAATCCGGCTCGGCGAAGCTCAATCCTCGCGCAGGTGGAACGCGGGCTCAATAGGCCGTTCGGCCTATTCCGGGTCGGAATACCTAGCCGTTCGGATGGTCCGGGCTCAGCGAGCAGGTCTAGGCGTCATCGCCGCGGCGAGGACGCCTAGCGACCGCTCAGTGGCAGGCCTCGCTGCCGGAATCCGTGAAGCTCTTGCCGGCCTGCGGGACGAACTGCCAGTCGTAGCTCGCCGGATGCAGCGTCAGCTTGATAATGCCCCAGGCGCCTGTCTGTCGGACCTCGCTGTTCGGCTGGGTCGTGGTGAACGTGTATTCCTCCTCGCCCCCTGTGCCGACAATGAACTCCCGCACCCCGTTTTGCGGGTCGGCGTTGCCGTCTGCATCCTGTCGTGCGAACCGCTCGTACAGATGGTCCTGGCCGTTGAGCACCACCTCGGCGCCCCAGTCGTAGGCAGCGGCCCAATATCCACCCTCGTCGGGGTTGTTCCCATGAACGCTGCCGGAGCTGAACCGCGGGTCGGCCCACATTACGAGGGAGCATTTGGTCGGGTGCGACGCGAGGTCGGCGCGCAACCACTTGACCTGGGAGTTCACATCGCAGCCCGGCGCGACCGTCTTGCAAGGGCTGTTCACGACCGCAATGTGCCAGGCGCCGAGGTCGTAACTGTAGTAGCCGCGGACGGGATCCGTTGCACTGGCGCCGAAGGGGGCGAGTTGGCTCTGGAAGTACCCCATGTAGCCGGCCGCGCCGCTCGTGCCGTAATCGTGCTCTCCCAATGTGGGACGCGTGCGCGACTTGGCCGCACCCCAGCTCGGGTTGTAACAGTTGCTGAACTCGGTCGAGGTGCCGTTCGGGTAGACGTTGTCGCCCAGCGTGGCGACGTTTGCGTTCGGGAAGTTCGCGAGCAGGGCGGCGGTCGCCTCGTCGCCCGGGGAGTTGCAGTCGGCAATGTCTCCCGCCGCCAGGAGCGAGCGATCCACCGACGGCGCGGGGGCGTTGACTCCGAAGCTGTTTGCGGAGCTGTAGCCGATGTTCCCGGCGACGTCGCCCTCCGACGCTTGCGCCGTATACGTCCCCGCGGAGAGCGCCGCGGCGTCGACCGCGTAGGAGCCGTCGCCCTGGCGCGTGGCCGTCAGCGTCTGCACCGGCGTTCCCACGGCGTCGAGGCCGCTGAAGACCCGCACCGTCACCGTGCTCGGGTCGCCCGAGGCGGTGCCCGCCGTCCCGGCGAACGTAGGGCTCGCGTTGGTTGTCGAGCTTCCGTGGGCAGGGGCCGTTAGCGTCACCTTCGGCGGCAGCGTGTCGACGGCCAAGTTGTAGCGCGCGAGAATCCGCTGAGGCGACAGCACGGTCGGGTAGACGGCCACTTCGTCGATCAGGCCTCCGAAGAAGCTGCCGTTCGAATTCGAGCGGCCGATGTTGAGGGGCTGCGTGTTCGCGGCCATCTGCACGGTGGAGGGCTTCGCGAGGCTCAGCGCTCCGTCGACGAAGATCCTGGCCACCGAGTTGTCGTAGCTGGCAACGAGGTAGTGCCAGTTCGTGTCAAGCGCCGGCGCGGCGACGGACATGAAGGTCGAGCCGTTGCCGAAGTACGCGACGGGCTGGTTCAGTGTGTTCAGCCACAGCGCGTAGTTCTCCAACGCCGATTGGCCGTTGCCGGGCTTGCCGACGATCACCTGCCAAGTGCCAGACCGGCTCCTCTTGACCCAGGCCTCGATGGTGACCGCGCTCGCCAGGTCGAGCGAGTTCGAGTCGTTCACCTTCACGTAGTCGTTGACGCCGTCGAACGACGCAGACGTGTTCGGATCGGTCGGGATCACCCCGGGCTGCCCGAGCGTGACCCCGTTGGTGTACGTGCCGAGGTTCGCGCCCGTCTCGTCGGCGGCGGTCGTACCGCTGGACTCGCCCAGGCGCCAGTAGCCGCGTGGGCCGTCCGCCATCACCGCGTCACGGTACGGCGAGCCAGAACCGGGGGGCACGATGGTGAAGGTGTTCGCCGAGCTGCGGCCGACGTGCCCGAGCGTGTCGCTCTGCTCGGTCTGTGCCGTATAGGTCCCGAGCAAGAGCGAGGGTGAGGCGACCACGGCATACGACGAGCCGCTGACCGCGGCGGCCAACGTCTCCACCGGAATCCCAGTCGCGGACGATCCTGAGTAGACCTTCACTGTGACCGTCGCGGCGTCGCCGGACGCCATGCCCGCGCTGCCTGAGAACGTCGGCGTCGTGGAGACAGTCGAGCTTCCGTTCGCCGGTGTCGCAAGCGTCACCACCGGCGCAGTCGTGTCGATCGTCCAAGTCGCGGTTGCCGGGGTGCTGCGGTTGCCTGCCGCATCGACGGCCTGGACTCGGAACGTGTGGGCGCCGTCGACGAGCCCGCTGAACGTGGCGGGGCTCGTGCACGCGGCGAACGTCGCGGCATCGAGGCTGCAGACGAGAGAGGCTCCGGAATCGCTCGAGGAGAAGGTGAACGTGGCGCTCGACGAGCCGCTCGGGTCCGACGGACCGGAGGCGATTGTCGGCACTGCCGGCGGCACCGTGTCGATCGTCCACGAATAGCTCACCGAGCTACCGGGGTTCCCGAGCGCGTCGCGGGCGCGAACGCTGAAGGTGTGGAGACCGTCGGCGAGCCCGCTGTAGCTCTTCGGGCTCGTGCAGGCGGCGAACGAGCCGCCGTCGAGGCTGCACTCGAACGAGCTGCCTGGCTCGCTGGCCGTGAAGCCGAAGCTCGGCGACGAGCTGTTACTGGGATCGTTTGGGCTCGAGACGATCGCCGCAGCCGGACCGGTCGTGTCGACCGTGAATGTGCTCGGCGCGCTGACGCCGGTGTTGCCTCCTACGTCCGATTGCTCGGCCTGCGCCGTGTAGGCGCCGTCTGCAAGGGGTGACGCTGCATCCACGCTCCACCCCCCCGCGACGGCGACTGCAGAAAGTGTCTGTACGGGCGCCCCGCCGACGGCGGAGCCGCTGTAGATCTTGACGGTGACAGCCGTCGAGTCGTCGGGCGCGGTACCGGCGCCGCCGGCGAAGGTCGGGGTGGACCTGTTCGTCGCGCTGCCGTTCGACGGGGTAACGAGCGTCACGGCTGGGGGTGCGTCGACCGACCACGTCCACGTCGCAGCGCCGCCTTGATTACCCGCGCGATCGACGGCCGCCACTGAGAAGGTGTGGCTTGCCTGCACCAGCCCGCTGTAGCTCGTCGGGCTTGTGCACGGTGCGAAGGCGCCGTCGTCGAGCCGACAACGGAACGCGACCCCCGCCTCGGTGTCGGAGAAACGGAAGGTCACTGTCGGCCCGCTGGGGCTGGTGGGGCCGCTGTCGATCGTCGGAGTCGGCGGTGCGGCCGTGTCGACAGCGAACGTGCTGGGATCGCTGAGGCCGATGTTCCCGGACTGGTCCGCCTGTTCCGCGCGCGCCGTGTAGGTCCCGTCGGGCAAAGGCGCGATCGCCGCGGCGCTGTACGCACCGGCAGCGACGGCAGCCATGAGCGTCTGCACCGGTGTTCCCGACGCGGTCGTGCCCGCGTAGATCTTGACCGCGACGGTGTTCGAGTCGCCAGGTGCCGTGCCGGCGGCCCCGCTGAAGGTTGGCGTGCTCGTGCCCAACGAGCTCCCCCCGGCCGGAGCGGTCAACGTCACGACCGGCGCGGTGACGTCGGCGAACGCTTTCGCGTAATGGGCCTGGATCCGCGCAGCGGAGACGACGGTCGAGTACACGGCGACTTCGTCGATCTGGCCGCCGAAGAAGGCATTCGTGCCGGTCGAGCGGCCGATGTAGAGCGGGTCGGAGTTCGGCGTCAACTGGATGGATGAGCTCGAGGAGGCGTTCAGCTGTCCGTCCAGATAGAGCTTCACGCTCGCGTTGTCGTACGTCACGACCAGGTAATGCCAGTTCGTGTCCAGCGCAACGCTCGATACGACGCTCGCGTACTTCGGCCCCCCGTTGCCGAAGTGCGCCTCGGCCTTGTTCGAGCGGTTGAGCCAGAGCGAATAGTTCTCGAACTTCGACTGGCCGTCCGCAGCCTTGCCGAGGATCGCCTGCAGGACGCCGGATTTACTTCGCTTGACCCAGGCTTCCTCCGTCACGCCCGCCGTCATGTCGAGCGAGTTGGAGTCGGGAACATTGACGTAGTCGTTGACGCCGTCGAACGTCGCGGAGAAGTTCGAAGGGTCGCTGGCGATCGCTCCCGGCTGGCCTAGCGTTGCCCCGCCGAGGTAGGTCCCAGGGTTCCTTGTCTGTTGGTCGACCGCAGTGCTCGCTCCCGGCGCCTCGCTCAGCCGCCAATAGGAGACCGGGCTATCGGCGAGGACCTCGTCCCTATAGGCGGTGGACGCGGCGTGCGCGACAGTGCTGCCGCCGAGGCCGGACAGGATCGCCGCAAGCCCGAGCAACACGAGTCCCTGCCGCGCACGCCGAAGCGGCGAAATTCGACTTCTTGATCTCCTCACCGACTCTCCCTCTTCGTCCCTGACGCGTGGCGACACCCCCCCGTAGCGCACCACGTGGCTTGCAACAGCCTGACCTAGTCGAACGGCTCATACAACCCGCCGTTCGTCTGGTCCGGCGCGCCGGCGGGACAATCGTCCGCGGTTCCGCTTTAATGAGTGCGAGGCGTTGACGAGCTGAGGCGTGTGCAGGGGCGCCGGTGGCAATCCATCGCCCGAGAGTCAGTGGAGATGCAAGAAGAGACTGAAAATCCCCTACGAGGCTACCTCCGTTTCCTTCGTCATCAGGGGTGGCTGATCGCGCTCGTTACCGTGGTCCTGTTCGGGACGGCGTACGTGATCGTGTCGAGCAAGCAGTCGATCTACCGTGCGACGACGAAGATCCTCATCGCCGAGATTCCCGGCGCCACGGCGCCGGTCTTCACAACCCAAGAGCTGTCGCAGACGATGAGTACGCTCGCCCAAAGCGATCTCGTCGCGCGGGATGTGATCGCCGGCTCCCGGATCAACACCACTCCCTCGAAGTTCGGAAAGCATCTCAAGGTCACCTTCAAGCCCGACAGTGCGGTGCTCGAAGTCAGCTACGACTCTCCGCGGAAGGCTGAAGCGGTTCGTGTGCTGCGCGAGTTCACGAAGGTATTCGGAAGCCTCCTGAACAAGCGCTTTGCTCCACCCGTGTCGGCCGACGGTAAATCGACGGGCGTAGAGCTCCCCGCTATCGGGGCCGAGGTCTTCGATCCCCCATACCTGCAGCCGAAGCCGGTGGCGCCGAAAAAGGTCAAGACGCTGGGCTTCGCTCTCGGGCTCGGACTGGCCCTCGGACTCATGCTCGGTCTCGTTCGCGACAGTCTCGACAGCCGGATTCGGAATCGGGAAGAAGCCGAAGAGGCATTCGGGGCCCCCGTGATCGGGACGGTCCCTACGAACATGATGAGACACGGAGGCCCACTGCAGGGCGCGTCGAGACGGGTCGATCAGCGGACCCTCGATGCCCTCCAGCTCCTCCGAGCGAATCTCGAATTCTCCACGCCCCGAATCGACGGGCCGGCGATCCTCGTGACGAGCGCACGCGCAGAAGACGGCAAGACGACCGTCGCAGGAAGCCTTGCGGACGTCCTGGCCCGGTCCGGCAAAAGAGTTATCTGTGTCGACGCGGACCTTCGCTCGCCGCGTCTGCATCGGATCTTCGGCATCGAAGGTCCGTCTCGGGGCCTGCTCGAGGTCGTTCGGGGGGACATCGAGGTCGCCGACGCGCTCAAGTCCGTCCAGCTCGCCGCCTGGCACGGGATGAACGGCACCGGAGTCGAGGGTGGACCGCACGCGGGAGCTTCGGCCGGAGAAGCCAGCTCGGGCGGCCAACTCTTGTTCCTCTCCGCCGGCGATCCGTCCACGAACGGTGCCGGAGCGGCGCTAACGCCTGAAGACGTTTCGCGACTCATCGGGTCACTCGAGTCCCAGGCGGACTACGTCATCTTCGATGCGCCCCCGCTCCTCTCGCTCGCCGACGCGTTCCCGCTCGCGTTGCAGTCGGACAACGTTCTCGTGGTTGCTCGACAGGGCCGCACAACCAAGGAGCAAGCGAATGCCGTGCGCGCCACGCTGAACGGTCTCGGTGTGGAGGCCGTCGGGATTGTGCTCACAGGTGGCGCCGCCCCGGACCCTTACGGAACGGCCTGAGACCAAGCAGCCTGCGGCCCTCCTGAGCCGCCGGCATCCTGGCCGCTCAGGTGCCGCACGACGAGCTCGACGTTTTCGCGCATCCAGACGGGGCGATGCCTCCTGTCCGCGTACATCTCGAGCTCGCTCGCTGTTCGCGTCAGCCAGTAGGCGAGCGCCAGCGCTTCCAATCGCTCGCCGCTCGCGCGCAGGCCGATGCGCTTGCAGTACGAGCGAACAACCGAGTCGCCACCGGCGCGAACTGACGGCAGCAAGTGCTCGACGAAGGCGGCGCCCAAGAACTGACGCGTCCGGCCGAAGATGAGACTGAGTCGGAGATGCAGCAGGTCCCCCAGGGGAAGCCGGCCCGGCCCCGCTGCGTGCCAGTCGACGACTCCGACCAGGTTGCCGCGGTGTGCGAGCAGATTCTCGACCCAGAAGTCGCCATGAGCGAAGCCGCGCTCGACGTCGGCGAGTTCGCCATCGAGATGCCGACCCAGTTCGCGGACTACGTCAGCTCCCTTCGAACCGCACGCAACGGCGATGACCTCCGCCCGCTCGCGCAGTGAGGGCCCGGGGACGAAATCGCCTCCGACACCGTGAAGCGCAACGAGAAAGTCAACCGACTGCGATAGGAGCCTCTTCCCGAGGTGAAGTCCTGGCGGCGCGCCGAGCAGTCGCCGCTCGAGCGACCAGTCCGCCAGGCCGACCCGGCCTCTTCCCAGCGGCCACGGAACACGGCCGGAGACCACCGTTGGGGGCGATGTCAGCTTCAACTGCGTCAGCGCGCGTTGCAGGAGCTCGAGCTCGCGGCGGGCAGGTCCGATCGCGACCCGAACGACCCCGTGGTCCATGATCGTCACCAGGCCGCCTTGCCGCACGAGCGGCAGTGAAGGCCGCATCGACGAGCCAAGCACCTCGCCGGCGGACTGGAGGGCTGCTTCGAGCGTTGTCGGTCCCGTGTCCTCTCGCTTGCCGACTAGAACGGCGCCGAGGGGAAAGCGGTCGGCCAGCCGTAGGCGCCGCGGCGGGGCAACGTCGGCAAGATGCACGACTTGCTCCCAGTCCCACAGGATGAGCTCGGTGCCCGGGTACCCACGCGCGCGAAGGTCGGCTCTCGTTCGCCTCGCGCGCGCACGAACCAAGACGGAGGCGAGGCTCCGCTGCGCGATCCGCGTCGTGCGGTTGCCGCCCTCCGACAGGACGTGCTCGATGTTGACGAGGGCGCACGGAGCATCGCCCCGTAACCGGCTTGCCGGCGCGATTTCAACGTCCGGCGACCCGTCGACCACGATCTCCGCGCCACCGTCCGCCAGCGTCTCGGCCAACGCCGTATCGTCGACGCGGAAACGACGAGCTTGGACGGGTACGACCGCCGGAAGCCAATTGTGCCGCGGATAGCCGCCGAGCGCCTGCCGGGCAACCACCGTCAGACCCTACCAACCGCACGACGACAATCAACAAAATCTCCGGGCGCTCTCCTACGAAGCGGCTACTATCCGCGCCATGCCGTTCGGGAGGCGTGCAGGCCGCAGCCTGCGAGAGAGCCGCGGCGTCGTGTCGGGTCTGGCCGTCGTTTTGGGACTGAGCATCGTCGGCGGTGCGTGCGCGCACACGTCGGCCGGGAAAACGAAGGCCCCGCGCCTCGGGAGCAGCCTGCCACCTCGTCTCGCCGCCTCGCGCGGACGCAGCTTCTACGTCTCGCAGTCTGGATCGGACTCGAATCCGGGTACACGCGCGCGTCCGTGGCGAACCGTGCAGAAAGCAATCAGCGCCCTGAAGCCGGGTCAGACGGCCCTCGTTCGCGGCGGCGTCTATTACGAGAATCTTGTCGTCACCCGCGCCGGCACGCGCCGGCAACCGATCACGCTGAGGAACTACCCGGGCGCTCGTCCGGTCATCCGCGAAGCGAATCAGGGACAACTCAGCATGCCGTTGAGGGTCACAGCGGGTGCCGCCTTCTTCCGGATCCGCGGCTTCGTCTTCGAGGACCAAAAGGTGTCGTTCGGCCAGAACGTCTGGGTCTCGGACCACCAAGAGACCGGGCCCCCGCGGACGCACGACATCGAGATCTCTCACTGTGAGATCCGCAATAGCGTCGGCAGCGGGATCCTCGTGTCTCCGAACACGAAGAACGTTCAACTGATCGCCAACCTCGTTCACGACAACGGCGACGGCAAGCACCAGCACCAAGGGATCTACTTCCAGGGACAACACGGCTTGATTGCGGACAACATCGTCTACGGTCATGACGGCTTCGGGATCCAGGTGCGTGGCAACTACGGAGATTCGGACACGGCCACGCCGATCGCTGCTCGCGGAACGATCGTCACGGAGAACACCGTGGTCGGCAACACGCTGAGCGGAATCATGGTTGAAAACAACGCCGGAGATAACACGATCGTGAACAACATCTCCGCCTTCAACGGAAGCTACGCCGTGCGCGGCTACAACGATGGAGGCGGCACGATTCTGGGCGGGAACGTCGCAATTCGGAACCTCAGCTGGAGCAACAAGGGCGGCAGCTTCGGGGACACCGCGGGCAAGATCATCCGCTACTCCGACAACCTGGTTGGCAATCCACGCTTTGCCAACCCGAGCCGACATGATTTTCGAGCCGGGACCTACAGCCTCGCCGTCAACAGAGCCCTCCCGGCGTACGCGCTCCCGGTCGACTACTTCGGACGACCGAGGGGTCCGAAGCCAGACCTCGGGGCGATTGAGCGATAGCGACGAGCCGCCGCCCCGGCGAGCTGGCGGGGAACGGCTGGGGATTTACTTCGATGAGCCGTACTGGATCGTCGACCGCGGCCAAGGACGCGAGCTCTCGACCTCGCACCCGCTGGCGCTCTTCCTCGTCGAGGTCGGCAGGCGGTTCGGAACCGTCACCCTGTTCGGCCACGCGAAAGCTGCGGAGAAAGGCGGTCCCTACGCGGTGCCGGCCGACGCCGAGCTCGCCGAACTCGGCTACTACTCGAGCCTTCATCAGCCGATCGAGGTCGTGCGGGCGCTTCCACGCAGCGTCTCGGGCTTCTGGCGAGGACTCGGTTCGGTGGATGCCGTGTGGGTGTTCGGTCCACATCCGTACGCAATCGTCGGCATCGCCCTCGCCGCCCTGCGCCGCAAGCGGATCCTGTTGGGGGTTCGCCAGGACACGGTCCGCGTCATGCGAGCTCGACTGCCAGGACGGCGCTGGCTTCCGATCATCGCCATGTTTCGCGGGATGGACGCGGTCTACCGGTTGATCTCGCGCCGAAGCCCGACCGCCGTCCAGGGGCGCGAGCTGGCTGCTCGTTACGGCGGACGAAACGGGCGTGTCCTGGTGATGACGGAGTCGGTGATCCATGCGCGGGATGTTGTCGCGCAGCCGGCGCAGCACGACTGGACGGGCGAGATCGTGCTGCTGACGGTTGCCCGTGTCGAGCCCGAAAAGAACCCGCTGCTCCTTGTCGAAGCGTTGGCGAGGCTTGACGCGGACAATCCCGGACGCTACCGGGTCGTTTGGGTCGGCGAGGGCTCGATGGAGGGAGCATTGCGCGCGCACGCGGTGGATCTAGGCGTCGACGACAGGCTCGAACTGCGCGGATACATCCCAATCGACGCTGGACTGCTGGAGCTCTACCGCGGAGCGCACCTCTTCGTACACGTGTCCCTCTCCGAGGGCATGCCGAAGGTTCTCATCGAGGCGCTCGCGTCCGGCGTTCCGGTCGTCGCCACCGACGTCGGCGGAGTGCGTGCGGTCGCCGACGACGGTCGCGCGGCGCTGCTCGTCCCGCCGGACGATTTAACTGCTCTCGTCGACGCGATCCATCGACTCGAGAATGACGAGCCCTTGCGCAGCCGCCTCGTCGCCCGGGGCCTCGAGGTCGCCCGCGGGCTCACGCTCGAGGCGGAAGCCGAGCGGGTCGGTGGGTTCTTACGAGGAGCCGGTATCTAATGCTGGGGCGCCGGAGGGCGCCGTCGCCGCCGGTTGCGGCGGCAACTTGGCCGGCTCCGGGCTCAGCGCAGGCATTTGGATCAACTTCGGCAAGGCCAGTGCGAGTCCGATCACGATCCAGAGCGGCCGCGCCGTCTCGGACGAGATGAAGAAGACGCCAACGCACCAGGCGATCAGTCCGACCAGAAGCGCATTGCCGATCCGGCTGATGAAGAAGTCACCAGCGGAACGAGCCTGAATTCCTATCCGTCTGAGCGCGAGCGCTGTGGACGTCAGAAGTCCCATCAGCAGCACGAAACCGGGCACGCCGAGCTCTGTCAACGTTCCCAGGAAGGTGTTGTGGGGCTCCTGCGGAATCGGCTGGAAATTGCCGAAGTCGGTTCCGTGCGTGTTGAACATCCGGTCGAGCGACCCCGGCAGAAAGGCGCCGTACCCAATTCCGGTATACGGATGATTCCGAAAGGCGTCCCAGGCGGCGGGCCAGATGATGAGCCGACCGGAGCCGGTGTCGTTCGGACCGCCCTTTCCTTGCGCGAAGATCGTGGCCAGCCGCGGCTGGATGTCGTGTTGATACCGCACGAAGAACGCCGCTCCGCCGAGCGCGACGACGAGGAGGATCATTGCCTTTCTCCTCAGCGACCCGAACAGGCTGCGCGCCGGCCAGAGCACGAATAGCAGGAAGAGCGCGATGAGTTGCAAGACGCCGCCACGGGAGACGGTGCTCAGGACGGAGCCGATGTTGATGATTGCCACGAAGAAGAGCGCATAGCGCTTCCAGCCCCGAATGTGCGACGCGAGCACCAGGACGAGCGGCAGGACGATGAGCTGAAACGCAGCGAAGAAGCTCGGATCGCCTGTCGCTCCCTGCACCCGTCCGCCCTGCAATTCGCTCTTTCCGAGCCCGAGCCAATGGTGGCCGGTGAAGGCGAGGATCGAGCTGACTCCGACGAGCAGAGACGCGATCGCGAGCGCCACCAGAATGCGGTCGAGGTCGCGCCGGGTCAGCAGGAGCGCGAACGCGAACATGTAGGTCAGGCTGATCCCGAGCGAAGAGAGCAGGAAGATCGTGCCCCCCAAATTTTGAGTCCAGAGTCCGCTTGCGAGCGCCCACGTCCCATAAGCGAGCGCCCACAGAAGCGGCGGATCGACGCGAATCCGCGTTCCCTTTCGGGTCGCCGCGGCGAGGACGACGACTAGGGCGACCGGCGCTACGACTCGGGTGATTCGCACGTCGCCGACACGAATCATCTCGAGGAAGACGGTCACGACCAGGACGATCAGAATCGACGAGGTGCGCCGCACAACGGCGAGCAGGATCCCGACGGCCAGGACGATCCCGACCGCGACCGTCGAGTTCCAAGTCGCCGCAACACCGACCGCAAATGGGGCCGCGACGGCGAGCGCGTGCCACTTGGTCAGCCGGACCGCACTCGTTTTCCTTTCCGCAATCGCGAGCGAGCTCAGAGCCGACCGCACCTTCCTAGACGGCGATCGAGTGCTGAGGTACACATAAGAAAGATGGTAGAGCACTCCCGCGAGGGAAGCGAGACTCGGGCAGGAGTGCGATCCCCATTCGTTCGGACCTCGATCCTGACTTTCGGGACGAACGTCGCATTCGCAACGCTCTCCCTCGTCAACGTGCTCGTGGTCTCACGCGTCCTCGGCCCCACCGGCCGAGGTGATGTCGCGTTCCTGACAGCAATCGCCTGGTTCACATCGAACCTCGCGACCTTCGGCGTGCAGGAGGCAAACGTCAACATCGCCGGAGCCGAGCCCAAGCTGAGGCGCTCGCTCGCGACGAACTCGGTCCTCTTCGCGCTCAGCTTCGGCCTGCTGGCAATCGCCGTGATCGTGCTTCTGATCGCGGTCGTACCGGCCGTCGCCGGTCCCTCGACCGAGGGGCTTCGCTGGCTCACCTTCGGATCCTTGCCGGTACTGATCCTGGCCGTGTACCTGCGCTTCCTCATCCAGGCCGACTACGGATTCGGGCTCACCAACACTGCGATGCTCGTCGGTCCGGTCGCCAATGTCGTCGTGAACGGCCTGCTTGCGGCAGTGGGCCTGCTCTCTGTTGCAACCGCCGTCTCGACGTGGGTCGGTGGTCAAATGGTCGCCACGGCGATCCTCGTTTGGTACGTGAGCGTCCGACTGGCCGGCTTCGGCCGGCCGAGCCTCCCGCTCGCTCGCAGGACGCTCGCGTTCGGAGTCAAGAGCCACGCGGGGCGGATCATGCTGCTTGGCAACTACCGGCTCGACCAGTGGATCGTCGGAGCGGTATCGGGCGCCCGAGAGCTTGGGCTCTACAGCGTCGCCGTTGCCTGGGCGGAGGCTCTCTGGCACCTGCCGACCGCGCTGTCCGCGGTCCAGCGGCCCGACCTGGTGCGTAGCTCGAAGCGCGAGGCCGTCCGGCTCGCGGAGCGAGTGTTCCGCGTTTCGGCGCTGGCAACGATCCTGTTCGCGGCCGTCTTGGCTCTCGCGGCGCCGATCCTCTGCGTTTGGTTCTTCGGATCCTCGTTCCGGGGCGCTGTGGGCGAGCTTCGGATCCTGGCCATCGGCGCTCTCGGCGTCGTCGCGATGAAACAGCTCGGCAGCGCCTTGACGGCGCGTCAGCGCCCCACTCTCGCCAGCGCCGCGATCGGCGTTAGCTTCGTTTGCACGGTCATCCTCGACATCGTGCTGATCCCGCCGTATGGGGGCACTGGTGCCGCCATCGCCTCGAGCCTCGCGTACACGGCAGGGGGCATCGCGATCGGGTTCGCCTTCTACCGGGGGCTCGGAACGCGCCCCAGAGATCTCGTTCCGCTGCCGAGCGACGTCGCCTGGTTCTGGCGAAAGATCACAGAGCGCTTCCGGCAACGTCCCGGCGGCGAGGAGCTGCCGGGGGTCACCGGCTCAGCGGCGGACAGCGGCCCTTAGCCAGCCTCGCAGCATTCCGGCGCCGTAGCCGAGATGGAACGCCGGAAAGACTGCGGCGACCAGCGGCACCAGGGCCCAGGGCTCGTGGCGCCGCCGGACACTGAGCGCCCCGAATCCCAGAGCGCACGTGATGTACAGCCCGAGCTCCAATTCGAGCAGCCGGCGAGCCTGCGTGGAACGCGGCGCGAATGCCGCCAGGGCCAAGAGCGAGGTGACGAATGCAATCGGCGCCTGGCTGCGGGCACTCGGGACGGTCCGGTGCTTGAGCATGACCGGAACCTTCCAGAGACCGTACTGCCAGTACTGCTTGACGACGCCCCGTAGCGAGCCGCGCGGCGTGTAGTTGACTCGAATCGTCGAATCGAGCAGGACCCGCCCACCCGCCTTTCGCACCCGGAGGGTGAACTCGTCGTCCTGATTGCGCCGGAGCGTTTCGTCGAACCCGCCTAGACGTTCGAAAACCTCCTTTCGAAAGGCGCCGTAGGTGACGACGTCCGAGTCGCGACGCGTCTCGCCGCTGGCCGGCGGACGCATCCAGCCGATGCCGCCGAAGGGGCTGTCCATCGCGCACGCGACTGCCCGCTCGGTCGCCGTCCGCCCTTCGGCCACCACGATCCCACCCACGACCGGCGCGTCTGTCTCTTCGGCCGCAAGGGCGCACCTGCGGAGGTAGTCGGACGGGTAGCGCGAGTGGCAGTCGAGCCGAACGATCAGATCGCCACTGGCACGCTCGATGCAGGCATTGAGGCCGTGTGAAACCCAGCCCGCGCCATTTTCGAGCATCCGAAGCTCGACCCCATGGCTTTCGGCGGCGGCGATCAGCCGCGGGACTGAACTGTCCGTCGACCCCCCGTCCGAGACGAGCATCTCGACCTCGCCCTCGTAGTCCTGAGCTGCGACGGCGGCGACGAGCGCTTCGACATGATCTTCCTCGTTGAACATCGGGACGATCACGGAGATGCGACCGACCGTCCTCACGCGCCTACCTCGGGGATCAGGGCTAGGAGAAGGTGCGTGTTGAGGATCCTCAGCTCCGAGAGCAGCTCGGCCAGGAGCCAGGAAAATTGGACGGCGCGCCGCGCCAGGGGAGGCATCAGCGTCACACGGCGAGACTTCATGCGGAACTTGGGAAAGAGTTGGGCGACCTCGGCCTTGCGAACGCCGCGGACATTGGGATTCCGCGGGTTGTCGACGAAGAAGTCGTACCAGAGGATGATGCCGCCCGGAGAGAGAACGCGGATCATCTCCTCCGCCACGGCCCGACGCGCATCGGGATCGAGGATCGAGGAAAAAACGGTGCTCTGAGCCACCAGGTCAAACGTCGCGCGATCCCACGGAAGCTGCGTGGCGTCGCCGAGCCGGATATCGGCTGCCCCCGTCCGGATTCCCTGCTCGTCGACGATGGCGCCGAGCCGCCTGCGAGCCGCCTCGACGTGGTCCTTGAACAGGTCTATCCCGGCAAGATCCTCGCGCGCGGCTCCCCACAGCTCGAAGTCGAGCAGCCCCTTACCGGTGCCGCAGCCAACGTCGAGAATGCGCTTTCCGGTCAACGGAAAGAACCCCAGACGTGAGAGCAGGGCGATGACTTCCCGGTCTCGTGTCTGGCGGAGAAAGAGGTTCACCGGTTTCGACAGTGAGTAAAAGCCCGCTGGCAGCTTTCGCGATCGGCTTGCATACTCAGCCGTGATCCGATCGGCCTCTGAAATTGGATCCCCTGCCCGACCCGTCACCGTTGCTCCGTCGTCAGCCGGGAGCCGCCCCGTCCTCCACCGTCGCGTCCGCGGCCGAGAGCGCGAGCTCCACCGCGGCTATCCGGGCGAACAACGTCATGTCCTCGAACTCGTCCTCCTTGGCTCGAAGCATCAAGTCGTCCAGCCGTCTTGGGTCGTAGAGACGCGCGCTTCGGAAGACATCGGACGGGCGTTTGCCGTCCGCGAGCAAAAGCTGAAGCACAGCGCGCCGAGCGTCCGGCGGGCACCACCAATGCGCACTCTCGTCACGAGGGAGGACACTGCGGCCGATCGCCTTCTGGCCGAGCTTGTTGACGGCCCGGCGGGCGTACTGCGTGTAGTAGGGGGCGAAGCGGTGGAGATTCGACGGTCGCCAAGGCTCGGCGGGCCCACCCGAATCCGTCTCGACCGCTGCGACGCGGGGATCGAGGCGGTGGATCATGTGCCGCTCGAGCCGGTGATTTCGACGCCAGCGGTAGTTGACCGAAATCGCTGTCTGGTACATCGCCTTTGAATAGAGAGGCACCTCGGAGCGAATGTAGAGAGCGTCGGCCGAGCGGTAGATCCCGAAGTGACCGGTCATCTTGTACGAGAACATCCAATCGAGCTGCGTCGTATTCAGCTCGTCGGCGTAGGGCGCCGCCCACGCGCGCATCCGCGCGAGCATGTCGCTTCTGACCTCAGGTGTCGGATCTTTCGCAAAGACCGACAGCCCGACGGGGTGGATCAGCCGAAGGTCGAGCCAGTTGCTCCAGTTGACGCGCTTCGTCTTCCCCGCGAGCGGAAACTCCTGCCGCCAGGTGTAGCCGCGGAGATGTTCGCCGCCTCCCCCGTAGAGCAGCGACTGATGCTGCCGGCTCAATTCACCATGGGCCCAGAGAACCCACGAGAGCTCGAGCGGATCGAGGTGCGCGTCCGACCACGCGACCGCGCGCGGCAGCAACTCGACGATGACGCGATCCCAGTCATCGGGAACCGTGAGATCCCACCACTCCCAGCCGGTGACATCGGCGACCTTGCGGGCGATCGCGCGATCGCCGGTGTAGTCGCCGCGTGTGTTCGTGTCGAAGGGGACACCGATGCGGGTGAGGAGGAGGCTCAGAAGTCGACCATCGAAGCCACCGGTGAGATCGACCCACGTCCGCGGCGCGCCGTCGAGCCAGCGGGTGCAGGTCTCTGTCGCAACGTCGAGACATCGGTCGACCGACGCCTTGAATCCGAGCCTCGCAACTTCCCGATCGATGATCGGCCGCCAGTAGAACCCCTCCTCACGACCAGCTGCGCCGAACCTCACGTATGCACCAGGCTCGAGACGCTCGATCCCGTCCCAGTGCGACTGCTTGCCGAAGTGATAGCCGGTGCGCAAGAACGTGAGCATCCCGAGGGTGCTCGGCCGAGCCCGCAGATGGCGTGCGAGCACGATCGCGGAATCGGAGAGGTAGATCTTCTCGCCGTGTTCGGCGACATACATCGGCTGGAACGCGCGCGGGTCGGTGGCGACGACGACGTCCCCAGTCGAACTGTCGTGCCGGACGATCCCCCAATGGCCCTCGATCTCGTCGAGCTTCGCGCGCAGCAACGAGCCGTCATGGTGGATCGTTCCGATCCACGCCGCGAACGACTCCCCCTCGGCATCGATCGCCGAGCGGGGCTGTTTTTGGCCCCGCTCGAGCACGGCTACGCGAACGTGCGGCGCAGACGCGTACAGGCGTTCGCTCGGACCGCGGCACGCTTCGTGGGCGCCCGCAAGCTCTTCGAGCTCGGTTTCGGAGACCGGGACCCTGCGGTCGCGAGAGACGATCGCAACGATCCCGTTCACGAGAAGCCGCCTGAAGTCGTCGAATCGATCACGCCTCCGATCGGGGACTGACTCCTTCACCCTAGGCCGCCGGTGAGCGATCGTGAAGGGAAGACCGAGAAAAGACTGTCCGAGAGGACAGGCTCTGACGACTCCCCGCCGTTCGCGTTACGGCGATCGATTCTTCACAAGCCTTGCGAATTGCGATAGAACTTGTTCCGGGACCTAACTGAAAGGAGCGGCCCTTTCGATGAGCATTTCGGGATCCCGTCGGGCTGTTGTGCTCGATCCACATCCCCTCTGGGGAGACGTGGTGGCGCAGGTGGTGAAGAAGGTCGACGTCGAGGTCGTCGGCCAGGCGACGACCTGCGCCGATGCGCTTGCGCTGATCAATGAACTGAAGCCCGAGTTGCTGATCGCCGAGACGAACATCGGCCCCGAAGGGGCCGCCGGCCTCGCGCTCGTGCGTCGCGTACGAGCGTTTTCGAGTGACGCCGACGGCGTTCGTGTAATCGTCCTCTCATCGCGCAGCGACGGTGCGTATATCCAGGCCGCTCTCGATGCCGGTGCCAAGGCGTACGTCGTCAAGAGCACACACCCCGACGATCTTGCGCTTGCGGTGCGGCAGGCGTTCCGGTTGTCGGTCTATTTTCAGCCGATGCGACCGCGCGCGAAGGCGGCGCCGAGGCCGGATCGCCACCCCCAAGGGTTGACACGGCGCGAGCGCGAGATCCTCGCTCTGGTCGTCGAGGGCATGCCGAACGCAAAGATTGCGGAAACGCTTTGGATCACCGAGCAAACAGTGAAGTTCCACCTCTCGAACATCTATCGAAAGCTGCGCGTCGTGAATCGAACCGAGGCCGCACGTTGGGCCCACGTAAACGGTCTCGTACTCGATACCCGCTCCGAACCGGTTGTCGCCTGAAATTCGTCGCTGATCTCTGAGCTCGCGATCGCGATGAGTTCCGTCTATCCCGGGCTCAGCTGGCTTGCCGCCGCAGTCCCTGCCCACGCGCGGCGCTTTCGCGTTCACTCGGTCCCGTTTGCAAGGACACTCGAGCTCGCGGGAGCCGAGCTCGTCGAAACCGAGCCCGAGGTCGAGATTGCGCCGGCCGGCGGAATCCGCGGCGACGCCGAAGTGGGGATCGTGAGCCTCGGCGGCCCCCTGCCCGAAAGCCAATCCCGCACAGGTCGCGCGGCACGTCGAGCCGAGCATTCGCTCCAGTTGCGCCGCCAGGTGGCCGCCGCCCGGCGCGTGCTCGAACGTCGTGGCTACTCACAGACAGAGGTCTTCCGATGGTCCCTTGCGCGCGAGCTTCGGCTGCCCAAGCAGACGGGATCGCGGTTTGGTGCACTTGCGGACCGCGTACCGACGTATGCGGCTGCGGTCGGATATCGGGACGGGCCGGTGCGAACCGTGCTGGACGCTGTCCTCTCCGACGCGGCCGGCCGCGTTTCGGACTCACTCCTCGGGGCGCCCTCGGTTCGCGAGGGGCCGCTCGTCATCGTCGGCGGTGACGTCGTCGTCCGGGTTGCGGTCGGCGGGGCTGCCCAGCTCCTCGATAGACAGCGATCCGTGCTCACGCGCCTGCGGGAAGCGAGAGATCCCGGGCTCGACCCCGCGCTCCTCCCTTGGCCGATCGCATCCGGGAGCTCTGGAATCGCGCACTGGTCCTGCGAGCAACGCCTTCCCGGCACCGTTCCCCCTTCGGCGCTGACACCGTCGCTGCTCGCAGACTGCCTCGATTTCCTCGTCTCTCTTCATAACTCCGGCGCGCCGGGAGGCGAACCAAGTTCGACCATCGGAGACGCCGAGACGCTCGCGGACACTTGTGGCCGTGCGCAAGGAGAGGCGGCGCACGCGCTCGCCCGTCGTGTCGAAACGGAGCTCGCCGCGCTGCCACGAGGCTTCGCGCACGGCGACTTCTTCCGCGGAAATCTGCTCGTACGCGCCGATCGCTTGGTCGGCGTCGTCGACTGGGATGCGGCCGGTCCGGGCCGGCTGCCGCTGCTCGACCTGCTTCACCTGCGGTGCCTCGCACAGCACGTGTCGGCGGACAGCGATTGGGGCCCTGCAATCGTGGGTCACCTCCTCCCCTGGGCGCGAGGCAACGGCGACGAAATCGCTCAGGCTTACGCGCGGCGAACTGGGATCGAGCTCACCGCCCGAATGCTCGAGACGCTCGTGATCGCCTACTGGCTGGAGCGCGTCGGCTATCAACTGCGCAACTTCGCGAGCCGGATCGAACGGCCCGTCTGGCTCGAACGGAACGTGCGATTCGTCCTGAATGCGTTCGCCGGCTAGCCCGTGACGCGCCGCCCGAGCGCCGTGAACGTCCGGCGGCTCCCGAGTACGCGCGCAGCCGCGAGAGCCGTCCGTCCCGCTGGGCTCCCCGGAAGCGCAATCGTCTCGAGCGCCGAATCATGGTTGGCGAAGCGGTACTTGTAGCCCTCGCCGCCCTCGAGAAACCGGTATTCGCTCACGCCGTCGTTCAACGCCTCACGAATCGAGTGGGCGAGGAGGACGAAGCCGACGGACCACCGCTCCGCGGCCGGGTCGCGGCCGGCCTGGTAGTAGGACTCGGTGCCTCCGAAGCGGAACCCGTACCAACTCGCCGCCGGTCGTCCGTCGAGCTCGAGCATCCAGAGTCGAAGCCAGCCACGTTCGAGCGCGCACGGCGCGAACTCTCGATGAAATCTCTCCGCCTCCCCGCGAAACCAGCTGCGGTCGCCCCACCGCGCGGCATGAAGCGAAAAGAGGACGCTGAGATCGTCCTGAATCCGCGAGGGGTCGTCGGCAAGGCGGAACTTGAGATGGTGCTCGCGTTCGAGCTTGCGCTCACGTCGGCGTACTTGCTCGCGAAAATTGTGACTCCGGGAAGCGAGAACCTCGTCCCACGACATACCGTTGGGCCGCAGGACCGGGCTGCCGGTGCGACTCAGAACTCGCGCCCGGAGCAGCGTGCTCCACCCATCCCCGGCCGACACGTTGTCGCCGATGAAAAGGTCCGCCTCTTCCTCGTTCAGCGCCGCGCGCAACGCTCTGGCACCGAGGACCCGATCGCTTGGTGCGCAGATCGGCCCGATGTGGTCCGCCTGGCGGTGACCGATGAGACGAAGCGTCCGAAACGGGCGCTCGGAGGACACGTAAAGAGGCAGGATCGCCGCGAGGCGGCCGTCCCCCAACGAACAGGCGCGCGCCGCCAGGCGCTTGCCACGACCGAAATGACGCCACCAAATCGAGTTCCACTCCCAGGTCGAGAAGATATTGCTCGTCTGCTCCGAGACGGCCGTCCACTCATCGCGCAGCCCGTCGAAGGTCGTGATCGCTTCGCTTCGCACCCGTGCGGACGGCCTGGGTCCGCGCACGGCCTCCGCGATTCGCTCGACATCGCGAGGCGTAAGCTCCTGGTGCACTGGGAGCCCGACTACGTGCTGGCGCAGCGCTGCCGCTCGAGGGTACTGCTTCTCGGGAAGAGAAGGGTGCGGGATCGACCAGAAGTTGAGACCGTCGATTCCCTGCTCGTAGAGTTTGGCGAGGACTTTCGGCTTCTCGTCGGTCTTGATCGGAAACGCAAAAGGCGATGCCCCGGAGGGGAGGCCGGCGAAAGGCTCGGCCACATGTGCCTCCAGGTCGTCGAGGAGGAGCTGGTAGTTCGCCCGCCGCCTGCGGACAGCGTCCTCGGCCGGCATGCGGCGGAGGAGAAACTCGACCGCGGAAGAAGGGGCGAGGTTGGGGTCGCCCAGCGCAAACTCCTGCTCATCCCCCTTCGACGTGTCCCTTCGGAATCGGTCGATGAGAGCGACGGCCATTCCGGAGCGCGCTTGAAGCCAGGCCGCGTTTCGAGCTGCGATCTTGGCAGCGCGGAGTCCGGATTCAGTTCCACCTGCTGCGATCCCGCGCCGCACCAACAACGCGGCGCCGTCCGGGAGTCCAAACGTCTTGTACAGGCAGAAAATAACGACGTCGCCGTGCGATCCGACCGGTGCCCCCGCGGCGGTAGCGAGCCACGCTTGAGCCGCGTCCTCGAGCAAGAGCAGGCTCCGCTCGTCGCACCACCGCCTCCATCGGTCGACGTCTTGGGGGAAGCCGAGGTAGTGGGTGAGATGGAGCGCCCGGACATTCGCGGTCAGGCGCGCGTCCAGCTCTTGTTCGTCCGGCTCGAGTGTTGTGGTTGCCTCGTAGAATCGCGGCAGCAAACCCACCCCCATCAGGGCTTCGATCTCGGAGCCGTGGTGGTATGCCGGGACGAGCACCTCGTCCCCCGGCCGAAGCCCGACAGCGCAGACGCCGTGCGCCAGCGCCTGCCGGCCGCGCGCAAACAAGCGACAACCCGTCTCTGTCAGCGGAAACGGAAGGTCGCCTCTCAGCGGCCGTCTGAAGTAAACGTCAAGCGGCAGCGGCGGCCAGACGCTGAGACGCCCGCTCACGCCCGCCGCCTCAGAGCGACTCGCGCGAGCCGCCGACCGTACTCGTTCGCGGCCCAGTCAAGCAACCCGCGAGGAGATCTGGCAAAGGCCTGGAGAAGGCACCGTTCCCGCGTCTCTTCGGCCCAATCGAGCTTCCACGCCTCGTTCGCGCCGAGGAATTCATACGAGTGAAGTCCCAAACCAAAGGCGCGCGAGAGCATTTCGTGCCGGAGAATCATCCCCGGGGCAAAGCGGCCGAAGTCTGGATCGAACCCCGTCTTCATCAGGTAATGGACACCATCGCATTCGAAGCAGAGATCGAAGGCGAAAGGCCGCCCATCCAGGCGGAGAAACGCCAGCCGGAGCCAGCCTCGGTCTGCAGCCCAGCGCGCGACCGTGCGGTAGAAGCGGTCGGTCTCTTCTTTCGAACTAATTGCTGAGCCCCGCGCACCCTTCCAGCCGGCAGCCTCGATCCGAAAGCCGTCGTCGAGAAGCCCGTCCAGGTCCTCGCTCCCATCGACGCATTCAAATGAGAAATCCCCCTTCTCATTCAAACGGCGCCGGCGCCGGCGGAGCTCGCCCAGCAGCTTTCGGCTTCGACGCGCCTCGTAGTGTTGCCAGTCGCCGTCGATCGTTATGTAAGGCGAGCGTTCGAGCGGCCGGGCGAGCCAGCGATACTTGGCGTCGTGCGCCGCCGTCCGAACGGCGTCCACGTCGCGACCCTCGACGACAAACGCAAGCGAGACACGCTCCGGGCCGTCGCCGAAGAGGGCGTGCGCGAGGGGGGCGATCGCCGTCGGTTCCCCCAACAGACCGAACTCCGGCGTGTGCCAATTGCTGGGCGAGGTCAGGCGATCACGCTCCACTGCGACGGGAACGACGCCGATCAGCCGGTCGTTCTCGCGGACCGAAAAGACTTCGAGGGCGCCTCGGCCGAACGCAGTCCACCAGGCTGAAAACCATTCCGGCCGCGACCAGGGTGGAGAACTGAGCTGATCCGCGAGCTCGTCCCACTCACGTGCGAGCGCCTCGATGCTCTGATGACGGTCGACTGACCGAGTCACTGTCGACACCCTCTCGGGCGACGGCGGGGGAGCATGAAACGAACTGCCGAGGTTGCGTCCCGCAGGCTCCACTCGACTAAGCTTGGCCGATGCGGCACACCAAGACCGATGCTCGGTCTCTCGTTCCGCTCGTGGTCGTCGGGCTGATCGGGCCGCTCTTCATGTTCGCGTTGCTCGGCGACCAAGTCGAAGACAGGCGCGCCGCGGGATGGGATCACGCGATCCTCGATCTGATCAAATATTTCCCTAGGACGCCGGGGGATCGACAGATCGGGCTGGCTACCTATGCCGCCGTTCTCGCCGCGGCGTTGGTTCCGCTCGTGCTCCTCTGGAAGCGGCGAATGAGAGAAGCCCTCTTCTGGGCCCTTGCGATCGGCGGTGTCCTCGCGCTC
>Ga0184619_10000086_pt1 | contig 28586 bp, 23 predicted proteins | sample PLM0_60_b1_FD_133146 | JGI IMG/M metagenome (GOLD analysis project Ga0184619, IMG submission 133146) | Groundwater sediment microbial communities from an aquifer in East River, Colorado, USA - PLM0_60_b1 | ecosystem: Environmental > Terrestrial > Soil > Riparian zone | place: USA: East River...
CGACGGCTCACCCTGAAGCTCTTATTTCAGTCCTGAGCGCCCAATCTTTAACCAAAAGGAGCTTCTAAATGAAAAAAATACTTGGAGTCTTGGTCCTAGCCATTGCTGCTTTGTCTATTGCTCTCGGTCAAACGCCTGAGAAGCCGAAGCCAGATAGCAAACCCGTGCCGAAGCAAACCAAACCCGTGCCCAATCAAGCCATACCGGTAACAGATGAAGCGAAACCAGGAGCCGATCAAACCAAAGCAGTGACCGATAAAAGCAAACCAGTAGGCGAGCAAGTAGCCACAACCCCCAGCGCTGAACAAGAGTTGATTACCTTAGATAAGTCGTGGGGTGACGCCGGATTGAAGGGCGATTCAGCAGTACTCGAACGCATCCTGGCGGATGACTTCATCGGCAACAGCCCAACCGGAGTCGCAACTAAAGCGCAGAATATTGCTGAGGCTAAGACTAACGCTCCTAACATCACAAACGCGACCTATGTTGCTGATGAGTACACGGTACGCTTCTTAGACCCAAACACGGCCGTGATGACTCATCGCGCTACGGAGAAAGGGCTGAATAAGGGTAAGGAATACACTGACCAGCATCGGAGTATGCACGTGTGGGTGAAGCGGGATGGCCGCTGGCAAGTGGTAGCTAGTCAGACGACTCCAATACCGCAGAAATGACCACCTGGGCTCAGTAGGCTGGAGGCAGTAAACAGTAGGCAGTGAGCGGTAAGCAGTGCGATTCCCGGGGTGGCGCGCGAAACGCGTTATCCCGGGCTACTTTTTTTACGCCCCGGCATTGGGACAGACTGGAAAGTTTTGTCCTACTGATTTCGCGGTCGGCGGCAGTTTGACGCTGCCAGCGTATCGTTGAAATACCGCGAACTGCGGCTGCGAATTGAACTCCAATTGAGGTCGGGCTGGGTTGCGTTGACTTCGTGCTATATTTCTTTCGTTTCCCAAAAGCAGAGGTCAGAGGCCAGAGGTCGGAGGTCAGAAGTCAGAACTCAGAACTCAGAACTCAGAACTCTGTTCTTCAACGGAGGTGTGACTAATGGTTCATGAAACGATTGATGGAACGTATCGTCAAACTAATCTGCCGAACGAGTCGCCAGAATACCTTGCAAAGCGCGAGGAGCTGCGGCTGGCAGAAATTGACTTACTAAACACGCGTGAAAGAGTCGCGGCGCTGCGGCGCGCACTGCCAAAGGGTGCGACGATTCAGGATTACGAGTTTCTTGAAGGTCCAACGTCGCTTGACGATGGTGACGCGCCGACAAAAACCGTGCGGTTGAGCGAGCTTTTTACTACGCTAGATCGTGCGCTCGTGATTTACCACTTCATGTACGGAAAGAAACAAACGACGGCGTGCCCAATGTGTACCGCCTGGATCGATGGCTACAATGGCGTTGCTCCTCACATCGCGCAGAACGTGGACTTCGCAATTGTCGCGGCGGCTGATCCAGCCACGTTACGCGCGCACGCGCGAAACAGAGGTTGGGACAAACTGCGTCTGCTGAGCGCCGGCGACAGCACTTTCAAATACGATCTCGGCAGCGAAGATCACGAAGGTCATCAGGACTCGACGATTTCGGTTTTCACCCGAGATAGTGATGGCACGTTGCGCCATTTTTACAGTGGCCATCCACGGCTGGCCGAAGACATCAAAGAGCGGGGCATTGATGAGTTGATTCCGGTTTGGAATATGTTGGACCTGACGCCACAGGGACGCGGCAAGTGGTATGCGTCGCTCGAGTACGGCGTAAAGGTGCAAGGGGCGCAAGCGGCTCGCGGCTGAGGAAAATGAATGCGTGAACCGCGTCGAGGGTGCGAGGCGACACACGTCACTCTTCGTAAGCAATTCTCTTACGCTGAAAGCGTTGGCTAATTCCAGCCCGGGGTTTGCTTTGAAACCCTGGGTTTGGAAATGCATCAAGAGATTCCTCGCAACTCTGAAGGAGTTGCGACGGGGCTAACGATTCGGCGGACAGCGACGCAACTCCTTCAGAGTTGCGTCGTCATTGGAATGCGCTTTTCCCAGGGTTGCGCTTTGGCAACCCTGGCGACAAAAACGCACATTCATTTATTCGCAACCCTGAAAGGGTTGCGATCGATCACGATCACACAACCGCCGGCGCAACCGTTTCAGGGTTGCGCCTTTCTCAAATGACATCCGTAATCCCAGGGTTCAAAGCAAACCCTGGGCTGGAATTAGCCAACGCTTTCAGCGTAATTCATGGCGTCGCTAACGCGACGCAACTCATCGCTTTACTGACATCGTACTCACCGAGGATTTCGATTACTCAAGGAATTACAGAGACTGCGACGCTTCGCGCCCTGATTCCCGCAGCGGGCCGTAAGGAAACTTTTTGAGAAAAAGTGCAACAGAAATCTGCTTCGGCGGTGTTATCTCTATAAGTCAGGTATCAGGTGTCGAGTGTCGGGTGTCAGGGGTCGGGGGGTCGGGGGGTCGGGGTCGGATGTCGGGCGCACAGATGCAGCCAGACGCCGGAAAAGGAAGGCGAAACGAAACGTAACCGGCATCGTATTAATAGGAAGCCAGTTAGTAGATCCGAAAGAACCATAGCGGATTCGAAAGGTCGTAGTTGATCAGTTGAAGAGTTGGACGCACGCCTTGACCTTGAAATATCGCACCGCATGAGCGTGCTACAATCAAACTGAACTAGGGGAGGTAGTTATGTTGGAAGTTCATACCAAACAACTGGGGAATGTCGCATTCCTTTGCCTGCAAGGGCAAATTGTGAAGGGTGAAACGGAGAGTCTGCGCACAGCTGTGCAGTCCCTGTCACGCATCCGCGCCGTCATACTCGATTTTGCGCGGGTAACCATAGTCGATGCCGGCGGTTTGGGTGCGATGTTGGAGTTACGCGCGCAGGCTGAATCAAAAGGAATTCACTTTGCACTGATGAACATAAGCCAAAACGTAGGGTTAGTGTTGGCAATCACGCGCCTGGATTCTGTTTTCGAAATTACTTCCGGTATGGAATTCTTTCCGGTTGTCTCAAGTGGGCGGCGAGCTTCGGCTGCGGTGCTTGCGCCTTGCGCTTAGGCCGGGAATCGGGCTACCGCCCTCCCTCCAACCTTTGTGAGCCTGCTTAACCAGGCGTCTATTCTGCTAGCCGTCTGTGTCTGTAAGGATCTCGCAAAGCCGCGCGAGGTCGATATTCCCACCCGAGACAATGCATACCACTCTACCGCCGCCGGCTTTGCCCGCTAACGCGCACGCAAGCGCACATGCTCCGGCACCCTCGGCGATTATGCGGTTGCGTTCAGCCATGAGTCGTAGCGCAGCTTTAACTTCGTGCAATTCTGCAACGAGCGAGCCATCGATCAACTGTTGTGCGCGCTCAAGCATTTGCGGAAATACAGCCCTGGCGCCGATGCCGTCCACGAAGGATGGTTGATAATCCACAGCCTGCGGAGTTCCAGCTGCAAGCGAGGCAACCAGGGGCGCTGCCGTCGCCACTTCAGCTGCATATATCTTGCACTTCGAATTCAGAGCACGCATAGCGGCAGCAATCCCGCAGGTTAGCCCACCACCGCCCCAGGGAATTACAACCGCATCAAACTCGGGCAAGTCTTCCACAATCTCAAGAGCGATTGTGCCATTGCCGGCCATCACATTCAGATCGTCAAACGCATGGATAAAAGTTGCTTCGATCCCGGGAAAGGTGCGCGTTTCAAACGCTCTCCACCACTCTTCAAATGAGACCTTTATTACGCGTCCGCCGAATCGTTCAATTGCTTTGATCTTCGTCTCCGGCGCGGTCTCGGGCGCGATCACCGTGCAGGGAATACCAAGCTCACGCGCACGCCAGGCTACACCCTGGGCCATGTTTCCTGCCGATGCAGTCAATACGCCGCGAGACAACGTCTCCGGCGACAGATGGCCCATGGCATTCGTCGCACCACGGATTTTGAATGAGCCTATCGGCTGAAGGCTTTCAAGCTTAAGGTAAATCTCGGCCGGTGCTTGCCGGGCATTAAGCCGAACGAGCGGGGTGCGGATCGCTGCACCGGCGATTAGTTGTCGGGCGGCGTGAATTTCAGAAAGGGAGGGAAGCTGATCATTTTCCATATATCATTTTTCATTTGGGGTTCGAGTTCGAAGTGCGCGAATTCAGTGCAACAGGTGGCTGGTCGGAACAACGGCTCAAAGACTTTCAGTAATTTGGCTGTGTATTCTTCCCCTTCCCTTTGGGAAGGGGAAAGAGGGGAAGGGTTTTAGCGACGTCAAGCCCTCTCCCCGACCCTCTCCCAACGGGAGAGGGAGATAAGTCACTCTTACAAATCGCTGGTCATATCTCAAAGTTGCACTTGAAACTTGAATCCACCAAGAACAAATGAAAAATGGTAAATGAGAAATGAGAAATGGAAAATCTTCTTTTTGTTAAAACTCAACCCACGTTCCCACATTCAATTCCCTCGCCCCTCGGTACAAGTATTCCGCCGCGAATAGATCCTCAATAGCGAGGCCTAAAGATTTGAACAATGTAATTTCCTCTGGTGATGTCCGGCCTGGTTTATCTCCCATAAGAACTTCGCCAATTTCGGCGCGAATATGATCGGGGCCGATCACGCCGTCACGCACTGCGAAGACGTAGTCGCCGGCCTCGTTGATAGTTGATTCACGGCGGTCCACAAACAGGCTCGCTGCCGCCATTGTCTCACTGTCTACCTCGCGCGTGTTTGGCGTGCTCGACCCGACGAGATTCAAGTGAGCGCCGGCTGAGATCCATTCGCGTTTTACGATTGGCTCAACGGCGGTGGTCGCAGAGACAACCAAGTCAGCGCCCTTTAAAGCTTCCTCGACCGTTTCAACTGGTTCCAACGCGAATGAGAAGTCTTTCCTCATCTCTTCACAAAAGTTTTGTGCGTGTTCAATGTACCGGCTCGCTATGCGGCAACGCCTGATGGAACGAACCTCAGACATCGCGGCCAAGTGCGAGCGCGCTTGCACACCGGAACCGATCATCGCGAGATTGCAAGCATCCACTCGGGCGAGCAAGTCTGTCGCCACGCCTGAGACAGCTGCTGTACGAATGGCGGTGATAGCTGAAGCGTTCATCATTGCCAGCAGCTCGCCGGTCTCCGCACTAAAAAGCAGCACCGCTCCCTGATGTGAATCCTTACCCTTGGCCGGATTTCCCGTAAACACGCAGATTGCTTTCAAGCCAAAGGCAGCGCGTTCACCCGACATGCCATCACCAGAAATGCCGTCACCAGACATATATGATGGCATCAATCCCATTACACCCTTGGCGTCAGGTGGCCGGATAATTGTTCTTAACGGCTGATGGGCCTTACCGGCAGCGAGCGCGATCAGAGCCTCACGCATGACCGCGATGCATTCTCTCATCGGAAGAAGTTCTAAAACTTCCTCATAACTCAGGACCAGGATTCTCATAGCTTCTCAGCTCTTCATTACCTATCTCGCCAGGTGAGTAAATAGGCCGACAACACCATCTGGTCAAGCCCCTCGACGTTGATGTTCTCGACGACGCCATGAATGCTCTCAGCTAATCACGACCGCCTTGCTCACAGCCGAGCGACATGTTTTGCGCTGTGGAGGAGATTTGAACCCCAGCCCCTGTCTGTGTCAACGCTGTCACCGGTCACCTGGCATAGTAGTGCTTATGGTGGCGCGACATTCTCGGCAGGGGTGGGTAATATGCCGAAGTCGGCGAATATTGCCGGGTTCTGAAACTATATGATGGCGCGCTAGTAGCCTATTTCTCTGGATCCAGGAATGATGACCAAGACCGTCGCCAGTTACCTCGACGATTTTTTGTTACGCGGCAATGAGACCGCGTTCGCGCAAAGGCATGGACTAAGAGTCAAGCGCTGGTCATACAGTCAGATTACGAAGACCGCAGTGCAGTTTGCCAGGGAACTGGAAGCTCGAAGGCTCGCAAAAGGTGATCGCGTTTTGCTCTGGGCCAGGAACAGCCCGGCGTGGGTTTCAGTCTTCTTTGGATGTCTTCTTCGCGGTGTGATCGTCGTGCCTCTTGATCTTCAGAGCGAGCCTGGATTCGTCAAACGAGTTCAAGAGCAGGTCGCGGCAAAGCTTGCGCTCTGTGACGTGTCCACTTCCAGCTTAGTCGAACGGACTCTGCCGGTGATCGGGCTCGACGAACTAAGCTTGCAGATCGCGCATCACTCCTCAAGACCCTATTCCATAACAGACATCGGTTATGACGACACTGTAGAGATCGTCTTCACATCAGGAACGACGGCTGAGCCCAAAGGCGTTCTCATTACTCACCGCAATCTTATGGCGAATCTGACGCCGCTCGAGCGGGAGATTAAGCGCTATCTAAAATGGGAGCGCCCGTTTCACCCCGTTCGTTTTCTCAATCTACTGCCGCTGAGCCATGTCTTCGGACAATTCATGGGCATGTTCGTACCGCAATTGCTCGGTGGCGAGGTTTTCCTTCAAGAATCTCTGAGCCCATCACAGATCATTCAAACCGTCAAACGCGAGCGAATCTCCGTCGTCAACACCGTGCCGCGCATTCTCGATGCGCTGCGGGAAAAGATCGAGAGTGACTACGAGGCGCGTGGAAAACTGGACAGATTTCAGAAGGCGATTGCCTCGTCGGCCGGCCGAAATTTTCTGCGGCGCTGGTGGACGTTTCGCGCGATTCACAAGATGTTTGGTTGGAAGTTCTGGGCCTTCATCTCGGGCGGCGCTACGCTCAATCCGGACACCGAACAGTTCTGGCAGCGGCTTGGCTTTGCGGTGATTCAAGGCTATGGCATGACTGAGACTGCGTCACTCGTTAGCGTCAACCACCCGTTCAGGCAGGAGCACGGGTCCATCGGCAAAGTGCTGCCGGGCCAGGAAGTGAAACTGTCCGAGAGTGGCGAAATTCTGATGCGGGGAGAAAACCTTTCGCCTGGGTACTGGAAAGACGACGGGGAGTCGAGAGCAGCAGAAAACGGTTGGTTTCGCACCGGCGATGTTGGTGAGATCGACGAGGAAGGCAGCCTCTATTTCAAAGGCCGAAAAAGAGAGGTCATTGTGACCTCAGCGGGTGTGAACATTTACCCGGCGGACATTGAGCTCGTGCTGGGTCGCCAATCTGAGATAAAAGCGGGCGCGGTCATCGAAATCGACGGCCCCCATGGGCCGGAACCGCTCGCGGTGCTGATACTCAGAGACGACCACGCGAACGCGGAAGCCGTAATCAACCGGGTGAATAAATTACTGGCGCCGCATCAACAAATCCGTCGCTGGTTTGTTTGGTCCGGCGAAGATTTTCCGCGTACTGCCATGCAAAAGGTCCGAAAGCACCTCGTCGGAGAAGTCGTGAGAGCTGAGTTAGCGCGAGCGGATCAGATCTCCGGCAGCATTGCCTCTGCAATCGGTTTTTCGAACAACCTCGTTGAGATCAGCGCGCGCATCAGCAAGGACGTATCAGCGACGCTTGACCCATCTGCAAAGCTCGGAGCGGATCTAAAGCTCGATTCGCTCGGCCGCGTCGAGTTGTTGAGTGCACTCGAGGATCGTTATCAATTTGAGATCGATGAAGCTGCCTTCACCGATGTAACCACGCTAGCCGAAGTTGAAAAGATAATTCGCGAAGGCAGGCACGAAGAAGCAGCGCCGTATCCCTATCCAAAATGGCAACAGCGTTGGCCGCTGAGCTGGCTGAGAATTGCTCTTCTCTACCTGATCGTCCTGCCGGCCACGCGCGTCATGGGTTGGCCCAGAATCAAGGGCAAGCAATACCTGCGCAACATTCGTGGGCCGTTAGTGTTCATCTGCAACCACGTAACGATGGCGGATCACGCGTTGGTTCTGTTGGCGCTTCCTGGAAGATTCCGAACCAGAATGGCGATCGCCATGGACGGTGAGCAACTGAGAGAATGGCTTCATCCACAACTCGGAACGGGCGCGTTAACTCGCCTGCTCTATCTGCTCGAATACGCATCAGTCGTTTTCTTCTTCAATGTCTTTTCGATGCCGCAAAAGAGCGGCTTTCGGCGAAGCTTTATGTTTGCTGGGGAAATGATGGACCACGGATTTAGTCTGCTAGTGTTTCCAGAAGGGCAACGCACGAAGCATGGAGCACTGAATCCTTTCATGCCGGGCACGGGTCTGTTAATTCAGCAACTGGACTCGCCTGTAGTGCCAATGCGAATTGACGGATTGTGGCAACTGAAAAGAGCAAAAAGACATTTTGCCTGGCCGGGTGAGGTCTCTGTGATCATCGGCGAGCCAGTCACTTACTCTCCTCAACAGGATCCGGAAGCAGTAGCCACGAATTTGGCAGAACACGTAAGAGCGCTATGATTGCTTTGTCACGTTGACCGAGCAAGCCAGCACTAACTTTTGGACGAATGCGAACGAAGTATTCGATATTACTTCTTCTGTTTCTACTTTCCGCGTTTCCGTTCGCCAGCGCTCCTGCGCAACGAGTAGACGACAAGAAAGGAACAACTCCTGTTGCCCTGCGGCTCGAGGAGCTCCAAGAGAAGGGATATGAGGCTCTTTTCAATCTTGACTATGAAGTTGCGCGGCAGAGGTTCAAAGAGATGGCCCGGCTGTACCCGGACGATCCGACTGGCCCGCACATGCTTGCCACGACGCTCTGGCTGGAGACGTTGAATCAAGCGCGCCGGTTGCAAGCGGCCATTTACAGCACGCAGTCATTTTACGCAGGGACGGAAGACAAACCCGATCCGCGCGTGGTGCAGGACTTTCGCGATCTGACGGGCCAGGCAACGCGACTTGCAAGAGCGAGATTGCAGCGCAACCCTCGCGATCCGCAGGCGCTCTATATGCTCGGAGCGACTGAATGTTTGAAGGCTTCGTTCGCAGCAACCGTGGAGCGACGTTTCATAGCTGCGCTGCGTTTCGGCTCAAGCGGTGTTGACACAGATCGCAACGTGATAAAACTTGATCCAAACTTCCATGATGCTGAGTTAACCATTGGGATGTACGACTACATTGTGGGCACACTACCGCTGCCCGCAAGAATGCTGGCAAGTATCGCCGGAGCACATGGTTCGAAGAAGCGCGGGATTCAGACGCTCGAGCGTGTCGCGAAGGAGGGACAGTGGACGCGCGACGATGCCAAGGTTCTGCTCATTGCCATTTACAAAAAGGAGGAGCGTTTCCCGGAGGCGTTAGCGCTGTCGCAAGAATTACAGGGGAAGTATCCACGCAACTATTTGTTCAGATTGGAAACTGCGGACAGTCTGGTTTCGCAGGCAGCGATCGAGCGCCAGGCAAGCAAGACTAAAGAGGCGGAGAAGATGGAGAGTGAAGCTCTGAGTACTTTCGAGACAATATTACACGAGCGCTCTGCGGCAGGCACCGCCCCGCGCGCTTTGGACCTGATGCACTTTCGCTATGGTGAGGCCTTGCTACTGATGGGCCAGCCGCAGAGCGCCGCCGTAGAGTTTCTTGCAGCAACGACCGTGAGAGGCGCAGAGGCCGGTACCGTCTCAAAGGCCCACCTCCGAGCGGCTCAATCATTTGACCTTGCAGGCAAGCGGAGCGAAGCGTTGGCGGAGTATCGCGTCGTGCTTTCTCGTCCGAATATCTACGACTCGTACAACCAGGCACGGCGCGGACAAAAGGAGCCATATAGAGAACGAACGCATAGTAGTCCTGGCCATGAATAACCAGAACCGGGGAAACCTATAATTTTTCCCCATCGAGAATTCAATCTGACCTTAACGGCGCAGTGCACTGAGCTAGCTGCCCCCTATCCGCTCGATACTAGTTGCTCATTTAAGAACTGACAAAAAAATGGTAGGCGCGTGAGGATTTGAACCGCAGACCCTACCGTGTCCGCCTGGGGCTTACGCCCAGACTTTACGGCTACTCCTGCTCCGCAGGCTGAGACAAGATTGAAGTTTCACCGACCTCTACGATGACGGAGGAATTCAGAAATGGAATTCAAAAGAAGTGGCTCACAGCCCTCCGGCAAAGGACCGGACGAATATTTTACCGGCATGATACGCATTGACCCATTGTTCCAGGCACCCGATCCGGCGCGCGTTCTGGGCGTCAGTGTTACGTTCGAGCCCGGCGCTCGGACAGCATGGCACACGCATCCGCTCGGGCAGACCCTGATCGTCACCTCCGGATGTGGGTGGGTGCAAAGCGAGGGCGGCCCGAAAGAAGAAATTCGGCCGGGCGATGTGGTCTGGTGCCCGCCGGGTGAGAAGCATTGGCACGGAGCCACTTCAACCACGGCGATGACGCACATCGCCATCCTGGAACACCTTCACGGCAAGACCGTCGACTGGATGGAAAAGGTCAGCGACCAACAATATCAGGCCGCGTGACGGAATAAGATCTGGCGCTAACTTAAGGAGACAAAATGCAGAAGCGCAAACTCGGAAATAGCAACTTGGAAGTGTCGGCTCTCGGGCTGGGCTGCATGGGAATGAGCTATGGCTACGGTCCGGCCGCAGACAAGCAGGAGATGATCTCATTGATTCGAACGGCCGTAGAACGAGGCATAACGTTCTTCGACACTGCTGAAGCGTACGGCCCGTTCACAAACGAAGAACTCGTGGGCGAAGCGCTCGCTCCCTTTCGCGGTCAAGTGGTGATAGCCACCAAATTCGGTTTCAAATTTGGTCCAAACGGCGAGCAGGTGGGCGTTGATAGCCGGCCGCAGCACGTGAAGGAGGTCGCCGAAGCGTCGCTCAAGCGACTCAAGACCGATACCATCGATCTGTTCTATCAACATCGCGTTGATCCGGCCGTGCCGATCGAAGACGTGGCAGGAGCAGTGAGAAATTTGATTCAGGAAGGTAAGGTCAGGCACTTCGGACTCTCCGAAGCAGGGATCCAAACCCTACGTCGCGCGCATGCAGTCCAGCCGGTCACTGCACTGCAAAGCGAATATTCGCTTTGGTGGAGAAAGCCTGAACAGGAAGTGTTGCCGAGGTGTGAAGAACTGGGCATCGGCTTCGTTCCATTTAGTCCTCTTGGTAAAGGCTTCCTCACGGGAAAGATCGATGAAAGCACTACGTTCGATAGTTCCGACTTTCGCAACATCGTCCCTCGCTTTACGCCCGAGGCTCGGAAAGCGAATCAGGCGCTGGTTGATCTGCTTCGGGCAATCGGAAAGCGCAAGAATGCGACACCGGCCCAGTTAGCGCTCGCTTGGCTGCTGGCTCAGAAGCAGTGGATTGTTCCGATCCCAGGCACGACGAAACTGAATCGCCTGGACGAGAACATCGGAGCAGCTTCAGTCGAACTTACCTCCGACGATCTCCGTGAGATTGAGAGCGCCGCTTCAAAGATTGAAGTGCAAGGGGCCAGGTATCCCGAAGAGCTGGAGCGAAGGACCGGTCTGTGAGCGGCAAAAAATGGGTTTCTCGTTTACATGTGCGAGGTTTTCAAGGTTGTTCCCTAACGGGCATTTGCCGAGGTCTCTTTGTCCTGAATAGCCCGGGCCGATTAGACGTTTGAAACGGGCTGCTGCTTCCCTTCACCTTGTTGGCGATTATCCAAATAATTTCTCGAGTTCTTTCGATACCTTTTCGACGGCACGCTTGGCATCTTACACCACCTTCACTGCCCCTTCTGCCTCGGCTGCGATGCTTCGCGCGCGTCGGATCGCATCTTCCGACGCAAGTCGTGCCTTCTCGAAACGCTCCTCGGTTTCGCGCCGGTACTTCTCGGCTTCCTTCACGTCTGCGTTGGCTTTTTTCTGCGCTCCCTCCAAACTCTGTGACCTGGCTCTTACTTCGATCAACAAGCTCTTGGCTTCCTGCAGTGAAACTTTCGCAGCAGCTATTTTTGCTTGACGCGTCTGTTCAAACTGACTTGTATCGCTGGCCGACTCCGCTTTTCGTCGAGGGCTTGGAGCACGTCCTGACTTCTGTGAGGACGCGACGTGCACCGGTTCCTCAGTCAACTTCGTGATGCCGGCGCCTGGGATCAATGAGGCGAGTGACTCGAAACCCGGTGGATCCACGTCGCGAGTCAGACGCCCGGGACGTAGATCATCGGGAAACGATGCGTAGGCAGACATTGCCTCGAGAGTAGTGCTGATGCGATGGATCGTCTCCGGCGTCGGGCTGCTATCTGCATCTCTGAGCAATGCAGTTGCCAAATCTGAAAGGTGCGAAAGCGCATCGCGTCGGGCGTCGAGTGCTTCGCGCATGTCCGCGACCTTCCCGGCGCGAGCGGAGGTTTGGGCCTGGCGAAAGCGCTGACCTGTCGCAATCAGTCGGTCGAATGCCTCGCGATGCTTCCAGTAGAGTTGGTTCACGGCCCACGCCGAGATCGAAGGCTTGGCCAGCGCCTTCACACGGTCCGACTCGTCGCGACGTCCGCCTTTCTTCAGTTGGGCGGCAAGTGTGTTGCGCGCGGCGGTGAACTCTGCCACTGGGAGCCTGAACAAAGCATCAAGCTCATTCTCAAGCTTGCTCTTCGCCTCGCTCTCATTACCTTTGCCGTTCGCATGCTGCTTTCCATCATTTTTCGCCATTCATCTAGTCTCTCACCGTTTTCGCAGAAATCAGAAAAGAAAGAGCAAGCGTGGGAGACGATTTGATCCATTCTATTTGCTTCGTGCTTGTTTCATCTCGTATCTTACGGCCCTTGCAATAAAAACCAATAAGAGGATGGAACGAGATGATTCATCACGCAGTGTCAATCGTGGGCTTCGTGATCTTCGCGGGAATCGCCTGGCTGCTTTCCAGTAATCGACGAAAGATCGCGTGGAGAACGATAGCGTGGGGAGTCGCTCTGCAACTTCTGATTGGCCTAATTATTTTTCGCTTACCAGTTTCGCATCGAATCTTACTCTGGCTGAACGACGCGGTGCTGGTCTTACTCAACGCCTCAAAAAGCGGTTCGGTGTTCCTGTTTGGACCACTTGCGGCAAGCCCCGGGGAGTCAGGATCTATTGGCTTCATCCTTATCTTTCAGGTTCTTCCGGTGGTAATTTTCTTTGCAGCGTTCACCTCTATGCTCTATCACCTGCGCGTATTGCAGATATTCGTGCGGCTCTTCGCCAGGCTCTTCCACCGAACGATGAAAATCAGCGGCGCAGAATCACTCTCCAGTGCGGCGAACATCTTTGTTGGAATTGAATCGGCGCTCGTGATCCGACCGTATTTGGAAAGAATGACGCGCTCGGAGTTGTTGCTGATATTGACTACGGGCCTGGGAACGGTGGCATCAAGTACGCTCGGAGTCTATGTGGCGTTTCTAACCGGAGTGTTTCCACAAATAGCAGGACACCTGATCTCTGCTTCGGTCCTGGCGATTCCTGCTTGCGTGGTCGTATCTAAGCTGCTCATTCCCGAAACCGAAACTCCGGAGACGCTCGCGGCCGTTCCTAAGCAAGACGAGTCGACCCGGTCGAAAAATCTGATAAGCGCAATTATCCAGGGAGCTATGGACGGCCTGAAGCTGGCGGCGGGAGTCTCGGCACTACTCATCGCGATTCTGGGAATCGTAGCCCTGGTCGACAAATTACTCGGCACCGGCAGTTCGTGGTTGGGAATGAGCGAGCCGCTTTCGTTTGTGAGAATCTTGAGCTGGGTTTTCTATCCTTTCGCCTTTCTGCTTGGACTGCAACCGAGCGATGTACCAATAGCAGCTCGCTTGTTGGGCGAGCGAGTCATCCTTACTGAGGTCTTCTCATACAACCATCTCGCACAGTTAATCTCCAGCGGACAGATCACCGATCCTCGGACCGTGGTAATCCTGAGTTACGCGCTTTGCGGGTTCGCACACGTGGCAGCGATGGCGATCTTTGTAGGGGGCACTGCGGCACTTGCTCCCTCACGTCGCGACGACCTCGCCAGCCTCGGCTTACGAGCCTTGCTGGCAGCTACGTTGGCGACGCTGATGACCGGGTGTGTTGCGGGCATATTCAGCGGCGGCGAAGGGGTGTCGCTCTTGAGAACAGGCTAAGTTAGACGCAACTAGTTGGCGACTATAGGCGGCCGGTCTCCTATTTGAACAATTGATTCGCTAAGATTGTTACCTCCCGCCGGCGTCTGTCGCGAGATGTTGCCGTTGAAACCATTCTCCGGATACCGTTCTCACCGTAAGTGACTAGATAGGAAGACTAAGTTAGATATGAGGCAGGTAAATTCTTGAGATACCTTGACATAGAAATGGTAGGGCGCGTGGGGATTTGAACCCCAGACCCCCTACCGAGTCAATTCTTAAACCTGTTGCGCACTAGAAAGCACTGAGTAGCATACAAACTTTTGCCCCTGAATAACTTCAAGTCAAAACAGGGAGAATCGTTACCTCGGTGCTTTTCTATGCGTTTTCATGCGCCAGAGGCAGGGTTATGTCACAAAGCACGTCACAAGATGCTCCTTTTATATGTGAGCGTTCGTTAGGCTCAAGAATGTCGTATGAGTATTACGCTTCCCCCTTCGTCCAACGGTATGACGTGACCGGGGGTGCCCCTTGTTGTTCACCAGTAGCTTGTGATAGTGTGCGCTTTCCCTCAAGGCGAATTTGTTCTTCCACTGCTCACTCTGAAGTCTTATCCATTGTGAGTTTCACATCGTTCCGATCCAAAGGAGACTCCCTAAATGAATCGAATCCTACTAATCGCTGTCATAGTCATTGCCGCATCGTCTCTTGCTTTAGGGCAAAAGCCGGACAAGACGGCCGATAAAAGTAAGCCAATGGGCGAAAAAGTGGCTGCCAGTAGCGCTGAACAGGCGATCCAACAGCGTCTTAATGAGCTTAACACTGCTTTAGGCAGCAATGACACTGTCGCACTTGACCGCATCTATGCTGATGACTACACCCTTGTGAACATGTCTGGCGCTGTCACGACTAAAGCGCAACGCCTCGCAGCGATAAAGTCTGGAGAGCTGAAGTATGAATCCGTTAGCGTCGATGAGGTGAACATCCGTAGCTATGGGGATACGGCTGTGGTGACAGATCGCGCGACGGTGAAACTTCAAGACAAAGGTCAGGACCTTAGCGGTCAATACCGAGTCACCTTAACGTTTGTGAAGATAAAAGGGACCTGGCAATTGGTCGCTGCGCAAAATACACGCATCACCGAACAGTAACAGCGTAGGTGGTAAGCCTTTAGTTGATTGACTCCTGCGCTTCCACTTCATTCTGCTTCGCGATAAGCTGAAGTTCGGTTTCGATCATTTTGTTAAGTTCGGCGGGTGGAATAGTTGCTCGCGACTCTCGCCACTTCTGGGGCCTCAGTCCCTTGAGCATGAACATTAAAAGCACGTCGCTGCCCGACAGCGCGGCGGCGCGCTTCTTCTTCTAACGCGTCCGCGCCCCGGTCTAAAGACTGTTCCCACAATAAAGCAAATATCGGATCGTTGCGCTTGTGCTTGTAGCGATCAATGTTTAATTGATGATCGCGGTAACTCTGGAGCCAATACGGTAACCGCCTGGTAACCGGAGCGCTTTCGACAAGTGGTTATGGCACATTCAGCGACACAAAAAGCGGCCACGATGGGCCGCCTTACTCACAAGTCGCTGATTCTAATGGTAGGCGCGTGGGGATTTGAACCCCAGACCCCTACCGTGTCAACGCCGTCACTGCTCAACTAGTGTAACGCGTAATCATTCTTGTCGCTATAAACATTGACGAAGGTGATTAGAGAAGTCACCCTCACCCTGTATGAATTGATTAACTCATAAGCGTAGTCTGCCAAAAGTCTGCCATAATGTAGCGCCGCCTAATAGCCGGTCATTTTCCTAATCACCCTAAGTTCATGAAATTCCGACGAGCCTCTCTACTTACCGTTAGACTCTTTACACCGAAGTCTTTCAATTTTGATTTTCGCCGCCTTGGATAGCAACACGTTGTGAGAACTCTGCTATTCGAGACTCAAAAAGCAGTTGACTAGAAACTCTCACGACTGGCTACGCAGTCGAATCCGATGGCTCCCACCTAAGGTCTTTCGCCGAGATTTCTTAGGAGTTCGCGGAGGGTTATCTCTGCTGTCCGGTCCTCGACCACCGCTAGCAGCGTCCGCGAGTGTTCAGCTATTTCCGCATCACTCAATCCACGCGTATACCAAGCAGCAGCCAGGAATGCGGGTTGTTCGCGCCGCCGACTCAGTTCGGCATAACGACTACGCAGATGATCGAGGTCCGAACGTTCTACCAACACACAGCGCTGACCGTCATCACGCTTGCAGATTGGTTGTCTAGCCAAAGCCCACGCCGCCATGCGCCGGACCTCGCTGTTTGGGCTGTGAAGCCAAAGAGTGAACAGGCGGCCCACTAGGTCTGGCTCGGCTGGCGGCGCCCAAATTCGGAGGGTAGCTAGTCCCACTAACCCCCATGCCGCCGCCCACTGCTCGGAGAGCTCATCCGAAAATACCATGGGAACAAGTGCCGCCCCGCTTTGACGGAGTTGATCAAAGCAAGCTACAAGGTCACCTTTGTGACCCTCATCATGCAGTCGCGGGCAAAGCGCTGCGATCCCAAGAGCCCCGGCGCAGCGCAACCTAGGTTCCTGCGCGTTAACGAGATCCCTAAACGAGGCTGCTGCGCACACAAGAGCTGAATCGTCTGCGCCAATTGTTTGCCAATAGACTGCCGCTGCGAAGGCGTGTCCTGTTCCCCTGAGGTCCGACGCCGAGAGAAATGCCTCGCTGGCTTCCTCGCGCAACTCGCGGCCATATCGGCCCAGGGCAAGCATACGGCCAAATGGAGCATGGTCCAGGGGCCCCAGTCGCATTAGCTCTCTTATGGCGGAGCGAATCGTTGCCGGTCGTGCCGGTGCCTCATCGGCCAAGCAATTACCTAGCGCGAGATAGAGCGGCTCTGTCTCAGGAGATAGTAGGGTCCGGGCACTCAACCCATTTCTGACGCGCTCTGTTAGTTGCTTGATTAAGAGGTCAGTGGCTTTGCCACCTAAGGCAGCTGCTAACGGCACTACCTCACGCCATGCATCGTCTTCGAAATGGGATTCAAGGATGCTTGCGAGCGTGTCTGTCTCCTGAAAGCCGGAATACCATCCCTCGACAAAAGCTCGTGCCGCAAGGAATTCTTGGAAAGTAAGATGCCGGCACGGCAAAGCAGGAGGCGCAAGAACCCATTCTTCAAATGATCCTTTGCTAACGGCCCGGCGGTTGTGAAATGGCGCTCTTGTGCAATGGACTAGACGAGCAGCCATGACTTCAACAAATTGAATAGCGCGTCTTGGAGCAAGGGAGGAGGCGTAGGTTTGAGGAAATCCTGCAATTTTCCTAGAACAAAGATAAACGTGCGGGGATTTGAACTTCAGACTCTTACAGTGAGTTCAAAAAAAACCAATTCCGAGCGGTTACAAGGCACAAATTATCAAGCTCGCCACAAACGGGGTGCGGACCGTCCTAGTGCGATCATGAACACAATGCTAGAGCCGCCACTGTGGCAGCTCTAAAGTATTGATGATAGCGCGCGACTAGCGGACTAGTCGATTAACCCCATCGGCTTTGAGAGTGCTACAGACAGGACATTCTTGTCAGCCTCAAGGCTTCTGAGATAGCGAGCAGCAAACGAACCGGTGAACATTCTGGGATGGATGCGCGCACGTAGTTTCACGCCTTTTGGGATGTACTCGCGCCTTTTGACTTTTATGATTGCCGTGAGGTCTTCGTTCGGATCAATATCCTGCCTAGCCGACGCTGAGCTCAATTCTAGCTTATCCAGATCGTTTAACAATATTCTCATACTTAGCCGCTCCTCCATGCCCTCAGCGGCACCGCTACTTTTTCGGGCCGGACGACTCACGGTCGCTACCAACGATAGTATAACCCCAAATGCTTAGATAGGGAAGAGGCAAAAATGGTTGTTACTTCTCTAACTTGAAGGGCCTGAAGGAGATGAGCCTGGAGTGATTGCCATAGTTTGTCTGACAGCATCCGAAGTGGAGATCCGACCGTTCCCAAATCTAGGATCCCACGCAGCACCAGCAGGTGGTTCTTTTCGCGCGGCCATGACGACGAGTTCACGGATCTCTCTGGACTCGAGCGAACGACGACGTTTCTTAGCCTCACCTAGAACAAGCGCAATCGTGCCGGTAACAGCCGGCGCAGCCATACTCGTTCCAGACTTTCTGACAGTCCTAGTTTCCGTGCGCGAATGCGCTGCAAGAACATCATGGCCAGGAGCGGACACCTCAGGTTTTTCCCTGCCGTCCCGTGTTGGGCCGGCGCTGGAAAAATACGACAAGGGTAGACTGGATTTGTGTGCGTCGTAAGAGCCAACGACAATGGTTTCCTTGCCGCAAGAGATCGATCCAATAGTATGCGTGTTGTCGTGAGGTTCAGCAAAACTTGACTGCCGACTATCGTCGCGCTCTATCCACGCGTGAAAGGATCCGTCCCGTATTTTCAAACCATGCAGGCGTACAGTCCACTCGCCTAAGGGAAGATCTCTCTCCAAAAAAACGCCGATCACATTGTCTAGATTATTCGGATCTGCCAATCGGTTGGCGGCTACCATGACAACCTTGTCATTAATCTTAAGGGACTTGCTCTTTTCGCCCGGATCTACCCGCAAACGACTGTTGCCCTTCGGGTCGATTACTTCCACGGCGAAACGGTCTTTGCCCAAATACCAAATCTCCAATTCGTTATTAATGGCCCTTGACGAAGTAATGCGCCAGATGAGGTCGACACTCTGCTTAGCGGCAATCCTTCCGGCGGCGTGAATCCCGTCGTCGTAGGAGTTCGAGGCTGCGATGACGACGGCTCGATTCGGAGCTTCGTTAATTAGGCTGTCAATGCCCTCTTCAACTAGAGTAGTTCCATCGTGAGGCCCTCCATTAGTTCCCAAGCTGATGTTGATAACGCACGGTCGTGTGCCAGCGAAGTTAAAGATATAACTAACCGCTTCGAGAAGCTGCACAGAGTCCCCAAAGGATTTTTCAACCACGGAAGGGCCCGACCACGGGATATCGCTTGCCGCTACATCTACGAAAACGATTTCTGCCTTCGGAGCCATACCCGGAACGTTGGACCCGCGCCCGTTCCCTGCGGCAATGTCCAAGACGTGCGTGCCATGTGTCCCTGGCGGTATGAGCGCATTATCGGGCGAGGGCCCATACCCTAAGGCCTTGTAAGGGTTTGTTTGATTAAGAGCGCGATTGATCTCCTCGGTCATGTAAAGGCGCCCGTAGCCGTAGGGACTATCGGGACCTTTGGGACCCGTTTGATCCCAGATTGCAAGCACGCGAGATGTGCCGTCCTCGTTACGAAAGTTCCCGTGGACGAAATCACAGCCGTAATCTATAATCCCAATAATCACTCCTTCGCCGCCATTCGCCAGATTTCCCTCTGGCAAGAGTTCTGATCTGGCGCCGGTTTCTTCCGTAGTCTTATTGAGCTCCGGCGTGAGTCGCTGAGACGCTTTCATACTGGTAACGAAGGGTAGCTTTCTCACATGCTCGATCTTCTTGATTGGAATCCTCCCAGTTACTATTGTCATTTCGCGTCGGGATGAAGATCTGATCGACATACCCGGCCTGACTTCGCTTAGAGCTTCCCACGCGTCAGGATCCGTGACTTTTGCCACAACGGCAATCTCTTCCAACTCAGTGGAAGCGGTCGGCAACTGGAGGACGCCTTCATTTGCTCTGACGACGGCCAGTTGGAGGTGCGGGTCCATTTCCGCAAGCACGTCCAGATCTGCAGTCTCGATCGCCTCGGCCGGAGCCAATGCAGCCGCAGCTGAAAACTCCCCTACGGCGGCCGCCGCTATAGTCTCAACAAAGAGAGCTGTCGGGGCCACACTCTCATCAAAAACATCCGTTTCTGCAAGAAGAGGAAAACCGCAGTACCTACAAACCAGTCCCGGTATCACGATACCGCAACAATTCGGGCAAACAACTTCGCGCATTCCTACTCTCCTATTGCAAAAGTCAATCAGCGAGAATTCTAAGAACAAGAAACGCACACAACTGGGTTACAATCTCAAACAATCAATGGGTAATCTGATTCAGGTTGTGACGATGATCATGTAGATCGGCGCTCTCGCTAACCTAACAGTCACATCTTGGCTTGTTAGCCTGTTGCTTCTTTGGCCAGCTATTCCAGAGGGATGCTGCAAGCAAGAATGCCATCCCCGAATAGATGCCTAGCTCGTGAAGCAGGTAAAACTTGCTGAAGAGAATCATGATGGCCGCAGTGAGCCCGATGAAGAACGGGCCGTATCCATGACGTCGGCTAGCGCGAAAAGCTAAGGCACCTACCGCTAGTGCTAAGAAGGCCAACGAAGAAGGCAGAAGCCAAGCGGCGTAAATTGCGGAACCAACCCCAGCGAATCCCAACAAGCCAAAATAAGCTAGGAAGCAAAATGGACACTTTGGAAGGAGAGCCAATGCAAGTGCAGGGAGCAACGTAGGGTTCAGTCGCCAAGAGTTCCGCTTCGCTCTGACCAAGACAACTCCAGTTGCGACGTTCTTTGAGGGAGCGACGCCGCCAAGCTCTTCCATCGAAGTCACCATGATGAATAGCCTCCAACCCTATCGACGAAGAACACCAATCGCCTATTGATCTCTTCGTGCAATGATCATACTAAGGCAAATTTCGGCAACGAATCTTGATCTCTCTCGATGACCAGTTACCGTACTTTGAGATCGTCGCCGCGATGGAGTCGTTAAACTTTCGGTCAAATGGGTATCCCATCGCTTGTCTGTCCGGATATTGCATGTCCTGAAGGCCACAGTAGCTAATCGATGTGCCGCACTCATCTAGATGGTCAGACATATGATGAGGCAACATCAAATCGTCTCCATCCGAAAGCATCACTACCAGACGAAAATTCATGCCTTTTTTTGTTCCGCGCGGCAGAAGCATCGTGTAAGGCCAGCCGCAGTCACACCATGGTTGCGACTCTCTCTTAGGCGAGGGTTCGTCGTCAGGCGTCAGGTCCGCCGGCTTAAGTGCAGGTTTTCGGATAACCGCCGAGACTTCCGCCGGCTGAAAAATGATGGCGCGCTGGTTTCCGTCAAGGTGATAAACGAGCCTGTCCATTTCGATCCAGCTTCTCCGATCCTCAATTTCAGTCTCAGGTGCTAGAAATATTCTCACCGTAACCTTCTGTGGCTGTTCACTCAGATTTTGAACCCGTATGAAGTAGCGAAAATCATCATGTGAGAGATAATCGATGGTGACCTTCATGTCGTTGCCTTGAGCGTCCTGCAGATTGATTTGACGCAGCAGCATTTCCGTTATCAGCTCGTCGGTCGTCGTGATCTTCTCACCATTAGAAAGAGTTACCGTAGTTGCAGTGAAGTCCTCCTCCCAATGATTGTTGGCCGGATCGTCCGAGTAAGCGAAAGCCTCAGCTGCGATCTGTTGACCGTCAAACGGATCCGGCAGGCCATCACGGCGACAAAGGATAATGTCGTGTACTTTCACGTTGGGACCATTGGAAAAGTCATTCGGAACCTGCTTTTCTTGCCAGTCGAAAAAGATGTCGTCAATTAGTTTATGCCAGCGGAAAAAGATCGGATCACGCACGGCGGTCGTGGTTTCAGCCATCACTCCATAATGGAGACTGTTATCGAACAGCATCAGATGAATGTGGCCGTCATTGTGTAGATTGCCGTAGACCTTGTTATTAGGGAATGGCGGATTCGGCGGAGGCTGGGTATCGTTATTTCCGTAGTAATCTATTGAATTCAAGTTGGCTTCCACAGAGTCTCCGAGATTATTAATACTCACGGGCGTCGTGATTCCATTGGCTTGAAAACTCCCGCTCTGATTAGAGGCATAGAAGTTATTGGCGAACTGTGCCTGGTCGGAGATCTTCGCCCCCGGCCTCGTGGCCCAATTGGGTCCACTCCCTGCGGTCTCATCCAGCGTCACGTCGCTTATTGTCGCGCCTGGAGGGCGTCTCCGGAAGACATACCAGGGACCAGTAGCCACCTGAGGACTGCCATTGTAAAGCGCGAGAAAACCAGGATCATATCCTTGCGCCAAGGAAGCGGATAGTTTACTAAAGGGTTTCCTGTCAAACGGCTCTACGCGCGTAACTCCAACTGCAAGGCGCTCGGCGTCGTAACGGGCGAGCATCTGTTGATGCATATAGGCGAACAGTTCTCCATGACGATCTCCAAGCTGGTATCCATGACCACTTGGATTGGGTCGGCCACGCGTGGGATATACCAAATGCCAGTGCTCGTGGTGTTCGTTCAGTAACGGATCTTCGCGCCAGAAGCTAATCCTATCTTCTGGGGGTGTCGCTCCGCCTGGTCCTATTCCTACTGCGGCTGCAAACATCGCCAGAGGGCTGAATGTGCCTTGGCTGGAGAGCGCAAGAAGGGGTTGTCGGTATTCAAGCGGCTTTAGCCGCAACACCTCTCGTGCGCCTGAATGATGAGTGACAAATAACATGGTAGCGTACTGAGCTAACCCGGCCATTCCTTCATTACTTTGCGCCCGCTCAATCGCATTAACCGCCGCCTCAAGCCCCTCCTGATCCGCCACGGCCATGAAACTGGAAGCTAGGTCAGTAGCTCTTTCCAATTCTTCCAGGTCAAATGGAGTGAATTGAGATCGCGGCAGCGCCTCAACAGCAGGCTCGGTGATTAGCTCAATTTGAAGTCGCTCGCCTTTATCCCTGCCAGACAGAATGTTATCCAACCTGGATTGCAGCGAATTACCTTGTGGCATGACAACGTCTCCTTTTCATGTTTCTGCCTTCCTAGGTTATGGACGAAGCTATGATTCGGGCCTAAAGGTACTTTGGGCCGGGACATAATTCTTTTCGGTCATTCCTGGTTCTCTAAATCTTTAAGAGCCGAGCCGGTTAGAGCACGGGCCTCAAACGTGGGCCAGAACGATATCGAAGACACCACGTTCGAAGAGCTTGCCGTAACTTTGCGCCGGCGCGAGCGAGATAGCCAAAGATTGTTTGAAAAATGGATCCGTGTCCTCGTAAGGATCTCCTCGGAAAAATAGTTGAGTAACTAAGGTCCTGTAACCCGCATGCCTCACGCGGTAATGTATGTGAGGTGAACGCCAGGTCGTAGTATCCATCTTGTAAGCACCCGGGTGAACCGTTTCGTATTCGAGACCCCCCTTCTCGTCTGTGACGAGTCGAACCCGATTTTTGAATGAATTAGCGGGCGGCGGGTTCTTCGGATCCTCGTTGTCATAATGTCCATCTGAATCGGCTTGCCAAATATCCACCACCGCTCCTTGTAAAGGCCTGCGAGTGTCATACCCCCAGATGCGGCCCAAGATGAGTAGCGTGATTCCAGGCTCGTTCGGGGGCGTTACCTTCGCGCGAAATGGGGCTGACGGGCGGAAGTAAGGGCCGAGCACATCTGGTTCAGTAGGTGGTTCTGCAAATCCGGGCTCGGCCGCCCTCTTCTTGATGTACTGGCGATATAACTCATCGTCGTCGTACGAAGCGGTCGGTTCGGCCTCTGGCCGGAGAATGAGTTCGTCACCCTCAGTATTCGCCAAATCATGCGAGTCGCGATTCATTCCTCTCCTCTTGTTTCGTTAGAACCCAATGACGCTCGTGCGCAAGGCCCGCTCGGCGGTCGCGGTCTTAGCATCGGTCGAGATCTTTAACGTCTCCTCGGTCGGGGGCGGATATAAAATAGCCATTACCCTTTTCATACTCTCGATCTTCTTGGCGCGCATTTCGGGGTCATCGTCAGCGTGCGCGTTGCCAAAGCCCCCAAGCGATCTTGGCCAGACCCAAGGGTAATCTACCTGGACCAAAGCGCTGGGCTTGAACCAAGTTACGCCGCCAAGCTCGATCCGTTTAACGGAACCAGGCTGCTTGGCTTCGTGGGCAGCAGCCCAGTCCTCTATCCGATCATCGATCCACCCATGTAACCTCCAGAATACGGGGTTGACGTGTGACGAATAGAATTCACCTAACCAGTTATAACGAGGATTGTCCCAGCGATCCGAGATGTCATAGGAAGGTCGACCTAACGACAACAAAGAATTAGTATCCGGATCCCGCGGAGGAGCGGACCACCGAATATGCATATCGTTATGTACGCTATACTCAATGAGTGCACCGAGTTCGCCAAGCGTTAGCGTCGCAAGATAGTTCGGATCTTTGAACTGAAAGTCCCACCATCGCATTCGGCTCCAGAAAAACTCATCCGTCTTGAGTGCGGCCAGTCGGCGTTGGAAGTTTGGGGCTTCGGGAACTTTCCAAGCGTCCGGCACTGCATCTGGGCTCGCGGGCCCTCCTGAACCCGGCTGCGGGATCTCAATCCACTGGATCGGTCTTACTCCGAGGTCCTCCATCATCATGCGATAGTGAGCGACCATCTGTCTGTGAAAGTACAGAAAGTCTTCGCCTGACCCATTTTCTATCGCCGGGCGCGTTTTCTCTCCAGGCGAGATCAGCGCGACACGTTCACCCTCGATCTGCCAATCGAGTTCAATAAGCTTGGCCTGCTCCTGCTTCGTAAGACCCTTCCATGATTGTCTGATGCCATGCCAGACCGCATGGTGAAGTCTGTGAAGCTTATCAGCAAAATGCGAGACAACCTGATCAGGGAGTTGGTACGGCGCCGCAGGAACGTCGTGGCTAACGGCGACGAAAGAATAGGACGCGCCTGCCGGACGATTCGGCGCATGCGGTACAGTGCGAGTCACGGTTCCGACGATCGCCGGTCTCTGCCCATCACCCTCAGGCCATCCGTGTGCCAAGTATCCCGAATAATCGTAAATCCAACCGGCCGTCGGCGATCCTTCGATTCCAGTTGCCCTCATTTGAATGGTTTGCCTTGCTGTGTCAAGCGACACACCTCCGCGCACATCAAGGACATAGTTACCACTGCTGAGTCGCCCCTTGACCAGATTCGGTCCGTAGTCTTCCAGCGTCAGCGTGGCTTGCCACAATAAGAGATCAGTCAACTGTTGTGGTTCCTCGACAATGTTGTAAAGGCTTCGGTAGACCCACCTACCGACAAATGGATTTTGAAGCATTGCATTCTCCTCGAATGGGCGGTGTGAAGCGCGGTAAGGTTGACGGGTCAGACAATGGAACTACGTCGTCGAGACTCCTTGGTCAATTACACACGCGGTCCCGATTCGTCGAGTGGCCTTTTCCCTCGGATACATTCGACTCAGGTAACCCCGGACTATATGGAAGCAATTGGGCGCATACTGACCGACCCTCCCAAAATCGTTGATGCATCGATTTGTCCAACCGCAATGAATCACCTCACCGTCCGTATTTTTGTTTTAATGATTGAATATAAGACCTGGTATCGGCTGAACTAAGGATCTCGTTAATCATTGGCACGAGCATTTCGTTTTGGTTTGATTGGTGTACGGCGATGGCATATTCTTCAGTACTTGTACCTAGTTCTCTTTCGTAGAACGGTTTTAAGTAATCATCGAGTTGAGGTCCAAATTGATAGACCTTTGTATTGAGGAATTTTGCAACTAAGGTACTATCCACCATGGCATAGGCAATACGACCTTCCCTTAGGGCTGTATAAACATCGTCATAGCTGACATAAGAAGGATCAACTCTAAACTTGAATTGACTAGCCAAATAATTGGCAGCTTTTTCATTAATACTGGCTGCTTTAACTCCTATAACTTGCCCATTTAGGGACTCTGGAAAAGTACCTCCCTTTTTACTCTGAATCAGAAGCTGATGGTTCTCCAAGTAGCCTATAGTGAACCTCATCTGAGAGAACTCCGCCTCTCGAGTTTTGCTCTTTGTTATAGATCGGATACCTAAATCCACCTCGCCGTTCTGCAAAGCCGTGAAAAACCGATTCCAAGGTATTTCGACGATCTCGAGGGACAGATCAGATTGAAGATTAAGCTTGGTGCTAAGCTGCTTGACAACCCAACGGGTCAGATCTATTTCGAAGCCTTCGTACGTGCCCAACTGAGTTTTGTTCGAGTAGGAATCGTAAGAGGTCGGCGTGGTTGCTACAACCATAACCTGGGTGGCCTTAATTCGATCAAGGATACTGGGAAATGTAGAGAACGCACTCATATGACTCCATGGCCCTTGTGCTACGACCTTACCGTCGACCAGAGTGCCTGGTCTGATGCGCCAGACGTATTCTCCGCTCGGACTATTAACGTGGTATGTCATTCTCTTGGCTTCAGGACGAACGACATTGATTAGCGTTGGCGCTGCGGTGGAGTCTTTGAGATTCCGAATCTCTAGAATGTAACCGGAAACGGCATCGCGGTTTTTGTAGTCCCACTCTAAATCAACATCGTCGGTAATTATGCTCGCGTTGTCGCGGGGCAAGGTGAGTACGGGACGATCAGTGTCTGTAACAATCGACTCGTACTGTTGCTGAAGGCGATCGAGCTTTGCTTTGAGACCTTGATTTTCAGACTCTGTCACAGTCTTGTTGGCCTTTAATTCTTCAATCTGCTTGTCAAGAGGGTGTATCTCAGCGTACTTGATAACGGCATAAGTTGTTCCTATGAGAGAAGTGACTATCCCTGCGAGCACTGAGAGCGTGAGATAGTAATTCTTCCATACCGGTATCCTGATCTCGTCAAGCCTTCTGCTCTCGCTCTGACCCGAAGGAGAATTTTGGTCGTTGCCATCACGTGCCGTACCTTCGCGAGCGCTTTTTTGGCTGGCGGTCGTGTTGGCCTGGGTGGGGTCAGAGTTCATCATGTCAATGACAAGATTGAGATTTGAGGAATTAAAGCATAAGAGAGGCCACTCGGAAACGCAGATCGAGGACAAATGGTTCTGCAAACGCGGGAAGAGTAATCTTAACGTCCTTTAAGAGTCAACATTTTCTCACGATTTTTAAGGCTTATAGCCGAGGGACTGGATTTCGTCTGACCACCTCGACTTCTGCTTGCATCGTTAGCTAGCATGATTAAAGATAACCGGTACAGATATTCCAAACTAAGTGAGGGCAAAGCCTGTGTCCCCAAGAGCATTGGCCATAGACGTTTTTGGCACGGTTGTGGATTGGCGCGGTTCTATCATCAAAGAGGGGAAGCGCCTTAAGCGGTCTGTCGACTGGCCAAAGTTTGCTGATGGATGGTTGACTGGCTACCGCTCCCGTGTCGAAAAAGTACGCACAGGGCAACGACCGTGGGCTAATTTGGATGTCCTGTTGTCGGAAGCATTCGGTGACCTTGTAATAGCATTTTCTCTTGCGGATGTTAGCAAAGAGAAGCTGGATCATTTCAGCCAAGTCTGGCATCGGCTCCAGCCATGGCCAGATTGCGTCGCTGGGCTCAAACGCTTACGCAAACGTTTCGCCCTCGCCACTTTATCCAACGGTAATATGATCTTGCTCACGGATATGGCAAAACATGGCCGATTACCCTGGGATTGCATCCTGTCGGCAGAGCTCGTGAAACGATACAAGCCAGCAGCAGAACCCTATTTACTGGCTGTAGAATCTTTGGGTCCCGAAGCAGAGCAGGTTATGTACGTAGCCGCACACAAATGGGATCTTTCAGCCGGTGCTGCAACTGCGCGCCTACGAACTGCTTTCATGCCGCGTCCCCAGGAGATGCCTGGTCAAGACCCTTCCGACCTCAAACCCGATCCTTCCTACGACATAAACGCAAGAGACTTTGAAGATCTTGCAGATCAGCTAGGGGCATAGCGGGATCAAACACATTCAAGCGATAGGCACCCTGCCAGACAGATCAGGAGATAGTCAGGCGACGAGATCGGTTTCTACTTCGTTCGCACTGGAACCTCTCATCCAAATCATGATGTGCGAGAACAAGGCTGGTTCATCATAAAGAGAGTATTTGGTTCCGAGAATCTTCCAACCAAGAAGTGCGCAAAACTGACGTCGATTTACTCCAAACGGCGACGCATACCTGTACAAGTTGAAACCATAAACGTTCTTTCTATGAATAGCAAAACCGCACGCTCGTACAGTGGGGATGATTATTTGTGCACGGTGGGTGATAACTTCCTCTCGTCCCTTAACAAGGGACACATCCCCAAAAAGGTTAGACGACTGAAATGTTGGGATTCTGCTCCCAAAAAGCGATTCTTCAATAGAGGAAAAAGTATGCGCTCTGAACCTTCAAACATAATCATGAATTATCAGACGCGATCTTGAAAATGGATCGGAGTTTGGAGTGCCAGATCGCAAGATGTTGTGCTTCCGACTCCCTGGGTCGATACGCTTTTTTGAATAGAAGAAGCGATTTTGAAACTCGTTTGCTCGAACGCGGCGTTCATCACTTTGTTTTCGCCTTGCTCGGACATGCGACACCAATGACGGGATTCGGGGCGGCGTCACGCATGACGCCCGGCTATGCCCATGCGACTTGGGAGACGATGGTTATGGCCGTTGCAATGCTTGAACAGGCTTCACCGCTCAAGCAGATTAGCTTCGCCGCGGATGAAGGTATCCAGAAAGAGGGACAGGAAAGGAAGGTCGGTTAGTTAGCGGTGAAAGGAACACGAAGACTCACGAATTCCCTCAAATTTTGAGAGTCTGCCAAAAGTCTGCCAAGCTGTGCTGTGAACGACGAGGGGAGGACAGAAGTAACGAAATAACCCAATAAAAATGGTAGGCGCGTGGGGATTTGAACCCCAGACCCCTACCGTGTCAAGGTAGTGCTCTACCCCTGAGCTACGCGCCTACAATCTTTTTCAATGTTCGTCTTTTGTGACTGACGAAGCGAGGGCCG
>Ga0184619_10000087_pt1 | contig 28564 bp, 26 predicted proteins | sample PLM0_60_b1_FD_133146 | JGI IMG/M metagenome (GOLD analysis project Ga0184619, IMG submission 133146) | Groundwater sediment microbial communities from an aquifer in East River, Colorado, USA - PLM0_60_b1 | ecosystem: Environmental > Terrestrial > Soil > Riparian zone | place: USA: East River...
AGGTATGGACCAAGTTGCCGTACAGCATGTCGCAGAATATGTCACCGATACGAACCGGTGCGTCGCAAATAGTGTCCGGACACCCCGGCGCAAGGGCGCCGAGCGGGCCGACCACCGGCAGCGCGCGCCCGCTGTCCAACCGGTTGTACGAGGTGTCGTAGAAGGTCTTCAGGTAGCGCGGTGCACGAACCGCCCCCGACCCGTCCACCGCACGCATGTCGGTCCACGCCATCACCACATCGGGGCGCGCACGCAGCAACGCCACTTGAGCCGAGATCTTCGAAGAGTCCCACCAGTCGTCGGAGTCGAGGAAGGCGATGAACTCTCCGCGCGCCTCCTGCAGTCCCCGGTTACGCGCGGCTGTGACGCCCGAGTTGGCCTGGCGGACTATTCGGGCCACGCCGCCGAACTCGGCCACTACCGCGCTGATGTCCTCCTCCGAACCGTCGTCTACCACGATGGCTTCGATGGAACGCCACGACTGGCTCGCGACGCTGGCGAGAGCGCGTCGCAGCAGATCGCCGCGGTTGTAGACCGGGATCACGACGCTGACCAGGTCGTGCTCGCCCGCTCCATGAGCCACATCTGGAAAGCGCGATCGAAATACGGGGGTTAGCGACCGGTTTCCTTCTGACATGGGGACGAGTGGCGGGAGGTCATGTGCTGAAATCGGCCGATTACAGCGGTAACGTGCCGGGTGGGCGATCAAGCACAACCTTCGATGCACCGGCGAGATCATGGGCCATGAACATGTGGCCAAGGTAGGGAGCTTCACGAAATGGGCGGCCGTCACGAACGCCGGCCCATGGATGTATTTTCACACTGTAGTCCTGCTCATTAAACTCGTGGATTGCAAGCAATTCCCCGGCATGGTCGTGGTAAGTGAAGCTTCCCAAGTCGTCGAAGTAGAGCGGAGTGTGGACGAGCATTTGCTTGCTTGCGTGCGTGAATAACCGAAACGCGTCGCGCGTCGACGAATAGAGATCCATGTCGAACGACACAAACCCGATTGGGGGTGGTCTGTGCTCCTCGAAGAACCGATTGACGGTGTCCCTGACGTTTCCGAGTAAAAGCGCTGTCCGGGAATTGAGCTTGGAGCGTAGTTTCTCCTCGTCCATGGGGAAATCTCCAGACCTGAACTTCTCGGGATGATCTCGATAATCCCCGATCAGCTCCGGCAGCCCTATCTTCAAGTCGAATCCGTATACCTTGATCGCGACCCCGTATTCCTTCTCAACTTCTTCTGCTTCTCGCTGAAGCGCAAGAAGCCCTCGACCGCCTGCCACCCCGAATTCGATTGCGGAGATTGCCTTGCGCTTTTCAACCACCGCCTGTTCTGCCGCCGTTGCCAGCCCGAGAAGATACGCGGGCCGGTCAGAGATATCCCATCGGGCTCGTGTCTGGGCAGAAACAGGAAATTGCTTGAGCATGAACCGCGTCACCAAGCGAAATGGAGGTTCATGGCTAAGTCGTGCAACAGCATTCCAAATTCTTTGAATCAACGACACTCCTTTTTCCATCTAAACCGGTGGACGAGGTTTCGCGCCGCCACCCATCTCGACACTAGGGCAGATCGAAGTCGTAGAACGTGTGCCACGCATCGACTTCGGACTGCGGGTACAGGGACTTCGGAGCTTCGGCGACCCCGGCGAAGCGCCCGCCGTAGAACACGAGCGGCGGCAGTCCGGAGCAGCTGTAACGCTCGACCTCGCCGAGCAGTATGAGATGGTCGCCGCCGGGGTAAGCGTCAAGCCTGCGGCACTCGAACAGCGCCGCTGGGGGAAAAGCGAGGAGCGGCGCCCCGCCGAGCCCGGCGGTCAGCGTGAGGCCGGTGAACTTGTCCGCCGCGGGGGCGCAGAAGCGGTCCGCAATCGGGCGCTGGTCACGGGTAAGAACATGAATGGCGAAATGGCTTGCCGCCTCAAAGACGGCCCGGCTCGGCGCGCGCGTGGCGAGGCTCCACAGCACCAGCGGCGGCCGCAGCGACACCGACGTGAAAGAATTGATCGTCAACCCTGCGGTGCGGCCTTCAGCGCAGCGCGCAGTGACCACCGCCACACCGGTCGGAAAAGCACCGAGCGCGCGGCGGAATTCGCGCTCTTCCGTGACAGCGGTTTCGGCCGCCGGCGGTGACCCGGTTGATCTATCCACGCAGCGCCCCCCCGCTGCGCGCGTTGCGCCGCAGCTTCGAGAGCTTTGCTTCCAGATCCGGTTTCATATCGTGGTTCCTTGCCTTTGGGTCGCCGCTGCGCCGCACTTCAGGGCCACCATAACATCGCCGCCGAAATGCTGGCAAGCGCAGCGACAGCTTCCGGAAAGGACCGATGAAAGCGCAACGATGACCTAGAAGACAAAGGAACGTGACGCATGGTCAACCACCGTCGTTGTTCCGCTGGTTGAGCAATGGTGGATCCCACGCAGCCCCTTTCTGAACGAAGCGTTGATTTCGGTTACCGGTTGCTCAAGGTAGGTCGACTCGGACAGTTCCGTGATCTCGAACACGATTACGCCTTCCCCATACACGTCGTAACTGTGGCGCTGCCCCAACCTGAAGATCCTGCCGTTCTCCAGGATCAGGCCGGCATTCCTCCCGCCGTCCGAATCGATTCGCACCGGGTTTTTGGGATGGGGTTTCCAGTCTGTATCAAGGGGAGACGCCGCAAAAAACAGGTAGAGCTCCGAGCAACTGTCACCAGTACCCGATCTATCGATGTTTGTAAGCAGCCACCATTTATCGTGGTGTTGGAAAATCATGGTATTTGCTGCAGGCCCCTCCAACATGATGACAGAACATAGTTCCCACTTCAGAGGTAAGCTCGTGCATCGATAGACCCTGATCTGAGCGGCTTCGCCGGACTCCGGGCACATATACAGGCCGCCGTTGTAGTCGAACAAGAAGGGGAAGCCAAGATGAAACGGCTCTTCCAGGCACGCGCCGATTTCGATTACAGCGTCGGCGGTAATTTCCAAAACAGTAATGTGGCTCCGTCTTGGCTTTCTCTTGAATACATCGTCTTCGACAAAACAATAAGTCTTGCCGTTTTGCGTATACAGGAATGGAACGTTCCAAGACCGACCCGGGGGAAGTTTTACGTCAACACTTTTCCATAACTTTGCATGTCTCCAGTCGGAGTGGAGAAAAGACATGCCCCACTTGTCTTTGAGGTTTATGGATCCCAGAAACTTGTTTTCACAGTACCGATAAACCAGTTTCGCCAGAGCCGCCAGTGATTGATGAAATCTTGGAAACCCGAGCATCTGTCCCGAGCAAGGAAAGGCAGGTTCCGCCTCCGGCAGACGGCCGGTATCGGCAACTCTGGTGAGTAGATCCTGAAGATGATGGTTTGCCTTCTTATACAGAAGCGCCTGGTTCAAGAGGAAACGTTTCTCCGTCCTGAAAAATCCTCTAACCAGTATTTCCCCACGATCCGGATCTTCGATCAGTCGCTGGATAACGAAGCCCGTTTTTGGCCACTTGAAATACCACTCCCAGAATCCCGCGGGTGCCCCTGCTCCGATCATCCGGTCATCGCCGTATTTAAAGGATATGATTCCCAGTCGGGCTGAGTTGAGAATATCTCCCTTGAGCTCGCCGCTGCCGCACCTTACGAGGACATCGCACTCCAGCGCACTAATCTTTTCGATATCCTCGTCAGAGAACTGATACACGAGACCGGATTCGGACACAATGGAGTTTACTTCCAGTATTGCAGGGACTATTTTGCGCAAGTCAAACTGGTGATCATGATCCCTGTGCAAACTGATACGCTTAAGGCGGGAAGATTCAATCGCTGTCATGAGCCGGAGCAGGATTTTTGAAGCCCGGTTGCATAACGCTTCCGCGGAAACACCAGGTGAGATGCGGTCTCGTTTCGCGTTCGGCCGGCCAGGGTGAACTATGAGATGCGAGATTCTGATATTGGGCTGGATGCTTGCCCAGAGAGCCAACTCATATACATATTTGTCTGCGTGAACGCCGCTTACCAACAGGCCCACTGTAAGTTGCTTCATACCAGTCTTGTTATTTGCATGAATCCAGCTGAATGGTGTCCAGGGGATCCCTATTATCGGATGTGGCGCGATCGCTTATAGACAGACCCTCGGTGGAGTCTTTGTCGAGTATTATTGGGGGAACTAATCAACTCTGGCATGATTGTTGCGTATTAAATCATCTATTTGGAGTGTCCTTTGCAATTGGCTGGAGACATTATTTGGGCCGGTGGTGCTCCCTTCCATCTTCGTCATGGTGACGAGACCAGGTTGCGAGTTTGGGTCGACTCGAATAATTAGGATTTCAAATGTACGCAGATAAGGTTCGCGATATTCTCACCCAGCACGGCCGACTTTCGAGCCCGGTCGATCAGCTCCAGGATACCAGTGATTTGTATAACGCCGGGTTGACCTCGTTGGCAACAGTTGGCTTGATGCTGGCTCTGGAAGAGCAGTTCAATATCGAGTTTCCCGACAACATGCTCAGCCGCAAGACCTTTGCGAGCATCGAGTTCATTGTTGATGCGGTCCAGAAGCTCGTTGACAAGTAGCGCTTGCGCCCGCCAATCACCCGAAAATTCTGGAGGATTTTTTCCATGCAACCATTGCGCCAGCAGGGCGCAGCGACCGAGGACTTCAGTCGACTGCTTGATCGAGTTCATGAGATCAGCCGCGATGTCGTTATGGCGTCCGCGCGTGACGTCGATCGCGACGCCCGGTTCCCTTCGGAGGGAATCGGCGCGCTCAAGGAACTCAAGCTGCTCAGTGCCTACGTTCCGAGCGAGCTAGGCGGGATGGGACTGGATGTGGTCCAGATTGCCAAGATCTGCGAGGTTCTTGGGCAGTACGACGGTTCCGTAGCGATGATCTATGCGATGCATCAGATCCAGGTGGCCTGTTTGGTCCATCATGGTCTCGGGTCGAGCGATCTTCGCACCTACCTGCAGCAGTTGGTCCAGCAGCAACGGTTGATCGCATCCGCCACCACCGAGGTCGGAACCGGTGGTGACCTGCGTTCGAGCGTCTGCGCAATCGATATCCGGGAGGGGCGATTCCAGCTGGTCAAGAAAGCCCCAGTCATCTCCTACGGGGCCCACGCCGATGATATCATGGCGACCTGTCGGCGTTCGGTTGACGCACCGGCAAGCGACCAGGTGATGGTGCTGGCACGCAAGGACAGCTACACGCTCGAGCCCATTTCAGGCTGGGATACGCTGGGGTTCCGCGGGACCTGCAGTTCAGGATTCGTGCTGACGGCGAGCGGTTCGGCCGAGCAGGTATTGGCGATCCCGTTTGCCGAAATACTGAGCCAGACGATGCACCCATACTCTCACATTGTGTGGGGATCGCTGTGGCTCGGAATTGCAACCGATGCCGTTAATCATGCCCGCGGTTTTGTCCGGGAGGAGGCTCGGCGCAACCCGAGCATTCCGCCCACGTCGTCACTGCGTCTCGCGGAGGTGAGCAGTGTGCTGCAGGGGATGCGCAACAACATCGCCGTGGCGGTCACCGATTACCGTCGCATGCTGGCCGACGGTCAGCATGACGTGTTTAGTGGCTTTGGATTCGCCATCCGCACCAATAATCTCAAGCTTGCGAGTTCAACTCTGATTGTCGATATCGTCAGTCGCGCCTTGCTGATCTGCGGGATCTCCGGTTATCGCAACGATTCAAGGTTCAGTCTTTGCCGGCATTTGCGGGATGCCTACGGCGCGGCGCTGATGGTCAACAACGACCGCATCATGAATCACAATGCAACGATGCTGTTGACACAGCGGGAGGGCTAGATCCATGTGTCCCGCGGAAAAATGCTTTGGATGCTGCCTATTTGAAATATCGGGCAGAGGCGCTCGCCAAGTGGCCGGCTGAAGGGCGCGGTGTGCCGGATTTATGACGAATCGGATTCTCGCGCTCGACCCCCGCACTTACCGGCGTCACCCGATCCATCAAGAGGGACGCACCTGGGCCGAGACGAACTGCTACGTGGATGTCTGGATCGAGCTGCTGCACGCGCTCGGCTATGAGCCGATCGCGGCGTTGCCGTTTACGCTGACCATCGACTTCGAGGGCGACCAGTGGACATTTTTCAAGTGTCCGTTGCTCGACATGTACGAACTCTACGGACTGGACGTGCAGGAGCTTGCCATCTGGCGTCCGTTGGTTGCGCATATCGAGGAGCAAGTGGACAGAGGCCGGCCGGTCCTGGCCGAGCTGGATTCATACTACCTGCCCGATACCGCCGGAACGGCGTACAAGCGGGCGCACATAAAATCCACCGTAGCCGTCAATGAAATCGACGCGGCGCGCCATCACATGGGATATTTCCACAATCAGGGATACCATCACGTCGACGGGGATGACTTTCTCGATGTCTTGCGCCTGCGGGGCGAGCCGGACCCGGCCGCGCTTCCGCCGTATGTTGAATTCGTGAAGATTCGCGCTGGGGCCAGGCGCGATGGCCCTTCATTGCTGCAGGGCTCGTTGCAGCTGCTGCGCAGACATCTCGAACTGGTGCCGACCGAGAATCCCTTTTTGAGCTTCAAGGCCCGCTTCGAAAAAGACTTGATCTGGCTCCTGGAGAAAAACCTAGAGGCATTTCATCAGTATTCCTTCGCTACCTTGCGGCAATACGGCGCGTGTTTCGAGCTTTCGCAAACCTATCTCCACTGGCTGGCCGCGCAGGGAGAAAGTGAACTGGACGAGGAGATTCGCGTCTTCCGCGAGATCTCGGAAGGCGCGAAGACCCTCCAGTTTCAACTCGCCCGGGCAATGAACCGTCGCAAGCCGCTCGATCTCTCGCCGCTCGAGGCCATGGCCGAGCGCTGGCAGCGCGGGACCACCGCCTTGAAGACACGCTATCTCTGACAGCCGCGTACGCCCTGGATTCAAGATTACAAGGAGCAAGTGCGGGCATGGTGCATGATGCGGGCAACGAACCTGGAGCATTCGGAGCATGGTCCGTTTGCTCGACTCAACCTGGCGCCTTCAATGGCCCGTCTCAGCTCGACGAGCCTGCACTGCAATGGATACCCGATGCGCCGGTTCCCGGAACGGTGGCGCAGGCACTACGCGGCGCAGGGCATTGGGATTTTGGCAAACCGCTCGATTGTGACGCCAGGGACTGGTGGTATCGCGCCGAACTCGTTGCAAGGAAGAACACCCCGGGCGGCCAGATTCTGCTCCACCTCCAAGGATTGGCTACGCTCGCAGAAGTGTGGCTCAATGCGCAGCCGATCCTCAAGTCGGCCAATATGTTTCAGGCGTATACCATTGAGATCAGTGCGCTCCTCCGCGCTACAAATGAACTTGTAATTTGCTTCCGGTCCCTCGGCGCCGCTCTGGAACAGCGCAGGCCGCGCCCACGGTGGAAAACCAGGCTGGTTAGGCATCAACAGCTCCGCTGGTTCCGCAGTACGCTGTTGGGCCGCATCCCGGGATGGTCACCGCCGGTGGCGCCGGTGGGTCCTTGGCGCGCCATCACGCTAGAGCAGCGGCACGAGAACACGATAACGGATATCGATATTCGTCCGTTTGTCGAGGGGCATACCGGTGTCCTTGAGTTCTCGGCCACCCTTCTATTGGCCACGGATGCCCGAGTCACCGCCACGCTATTGCTGTCGGATACCCTTCACGACCTGAAAATTGAGCACGCAAGTGCCGGGTACCGTTTGTCGGGTCGCATCGTGGCAGCGAACCTTCCGCTATGGTGGCCGCACACTCACGGCCATCCGGTGATGCATGCCTGCAAGGTTGAGGTTTCGATTGACGGTCGCATCGTGTCGGTGGACGTTGGGCGAGTCGGTTTCAAAAGCACCGAAGTGCGAAGCGACAATGGTGACTTCCAGTTGCTCATTAACGACGCGGCGGTGTTTTGCCGCGGAGCCTGCTGGACCGTAAACGACATCGTGTCGCTCAGCGGGACGACCGGAGACCTGGTGCACAGCCTGCGCCTGGCGCAGCAAGCCGGCATGAACATGGTCCGGGTCGGCGGCACCATGGTGTACGAGCAGGAGGCATTCTACCGATTGTGCGATGAGCTCGGGATCCTGGTTTGGCAGGATTTCATGTTTGCCAACATGGATTACCCGATTGACGATGAATCCTTCCGTGCCTCGGTCGAGGTCGAGGTAACGCAACAGTTAAAGCGTCTTCGCCAACACGTCTGCATCGCAGTGTATTGCGGCAATAGCGAGGTCGAGCAGCAGGCAGCAATGCTCGGCATGCCCCGGGAGCTGTGGCGCAGCCCCCTATTTTCGACGCTACTCCCGGAATTGTGCCGACGTTGGCATCCGCGAATCCCCTATGTGCCCTCGACGCCCAGCGGCGGCGCAATGCCATTTCACGTCGGCACGGGTCTGACTCACTACTTTGGCGTTGGCGCCTACCTGCGCCCGGTCGCCCAGGTCCGACGGGACAATGTGCGATTTACGGCAGAGTGTCTCGGATTTTCCAACGTCCCGGAGCCGGACATGGTGGATCGCGTATTCGATGGAGAGCTCCCGGCAACTCACCATCCACGCTGGAAGGAACGGGTCCCGCGGGATTCCGGAGCCGGCTGGGACTTTGAGGACGTGCGTGATCACTATTTCAAGGTTTTATTTGGTCTGGATCCGGTTCGGATGCGCTGGTTCGATACACCGCGCTACCTGGCCTTGAGCCGTGTTACCACCGGTGAGTTGATGGGAAAGGTGTACTCGGAATGGCGAAGCGTGAATAGCCGCTGCGGAGGGGCTTTGGTCTGGTTTCTACGCGATTTGTGGCCTGGGGCAGGGTGGGGCATCTTGGACAGCGACGGCGTACCGAAGGCCTGCTACTACTACCTGCGGAGTGTCTGGCAACCGCAAGCAGTGATACTCACGGATGAAGGTCTCGACGGTATCCAGGCTCACGTAATCAATGAGACCGAGAGTCCGCTCTCCGCCGTCCTGGAACTGCAACTGCTGCAGGGTGGCCGAGTAGTCATCACCAAAGCGCGGGTTGATTGCCAGATCCCGCCGCGGTCGAAGGCCAATTTCGCGTCCGATGCCATGTTGGATGGTTTCTACGATGTTTCCCATGCTTACCGGTTTGGCCCGCCTAAGCACGATGTGTTGGTCGCATCGCTATTCGGTATCGACGGTTCCGTCATCAGCGAATCGTTTCATTTTTCCGAACCGTTTCAACCTGCGCGTGGGGCCGGTAGCGGTGTAGTCGCGGTAGCCGAGCCGCTCGACGACGGGAACTTCCGCCTGGTGATCACCAGCGACACGTTTCTGTACGCCGCGCGTATCGACGTCAAGGGATTCCTGCCCGATGACAACTATTTCAATCTCCTGCCGGGCCGTCAAAAAACGATTGGCTGCCGGCGCCTGCCTGACGCGCCCGCGAGGTTAAAGGGATATGTCGAGGCGCTCAACATCACCGAAGCCGTCCGTATCAGCGTGGCGACATGAGCGGTCTTGGCGATTCCGGGACGGTTATGCCCAATGGCTCATCGGGCCCGGCACGAACGGATGGGGCTGTCGCGCCACCGGCAAGCCAGTCAAGCGCCGTTGAGCGCGCACCGTTTTACTTTGGCCCCGCTTCCCGCCCGCTATTCGGCTGGTACCATGAACCAGTCGCTAAAGTCCGTAGCGCTCTCGCAATGGTAATTTGTCCGCCGCTGGGCCATGAGTACGTAAACTCTCACCGCTCGCTGCGACATCTCGCCGATCGATGTGCTGCCGCTGGCGTGCCGACGTTGCGCTTTGATTACGACGGCACCGGCAACTCTGCCGGGGCAGATGAGGACCCCGATCGCCTTGCCGCCTGGCTGTCGAGCATTCGTGAAGCGATGGCGCAAGTGCGGCGCCTGTCCGGGTGCCGGGAGATGGGACTGGCAGGCCTGCGAATCGGGGCGACGTTCGCCGCACTAACGTCGACCGACACGGAGATATCGTTTCTGGTGCTGTGGGCACCCTGCATCCGGGGCCGCGCCTATGTCCGCGAATTAAAGGCAATGCAGCTGACTGGCAGCTCGTCATTTCGCCTAAAGTCGACCGGGGCGAGTGACCTCGAGGCCGGCGGATTCGTCTTCACGGAACAGACCCAGCGCGACCTTAGTGGCTTGAACCTCGGGTCAACCGTGCCAAGAGCCAAGCGGATACTGATCGCATCGCGAGTTGATTTCGCCGAAGACCCATCGCTGCGCGTAGCTTGGTCTCAGCGCGGCTTGCAAGTCGAGCAAAAGAGGTTACCAGGCTATATCGACATGATGGCGGAGGCACAGGATACGAAAGTACCGCATGCAGCAATTGGCGAGCTGGTGACATGGGTCATTTCGAGCGAGACGCGGCAGGATATGGAAAGGATCGCCGATCCGACCGTGTTCGACGATACGCGAGTCGTGCGGTTTGCGCCGCCAATGGTCTGTCCGGAATTGCCGGTAACGAGGGCCGGGGAGATCCGGGAATGCATCGTCCTTTTTGGTCGATCGACCAAGCGATTCGGAATTATGAGCGAACCCGTGGACGCGGCAGTTCGGGCAATGCCGACAGTTGTTCTGCCCAACGCAGGCGCGACCCACCACGTGGGACCGAACCGGCTCCACGTCCTGTTGGCGCGATCGCTGTCACTTGCCGGATTTCGCTGTTTCCGTCTGGATTTGCCAGGCCTCGGGGATAGCGTCCTGGATGAACCCGAACGCGAAAATGATGTGTATCTGCCGACGGCGAGCGCCGAGATCGCGTTGGCCCTGAATACGCTCGCGACGAAGTACGGATCCGAACCATCCATATTGATGGGATTGTGCTCCGGGGCCCATACGGCGTTCCACGCGGGCCTGGACCTGGCGGGGCATCGTGTCGCCGAATGCGCGCTGATCAATCCTCTCACTTTCTACTATAAGCGCGGAATGTCGCTCCGCCAACCTACGTATCAACACCATAGACGGTGGCAAGAATACATGACGTCGATTCGCAGCCCCCGGCATTGGCTGAAACTCATGCGCGGCGAGTCTGATGCCCTCGGTATATTTTCCTTTGTAGTCGCGCAAGCACGAATCAGGATTGCGGCAAAGATGCGGCGGTGGCGCAGGAGATGGAATCCCGCGGGCGCGACGATGACGACCGAAGATGATCTTGAGACAGACTTGCCTCGGTTACTCGCGTCCGGGCGGAAGCTCACATTCGTATTCTCACGCCTGGATCCCGGCTACGCACTGCTCACCACTGGCGGGGGTGACACTGTCAAGAAGCTGATTCGAGAGAAACGGATAGCGATCCGGTTCATTGAAGGGGCAGATCATACGTTCTCCGTAAGATTTCCACGTTGTGAGCTTATCGGTACTATCGTGCAGCACCTCGTGCAAGCTTACCGGTCTGCGGGATGAGCCATGCAAAGACCCCAATTCATGTCCTCGGCACAAGACGAGATCAATCTCAAGCTCTACCGGCGGTCCGATCTCGTGAAGGGCTATGCGACCGTGCGTTTGCATCCCCCGGAGGCTGTCGTCATGGTTCGGTATCGTGACGATATTCATCGTCGCCGGGTACTGGATCTTGGATGCGGAGCTGGACGGCTTGCGTTCTATCTCCGCCCGCTGACGGATCAATATGTCGGCGTGGACTTTTCGCCGCACATGGTGGAATACTGTCAGCGAAACTTTTCGGGGCTCTCGTTCGTTCAGGGAGACATGCGGGATTTGGGGCGGTTCGACGCTGGCTCCTTTGATACCGTTTTTGCCATCAGCAACCTCTTCGATGCCGTTTCTCACGAGGATCGCCTGCAGGTTCTCGGCGAAATCCGGCGCGTGCTGGCGGCCGGGGGTCTACTTGTTTTTTCGGCTCACAATCGGAACTGTACGCTAGGTACTGCCGCTCCGCGGCTCGAGTTCAACCTCAATCCCTTTTATCAGGTCCGCGGAGTCGTGGCCTACCTTCGGAACGTCGCCAATCACCGGCGCATCAAGCCAAAGCAACGTTTCGAGCCGGATTACGCGCTGCTCAACGACGGCGCGCATAACTACTCGGTTCTGCATTACTACATTCTCCGGAATGTCCAGGCCAAGCAGTTGGCTGGAGCGGGCTTCGAATTGATCGAGTGTCTCGACGAGTCAGGACAAACGCTCCGTCCGGGCGATGACGACAGCGCCTGCTCATCCATCTACTATGTTGCCAGGCCGGAGGCCGGAGGGGGGCTCAGAAATTCAGACAATCGATGAGTGTTAACCTCTGCCCGGATGGGCGACCCTATCGCCCGCATGGACGCAGGGGCGCTTTATCCAAATACGATTTTCAGCGTCCGCTTGCGATCGTATTTTCCGTTGGGCGTGCGCGGAAAATCCTCGCCTGTAACCTTGAAACGCGTGGGAACCATGTACTTGGGCAGGCGCTTCTGCAGGGCGTGGCGCAGGGCATCTAGGTCAAACCCCTCATCAAGGCTCACCAGCGCACCCAGTTCGCGCTCGGCTTCGACCGAGCTGTTGTTGAACACCACCACGCCTTCGTGCACGCCATCGATGCCCGCCAGCGAAGCCTCGATTTCGCCGAGCTCGATTCGGTGACCGAGAAACTTGATCTGGTCGTCGGCTCGCCCGAGGAACAGGTAGTCCGCATTTTCGTCGATGCGCACGAGATCGCCGGTGCAATACAGGGGATCGTGGAAAAATCGGTTCAGCGGATTCTGGATAAAGGCCTCTTGCGTTCGCTTGGCGTCACCCAGATAGCCATATGCCACGGAGGTTCCGCGCACCAGCAATTCGCCTTCGGCTCCGATCGCCTGGCTGAGTTCGCCGCCGCCGGTGCGCACGAAGAGTTCCATATTGGTCCGCGCCTTGCCGATCGGGATGGACAGCATGTCCTTGCCCGGTTTCTCGTGCAGAATGTGATAGCTGCAATCGACCGTGATTTCGGTCGGGCCGTACATATTGGTAAACTGGATATGCGGATACATTTCCATCCATTCGGCCAGGATGTCGCGCGGCAGCACCTCGCCGGCGGCGATGACGTGGCGCAATTTCGGAAAACTGTCGGGTTTCAGGCGACGCGAACGCAGCAACAGAGTCAGCACCGAGGGCACGCAAAAGAACGTGGTGATTCCCCGCTCCGAAAGCCAGCTCACCAGACGCGGGAGGACGGCGTTCAATTCCTCGTGTACCAGATGGAGCGTGGCGCCGGTCCTGAAGGCGCAATACAGATCGAAGGTGGAGTTGTCGAAATACAGCGGCGCATGATTGGAGATGACGTCGTTTTCGGTTATTTCATACGTCTCCACACACCATTCAATGTAGTCGATGATCGCTTTGTGCGGAATCATCACACCCTTGGGCACACCGGTCGAGCCGGAGGTGAACAGCACGTAGGCGACATCAACGGACAGGTTTTTCGCAGGAACCGGCGCGACGTTCTGCGGCTTGAACCGGCTGATGTTGAGCAAGAGCGGCCGCTGAGCAGCGGCAATCAGCTGCTCAAACACGACCTGGCTTTCATCGTCGACAATCACCACGCGTGCTTCCGCGGCGTTGAGAATCAACTGCATGCGCTGTCCCGGCGATTTGAAGTCAATTGGCACGTAGGCACAATCGGCCTTCAGGATACTGAGAACGGAAAGGATCGAGCGAACGCTCTTTTCCAGGAAAAAGGGCACGAACTGACCGCGGGTGACGCCGGCCGCCTGAAGGTGGCGTGCAAACGCATTGGTGAACGTCTCGACTTCACGGAAACTCAGCGAATCGTTCGCGCAGCAGACCGCCGGCTTGTCCGGAAATCGTGCGGCGGAATCGCTGAAATATTGTTGTACCAGCCTGATCATGGCTCCCTCTTTGAGTCGTCCGTCTCCCGCTACTCTAACGAACAACTTTTCCAGCCGCAATTTTCGACGGCTACGGGCTGCCGGGGCGCCAGCGGCTGTTACACTCGCCAGACATGCAGTCCCGCCGCGGCGAGTACTTTGCGGTCGAACTGCGACTTGACGTCTATGAAGGAGCCGCTCTTCACGATTTTGCGCGCGAGCATTTCTGCACCCATGTTCCGGAATTGGCTATGGGCGACGGCCACCACCATCGCATCGGCCACCGGCAGCTTCTCCCAAGGCACAAGCTCCAGTCCGTACTCGTGGCGCGCTGCCTCTGGATCGGGTACCGGGTCGTGTACGAACACCTGGATCCCGAAGCTCTTTAGCTCGTTGATCACGTCTACGACATGCGAGTTGCGGAGGTCGGGAACGTCTTCCTTGAAGGTCAGTCCGAGCATGTTGACCTTGGCCCCCTTCAACGGATTGCCGCCGCGGATCATCTGCTTGATGGTTTGCTCGGCAATGAATTTTCCCATGTTATCGTTGATGCGACGGCCGGCAAGGATTACCTCCGGGTGGTAACCGAGCATCTCGGCCTTGTAGGTCAGGTAATAGGGGTCCACTCCGATGCAGTGGCCACCAACCAAGCCGGGTCTGAATGGCAGAAAGTTCCATTTCGTTTCGGCCGCCTGGAGAACCTCGAGGGTGTCGATCCCGATGCGATTGAAGATGATCGCCAACTCGTTGATCAGCGCGATATTCAGGTCGCGCTGGGTGTTCTCGATGACCTTGGCCGCTTCGGCGACCTTGATGCTGGATGCGCGGTAGACTCCGGCGGACACGACGACGCCATAGAGATTGGCGACCCGCTCGAGTGTTTCCGGTGTGTCGCCGGAAACGACCTTTACGATTGTGTCGAGCGTGTGCTTCTTGTCGCCGGGGTTGATGCGCTCCGGAGAGTAGCCAACGTTAAAGCCTGTGAGCCATTTCATCCCGGAATTCCTCTCCAGGAGCGGGACGCAGACTTCTTCAGTGGCACCCGGGTAGACGGTGGATTCATACACAACGATCGCGCCGCGTTTCATGTGCTTGCCGACCGCGGTGCTTGCGCTAACCAGCGGTCCGAAGTCCGGCCGGTGCACCGCGTCTACCGGTGTGGGAACAGCAACCACGATGATATCGGCAGCGGCAAGCTGCGCCGGATCGGTCGTTACGGTGAGCCGGGCGGCGGCACGAAATTCCTCGCCGGAGACCTCTCCCATAGGATCGACATGGCGGCGGTAGTTCTCCACTTTCTCGGCGCTGAGGTCAAATCCGATGGTGCGCAACTTCTTGCCGAATGCCACCGCGAGCGGCAAACCGACGTAACCGAGTCCGACAACGGCGACCGTACTCATATCCCTGCTCCTTTTTTTTGGTTAGGGTGCAATTCTCGCCGAAATCCCTGTCTTTGAGCTGACAATTGGCTTTCCGCCTCGGTGCCGCGCTCGATTTGGCCGGTCCGGCAGCATCATGGAGTGGCGTCGCACTTGACCCGGCTTGCCCAACGACTTCATGATTGCGCAATACGCCTGTTTCCGAGCGCCCTGCGGGTGTAATCCCGCGGCCGAACGCGTTCCGATGCCAGGTTCCGCCAAGAAGTCGATAACACTCATTTCCCTATCACCCAAAATCTGAACGCGCAGACTGACATGAAAGTACTGGTGACGGGCGGGGCAGGCTACATCGGATCCCACACCTGCGTCGAGCTGATGCAGGCGGGGCACGAGGTCGTCATTTTCGACAACCTGTGCAACAGCCATCGCGCAGTGATCGGGCGCATAGCTCGGATCGCCGGCAGGACGCCCGAGTTCGCGCAGGCGGACGTGCGCGACCCGGGCGCACTGAAGGATGCATTCTCGCGCCACCGATTCGATGCCGTGATCCACTTCGCCGGTCTCAAGGCCGTGGGGGAATCGGTCGAAAAGCCGATCGAATACTATGACAACAACGTGCAGGGTGCATTGACGCTGTGCCGCGCAATGGGAGAGGCGGGAGTCGGGATGCTGGTGTTCTCCTCCTCGGCTACGGTCTACGGCAGCGCCTCTTCGGTGCCGATTCGCGAAGATGCTCCGCTCGGGCCCACCAACCCCTACGGCCATTCGAAATTGATGGTCGAGCGGATTCTGGGGGACCTCGCGGCTTCGGAACCCGCCGCATGGCGCATCGCTTTGCTGCGATACTTCAACCCAGCCGGGGCGCACGCGAGCGGATTGATCGGTGAGGACCCGCAAGGCATTCCGAACAACCTCATGCCCAATATCGCCCAGGTCGCCGTGGGCCTTCGCAACACTCTTCGGGTGTTCGGCAGCGACTACCCGACGCGCGACGGCACTGGCGTACGCGACTACATCCACGTGGTCGATCTCGCGCGCGGCCATCTTGCGGCGCTGGAAACCCTGCAACGCGAGCGGCGGGGGTTCACGGTGAATCTCGGGACGGGGCGCGGAATCTCGGTGCTCGAGGCGGTGCGCGCTTTCGAGCGTGCGAGCGGTCGGCCGATTCCGATCGAGCGTGTCGCCCGGCGCGCTGGCGATGTGGCCGAGTGTTATGCAGACCCCGCGCTCGCGCAGAAGATCCTGGGATGGAAGGCGGCTCACTCGCTCGAGGATATGTGCAGCGATGCATGGCGTTGGCAAAGCATGAATCCGCGGGGATACCGAGAGGAAGGCGCGCAATCGGATGTGCGCGTGTCATGAGCGACAGGCACGGGGGGCGGTTCCCAATTTGGGATAGTGAATAGAAAATGAAGGTTCTTGTAACGGGAGCTGCCGGGTTCATCGGTTCGACGCTGGCGCACCAGCTGCTCGATCGCGGCGACGAGGTTGTGGGCATCGATAATCTGAACGCCTACTACGACGTCCGGCTCAAGCAGGCGCGGCTCGAGCGCCTGCGCTCGCGTTCCGGGTTCCTCTTTCACAAGCTCGACATCGTCGAGCGCAAGCCGATGGCGGAGCTTTTCGCAGCCGGCAAATTCGACTCGGTGGTGCATCTGGCCGCCCAAGCCGGGGTGCGCTATTCGATCGAAAACCCCTCGGCCTACGTCGATGCCAACCTCGTCGGCTTCATGCACGTGCTCGAGGGGTGCCGCCACACGAAGGTCGGGCACCTCGTGTTCGCGTCGAGCAGCTCCGTCTACGGCGCAAACACCCGGTTGCCGTTTTCCGAGCACGACAATGTCGACCACCCGGTCTCGCTGTACGCGGCGACCAAGAAGGCAAACGAATTGATGGCGCACAGCTACGCTCACCTCTACGGGCTGCCCTGCACGGGCCTGCGGTTCTTCACCGTCTATGGTCCCTGGGGTCGCCCCGACATGGCGCTGTTCAAGTTCACCGAGGGAATCCTCGCCGGACGTCCGATCCCGGTGTTCAACCGCGGCGAAATGGTGCGCGATTTCACTTACGTCGACGACATCGTCGAAGGGGTCATCCGGGTCATGGGGAAGCCTGCTGCTCCCGCGGTTGGTTGGAGCGGTGATCACCCGGACCCCGCGACGAGTTATGCTCCCTGGCGCATCTTCAATATCGGCAACAACCAGCCGGTCAAGCTCATGCGCTATATCGAGGTCCTCGAGCAGTGTCTCGGCAGAAAGGCGCAGCTCGACCTTCTTCCGATGCAGGCTGGAGACGTGCCGGCGACCTTTGCCGATGTGGGCGAGCTGCACAAATCGGTCGGCTATAAGCCGCAGACTCCGATCGAAGTCGGCGTCAGGCGATTTGCGGAGTGGTATCAAGCCTTCTATCGCAAATCTGCCTGAACGCGGCACCCGGACGACTACTTCGGAAGGGAGATGCGCCGCGCTCCGTCGAATCGTCTCACCCAGTAGGCTCCGCGCATGTTTTCGACGCGCACCGCGGTGCCGGGCCGAGGCGCGTGGATGAAGCGATTGTCGCCGAGGAAAATTCCCACGTGGGAGTAGGGTCGCCGCTCGGTGTTGTAGAACACCAGGTCGCCCGCTTCGAGTTGCGACAGGGTCACGTGCCTGCCCATCCGGCTTTGCGCCAGCGCATTGTGCGGCAGCTCGATGCCGAAAGCTTCCCGATAGACGTGCGCCACCAGGCCGCTGCAGTCAAAGCCGCTCTCGGGCGAATCCCCGCCCCGTCGATACGGCACCCCCGCGCTGGCCAGCGCCTGGAAGACCATCTCCTGGCTGCGGACGGGGCGCTGCGACTGGAGAGGTGCGGCACAAGCCGAGAGAATCAAAACGCCGAAAAACAGATAGTTGCAGCGCATGGTCAAAGTACCTTAGACCATGGAGACGCCGCTGTAAAGAAGGGCAGGGCTTTGAGGCTTGCCCGAAGCCAAGCCCGGATCAAGGCTTCAACGTTATAGTGGTTTGGGTCATGACATCGCGGGGTCAAAGTTGAGGAAATCAAATAGCCCCGGCGGCGGGATCCCGGAACAGCTCGATGCGGTCTTTAACCGACGTGGGCCGCTCGCAGCAAGAATCCCGGAATACCGCGAGCGATCGCAGCAGGTGGAAATGGCGAATCGCGTGGCGGGGGCGATCCGGGACAACGCCGTGCTGGTCTGCGAAGCGGGCACCGGCACCGGCAAGACCTTCGCCTATCTCGTCCCCGCATTGCTCTCCGCCGGCAAAGTCATCCTGTCGACGGGCACCAAGACGCTACAGGATCAGCTCTACCATCGCGACCTTCCGACGGTGCGCACCGCCCTCAATGTGCCGGTGACCACGGCGCTGCTGAAAGGCCGGGCCAACTACGTGTGCCACTACCATCTGGAGCGCAACTTGGCGGAGGCCGGGCGATCCAGTCGCGAGCTCGCCAGGGACTTGCAGCGCATCGAGAGCTTCGCACGCGTTACCCGCACCGGAGACAAGAGCGAGCTCGCCGATGTGCCGGAGGAGGCTCCTGCCTGGAGCCTTGCCACCTCGACCCGCGAGAACTGCCTGGGGCAGTCGTGTCCGCGATTTCGCGACTGTTTCGTGATGGCTGCACGGCGCGAGGCGCTCGCCGCGGATCTCATCGTCGTCAACCATCATCTGTTCTTCGCCGACGTGATGCTCAAGGACGAGGGGATGGCGGAGCTGTTGCCCGCCTGCAATACCGTGATCTTTGACGAGGCGCACCAGCTCCCGGAAACGGCGACACTCTTTTTCGGCGAATCCCTGTCCACGGGGCAGATCGTCGAGCTCGCACGCGATGTTCGTGCGGAAACACTCACCGGCGCGAAAGACATGCCCGATCCGTTGCGGCTCACTGCCGCGCTGGACAAGGCGGCCCGGGATCTGCGCCTCGCGCTGCCCAACGAAGGCGCGCGCTTCACTTCAGCGTCGGTCAGGCGAAAGCACGAATTTTCGGATGCGCTTGCAGCGCTCGATTCCGCGCTACGCTCGATGTGCGCAGCCCTCGACGTGCTCTCCGAACGCAGCGAGGGTCTTGCACGCTGCGCCGAGCGCGCGCGGAACGCGCAGATCTTGCTCGAACGCTGGTGCGACGACAGCCGCGCCGATCTGGTCCGCTGGATAGAGGTGTTCAGTCACTCGCTTCGGCTGAATGCGACGCCGCTCTCCATCGCGGAGATTTTCCGCAAGCAGCTCGACGGCCACCCGCGCGCCTGGATCTTCACCTCCGCGACGCTCGCGGTGGCCGGCGACTTCAGCCACTACCGCAGCGAGATGGGCCTGGACAAGGCCCGCACCGCGTGCTGGGACAGTCCTTTCGACTACGCAGCCCAGGCTCTGCTCTACGTTCCGAAGAAGCTCCCGGATCCGAATAGCGACGAGCATACGCGCGCGGTGGTCGCGGCATCCCTGCCGGTGATCCGGGCGAGCGGCGGAAGCGCCTTTCTCCTGTTCACGACTTTGCGCGCGATGCGCCTTGCTCACGAGCTGTTGCGCGAAGAATTCCGGCGGCAGACGCTGGGATTTCCCCTGATGCTCCAAGGCGAGGGCTCTCGCAGTGAGCTCCTCGAGCGTTTCCGTCGGCTGGGCAACGCAGTGCTTCTCGGAAGCGCGAGCTTCTGGGAAGGCGTGGATGTGCGCGGGGACGCGCTATCGCTGGTGGTCATCGACAAGCTGCCGTTTGCGCCGCCCGATGACCCGGTGCTCGCGGCGCGGCTCGATTCGCTCGCGCGCGATGGCGGCAACCCCTTCCTGGACTACCAATTGCCTCAGGCGGTCATTTCCCTGAAGCAGGGGGCCGGCAGGCTGATCCGCGACGAAAGCGACCGAGGTGTGCTCGTCATCTGTGATCCCAGGCTCTTTTCGAAGCCGTACGGCCGGCGGATCCTCGCGAGCCTCCCGCCGATGAAGCTCGTGCGTGAGCTCGACAAGGTTCTTTCGTTTGTCGCCGCTGGCCAGAAGTCGCTCCGGGCAGCAGCTGCAGCGGACGGCGTCCGATCCGAAGTCAGCGGCCGAGCTGGGTGAGCATTTTCAGCTGCGCGCTGTCGGGGAAATTCTTCCTCAAGATCCGCTCGGCGTCGTTGCGCAGTTCGGGCATGCCGAGCACCTCGTAGGCCTGGATCATGATGAGGAGCGCCTCTTGTTGGGCGGGCGCCTGAGGGTAGTTTTTCAATGCGTACTGCGCGCGGTTTGCCGCCGCGACGTAGGCGCCGCGCTTCATGTAGTAGCGTGCGACGTGAACCTCGTGTGAAGCGAGAGCGTTGACGAGGTACTTCATGCGCGCCCGCGCGTCGGGCGCGTACCTGCTATCCGGAAAGCGCTGCACCAGCTCCTTGAAGGCGTCGAATGATTCTCGCGCGGACTTCGGATCACGCTCGGTCCGGTCCTGCCGGGCTACCCTGCCGAGCAAACCCAGGTCTTCGTTGAAGTAAACCAGGCCTTTCAGGTAATGCGCGTAGTCGACATTGGGGTGGTTGGGGTGCAGCTTGACGAACCGCTCCGTTGCGGCGACCGCGGATGTCTGCTCGTTCTGTTTGTAGTAGGCGTAGGCGATCTCGAGCTGACCTTGCTGGGAGTAGCGCCCGTAGGGAAAGCGTGCTTCCAGCGTTTCGTAGCTCTTGATCGCGAGGTCGTACTGGCCGCTATCCAGCGCGTTCTTCGCCTCGCGGTAGAGCTTCTCGGCCGACCATCCGGATTGGGGGTCGTGCTTGTCGATGAAGGAACACGCCGCCAACAAAAGAGCGAATAAAGCTACACTACGTTTCATGGTGGAACTTGCGGATGAGACGGCAAATTATACCCCGTCGAGGCTTACGCGACGCGTTCCCGATGCCCTCGCCGGTCTGCGCTTGGACAAGGCCCTCGCCCGGATGTTTCCCGAGCATTCGCGCAACCGCCTGCAGAGGTGGTTGAAAGACGGGCACGTCAGCCTCGATTCGCACGCCGCCAAGCCCAAACAGAAGATCTGGGGTGGTGAGCGCGTCGAGATACGCTCGCAGCCCGGCCCGGCGGACACGGCGTTTCGCGCCGAACCCATCGCGCTCGACGTCGTCTACGAGGACGACGACGTCCTGGTGATCAACAAGGCGGCGGGCCTGGTGGTGCATCCCGGAAGCGGCAACTGGAAAGGGACGCTGCTCAATGCGCTGTTGCACCGCGCGCCGCAGCTTGCGGCGATTCCGCGAGCCGGCATCGTGCACCGGCTCGACAAGGACACGAGCGGACTTCTCGTCGTAGCAAAGACCTTGCGGGCGCACACCGAGCTGGTTCGGCAGCTCCAGGCGAGAACGGTGAAGCGCGACTACCTTGCCCTCGTGCACGGCGCGGTCAGGCTGGACGGGGAAGTGAGCGCGCCCGTGGGACGCGACCCGCGACATCGCACGCGCATGGCGGTCGTGCCTACCGGACGTCCGGCCTTGACGCGTTTCAAGGTGACCAGGCGCTTCGCCCGCGCGACCTTGCTCGAATGCAGCCTTGCTACCGGCAGAACCCATCAGATTCGGGTGCACATGCAGTCCTTGGGTCATCCCTTGGTCGGCGATCCCGTCTATCGCAGCAAGCGACTCAACGATCCACGAACCCCACAGCTGCGTCGTCAGGCCTTGCACGCCGTCCGACTTGGGTTTTCACATCCGGTTTCCGGCGCGCTCAAGCGTTTCTCGGTGCCATTGCCCGCAGACCTGCGGTCGCTCCTGGACTCGCTAGAGTGAGGAGCCGGCCTCACCCCGATTGGATCACTCCCGACTGGCCGGCGGAGAGGCGTGTGCGCGCGCTCATCACCACGCGCGACGGTGGAGTGAGCTCCGGGAAATTCGCGAGCCTCAATTTGAGCATGCGGGTCGGCGATGATCCGCGCTGTGTGGCGCGTAACCGCGCCATCCTGAGGGCATGCCTGCCCGCCGAGCCCGCATGGGTGAAACAGGTGCACGGAACGGCCGTGATCGACGCGACGCGGGCGACGCCGGACGCGGAAGCCGATGGGATCGTGACGCAGAGCCCGGGCCCGGTCTGCGCGGTGATGACCGCCGACTGCCTGCCGGTCTTGCTGAGCGATCGCGCAGGCAGGAGCGTGGGGATCGCCCACGCGGGCTGGCGCGGGCTTGCAGGGGGAATCGTCGAGAACGTCGTGCAGGCCATGGGCGCGCCCTCGCGGGACATCATTGCCTACATCGGACCGGGCATCGGAGCGCGTCGCTACGAAGTCGGAGAGGACGTCCGCAAGGCCTTCGTCGACACAGACCCTGCCGCTGCGAGCTCGTTTGCTCCGCGGGAGGACGGGAAGTACCTCCTCGATCTCTACGGCCTTGCGCGGCAGCGGCTTGCAGCGGCGGGTGTCGCGGGAATCCATGGCGGCGGGTTCTGCACCGCGAGCGAAGAGCGCTTCTTTTCCTTCCGTCGAGACCAGACCACCGGCAGAATGGCGAGCCTTATCTGGCTCGAGGACAGCTAGAGCATGCCGACTATTGCATGGATCTCCGCGGCGACGGTCGCCGGTGGCGTGATCAGCATTGCGATCGCAGCGATGTTCGCCCTTTCCGCGCCCGCAAGCTGGGTGCCGGCGCTCGTGAGCTTTGCAATCGGTACCTTGCTCGGCGCGGTCTTCCTCGAGATCCTGCCGCATGCGATCGGGAGCGGCGGGAACCTTCAAGCGCTGTTTGCCACGGTGCTCGCGGGTATCCTGGGGTTCTTCGTTCTGGAGAAGCTCGTGCTGTGGCGGCATTGCCATATCGAAGACTGCGAGGCCCACGACCATCACGCCGACTCGAGCGACGGCGGCCGAAGCGGGCTCATGATCATCATCGGCGACGGTTTCCACAACTTCGTCGACGGCATCCTGATCGCCGCGGCGTTTCTGCAGAGCACCGAGCTGGGTGTGGTCACCGCGGCGGCGATCATCGCGCACGAAATTCCGCAGGAAATCGGCGACTTCGTCATTCTCCTGCACTCGGGGTACAGCAAGCTCGCCGCATTGGCGCTCAATCTGCTGTCGAGCCTCGCGATGCTGGTCGGGGCGCTCCTCGCGTACTTCACGCTGCAGGCGGCGCAGGAATGGATCGGCACGGTGCTTGCGCTCGCCGCCGCGAGCATGATCTACGTGGCCGTGGCCGATCTCATCCCCGGGCTGCACAGACGTCCGGAGCTCAACGCCACGGCGCAGCAGGTCGCGCTCATCGCGTTGGGGGTTGCGTTGATCTGGTTCGTCGGCGACGTCGTCAGGGCGGCCTAGCGGTATATTGAAAAAAGGGGCACACCCCCTTTAGATCCCCCAAATTTGAGGCTGTAGAAAAACGCTTCCCCAGCGCTTTTCTACAGCCTGCTGCGCTTACAACATCGCCGAGCCGCCGTCGACCACCAGCGTCTGTCCGGTCATGAACGCGCAGTCGTCGCTCGCGAGAAAACTCACCGCGCCCACGAGATCCTCCGGACGCTCTTCGCGCTGAATGGCGCGGCTGCGAATGCTGTCGGCGTGATTGCGCAGGTGCTCGGGCCTGCCGGCGGTTGCGTCCGACACGGTCAGGCCCGGCGCTATGGCGTTCACGGTGATGCCGTCTTTGCCCAACTCGCGGGCGAGACCGCGCGTCATGGCGATCACCGCGCCCTTGCTCGCAATGTAATGCAGAAAGTAAGGCACGCCCTTGAGCGGTGCGCCGGAGGCGAGATTGATGATGCGGCCGCTCCCCTGTCTGCGCATGTGCGGCGTGACCGCCTTACAGCACAGCGCGACACCCAGCACGTTGATTTCGAGAAGGCGTTTCCATTCGTCGGCGGGGATCTCCTCGAAAGGTCCGATCTTCACTGCGGCGAACATCGCCGCACAGTTGACCAGGATATCGATGCGCCCGTAGGCCTTCATCGTCTCAGCGGCCATGGAAGCGGTGTCGGACTCCGAGGACACGTCGACCCTGAGTCCGAGCGCGCGCCTGCCGGACTTCGCCAACTCTGCAGCCGCGACGTCGTACTGCGCGATATCAGCGACGACAATGCTCGCGCCGTCGGCGGCGAGCCGCGCCGCCATCGCTTTGCCGATCCCTCTTCCCGCGCCGGTCACGATCGCAATTTTGCCGGTAAGCTTCATGAGTCCTCCGGACCGTTAAAGCAATTCGGGGTCAACCACGGCGCGCAGCGCAATCCCCCCGTTTGTACGGGATAACCACCACAGCGCCCCCTTGCCGATGTCCCAGTCGGCCTCCGCCTCCGAGAGTAGGAGTGCCGCGAGGCGGCCCAATGTCGGCTGGTGCCCGACGATCAGTGTTGCCTCCGAACGGACGGGCCAATCGATCGCTGAGATGATATCGACGGCGACCGCGTCGGTGCCTACCGCGGGAGATGTCGCGAACCGCACGCCGAGCGCGCTAGCGGTCTGCTGCGCGCGTGCGGCGGGGCTGACTAGAATTTCGCAATTTCCGGGCAAGCGCGGCTTCAGCCAGGCGGCGATGCGCCGCGCCTGCTCGCGGCCGTGCTCGGTCAGCTTCCGCGCAGAGTCCGGGCTGCCCGCCTCCGCCTCTGCGTGTCGCCAGAGAATCAAATCCATCGTCGCGCCCTCTGAGATCCGTACCGGTCGGGCTTACGCGACCGGGCGGAGGAGTATTATCCCGAAACGCTCTCGTCCGGGAAGCGCGACACCTGTCACAGGAGACGAACGATGGCCAAGGCCGACGGAATCTACAGAATCACGGAAGTGATCGGAACGAGCGAGACTTCGTGGGAGGACGCCGCGAAGCGGGCGGTCCAGGCGGCATCCAAGACTTTGCGCGACCTTCGCATCGCGGAGGTCGTAAAGCAGGACTTGAAGGTCGAGGACGGCAAGGTCGTGGCCTACCGGACGCGGCTGATGCTGTCGTTCAAGTATCAGAAATAGATCTTCCCGGGAGAGTCGCTCGGTATCACGCCTCATTCCTTGCCCGACGCGGAGATGGCCTTGCGGATGAACGTCTTCCTTTCGTTCTGGTCCTCGATTTCTTCGGCGATCAGGAGGTACAACTCCCCTGGGTCGCGTGCCTTCGCCGCGGCGCGCTTCACGACGACCTTGGCGACCGCGCCGATGTACTTGGCGAGGGCCGCTTCGGCCTTGGCAAGGGTCTGTGCATCGATGCTCGACGTGGCGGGCGGCGCGGATCGCTCGCGCGTAGCGCCGGCACGGGCCGGATCCCCGGTCGGAGTCGACTTGTCGCCGGCGAATCTCCTCACGAACGCGGCACGCAGCTTTTCGTCGGCGATGTCGACCGACACGATTTCGGCGACGCCGGCGATGGTATAGGCCTTCTTGGCCGCGGACTTGATCACGACGGAGGCGATCGGGCCGATATACCTGGCGAGCTCCGTTTCGATTTTCTTGAGGGTCTCGCGGTCGAACTCGACCCCGGTGGGAAAAGTGGTTGGCGCGCTGGCAGCTTGAAGCGGATCCTGGATCTTCACGCTCGTCCGGTACGTCGCGGTCCTTGGGTCCGGCGCCGCAAGTCCGGAAAGCGCGGAGCGAAACTCCGCCACCGATTGCGGACGCTGCTCTTCGTGCGACACGAGCGCCCAGTCGACCGCCGTAAGCAGCTCGATGCTGTAGCGGCTGCGGTCGGCAACCTGCACCGCGGGAGGCAGCATGTCCTGACGCACGCGCGCCACCGCCTCCACCGGCCTTTTGCCGACGATCATCCAATACAGGACTCCCCCGAACGCGTACATGTCGCTCCACGGCCCCTGCCGGCCTTGCGAGTGATATTGCTCGATCGGCGCGTAGCCCGGGGTGACTATCGCGGTCAGCTCCGCGCCTGACGAAGCGGCGCGCGCAGAACCGAAGTCGAGCAGGACCGGCGACCCGTCGTCGCGAATGAAGACGTTGCCGGGCTTGATATCGCGGTGCAGGTAGCCGGTGCGATGAATCAATTCCAGGCCGTCGAGCAGCGGGGTGGCGATGGCGAGCACGGCTCTTTGCTCGAGCGGCCGGCGGGTGCGAATCCATTCGCCGAGCGGCTGCCCGGCAACGAATTCCATCACCATGTACGCGGTCCTGTTCGCTTCGAAAAACCGCAAGACCCTGACGATATTCGGATGGCGGAACGAGGCGAGCGTGCGCGATTCGTCGAGAAACCGGGAAAGCCCCCACTTGAACGACTCCGAGCTGGACTCGGACTTCGGCTGGACCGATTGGTCTTCGCCGCGCTGGGCGAGGTCGCCGGGCAGGTACTCCTTGATCGCGACCTTGAGGTTGAGGTTCGAGTCGGTGGCGAGGTAAGTCAGGCCGAAGCCACCGATCCCGAGGGTCTGCTCGACGCGGTATTCGTGCAGCGCGTAACCCCGGGGGAGGGCGATTTCGGCGGCCATGGAAATGCGGCGCTGTGCCCCGAACCCTAGCCCTTCGCGCGGGACTTGTGCGGGCAATTCGGCTTGGTGCACTCGGCGTACAGATGCAGCGAATGCTCGCGAATCGCAAAGCCGCGCTCCGTGGCGACACGCACCTGGCGCTTCTCGATTTCGGCGTCATAAAACTCTTCGACGCGTCCGCACTGCATGCACACGAGATGATCGTGATGGCTGCCCTCGTTCAGCTCGAACACCGCCTTGCCGGACTCGAAATGGTGGCGCTGGAGGATGCCGGCCTGCTCGAACTGGGTGAGGACGCGGTAGACCGTGGCGAGCCCGATGTCCAATCCCTCGTTGATGAGAATCCGATAGACGTCCTCGGCCGATAGGTGGCGCACCTTGCTGTCTTCGAAAAGCTTCAGAATTCGCAGCCGCGGGCCCGTGGCCTTCAGGCCGCTGGTCTTCAAGTCGTGGACGTTGGTCAACGAGGATTACCCCGGGGAAAGATGCCCGTTTCCGCTATCATATAGCGTTTTATTGCCGCGGAAATACTCCGATCGTGCCGCGAATGCTGATTTTGGCGTTGCCGTTTCTCACTGCGGCGTGCGAACTTGCGCCGACCCTCACCCCTTACCGGATGGAAATCCAGCAGGGGAATTACATCACCCAGGAAATGGTCGCGCAGCTCAAGCCCGGCCTGACCCGCGATCAGGTGCGATTCGTTCTGGGCACGCCGCTGGTCAGCGACATCTTTCACGAAGAACGCTGGGACTACGTTTTCCTGCGTCAGCGCGCCAACAGCCGGGAGATCGAATATCGCCGCATCGCGGTGTTTTTCGAAGACGGGAAGGTGAAGCGCGTCGAGGGCGATATCGTGGCTGCGGCGGTCCCCGGAAAGCCCGGGCAGTGAAGCTTGTCATCGCGGGCGCGGGGGGCCGCATGGGGCGTACCTTGATCGAGATGGCCCTCGCATCGGGGGAACTCAAGCTCGCGGCGGCGGTGGAGGCTCCCGGAAGCCCCGTCATCGGCAAGGATGCGGGAGAACTGGTCGGACGCCCCTGCGGCGTGAAGATCGCCTCCAGCTTCGCCGACGAAGTTGCGAAAGGCGACTGCCTGATCGATTTTACCCGCCCTGAAGGCACGCTCGCGCACCTGGAGCAGTGCCTGAAGAAGGGCGTGCGCATGGTGATCGGAACGACCGGATTTTCGGCGGAGCAAGACGAGCGTATCGCGGCGGCGGCGGGAAAGATCGCGATCGTCAAGGCGCCGAACATGTCTGCCGGCGTGAACGTCGCGTTCAGGCTCGTCGAGACGGCTGCGCGCGCGCTCGGTGACGCATACGACGTGGAGATCCTCGAAGCACACCATCGACACAAGGTCGATGCGCCTTCGGGCACCGCGCTCAAGTTCGGCGAAGGGATCGCGCGTGCCCTCGACAGGGACCTCGCTCGCACTTCCGTGCACGGGCGCAAGGGAGAGGTCGGAGAACGCGATCCCAAGGCGATCGGGTTCCACTCCGTTCGCGGCGGCGATATCGTCGGTGAGCATACCGTCATGTTCATCGGAGAGGGCGAGCGCGTTGAAATCACCGTGCGCTCGAGCAGCCGCGCAACCTATGCCCTCGGGGCGCTTCGGGCTGCGCGCTTCCTCGAGAACAAGGAACGCGGACTCTACGACATGCAGGACGTGCTGGGGCTCAGGTAGTACGCGGGCTCAACTACCGCCCTGCTTCAGTGCCCGCAGGGCCTGCTGCGTCCATACCTCGTCGATCGCCTCGAGCACCTCGTCGGCTCTTTTGAAGCGGTTGCGGGGATCCACGGCGATCATCCGGTCGAGCAGCCCCTGATACTCGGCCAAGCCGTCAGGGAGCTTCGGCCGCGGTGCGCTGACGTGCAGCGCGATCAAGCTCGACACCGATTCGGCATCGAACGGCCGTTTTCCCGTCAGCATCTCGTGAAAAATGATTCCCAGAGAGTAAATATCGGACTGCATCGTGGCGGGGCTGCCTTCGATCTGCTCCGGTGAAACGTAGTAGGGAGTCCCGTAGAGCTCGCCGTGCCGCGTGTGGCCCAAGTCGTCCCCCAGCCGCTTCGCGATGCCGAAGTCGGCGAGGACGATGCTGCC